>Ga0208242_100425_pt1 | contig 28680 bp, 24 predicted proteins | sample SubbioAug_CSW13A_FD_184825 | JGI IMG/M metagenome (GOLD analysis project Ga0208242, IMG submission 184825) | Serpentinite rock and fluid subsurface biosphere microbial communities from McLaughlin Reserve, California, USA - CR12Aug_CSW13A (SPAdes) | ecosystem: Environmental > Terrestrial > Deep...
TTTTGCCCGCTGGTGCAAAGCTTCTGCCGCGCACATCGGTGTTGACCAACGCCGTCTCATCGCCCCAGTGAATCTCAGCGCCCTCGGCCCTGGCGCGCTGCTCGATGCTGGGGTACTCGCCCTCCAACCAAGCCTGCACGGCAGCAGGGCTTTGCTCGTAAGCGCGCTTGATGGGCTTTTGCGGTGTGAAGCCCCAGCGGGTGAGGTACTTGCCGATGCTGCGTACTTGCAGCGTGATGCCAAATTCCTGTTCGATGAGCTGGCCCACGGCGACCCGGCTCCACAGGCTGAAATCCATCTTGAGTTGCTCGGGGCGCTTGTCGATGATCAGGCGCTGGATGGTGTCTTCCTGCGCCTGACTGAGCACCCGCCCGTCGCCTCTGGCTCGTCCACGAACAGCGGGGCGGATCGCACCCCAACCGCCAGCGTCAAACAGATCGATAGCACCTCGCACTGTCGGGTAGCTCAGCCCCGACATCGTGACGATCTGCATGATCTTGGTGCCTTGTCTGTACAGCCTCACGACTTGCTTGCGGCGTTCGTGAAGTTGCGCCAGTGTTTGACTTCTTGCACTTTCTTTTTCCATGACTCTCTGATCACGAGAATCAAAAAAAGTTCAGACTTTATTGGGCCTTGTATAGAAAGATGCCGTACGTTGTAGGCCATCGGCTCAAGCCCATGACTGGCCGCAGACTCCAGCAAAGCCAGTGCCTGGAGCGCCTGCGGGGATGCCCTTCCGGCCTCAAACCAGCGCAACGCATCATCCGCCCGGACACTGAAACTCGCCAAACACAACGCCACGATCAGCGTCAAAAATTTCATTTGTTGCAAAAAATGGCAACCCATGATGGGTCTCAATTATCGAGGCCACGTGAAATTTTTCGTCCGATTGCAGCCCGATCCCCTTGGGCAGCAGGAAAAGCGGGTTGGTATCCGCAGTCACGTACGGGCATCGCCAAGTCCCATGACCCCACCATTCAAAATGGCGTCAAAATATCACTATGCGATTTCTACACACCATGCTGCGCGTCGGCAACCTCCAGCGTTCGATCGATTTCTACACCCAGGTGCTGGGTATGCAACTGTTGCGCACCTCGGAAAACCCTGAATACAAGTACTCGCTCGCGTTTCTGGGTTTTGATGGCGGCAACCCAGGCCAGGCTGAGATTGAACTTACCTACAACTGGGGCACCGAGAGCTACGAACTGGGCAACGCTTATGGCCACATTGCACTGGGTGTGCCCGACGCCTACGCCGCCTGCGAAAAGATCAAAGCCGCGGGCGGCAACGTCACGCGTGAGCCCGGCCCGGTGAAGGGAGGCAGCACCGTCATTGCCTTCGTGACCGACCCCGATGGCTACAAGATCGAATTAATACAAACAAAATCAACAATTTACGATGATGAACGCCATTCAGACGCCAAAAACACCGATCCGCTGCGCAGCGCGTAGCAGATAAGCAACGCAAGAATCTGAATGGAATGCTTCCGTATCGACGAGAGTGGCTACACGGGGTTCGATTTGCTGAACCCGGAACAGCGCTTTCAAGGGGCCACGGCCATCGCGATCAGCGATGAGGAAGCCGCGCGCCTGATCCGTGAGCATTTCCCCAAGCTACAGGCACCTGAACTCAAGTACCATTCGCTCGCGCGCCGGCCCGCCTATCACCGACCGCTCCTAGAGTTGCAGCGCGTCGTGCTGGCCCAGCACAAGTGCGTGACCTACGTCTGCGACAAGCGCTACCTGTTGTTGCTGATGTTCTTGGACTACGCCGTCGAGCCCTTCTACTACGAACGCGGGCTCGACTTCTACGAGGACGGCCAGAACTACTCGCTGGCATCGCTGCTCTACACCGTCGGACCGACCCTGCTCGGCAAAGAGGCATTCGATGCCTTGTTGGCAGCCTTCCAGCGTGCAGTCAAGGAGAAATCCCAGGACGCTCTGCACGAACTGGTGTTGGCGGCCAGGCGTCTCAAGTGGCGCGAGCTGCCCGAAGCCTTGGGGCCGCTGGCACAGGCATCCCCGGAATGCCTGTCGGCCATCGCCACTCCCGGCGTTACAACAGATGTGGCGCTGGTGGTACTGCAGTCGCTGATCAGCCGAATGGAAGTCATGGCGGATGGGGCATACCGCGTCGAGCACGACCAGTCCAAGAACCTGCTGACCTACCACGCCTTGCTCCAGCGCTACATCGACCACGAGCAAGAGGTCGAGTTCAAGCAGACCCAGATCGCGAGCATCAAGTTCCCTCTGAAGCTGTCCTCGGTCACACAGGTCGACTCCAAAGCCAGTCCCGCAGTGCAGGTTGCCGACGTCATGATCGGGGCCGCCATCGAGGCAGCGAACGGCCTGACGAGCCTTCGCACACCCTTGCTGGACCCTAAGGCGGTGATGTCGCTCTATGCCGAGGATCAATTCATCCACATGGTGCCGTCGATCGACTTCGCAGAACAGAAACGGTTCCGGCAAGGTACGCAAGCTGGTCAGGTCATCGACTACTTCGCCTCCAACTTTCACAGGTAGCTCGCAGGCGACAGCATTCCGGTCAAGCTGACGTTGTGCAACTTACCCCATTGGTCCATCGCATCAATCCACCTGTGCAGCCTCACGGCGCTGTATTGATCTGCTCGCCGAAGCAACCAGCCTCCCGCCTAGTCGTAGCGGTACCAGGACTGGTATCGATTGGATGTGACCGCTGAGCCATCTCGCTTTTCGTGCTGGTTGCACCTCTCACACAGCAGCTGGAGATTGCTGACGTCGTTGAGACCGAATCGGCTCAGCGGGACGATATGGTCGTAGTTCGTAAGCGTCCGGCGAACCCATGTTGACCGCCGCCGACGGTCCTGTCTGACGATCAGATGTCAGTGGGCTGCCAGCGGTGCGGCAAGAGCTCATCGATGCGGCTGGCCTTGTGCATGGGCAGCCGGGTGAGCACATCCTTCAGATAGGCATACGGGTCGTGCCCGTTCATGCGTGCCGACTGGATCAGGCTCATGACGGCAGCCGCCCGCTGGCCCGCGCGCAGGCTGCCGGCAAACAGCCAATTGTTGCGACCGATGGCAATGGGCCGGATCTGGTTCTCGATCCAGTTGTTGTCCATCGGCAGTTGCCCGTCACCCACGAACCGGGTCAACGCCACCCAGCGCCGCAGGCTGTAGTCCAGCGCCTTGGCCGTCGCTGATCCGTCGGGTACCTGGCGCCGTTGCAGCGTCATCCATTCATGCAGTGCCTCCAGGATCGGCCTGGTCTGCTGCTGCCGAACGGTTTGCCGTTGCTCGGCGCCCAGCTCTTTGACTTCGCGCTCGATGTCATAGACCCGGGCGAACTGCTGCAGGGCGAACTCGGCGATCTGGCTCTGGTTGGCCGCGTGCAGGTCGAAGAACTTGCGCCGGGCATGGGCCAGACAGCCCACCTCGGTCACGCCGCTGGCGATCAGGGCCTTGTAGCCGCTGAAGTCGTCGCAGGTCAGGCTGCCCTTCCAGGCCTTGTCGGTGCCGTGGCCCAGGAAGCGCCGTGCGTGTTCTCCCGAGCGAGACTCGCAGAAGTCGTAGACCACGGCTTTGATGTTCTCGAACGCCCCGGGCGCATAGGCCCAGAGGTAGGCTCGGTGCGTCTTGCCCTCACCTGGCTTGAGCATCGCCACCGGTGTTTCGTCGGCGTGAATCACCCGGTGGCTGAGGATCTCGGTCTTGAGGGCATCGACCAGCGGCTGCAGCCGCACGCCGCAGGTGCCCACCCACTGCGCCAGCGTCGAGCGCGGGATGGCCAGGCCGGCGCGGCCGAAGATCGCTTCCTGGCGGTACAAGGGCAGGTGATCGGCGTACTTGCCCACCAGCACCTGTGCCAGCAGGCCGGTGGTGGGGATGCCTTTGTCGATGACATGCGCCTCGACCGGCGCCTGTTGAATGGTCTCGCACCGGGCGCAGGCCCACTTGCCGCGGATGTGGCGCTCGACGCTGAAGACGCCCGGCACGTAGTCCAGTTTCTCGGCCACGTCTTCGCCGATGCGTTTCATCTGGCAACCACACGAACAAGTGGTGGACGCTGGCTCGTGGCGGATCTCGCGGCGCGGCAGGTGTGCCGGCAGGGGCAGGCGCTTGGCATGCTTATTCTCGGCAGTGGCCGGTGTTTGCGCCTGCGCCAGCGCATCGATCTCGCTGGCCACGGCCGCCAGGTCCGCTTCGATCTCGTCTTCGAGCAGACTCTTCTGTTCGGGGCTGAAACGCTCGGACTGCGCCGCGAACTTCATGCGCTTCAAGAGCGCGTTCTCGTGCGTGAGCTTGTCGATGATGGCCTGCTTGAAGGCCAGCTCCTGGTCCTTGGCGGCGGCCGCCTGCAACATGGAGAGCAACGCACCGCGCAGTTGCTCTGCACTCAGACTCTCCAGCGATTGCGGCTCGACCACCATGGACATGACTGTGCCAGCGCCGCTGTGGTAACGCCATTGGCACATGCACCGATTGGCAGACAGTAGGCCAGTGATCAGTGTCAGATCACGGTGATGACACCACCATCGCCCAGGCGCTGCCAGGGCAGACCCAGCACCAGGGCATCGAACTGTGAGCGGTTGAGTGTCGCCGTTGCAGCCCCCTCACGCGGCCAGACGAACTTGCCGCTGTTCAGGCGCCTCGCTGCCAGCCACACCCCGATGCCATCGTGCACCAGCACCTTCATGCGGTTGGCACGCCGGTTGGCAAACAGGTAAGCGTGGTGCGGGCGCGCAGCACCGAAGACAGCCACCACGCGGGCCAGGGCCGACTCCGTCCCGGCCCGCATGTCCAGCGGCTCGGTGGCCAGCCACAGGGCGTCGATGCGGATCACTTGAGCAGGTCCCGCATCCAGGCCGCGCAGTGCTCGGCAACAGAGACGGGCCAGGTCAGCGACACGCTGGTGGCGCCACGGCGCAACTCGATGCGGATCTCTGGGACCGGGGCGCTGCTGGACGCAGGCAGCGCCACCGGCACGAACGAGGGAGCTTGCAGATCCAAACTCGGACCGTGGGCCAGGCGGCGCCACTTGTGCACGACGTTGGCATTGATGCCGTACGAGAGCGCCACGCTGGCCACCGAGGCACCGGGCCGGGCGCACTCGGCCAGGATCTGCTGTTTGAGCTCGGCGCTGTGGCGCCGGCGGGTCTTGTTCTTGGCTTCGGTCATGGTGTCCACCTAACTCGTTTGGTGGACACCATCGTTGCCGCTTATGCCGCCGCCCTCAAGAGTGGGATGGCCGGACGCTTACCGTAGTTCTCCACATTGGCGAGATTTGTCAGCCCCGACAGATCTTGGTCACACAGCACACAACGCCCGCGGTCTCGAAAGAACACTGCACGTTGGGCCCAGACTGGCGGCCTGACGCGCCTGAGAACTCCGCCCGAAATGAACCTCGATAGATCCAAATCCTCGGTGTCGTCGAGGCGCGCGTTTGACAGGATGTCTGAAATGTATTCATTGAAGGCTAGCAGCAGACTTCTGTTCTGGAAGAGGACATGGAACACCTCCTTGACCATCTGATCGAGCAACTTCACATACGCTTCCGACAGGCGGATCTCGTTCATGAACTCGTAGATGTCGTCCTCGTCGGCATTCTGAAAACGACGCCCGCTGTCCCCTAGAAACTCACCGAAACTCTGATAGTCGATACCGTAGCGATCGAAGGCAGCCTCTATCGGCAACTTCTCTGGCTTGAGATCATCAAGTACGGCGGGGATATCCGCGAAGGCGGCCTCCACCCCCTTTCGCTCGGCCATGTCAACGGCCTCGGCCTGTTCGCCATGAACGTTCCGAACGATGAATTCGATGAACTGGTGGAACACCGAATACTGGGTGTAGGGTTGGACCCATGCCGCCCACTGATCGTCGCAGGAGAAACCCTCCAGCTTGATGAGATGATCAATCCGTTTGGTCAGCACCGCATCCACGACGGCGCAGAGTTCGTAGGTCTCATAGAACCTTGCTTCGATATGCATGCATCCCTCCACAGCATCTGCCTCGCAGGACAATTCAGTCGACTCGCTCCACTGTGATCAGGACCAGACAATCCTGCACGCCAAGTACTCGCTCAACACGATGTGCACGAAGTTACCGCTGGACTGTCCCACCAGATAGCGGTACCGCCCTTTCTGCACGTCGATCCAGCCATCGGCGATCTGTTCTCCGGATGGCAGCGCACGCATGAAGGCCCTGGAGCCGAGCTCCGGCCAGACGGCCATGGGGCCCGGCTCAGGACATTCGAAAAACTCGCGGCTCTCCTGGCTCATGAGAGCAAGAGGCATCACCTCGACTTCATCCGGGTCACCCCTCTCCTGAATGCTCAACTCGTAGTCCAGATGGCCGCGCCCCAGCTTGGCGACGACATTCCGCACACGATCCATCTCCGGCTGCCATGTCTTCTGGCCGTCTTCGCTCAAGGACATCGCAGCCAGGATCCTGCTGGCCAGCTGTGGCACGTCGCGAAGAATCCTGCTCACATTCGCCCTCTTCACGCCGGACGGATCGGCGGTGCCGCAGATCACGCACTCGATGAAGCAGGCCACGTACTGTTCATCCAGCGCGAAGGACTGATTGCACTCGGCGCAGGCAAGTACGACAGGCAGATTCGATGGAAACGGCTCATCCAGCAGGACCTTCGACGGGCAGTGATCTCTCGTGCTTGGCACGACGCCGCAGTACACGCACGAGCCGGTGAGACGTTCGTCCACAAAGAATTTTCGAGGATCGTTCATGCGATTCCATGTCGTGCGCAAACAAGGAAGTCGTCTTGCACCATTGCTTTTTGCCTTCACATGACAAATCCGGGATCTCGTGCAGCCTGCACCTCGCGCCAAGTACTTACCTCTCAACCACGATGCCTTCCGCACGCGCTCTTCCAAGGACATCGAGAAGAATCGCACACTGCCTTTCGGTGGGAAGCTTCGCAGGGATCTGCATGGCTATCCTGAAAACTCCGGCCTCCTTTGGCGTGAGAAGCTCCTTTTCGATCAGCGCCTGATGAAGACGAGCCCATTCACCCGCGGGAACAGCCAGCACATGCCGCTGAGCTTCGATGCCGTTGTCGACCTTCTGGGTCTGCTTGGCAGATCTGACCTCCGCCGCCTGATCGTCAATCGACAGAAGCTGATCGTAGAACTCGGGTGGGAGCAGCTTCTCGACATCTTCAATACGCGTCTGAATCCGCGTCCAACAGGCTTCCCTCTTGCACCATTCGGAGATATTCGAGATACCAGCCGGCGGCCTGATGATGTCCTCGTTCACGACCCCGGACACGACCGCAATGGAGCTTTCAAGCACAGCGTTGACGCCCTGTGCATTCCATATGCCCGGGAAGTCCACGCACGCCTTCCTTCGCTTCGCAAGTTCGCTGAGCATGGACAGCGTGTAGGCCACTATGTTGGCCCGGTATCCGCCGTTGTACCAAGGCTGTGCAGACACGATCCGCTCGGTGGCGCGGAAGATGAGCCCGCGAGCGACTGCTCGCTTGAAATAGAACTCATTGAACCCGTCAGATGATTTTTCCCACTCGCCGCCGATCCGGGTTGCATATCGCGCAAAGTTCTTCTGGGAACCCAGGTTGACCCACTTGGGATGGTCATCCCAGACATTCTCGAACTTCGCCAGATCGGTCTTCGTGAACATCTGTGGTTTTGGATGTTCCGCCTTGAAGCGGCGCTGCTCACCCGGTGTGAGCTTCGATTGAGCGTCCGCGTACTGTCCACGCGCGCGTTCGTAGAACCACTTCGTCTCGCGCTGCGCCCCCTTCTGCGCTGGCGCCCATATGCGCCTCGAGAACCCCTCCATACGGACATGGAACGGATGGTTCGAAAAGAAGTCTGCAGCATTGACCCGATTCTGGGTGTTCGCATACTCGGATATGCGCGGAACAACCGTTTCGCTCTGTTGACTGTCGATGACGGACAGCTTCATCTGAACGAAGATCTTGGACAGATCGGCTCGGTCGCGCTTTCTCGTATGAAAGAGCGACGCGGTGGTCTGGCCACCATTCACTATCTGAAGGTCAAGCATTCGTGTGATCGCAAGACCGGCATCTGTCGTCCTCATTTCAATGCTCTGCGCAGTCGCCGTGACCCCGTTGTTGTAGGCAAAGAACATTCCTGGCTCATTCAGGATTGTTGCCCTTATGCCCTGGTTGACGTTTCCGCGTGCCTGAAGAAACGTTCGCACGTTCTGTTCGAGCAGGCGGGCACCGAACTTCTCGTACAGGGCCGCCAGCACTTCGGCCGGCATGACCATCAGATACGATTGGTAGGCATCTGCACCCAGGTGGGCAGGAAGGCACGATATGCCCTTGCCGAACATCTGCTCGAAGTCCAGGTCAAGCGGTTCCTTGTGACCGCGAGAGCTCCGCTGACGATGAAGGCGTGAGATGTCCCAGATGTGGTGGCTGGCAGGTACTCCCGCCACCTCCGCGTCGGGGATGGCCTGGATCTTTTCGCTCAGGGCGCGCTCCGAGAAGAGCACCAGATTGAGTTGGCGGATCGAGCCTCTCCGGTCGGCAATCTGCCGGGCAAGCCCGTACCCCGGCGACGTGACTTCAAGTTCACCTGCCAATCCCTTGTAGATGCTGGCCTCGAAGAAATTGGTGACACGCTTGAACGTGGCAACCACATCCGTCCGAGTTAGGGATGCGAGCTCGCTGCGGGAATCGAAGTCCGCAATGAAAAGATCCAGAACCCCGTCATCGTTGAACCAGTAGCCATCGACGCGCATTCCGCGCGGGGCCTTGAAGTCGCACAGTTCGAAACCCTCGACGAATCCCGTTTCGGTCAACTCATTCGCGACGGTTTCCATGAATTCGGACAGTTGAAAGCTGCCATTCGCTTCGGCGCTGGCCAGCAGTTCCTGACGGAAGTCATGGAAAAATTCCTCGCTGCTCTGCTCCATCATTCCCCTCCAAAGACTGCGGCACTGTCGCATTCGTACGGTGTGATGGCCTCCAACCTGATGTCGTAGGCCACCCTGGCGATCCCCGTCGACAGTTGCGATCGCATCAGGCGCGGAAAACCCTCCTGGACACGATAAGTGGTCACACGACCGATCACGAAAGTCGGTTCGTCATAGTCAGGCAGCGGCGCATAGCCATGAGCCACCAGCTTGCGGTCGAATGCCTCGACGGCCTCCGCATCGTCGAGTCGAGCCTGTACATCAGCAACAACTGCGTTGAGCGACCGCGCGCCTGCGGCATCCGGCAGATTGCTCAGCCGGTAGATGCGCAGGAACAACGCGTCATTGAGAGATTCGAGCTGGTCCTCTGACGAAATGCGGACAGTGCTGCGTTCGGCTCCCGAGAGCGACTTGATCTCCACGGCCGTGTTGCCGAAGATAAAGTCCTGATGGGACTTGTCTGGGCCGAGCCAGGCTTCGAGCGCCGCGGCGGCTGGAACAGGCCGATCCAACAGCTCCAGCAGGAAGGTGATCTCTGCGTAGAGGCCTCGGACCTCCTCTGCAGATAGATGTTGACCTCGCCCGGACAGAAAGGTCTTCCACCGGCGGAGATGCGCCAGTGCAACGGCGAGCGAGCTCACGGAATCGGTCGCGCGCTCCAGCGCGGAAGCCAGAGTACGACAGAGCCCCTCGAAGAGGTCTCGGTCGACTTCCTTCTCCAGGGTGAGAACCAGGCGCTGCCGACCTGCATCGCCGCCGCGAAGATCGACGTCGATGCCGTTCACAGTCACGGCATTCTTCCGATACTGCCCCGTGTGATCGCCGTGCAGCTCCACGATGAAGAGGCAGGCACCGCTCCTGTCCCTTCCCCAGAAGCAGGGCACGACCATCTTGCCCATGACCTGGCGGACATTGAAGTCCGCCCCCGGTACGCCGATGCCATCCCACGGCGACGACTCAAGCATCGTAGTCCTCCTCTTCGTCCGGGTCGTCCGGCACACCCTGCATCCGCTCCAGCCAGACCCGGTTTGCGACAACCTCGATCTCGGTCTCATAGTGGCCGGGCGGGAAGCTGACGCCGAAGGCCGCGATAGGACCCTTGACCTTGTCATCGCCGTGCGGATCAAGGCTGTGAATCATGAGGAGCGGCTTCCTTCGAACCTCGCGATAGTGGGTATCCGAGGCCGCAACCGGGTTGTCTCCTGACGCGGCCGCGGCCTCGGCCGCCGCTTTCTGTTCCTCGGCAAGGCCCAGCTTCTCGTCCCCGCGCGAGGCCACGCGGTCCTTGTTCAGCCGCCAGGCGGAGCCTTGCCGATCGCCGACAACGCGGGACTGGCCGTTCAACCTATGCGGCTTGCGGTCTCCAGTACCCGGCGAGATCAGCAGCACATCGCCGACTGCATGCTGGTCGGCGAGAGTGCGCAGATAGGCGACGATATCCGCCTTGCGATCGGCGAACTGGCTGTGCGCCTGAAAGGCGATCAGGAAGTCCTCGATCCGCTCGGTGTCGACGTCGCGGAAGATCACTCCCTTGCCTGTGTCCATCGGGTCACGGCCGCCGAAGCCTTCACGCCAGGATCGCTCAATCAGGGCGAAGTTCGTCTCATTCACGTCGCTGTCGGTGGAGACGATGTAGCTCTCCAGCATGCGGCCACTGAAGTTCTGCCGGAATTTCACCTTCTCGCCGGCGCGCATCTTGTTGGCTGCGGTGATCAGCAGGCTGTCGGGATGGGCCAGGACATAGAGCCCGAACTGGCGCGGACTAAGCCCATCGCGGCGCATGCGCTTGACCTGCTGAGTCAGTTCCTCGGCGGCCAACGCGATGTGCGAATACCAGTTGATGGAATCACGCGAAAGATGGACGCGGCAAAGATCCTCGAAACCTGGCCGATAGCCAAACCAGCGGCCCATCTGCATGAGCGTGTCGTACATCTTCGTGTTGCGGTACATGTAGCTGACCGTCAGGCCCTCGATGGTCAGGCCACGGGACAGACTCAGTCCGCCGACGGCAATGGCTGTGAGCCCGACTCCCTCCTTTTCGTACTTCGTGAAGTCGAGCACCTCGTCGCTCTTGCTGTTGATGACGAAGAGGTGGAGATGCTCGAATACACCGTCGAGTGCGGTCTTGACCTGCTCCCAGGTGAAACCGGCATTGGCATATTCGTCGTCGAAGGCCTGCTTCAGGCCCCGCATGTAGACGTTCGCTGAGGATGCGGATTCGGGCATCCTGTAGTTGGCCCGCACGGCTTCCCTGATCTTCTTCTCCCGTAGGCTGAGGAACTCCCGCACCGCCCGCTGCACGGGCACGAAACGCGATACATTGACCATCATGGAGCAGTGCTTGCTCGCCTGCCCGCGCAGGTTCCGAATTGCGCGCGCCACGATGAATCCGTCCATCGCCCGGTACAGGCTCGGAGGCAATTCGGCGATCGGATGATCCCTCGTGTGCGTATAGGGAATGAGGTCTTCGCAATCGTCGATCGGTCGTACGATCGACTGGCTGGACTCCTCGTTCAGAAACACCTTCTCCGCGCCAAAGTAGGTAGTTGGCGCGTCGAGGCAGTAGATGAAGTCGCGCGGAAACAGTTCCTCCCGAACGTCTTCGTCGTAGGAATCGGGATTGATGAAGATGTTCGCGAAGGGGGTGGCCGTGTAGCCGACGTAGCAGGATTTCGCGAAGAGACCAAGAATGCGCCGGATCATGGCGTTCGTGCGCGTCGGATCAAGATCTTCCTTGTTCGTATTGATGGACGCGTTGTCGGCTTCGTCGTCGATCAGCAGCATCGGCACATCGGAAATCCGGCCATCTCCAGAAGCGTTGAGCTCCTTGAGCCACTTGTGAAGCGCCGTCAGCGTGGTGACGTTCTTCTTGATGACGAGAATGATCGGTTTGCTGAAATCGTTGATCTTCCAGCCGCTCTTGGCGGCCGTGTTCTTGTTGAAGTCCTCATTGACGTTGGTTAGGGTCGCCGGATGCGGGTAGCCAGGATCCAACCCGACGCCAATCGTCCTGCGATCCTCCGGGTCGCTCGACCGGCCGATAAAAGCTTCGTCGATGCGCTCCTGCGTCTGCTTGCGCAGGTTGTTGTGAATGCCGGCGATGACGATGATGAACTTGTAGCCGGCGTCGGCTGCCCTTGCAATCAGGCCGGTGTAGTTGGCGGTCTTGCCTGACTGCACATGGCCGATGACGAGACCCCGGCGGTTCCAGTTCGTTCCGTCGCTCCTCGGATCCTGCAGGTGGCCAAGAATCCGATCCGTCACGTCGCTCAACGACTGCACCATTCGAGGTGGCCACCCCTCCTCGCGCAGAAATTTGCCGTAGGCGTTCGCGTAGGTCCAGGTGATGTCCTCGCGCTTGCGAACCCACTGGTCGTCATGCTTCGCGGCGGGATCCACCAGCGACACTCCCGCTCCCATGCGTGTGTCAACCGAGATCATCGCCTCGGTGATGATGTTTCGAAGTTCGCCTGTATATCCAAAGAGTTCGGCGATCTGTTGCGCCTTCTTCTCGACCTGCTCGCGCGTCGGCGTTTCCTTCATGTTGGCAAGGCCCGAGATGAGCGCATTCGCGATGTTCCGTTCTTCGGTGATGGCTGGTCCGCTCATGTGAAGGCCTCAGTGATGAATTTCTTGGCTGTCTCTATCTGTCCCTCGAACAGATGGGTGGACCGTGCGATCTGTAGAAATGTGTCTGGATCGCCGGGTCCGTCGCCATAGAGCACCTGCTTGAGGCATTTCAGGCGTTCGATCGCAAGATCGTTGTCGACTGCCGTTTGGCTCACCTCCCGGGGATGCGTCGAGTAGTCTGAGTAAATCATCTCGACAGGGAGGGATGCTGCGATCGAGTCGAGCAGGACGAGCATCGAACTCGCCGCCTCTGGCTGCAGTTTCGCGGTCAACGAGAGGATGAGCGGGTGCTGCACATTGATCGCGAAACGAATTCCCCCATGATCCGCATAGCGCTCCCACAATGGCGCATTGCTTTCTTGGAACAGCTTCTGGCCGCGACCTCGATGAACGGTCACGCTGCGGGCAGTGATTCTGGCAATGATCTGGCGCAGCCTCTCGCGCACTGCGTGGGGCGGGCGGGCACGCGACTTCTTGATGTCGATGGTCCAGGCCTCGTCCAAACTGTTGGGAAAATCAATCTGAACCCTGGCCAGTTTTGTGGCTTCCCCCTTGGGTACCAGTCGGAACCAGTCGCCCCACGCCATCAGACGGCCATTTCGGTAGATGTAGGCACCCTGATTCGAAATAAAGTCACTGCGACTCTGATAGAAGTCGTACTCGCGAGCGGTCAGCCTGGAGTGGTGCGGCAGAACATACGGCTGAAGACGAACTTCGGCTTCGCCGATGCGGACGACCTCCTCCGGAAGCAATTGCGTGGCCGGGTTCTTTCTGCAGAATGGGTCGAAGGCCTCGACTGCATGACCATTGACCGCAATGGAAATCCGGGGATGGCCCTTGACGTCTCCTGCGAGGAACCGATGAAAAACGATCGAGAGGTGCCTACCCAGGGCATCCAACTTCTCACTGACGATCTCATTCCGGCGGTCGCCAACTTCGTCTTCAACAAGCCGATCGAGTTCCCGCCAGACAACGGCGGTACCGTGATCTCCGATTCGGTCGACATATGGCAGTGCATCGATGTCCGCGTCGTCAAGGATGGACAGGATCCAGTCGTCTGCTGCATCGATGCGATCGAGATTCCATTCGGCTCCGCACCGCACCCCATTCTTCGCAGAGGTCACCGTCAGCGACCGGCACTGGGAAAACGACGCCGTTTTCAGTCCGAGGCCGAAGCGGCCGAGATCCCGTGGTGATCGCTCGTGCCTCGGATTCGCTGTTCCATGGCGCATGGCTTCGAGAAGCTCGGCCTCCGTCATTCCACTGCCGTTGTCCACGATCGCAACCAAGGGCTGCGCACCGGACAGGTCGCAGATGATGTCGATGGCATCTGCACCTGCGGAAATGCTGTTGTCGATCAGGTCGGCAATCGCCGTTTCCAGCGAGTACCCAAGGTCGCGCATCGAGGCCGAAAGGCATGCGGCACTCGGCGGATGATTGTGATCACGCGCCATGAATCTCCCTCCTGCGATTTTTCATGAATCAGGCCCACAGCGCGCCTCCGTTTGCCGCATCGAGCACTTCTTCTGTCAGAGTATTCTGCTGTATGTGTTGAAGAGCCGTTCTCCGCAGACATTCAGACTTTTCCCATCCATGCGCCTTCCAACCACTCCCCAGCGCAGCCGCATGATGTCGAGTATCCGCGGAAAGGATACTTGGCCTGAGCGGATGCTTCGCTCCCGTCTTTTTGCCAGTGGGTTCCGCTACAGACTGCATGTTCGAAGCCTTCCAGGCTCCCCTGATCTCGTGTTCCCGAAGTACAGGGCTGTGGTATTCGTACATGGCTGCTTTTGGCATAGGCACCAAGGCTGCCGATATGCAGCCACGCCAAGGGCAAATGCAGATTTTTGGAGGGAAAAGCTGCAAGGGAATGTCGACAGGGACGCCCGCCACACAGCAGCGCTTCGAACTCTTGGCTGGCGCGTAGCCGTCGTCTGGGAATGCTCTCTGAGGCAGTCGATCGATCATTCGGCACAGATCGTTGAGGAGTGGCTGCATGGCAAAGAGGCTTGCTTGGTGATTGCCTCTAGCTCGCTTCCACAAGGCGCGAAATCGGAGTCTTGCTTGCAGGCAACTGCAACGCGGTAGCCGATCGACTTTTATGTAAAAGATCGCCTGTTTCTCGACGTTTCTTTCTGTTCATCTGGTTCAAGAGGCTGCGCACAACCTTCGCCAGTTTATGAGCCAATAGCGGTGGCACTGCGTTCCCAACCTGTGTGTATTGCTCTGTACGGTTGCCTGCGAAAAAGTAGTTGTCAGGAAAGGTCTGAAGTCGTGCAGCCTCCCTGACCGTCAGGCTCCGGCACTGAGCAGGGTCGTAATGGATGTAGTAGTGTCCGTCCTTGGCAATGTGCGCCACTACAGTGGTGGCCGGCTCGTTCCTGCATTGGACCCGGAAGCGATCCTTGAAGGGAATGGCCTCATGTCCTTCAACATGGACATTGCTGTGCTCGGGAAGCAGTTTTTTGGGAAAAATGTCCAGTCGTGCCGAGTATCCAAAAGAATGCGCAAAGCATGCTGAGAAAAGATATCTGGCCAAGTCTGATGCCATGTGGGATCGCGCCTCATGCTGACAGACTCCCCCAAGACTTCTGTCGTGAAGCCATTGCTGCAGCTCAGTCGGATTCTTCGAACGCTTGTACTCTCGGGCAATGAATGCCCCTCCGACCGACGTATAGGTTGCCGCAGCCGCAAACGCCCGCATCGCTTCAGTCATGCTGCGTTCGGTCTCCGTATTCCACCCCTCTACGCACGCCGGTGCTACCTGAACGGCCTTGCGCCAAGCATCGAGGGAGTCTCCGCTGGACAGGCGGCTTCGAATGCGCGGAAGGTCATCGATGGCCTGCCTGACCGTCACCGCCTTTGAGACAGTCTCCAGCAATTCGTGCCTGGGTAGACCAGCACCTTTCCGGACACCGAGGAGAATCACACGATGCCTGCACTGCGGAATCCCGTAACGTTCCGAGGGAATGACATAGTCACCAGGCTCCAATTCGTCACCGTTGCCCGGTTTAACAAAGGAGCGAATCTCATACTCCAGCCCTTCGGCAGGCTTCGAAAGATCCGCAAGGATCCTGTCGAACATCGGATTCCCGGAGTGCTGGGAAGACAGCAAGCCTTTCACGTTCTCCATCACGAAGATGGTCGGCCTGTGAACTCTGATGATTCTCAGGTACTCCCTGTAGAGAAAGTGTTTTTCGTCCGTGTGAAAGGTCTTGTCCTTGGCGCGCCTTGACCGCCCCGCAAGAGAGTACGCCTGACAGGGAGGACCTCCAATAAGCACCCAGGCTTCATGCCCCTTCAACGCCGCCTGGATTTCAGTGTCAATGCCGCCATCATCAGACTTCCCCAACTCCAGACATCTGGCTTCTTTCTCAGCTTGCGCAAAGGCGCCGGCCACGGCTGGGATTCGGCGAAAGGCAGCCTCATCAATCTCGCCACGCACATAGCTGTAGTAGTGTCTTATATCCTTGCTTCCACGAAGACGCCTGAACACTGCACGCAGCGTCAGCGTCCTGTGAGCAACAGGATTCTTCTCGATGGAAAGGCCGATCTCGAAAAATGCCTTCCCCCCGTGCCCTTTGAGAGAGGCAAACCCTTCGCCAAGACCTCCAGGTCCTGCAAAGAGGTCGATTATGGGAACTGGCATGCTGTACCTTATTGATGTTCAATTCGTGCAAGAAGCTGTTCAACGAGGTCACTGACCTCGCGCTGACGCAATGCCCTCGCCTCCCGCTGATCCGACTCATCACTCTCGCCAATTTCGAATTTGGCTGTTGCGATCGGCCCGTCCTTGCGATAGCCCTCGACATCACCGACCCGTGCGAAGCGCGCTTGCAAGATGTTGAGAGCAGCTTTCACTACATCACGGTGCTTGCCTTCAAGTGATTGGCGAAACGCTTCAACCACCGCGTCAGCACCTTCAGGGGCATGCTCCAGGCAATAGATCAGGTCGTGTGCGTCCTTGCGCTCGAAGCGTTGGTCGAACGCGAAGGACTTCAAACAGGTGAAGCTGACGAGGTTGGCGTGCTTGATCTTCTCGGTGGCCACGCCGTTGCCGCCCAGCAACTCGGCCTGGATTTCGGTGACCTGGTGCAGGTCGAAGACGATGGACGAATGTGGGATGTTCAGCGCCGAGATCGTGCCTTCGGTCGGCAGCGGCTGAACCTTGCCGCCGGCAATGTCGGGCGCGTCGGCCAACAACTCCAGCACCATTAGCGCGCCGTGCTCGGTGCGGGTCTGCCAGCGCCATGAGAGCTTCTTTCCGGCTTCGTTTTCGGCACGTTCGAAGCCCATCCGTTTGAGGTTGTCCTCCAGCGTGTGATAGGCCTCTGTGTCGGCCAGGATCTGAAGGTCGATGACAATGTCCACGTCGAGGGTGCCTGCATGCGCGGGCACGACCGGTGGCCGTGCCGGGACAAGGTATCGCGGCGTGAGGCCGCCGACCAGGTAGACGGAATCCTTCCACGGCCCGAGCCCGCGCAGCAGCGTCACGAGGACGCGCTCGCAGTCCACCGTGTATTGGTCGCTGTAGCCGTCGAGTGTTGCAGGTTTGGCCATCAGAAGCCGATCCTTTCTTTTCGGAAGTGCTCGGCCATTTCCTTCGAGCGACCTTCGCCGCGCACCAAGTCAAGGTAGATGTGAATTGGGCTGGCCAGCCAAAGGCCGTCCTTGCGCTCCCGGAACAGCAGCTCGCCAATCGACTTGGTCTCGATCACAGCCAGGTTGGCCCCTTCGGTGACCAGTCGCGCACCCAGGTCGCTCATGGCGGCGTCAGTGGCTTGCCCAGACAACAGCCGCAAGCGCACCTGGGACACGCTGGACAGGAAGGGGGCAAGCCGCTGGGCCGCAGCCTCGTGGCTGATGGCGTACTCGACGCCTCGCCCTTCCAGGGCTTCGGCAACACGCAGCGGCAATGCGTCCGGCTTGGTCGCAGGCACGTAGTACCTGCGCAGCGCAGGCGCTTGATCGCCCTTCACCTGCTTGGCCCAGGCATCTAGCAGTGCCGCAGGTTCGCGAAGGTGACGCTCCTTGGTGGGGCCCTGCCCTCTCGCATCGAGCCAATCGAAGCGCTCTAGCTCGGTCAGCACCTGCGATGTCGTGGCTGGCGACACCTGCGCCAACTGGGCCAGTTCGGTGACGCCGAACCACGCCTGACGATGCAGAAGCAGTGCATGCAGCACTTGGGCACGCCGGCCAGAAAACAGAGAGCGGATCGACTTGACCAGCGTCTTGGGTGGAGGTTTGTCGATGTAGAGATAGACGCTTGGCGCGGGCAGGTAGAGGCTTCCACCACTGTCGTAGTAGCCCACGCCCTCGCTCCTGAGGAGTTCCTTGGCGCCGGGCGAGATCGACTCCGCCGCAATCATTGACACGACCTCGCCTGGATGATTGCCTGCCCACGCGCGGCTGGCATCCCGGATCTGCCAGATCACTTGGCGCACATCGCGGGGGTAGACCGCCTTCTTGGCTTCGACCAGCACGGCCAGCGACTTCCCAGCCACGTGCAGATCAACCGCAGCATCCAAGCCTCGATCAGATCGTCCGCCTGAAAGCTCCCCACGCACCACATCCGCATGGACATCGGGTAGCTCGCGCAACGCATCCACGAGGCGCGAGACCAACTCGTGTTCGGTCATGGTCAGCTCAAGCATGCTTTTGGGCGGTTTACTGCACAGTGAATTTCTGCACTTTATCGAATTTTCCAGAAAATTGCAATATTTACTGTTCAGCAAAGATGCAAGTTCACTGACGTCTCGGCGTCACGCCGCCGGGCTCGCGGGCTGCGCCCCGGGCTTCGTGCCGAATCCCGGCCATCCGGCTTTGATCCCTTGACGCTCCGCGGCGTGTCCGCTGCGCGCTCCGCTTGCCGGGGCTGTTGTGGTGTGCGGGGGGGCGGTCTTGCTGTGCCCTTTCAACCTACCACGCCGTTCTCGCCGTCAAGGGCTGTGTGGCCCTTGCTCGCCCTGGTGGACATACTCGGCTCCTATCGGCGATCATGCGATAATACCGTGTGCGTCGTATGCGCGCACGAACGACAACTAGAAAACGCGGTGGCACATTCAGGCCGCCACAACATGGAGTTGCCGATGGCTACATCTTCTCGCGGCGTTGTGCCGGCCAATGGCGGCAAATTGAGCCGATCCGTCGAGGCCCTTCCAGCCGCTAAGAAGCCGACAGTCAAGGCATCTCCGTACCATCTAAGAATCTCACGCCTCACCGTCGACAAGCTCGGGGTCAAGCTATACGACAAGGCTAGCGCCGTCGTCGCTGAACTCATCGCCAATGGCTACGACGCGGATGCCGAGACAATTACCGTTCGATTGCCCTTAAACATTCAATTGGCATCCAAGGCCGGGGGTGAACTCCGCGACCTAGGCTACGTGATTGACGTTGAAGACGACGGCCATGGAATGACGCCGGAGGAAGCCATTGGCTTCTACTTGCGGGTCGGCGCAGATCGCCGCACCCGCAAGGGTCAGGATGGCAGCAAGTCGCGCAAAAAGAAGCGTCCTGTGATGGGGCGGAAGGGAATCGGAAAGCTTGCCCCTTTCGGCATCTGCCGGCGCATCGAGGTTTGGTCTGCTGGCGGGCCGAAGACCGCGAAAGGCTACGCCGTCACACACTTTTTCATGGACTTCGACAAGATCGTCACTGACGATGATGAGTCCGTTCCCTTGGAAGTGGGTAGTGAAGACCAAACCTGGAGCAAAAAAACCGGTACGCGAATCCGGCTCACGTCGTTCTTGGCCAAGCGGGTCCCAGAGCTCGAAACCTTTCTCCGACAACTCGCCGTTCGCTTCACCTTTGCTCGGCCAGACTTCAAGATCCTCATTGTTGACGTGACCAATGGCGCGACCAAACCGGTCAAGGTCAACCCTTTGGACATCCCTCTGTTGCCAGGATCAAAAATCGACCTGTCCAGCCGGCCCGTGATCGACGACGATGGCACGATCCTTCCCGTTTCCGGTTGGCTAGGCATGGCAAAGGAAGCGTATAAAAATGAAGAGATGATGGGCGTACGCATCTACGCCCGAGGGAAGATCGCTGGCGTCACGCGCGACTTCAATCAACCTGCTGGCTTCACGGGCGAATTTGCGATGCGCTCTTACCTAGTCGGGCAGGTCGAAGCCGAATGGCTCGACCTCGACCAAGGCGACGACCTAGTACGAACGGATCGGCAAGACATTCTTTGGGACTCCGACTATGGTCAACTGCTGCGACGCTGGGGCGCAGAATTGATCAAGGAGATCGCTCGTATCTCGCGTGAACCCCGCCGAGTACGCGTGCGAGATGAGTTCTTGCGCAAATCCAAGATCGAAGAGCGTGCACGGGAGCGATTCGGGGACAAACAGGTCGCACGTGTAGCCATCGACTTGGCAAAGAAATTTGGTGGGTTCGCCGCAGAAGACGAACTCGACGACGACGTTTACGTCGAAGATTTGTCGCAGATCATTTTGTCGGTCGCCCCGCATCAAGCGTTGATGGAGGCCTTTCACGAATTCACAAATCAGGTGACGAAGGGCGAAGCATCCTTGGATCAGATGCTCGACATTTTCAGTAAGGCGCAAATCGCCGAACTTGCGTCTTACGCACAGATCGCCGCGCAGCGCGTACGTGTCATCAACGACCTACAGCAGATCATCGACGAGTCGATGGATGAGGACCAGTTCCAAGCGCTCATCGCCAATGCACCTTGGTTGATAGAGCCGTCATGGACCGTCATCACCAAGAATCAGAGCTTGAAGAACTTCAAGCACGCGTTCGAGAAGTTCTGGAAGAAGAAGCATGGAACGGATGTGTCCCTGGCGATTGACCACGAAAGCAAGCGTCCGGACTTCACATTGGTCAGCATCGATGGGCTGTTGCACATCGTCGAGATCAAGAAGGCGGGACATGCCTTCGACGACACTGATTTCGCTCGACTCATCAACTACGTTGATGCCTTCGAACAATTTTTTGACGAGAACAAAGAAACTGTGTCAGAGTTCTATCGGGAGTGGAGAATCGACCTCGTTGCTGACGGCCAAAAGCTCAAGCAAAGCGCCAATCTGCGCTCGTTTCAAGGCCTTGAAAAAGAAAATCGCGTCAAGCGAATGTCATGGCGTGACTTCCTCACACGCGCCAAGAAGGTCCACGAACAGTTCTTGGACGTCCACGATCTGGGCGCACAGAAGAGACAAGGCAAACGCGCATGAGCAAACTACGGGCCGTCAGCCTCTTTTCTAACTGCGGAGCTGGTGACGTCGGCTATCGTGAAGCAGGCTTCAATTTCGACGTGATGGCCGAATTGGATCCACGCCGATTGGAAGTTTGTCTCCTGAATCATCCGGGTGCCGAAGGCGTGGCGGGTGATCTGCGCCAGACTTGGAAGACGGTGATCAAGAAGTACCGCGCCCGGGCGGGGAAAGCACGCCCGGCATTGTTGTGTGCTTGCCCACCATGCCAGGGAATGAGCTCAGCGCGTTCCGGCAAGGGTAGTCACGACGACGCCGCCGCCGGTTCGAAAGACGAGCGCAATCTACTGGTGACGGTCGTCGCCAACGTTGCTTTGGAGCTGAAACCATCCCTGCTCGTTGTCGAAAACGTCCCTGCGTTCTTTACGCGCAAGGTGCATCACCCCAAAGACAAGAAGCCGGTTTCGGCGGCCAACTACTTGGTCACGGCGTTGGCAGAAGACTATGTGGCATTTCCATTGGTCACCGATCTGTGTGACTTTGGCGTTCCACAGTCCCGCAATCGTGCTTTCCTGACCTTCGTCCGCAAAGACCTGCCCGGCCTCAAGGAGTTACTCCGCATTGGTCGTACACCTTTTCCGCGGGCGACCCATGCGCCTGACGTCGGCAACGCTCGCCCGGTCACGCTTTCGGAAGCACTCGAGAGCTTCGCGCTGCCAGCCTTGGACGCAGCCAATGCGAAGACGGCATCGGCCAGCGAATACGCAGGCTTCCACTCAGTGCCAGTATGGGACGAACGCATCTACGCGATGGTCGCGGCGATCCCTCATGCAACCGGGCGCAGCGCTTGGGACAATGACGTCTGTCATCATTGCGGCCCCGTCAAGGTTTTGCCGGAAACCGTCATTTGCCCCCTTTGCAATGCCCCCCTCCTCCGCCCCATAGTGAAAGAAAACGACGGTAGCTATCGTCTCGTCAAAGGATTCAAGAGTAGTTACCGGCGCATGCACAGCGACAGGCCGGCGGCAACAGTGACCACGGCGAGCGGCCACATCGGCAGTGACTACACGATCCATCCTACGCAAAACCGACTGCTCAGCCCGCTCGAATGCTCGTTGCTTCAGACGTTTCCCAAGGACTTCAAATGGGGAGATGCGTTGAAGAAACTGGGGCACACGAACGTAAGAGAAATGATCGGTGAAGCCGTTCCACCTGCCTTCACCAAATTGCATGGCGAAGTGCTCCATGGCATCCTGAAACGTGAGTGGGAGCGTGCACCCATGGCTTGGAGCGACGAGCGCCTGACCAAAGGTTGGGCGAAGCTGGCATTCGCAGCCAAAAAAGATGGACGAAAAGATCCGCGAAGCTATTTCGACTACGCTCAGCCGCTAGGTCGTGCTTCGGTATCTAGAAAGCGCGAAGCGTCGAAGGTGGTAGTACCTAAGGTCTGAACGGCCATCACCGGGAAGAAACGAAGTCGTTCAGTCGATTTGCGAGACGGGCGGAATCACGCACCTCGCATTCCCAGATGATCAGAACGTCCCATCCTTGCTCGCGCAACGCAGTCAGATTTCGCTGGTCTCGCTTCTGATTGCCCTCAATCTTGGCTCGCCAGGTCTCGGCGTTGTTGACGGGCACCGTTGCGCGTTTGCACTGCTCGTGCCCGTGCCAGAAGCACCCATGGACGAGAACGATTTTCCGATGGCGCGGCAAGACGATGTCGGGTGTACCCGGCAAGTCCTTCCGGTGTAGCCGAAATCTGTAGCCCAGGGCGTGCAACGCCCGCCGCACTCGCATTTCCGGGTCAGTGTCGCGCCTCTTCACAGCTTGCATGCGGGTGCGCGTTGTTGGTGCAACGTCGTCAAACCCCGTCGGCCGCACCGTGTTCGCAGGCGACTTTCCTGAGTTGACGGCGCTACGGGCTGCCATAGACGAACTCAGCGCGACCTACGCCAGGCTGATCTGATCGCACGATTAGACGCAGAAAGACACCGTGCCGGTAACCCAGTTGACTGCAGTAACCACCCAGCTTCTCGAAGTCGCGGTCGTCAGATTCTGGGTTGTTGGACTTCTTGAGTTCGAAAACGATGTGGTTGTCGCCAGTACCTCGTCGATGAACAATCACGTCGGGAAAAACTCGGCTCCCGTGCTCAGCGTCGTCGCTTGATCCAAACGCGATCACCTTGGGATCATGGCCGTCACGGTTGTATTCACAGTCAACGTCCCAGCCCTCGAACGCAGCTTCTACGTAGATCGCGAATCGATGCGTCATCGTCCGCTCGTTCACGTCTGCCTGCAGAAGATACGCGTCGCGGTCTAGGAACGTCTGCACCGCAGTGATGACGGACTCAGCCAGCAGCTTTTCGCCCCGGCAGCTTGCCCGGAGGGCATCAGCCCACGTCATGTGGTTGCTCCATTTGGATGCAGAGTCAACAGAACGACTTCCGCTTATGACAAAGCCGCATCTGGCTTAGGGCCCGACGTCGAAGCCATGGCTGGAGTTGAATCTGTTGGACCTCCCAGCAGATTTAGCATGTCGGTTATGACGTTTGGAAAATCCCCCACCGGCGCGAGCCGTGCCAACAGCTCCATCGTCTCCTTGCCACCGAAATCGGCAATCTGCCTCAACCGGGCGTCGGTGGCTGTGGGATCGGACGCGAGCAACAAAGCCCTTAGATATTCAACGTGAAGGTTGCGCGCTTCGGCCAAAACTTCTGACCAGGTCATGACCGTTATGCGCGTGTCGTGCTCTTCAAACCCTCCCTTGTCATGACCAACAAGCAAGCCCTTGACCGTTATGTTCTTGCTGGTGTAGACGGCGCGGATGATCTTCAGATATTCACCCAACTGACCATACTCTACGGGCTGCAACGTCTTTCCGGCTTCGGGGCCCTTGAGCTCAAACACGATGAGCTCTTCTTGCCCACCAGGATCGCTAAGAAACACAAAATCAGGCTTCAACTTGATCTTGTCGCCTGCGATGGACCATTCGCCCAAACCCTCGTCGGGTTTGTGCTTTTGCATGACGAGCGTCTTGATCGATTCGTTCGCAGTCAAGCGTTCCCATCGCGGACCAAGCAGCCAAGGGAACGTTTCGATCAACCGTTGCAGGTGCGTTTCGGTCTTGTCTTGCTCGATCATCCGTCGCATGACCGTGATGGCTGCAATGCGCTGCGCCATCGTGACGGCCAATCCCATGGCCTCCGGCACCATGCTCTTGCGTAGGTTTTCGACGAGCGCAGCAAAAACCGTCGAGTCGGAGTCCAGCGACGAAAAGACCTTCTCCCACAGGCTCTTGGTCAACAGCCTAGTAGGTGCGTGCGTCCAGGCCTCGGTAAAGCTCTTGGTGGCACGGTCCTTCGCTTCCTCGTCATTCGCGAGATTGGGAAGCACCTCGCTCAACAGCTCGGCGAGAGCCTCTTCCTCGGCACCGGTCAAAGTCGACTTGGGCGAAACCGCGCGGATGCGGGCAATGATCTCCTTCTTGGGCTGCTGGCCTCGCCACTTTCGGAACTCTTCCAGCCAATGAGAAATCCTTGAGTTACCCCATTGCTGAAACGCAATGGTGTCGTCGGTGTCCCAGTCGATGGAGCGCCGATCAGTGGAAACGACGTCGTTCGGTAGTTCATCCAACCAGTCCGCCTCGATCACACCGTACAGATAGCGACTCAAAATCTCCTTGCCTTTGATGTCGAAAAAGAACGGACGGTCCTGTGCGATCTTTCCGTGCGCGTATACCCCGATGCCGGCGTTCTCGATGGACCAATCAGATCCCTGCAAGCTGACGAACTTAATCCAATATTTGACCAACCGATCCACCCCGTTGAACTTCAACGTCTCTTCGATCGGCGCGTTCCAGTCGCCAAAACCGAAATCGTGCAGTGGCGGCAGCGCCTGCTCAGGAGTGATGAGCCTATCGTTGATGTTTACGACGAAATCAGGTCTCAGCATTGACACCGTGAAGCGCCGTCCCATGGATTGAAGTAGCGTCTCAACGTTCATTGCTTTCTTGAGCGTGGTGTTCCTGAGAAACACGCACACCCCGCCCTTTCCGGCTTCAGCATTGGTGACGAAATGCTTATATGCGGCTTCGTGCTCGCTCTTCGACAACAGCTGCTTGAAGGCAGCCTCGTCGACGCCATCAGCGATGACTTCCGGCTCGTAGCTTCCCGCAAGTGCAGAGCCCGATTTCGCTATCAGTTCCTTCAATGAGAATCGAAGCCAATAGAAGCGCTGCACGGGCTTCGGGTCATCCTTTCGCAGCGCATGGTTCGGCGTGGAAACCACGTCAACCGTTCCAGCTATTCCGAACCCGGCAAGTTTGCCAATACCCTTCCGACCCATCGGAAGCCGGCCTCCGGGCGTTTGCTCGGTTGGCGAAGTCCGCCGATTCCTGCCAATGACCAGGAACTCGTCCGTTAGTTCGTCGCGCGTCATGCCTCGCCCGTCGTCGGTTATGACGATGGTGGGGCGCCCATCAACGCCGTGGGCCGTCAGATCGATATGTACGACCGTGGCATCGGCGTCCCAACAGTTGGAAAGAAACTCCGCGACGACGTTCGTGGGCTTGTTCTGATAGAGCTTGATGCCGAGATGCTCAATGACTCGATTGGAAAATTCCAGTTTGAATGGCTTGACCTTGAAATTTTCTTGCATCACCGTCCCCACTCCTATGCTTGTTTCCAAATCGACGCGGCAATGGAGCAAACGCCTTCCCGCTACTGGCCACTACGACTTGGGTAGTTGACCTCATTTGTAACAGAGTTTCGACGCTCATCCGCAGGAGAGTCCCGGCGCGGCGCGCCGCGCCGTCGGGCCCGGGGGCGCTGCCTCACGCTTCGTGCCGAGTCGCGCCCCAACGGCTTTGATGCCTGACGCCTCCGCGGCATGGCCGCTGCGCGCTCCGCTTGCGGGGGGTGTTGTGGTGTGCGGGGGTGGCGGTCTTGCTGTGCCCTTTCAACCTACCACGCCGTTCTCGCCGTCAAGGGCTGCGCGTGCCTTGCACGCTGGCGTCCTGGCGGCCGTCTCTGGCTGCGCCTCCGACCCTTGACCGCTTGCGCTGCGGCGTGGGTGGCCGGTTCCGGGCAATCCCGCCCGATTTCGAACCGGAGCCGATCATGTCGCAGCTGTCTTCCACTTTTACTCTCGATTCCTCCCTGCTCGTTCGCGATGTCGCTGGTAGCTACCGTCCTGCTGAGCCGGAAGAGGTGCTCCAGGCCGCGTTGCGGGTACTGGCGGACCAATTGCACGGTACCGAGATGCTGTCGTCGCCGCAAGCGGTACGCGATTTCCTGCGCATCAAGCTGGGCACGCTGGAGCACGAGGTTTTCTCTGTGATCCACCTGGACGCTCAACACCGGGTCATCGAGTACGTCGAGATGTTCCGCGGCACAGTGACCCAGACATCGGTCTATCCGCGCGAGGTGGTCAAGGAAGCCATGACACACAACACAGCGGCCATCGTCCTGGTGCACAACCACCCGTCGGGCGTGGCCGAGCCCTCGCGGGCCGATGAGCATCTGACCCAGACCCTCAAGAGCGCGTTGTCGTTGGTGGACGTGCGCGTCATCGACCACCTGATCGTGGCCGGGCCGACGATCCTGTCCTTTGCTGAGCGTGGACTGATCTGAGCCCGCACAACCGGGAGCCACACCGGCTCTCGGTTTTCGTTGCACTTCCTTATGCCAGCTACGCTGGAGAACGCTCGAATGGGTTGAACACGCGAATCATCCGAACGAGGATCGAACGCTGTTCCCGTCACCCACCTTGACGCGAGGTTTCGGAGCGAATGCGCGTCATCAACCCACCTCCCAATCCCATGAACCACCAAGGTATCAGTGAAATCTCCTTTGAAGAAGCCTACAGCGTGCCGCCGGAGCAAACAGCCAGGGCGCTGTTTTCCAGGCTCCCGCATGGCAGCGACTATGCGCAGAAGCTGATCGAATGTCTGGCGACCGGGTATCTGGTCGCCGTGGTGGAGTCCATCTGCATCCGCGAGATGCAGCGGCACGTGGATGCCGCCTCGGAGGTCGTGGTGGGCCGGACGATAGACCTGGAGCACAAAGGGCCGATCCCGCCCGGATCGACCCTGAAGCTGCGGGGATGGGTTGAACGCCTAGGCCAGCGAAGCGCGAAGTTCTGCATTCAGGCATCCGACGACCACGAAGTAGTTTGCGAAGGCTCCGTCATTCTGGTGGTGGCGCCACGAGTCTCGATGGAATCGCGCATTGCCGCGAAGGTGGTGGCGCTCGGGACGAACGCAGATGTAGGCCGGGTTGAAGACGCTCCTGGCAAGTGTGCGCCATTCGATTCTTTCAGCCTTCGGGAACAGCAAATTTCCTGAAAGCGCTCCGCCCAATCGGAGCATCTGGGCAGTGGGGCTGGCTTGCTGTTGCACCCAGCGTGCCACGCCGTTCTCGCCGTCAAGGTCGGCGCGCATCTGCGCTGCGCTGGCGGCCTCGGCGGCCGTCTTCGAACCTTGACCGCTGCGCTGCGCCGTGACCCGGGGGCTGCGGGCAATCCCGCCCGGCATTCCTTCCGGAGTTCACCATGAACGCACTCATCACCGACGAGCAGCGCGTGCTGCTGCTGGCCAATGGCCGCGAATCGTTGCAGAACACTGACTTCAACCCAGCACCTGTGGTCAAGCTGTTCACACCTGACGCCGGCGCAACCTGGCTACTGACCGAGATCGACCCGGACGACCATGACCATGCTTTCGGTTTGTGCGACCTGGGCCTGGGGGCGCCCGAGCTGGGTTGGGTCAGTCTTCAGGAGCTGGCCACCGTGCGTGGTCGGCTCGGATTGCCGGTTGAGCGCGATCTGCACTTTCGCGCCGAGAAGCGCCTGAGCGCCTATGCGCGGGACGCGCGGCTGGCCGGACGCATCGTTGTCTGACCAGCCACCAGGGCGTCACGGACGCCCTGGTTTTGAGGGTTTCAGCAGATCCGGCAGGCAGTCGGCGAACGCCGGCTGGATCTTGCTCATCGGCTGGACGATGGATTCGTCGCCGGTGAGCACCGCCATCGTCATGCCGGTCATGGTGCTCAGTCCATTGGAGTTGCGCAGCACCTGCAGGGCCAGGTGCACGGGGAAACCATCGGCGCTGCGTCGCAGCGGGTGGATGCCGCCGTGCACGAAGGAGTTCATGGCGTTCCAGGACACGTCCTTGAACTGGGTCAGCATCAGGTGGGCCGCGGCAGGCACGCTCTGCCCGACCCGCTTGCCGATCTGCTCGATCATTTCCTTTGCGCTGGGCAGGTTCTTGGCAGCCTGTTCGGCTTCGAGCGTGAGCGGGGCCGACAGCTTGTCGATGGCGACATCGCTGGCCGCATAGATGAGCCACATCGAGCGGGTCAGGGCTTCGAACTGCAGCCGTATCAAGCTGACCGCCGAGGTCGGCAGTCCCAGTGCCATCAAGGCACGCAAGGCGGTCCCGTGCTCCATGGCCACCACGCACATGCCCAGAGCGGCCTCGCCACGCGCAGACCCGTCGAACTCGACATCGTCGAGCAGCTCGTTCAGCCGTTCGTGCAAGGCATCCGAGCGCAGCAGCATCTGCTCCAGGGGATCGGGGGGGGTCTGGTCTTTCTCAGTCATGTCGCCATCGTAGACCGCTCAGTGCAACCGGGCGTCGCCGGCCCTGTCGGTCTGGCCGGCCGCGCGGTCACGCTGCGCACCGAGCCCTCGGTCCCAGCAGTCCCGCCGTCTCGCCCCTGGCGGGCTTCCATCGTTCCCTTCCCACCGGTCGGCTGACGCCTTCGGCCCGGTCTCGCTTCCGGGCCTGCGCGCTGCGCTTGCGTGGGGTCGGCGCCATCTGCGGCCAGGGGCCACTGGCGCCCTCTTCCCTCGTCCATCACCACTTCCGCGAACGTAGCGCGCCGCCCGGTGCCGTCAAGGCGCGCCAGGCCGTGTCCTCGGCTGCGCCTGCGGGCCGCACCAGCCCTGGCGCTTGCCTCCTTGACGGCACCGGGCGGC
>Ga0208242_100426_pt1 | contig 28612 bp, 28 predicted proteins | sample SubbioAug_CSW13A_FD_184825 | JGI IMG/M metagenome (GOLD analysis project Ga0208242, IMG submission 184825) | Serpentinite rock and fluid subsurface biosphere microbial communities from McLaughlin Reserve, California, USA - CR12Aug_CSW13A (SPAdes) | ecosystem: Environmental > Terrestrial > Deep...
ATTACTCGATGATCTTGGCCACGACGCCGGCGCCGACGGTGCGGCCGCCTTCGCGGATGGCAAAGCGCAGACCCTCTTCCATGGCGATCGGGGCGATCAGCTTGACGGTGATCGACACGTTGTCACCCGGCATCACCATTTCCTTGCCCTCGGGCAGCTCGATCGAGCCGGTCACGTCGGTGGTGCGGAAGTAGAACTGCGGACGGTAGTTGTTGAAGAACGGAGTGTGGCGACCACCTTCGTCCTTGCTCAGCACATACACCTCACCGGTGAAGTGCGTGTGCGGCTTGATCGAGCCGGGCTTGCACAGCACCTGGCCGCGCTGCACTTCCTCGCGCTTGGTGCCGCGCAGCAGGATACCCACGTTGTCGCCAGCCTGGCCCTGGTCCAGCAGCTTGCGGAACATTTCCACGCCGGTGCAGGTGGTCTTCTGGGTGGCAGAGATACCCACAATCTCGATTTCCTCGCCCACCTTGATCACGCCGCGCTCGATACGGCCGGTCACCACGGTGCCACGCCCGGAGATCGAGAACACGTCTTCCACAGGCATCAGGAAGGTGCCGTCCACCGCGCGCTCGGGCGTGGGGATGTAGGTGTCCAGGGCGTCGGCCAGCTTCATGATGGCCTCTTCACCCAGGGGACCCTTGTCGCCTTCGAGGGCCAGCTTGGCCGAACCCTTGATGATGGGGGTGTCGTCGCCAGGGAAGTCGTACTTGGACAGCAGCTCGCGCACTTCCATCTCGACCAGCTCCAGCAGCTCTTCGTCGTCCACCATGTCGGCCTTGTTCAGGAACACGATGATGTAGGGCACGCCCACCTGACGCGAGAGCAGGATGTGCTCGCGGGTCTGGGGCATCGGGCCGTCAGCGGCCGAGCACACCAGAATGGCGCCATCCATCTGGGCGGCACCGGTGATCATGTTCTTGACGTAGTCGGCGTGGCCGGGGCAGTCCACGTGGGCGTAGTGGCGGTTGGCCGTCTCGTATTCCACGTGCGCGGTGTTGATGGTGATGCCGCGGGCCTTCTCTTCAGGAGCCGCATCGATCTGGTCGTAGGCCTTGGCCGAACCACCGAACTTGGCAGCCAGCACGGTGGTGATGGCAGCCGTCAGGGTCGTCTTGCCGTGGTCCACGTGACCAATGGTGCCGACGTTGACGTGCGGCTTGGTCCGCTCGAATTTCTCTTTTGCCATTCTTCAGCTCCAAAAACAAAAATGCCGAAACACCGAACTTGTTGACGGATTCGTTGGTGCCCTTGGCGGGAATCGGACCCGCGACCTCTCCCTTACCAAGGGAGTGCTCTACCACTGAGCCACAAGGGCATGAACAGCCCGGCCAAGGCCGAGCCGCTCGGAAAACTTTCACCACCACCCCTAAGGGCAACCCGACACGGCAGCACGATTGGAGCGGGAGACGGGAATCGAACCCGCGTCATCAGCTTGGAAGGCTGGGGTTCTACCATTGAACTACTCCCGCCCGTGTCGACCGGTCAATACCGGCCAACGAAGCGAGTGCGATCACTCGCCCCGGACTCGTCCTATCGCACTGCGCATTTGGTGGAGGAGGCTGGATTCGAACCAGCGTAGGCGTAAGCCAACAGATTTACAGTCTGCCCCCTTTAGCCACTCGGGCACCCCTCCGTAGCGCAGCCCAGCATTATGCCATGGTTTTCTCGCCAGCAACACGTCCGGCTGCAAAAGCGAGCTCACCAAGCCACCGGAGGCCTGCCCTGGGCCTGCAGCCAGCGGTTGACCGCCCCGAAATGACCACACCCCAGGAAGGGGGTCGGCCCCCGTCGTGCCGACAGCGGGGACGGGTGGTTGGCCTGCAGGATCAGGTGTCGCCCGGCATCGATGAGGCCCGACTTCTTCTGGGCGTGGCCCCCCCACAACAGAAAAGCCTTGGGCTGGCCCGTCTGACTGCAATGCGCAATCAGGTGATCGGTCAAGGCCTCCCAGCCCCAGCCGGCATGAGAGGCCGGACGGCCGTCCTCGACGGTCAGGCAGGTATTGAGCAGGAGGACACCCTGCCTGGCCCAGTGCACCAGCGAACCCTGAAGGGGCGTCGCCTGCCCCAGGTCGCGCTTGAGTTCCTGAAATATGTTGCGCAGGCTCGGCGGCACTTTCAGCCCCGGCGCCACGGAGAATGCGAGCCCCTCGGCCTGTCCGGGTCCGTGATAGGGGTCCTGACCAAGAATCACTACATTCAGTGCCTCCGGCCCACAGAGCTCCAGCGCCCGGAGAGGCTGCGGTGGATAGACCACGGCCCGCTGTTGCAGCCGATCGGACAGCCGCCCCTGCAAGGACCGACCCACCGAGGATGACCAGAACTCCTCGGTCAGGCATCTCCAGCCCGGAGCCACAGGCCAGGCCAGCGGATCGACTTCGCGCAGGCGGTCCGGCGAGACGGTCGGCTCACCCCATTGCAAGCTGACCTGAGACGGACCGGACATCAGGCGAACAGTCCGGCCAGCGCCAGCCCGGGTTCGGGTGCCCGCATGAAGGCCTCACCCACCAAAAAGGTGTTCACCCCAGCCTCCCGCATGAGCTGCACGTCGGCCCGGGTGTGGATACCCGATTCAGTGACCAGAATCTTTTCGGCCGGCACCTCGGGCAGCAATTCCAGCGTGGTCTGCAGGCTGACCTCGAAACTGCGCAGGTTTCGGTTGTTGATGCCCAGCAGAGGCGTCTTCAGATTCAGTGCGCGGTGCAGCTCGTCGCGGTCGTGCACCTCCACCAGCACGGACATGTTCAGCGCCAGGGCCACGGACTCCAGATCGGCCATTTGTGCATCGTCCAGGCAGGCGGCGATCAGCAGAATGCAGTCAGCGCCCATGGACCGGGCTTCGTAGACCTGGTAGGGGTCGACCATGAAGTCCTTGCGAAGCACCGGCAGGTCGCAGCTGGCACGGGCCTGTTTGAGGTAATCGGAGCTGCCCTGGAAGAACTGCCGGTCGGTCAGCACCGACAGGCAGGCGGCACTGACGCGTCCATCGCCTTCGGCATAGCTCTGGGCGATGTCCGCCGGGATGAAGTCTTCACGGATGACACCCTTGCTGGGGCTGGCCTTTTTCACTTCGGCAATCACCGCGGCCTGGCCTGCCGCGAGTTTTCCCCGAAGGGCGCCCACGAAGTCTCGCGTGAGCACACGGCTCTCAGCGTCCTCACGCACGACGGCCAACGGCTTCTTTTTTTGCGCTGCGGCGATTTCTTCGTGTTTGACCGCAACGATCTTCTGCAGGATGTCACTCATGGGAACTGGTTTCCTTGGGGGCAGGCGCCTTGAGCACCTGGACGATAACGCGGCGCATCACCACACCGACCACAATGAACAGCACGGATACGCCGATGGCGATCCAGGCAGCGTCGTTCTGCAGCCAGGCGGGCATGGCCGGGAGCTCAGGGACCTACGGAGGCGGTCACAGTCTGTGTGAAGGCCTGCAACTCGCGCAGCTTGGTGGCAGCCGCGCCCGACTCGATGGTGCGCTGCGCCAGGGCGATGCCCTGACCCATGTCCGACACCACATTGGCCGCGTACAGCGCCACACCCGCATTGAGCGCCACGATGTCCCTGGCCGCCTTGAGAGCCGGGTCATCCCGGTTTTCCAGCACCCCCAGCAGCATGGCTTTCGAGTCCTCGGGAGTCTCGACGCGCAGGGCGCGGCTGCTGGCCATGGTCAGGCCGAAGTCCTCAGGGTGGATTTCGTACTCGGCGATCTCGCCATCCTTGAGTTCGCCGACCATGGTCGCGGCCCCCAGCGATACCTCGTCCATACCATCCCGGCCATACACCACCACCGCATGCTCAGCGCCCAGGCGCTGCAAGGCCCGCACCTGAATGCCGACCAGGTCGGGGTGGAACACGCCCATCAGGATGTTGGGGGCGGAGGCCGGGTTGGTCAGCGGGCCCAGGATGTTGAAGATGGTCTTGATGCCCAGCTCGCGTCGCACGGGTGCCACGTTCTTCATGGCCGGATGATGGTTGGGGGCGAACATGAAGCCCACACCCACCTCGGCGATGCTGCGCGCAATGGCGTCCGGCGGCAAGTTGATGTTGACGCCCAGGCTCTCCAGAACGTCGGCGCTGCCGCTCTTGCTGGAGACGCTGCGTCCACCGTGCTTGCTGACCCGGGCTCCGGCGGCCGCGGCCACGAACATGGAACAGGTGGAGATATTGAACGTGTGGGAGCCGTCACCCCCGGTACCCACGATGTCCACCAGGTGCGTCTTGTCGGCCACATTCACCTTGGTCGAAAACTCGCGCATCACCTGCGCGGCGGCGGTGATCTCGCCGATGGTTTCCTTTTTCACACGCAGGCCGGTGATGAGGGCAGCCATCATCACCGGCGACATGTCCCCGCTCATGATGAGCCGCATCAGGTGCAGCATCTCGTCGTGGAAGATTTCGCGGTGTTCGATGGTGCGCTGCAGGGCTTCCTGCGGGGTGATCTTGTGGGTGTGAGGCATGGGGGTCTCCAGGGCTTATCGAGTGGGATTTTCAGACATGGCCAGGCGCAGGCCAAAGCCGACGAACATCAGGCCGGCGGCCTTGTCCATCCAGTGCATGGTGCGCTGTACGGCTCGCACGCGGTGCGAGGCCCATCCGGCCAACCAGGCGTAGCCGAAGTTGATGGGCAGCGAGTTGAGGTTGAACAGCAGGCCGAGCAGCAGGAAAACCACCACCTTGTTGTCGGTGCCCGGTGCGATGAACTGCGGCACAAAGGCCAGGAAGAACAGCGCCACCTTGGGGTTGAGCACATTGGTCAGGAAACCCTGGCGGAACACGCGCCACAGGCTGGTCGCCGGCAGGGCCGGCAAGACACCCGCGGCAGGTACCACGGACCCGCCCGCCCCCCGGGCCAGCAGCAGACGCACTCCCATCCACACCAGGTAGCCCGCCCCCACCCACTTGAGCACCGTGAACGCGGTGGCCGAGGTGGCCAGCAAGGCGCCCACACCGAGCGCCGCGGCGAAAACGTGCACAAAACAGCCACTGACGATGCCCAGCGCCGCCACCAGTCCGGCGCGCACACCGCTGCGCAGTGCCTGACTCACGATGTAGAGCACGTCCGGGCCGGGCGTGAGGTTGAGCAGCCAGCCCGCCGCCATGAACACCAGGAGTTGGGTCGTGTCGGGCATGGTGCGTGACCGTCGGGATTTCAGTAAGGGCCGGTGCGGCCAGCAGCAGACTGTGTCGGCAAAGCATCGCTGAAGAAGCGGCGCACCGTGGCCACCGCATGGTCGATGCCGGCCTTGTCCACGTCGAGATGGGTGACAAAGCGCAGGCCAATCAGCCCGGTGGCCAGCACGCCATGGGTCTTCAGATATTCCAGCAACGCCGGCCCGCGACCGTCGGTCACGTCAACAAAAACGATGTTGGTCTGTGCCGACTTGACGGTCAGGCCGTCGATGCCCTCCAGCCCCTCAGCGAGGCGACAGGCATTGGCATGGTCGTCGGCCAGCCGGTCGACGTGGTGGTCCAGCGCATGCAATGCACACGCCGCCAGCAGGCCGGCCTGACGCAGGCCACCGCCGGCCATCTTGCGGATGCGCCGGGCTCGATCGATGAGTTCACGTGAGCCGCACAGGGCCGAGCCAACCGGTGCGCCCAGTCCCTTGCTGAAACACACCGAGAGACTGTCGAAATGGTCCGCGATCTCGCGCAGGCGCGCCAGCGTAGCCTGCCCCGGCGCGGCCGAAGCGACCGCGGCATTGAACACGCGCGCGCCGTCCAGGTGGGTATTGAGCCCCTTCTCGCGCGCCAGTGCCGTGGCACTGCGCAGGTAGCCGTCAGACATCACATGGCCGTTCCAGGTGTTCTCAAGGCACAGCAGGCGGGTACGCGCGAAGTGCGGGTCGTCGGGCTTGATGGCCGCTGCGATGTCGGCCAGCTGCATGTGGCCTTGGGCGTCCTGGGTCAGCGGTTGGGGCTGCACACTGCCGAACACCGCAGCACCGCCGCCTTCGTAGCGGTAGGTGTGGGCCAGCTGACCGACGATGTACTCGTCGCCGCGGCCGCAGTGCGCCAGGATGCCGCAAAGGTTGCTCTGGGTGCCGGAGGCCATGTACAGCGCGGCCTCCTTGCCGGTGAGCGCGGCGATGCGTTCCTGCAGCGCATTGACCGTCGGGTCGTCACCGAACACGTCGTCGCCCAGAGGCGCGGCCATCATGGCGGCGCGCATGGCCGGCGTCGGTTGGGTGACGGTGTCGCTTCTGAGATCCACAGTCTTCATGCAGCCTGCTCCAGGAAGTTCTTGAGCATCGCATGGCCGTGCTCGGTCAGGATGCTCTCGGGGTGGAACTGCACGCCCTCGATGGCCAGGGTCTTGTGCTTGACGCCCATGATCTCGCCGTCGGGCGTCCAGGCCGTGACCTTGAGGCAGTCGGGGCAGCTCTCGCGTTCGATGGCCAGCGAGTGGTAGCGATTGACGGTGAACTTTTCCGGCAGGTGCGCGAACACGCCTTCCTGCGTGGTGGTGATCACGCTGGTCTTGCCATGCATCAGCTCCTGCGCGCGGATGATCTTGCCGCCAAAGGCGGCGCCGATGCTTTGATGTCCCAGGCAGACACCCAGGATGGGTACTTTGCCTGCGAAGTGCTGAATGGCTGGAACCGAGATACCGGCTTCGGCCGGCGAGCATGGGCCAGGCGAAATCACGAGGCGGTCGATCTGCCCCGCATCGAGCCGGCGCTGGATCTCGTCGATGGTGACCTCGTCGTTGCGCACCACAGTCACGTCGGCACCGAGTTCGCCGAAGTACTGCACGATGTTGAAGGTGAACGAGTCGTAGTTGTCGATCATCAAGAGTCTCATTCCAGCCCCTCCTCGACCAGTTCAGCGGCACGCAACAAGGCCCGCGCCTTGTGTTCGGTCTCCCGCCATTCCATCTCGGGCACCGAGTCGGCCACCACGCCGGCTGCGGCCTGTACGTGCAGGGTCTGGTCCTTGATGATGGCGGTACGGATGGCAATCGCCACGTCCATGTCGCCTGCGTAGCTCAGGTAGCCGCAGGCACCGCCGTAGATGCCGCGCTTGACCGGCTCCAGTTGGTCAATCAGCTCCATGGCGTGCACCTTGGGCGCCCCGGTCAGCGTGCCGGCAGGGAAGGTGGCCTTGAGCACGTCCATGTTGGTCATGCCGTCGTTGAGGATGCCCTCGACGTTGCTCACGATGTGCATCACGTGGCTGTAGCGCTCGACCACGAAGGCTTCGGTCACTTTGACGCTGCCGACCTTCGCGATGCGGCCGATGTCGTTGCGTGCCAGGTCGATGAGCATCACATGCTCGGCACGCTCCTTGGGGTCGGCCAGCAGCTCGACCTCGGTGGCCTTGTCCTTTTCAGGCGTGGCGCCGCGCGGTCGGGTGCCCGCCAGAGGCCGGATGATCACTTTCTGGTCCCCTTCCGTGTGCTCCTGACGCACCAGGATCTCGGGCGATGCCCCCACCACGTGGAAATCCCCAAAGTGGTAGTAATACATATAGGGACTTGGGTTGAGCGAGCGCAGCGCGCGGTACAGCGACAGCGGCGATTCGGTGAAACGCTTGCTGATGCGCTGGCCCACCTGCACCTGCATGAAGTCACCGGCGGCGATCAGCTCCTTGGCACGCTCGACCGACCGGAGGTAGTCTTCTTTGGCAAAACTGCGCTGGGCCGGGTGGCTCTGGCTGGGCTTGACCACCGGCGCGGCGACCGAGTACTTCAATGCCTCCTTCAGCTCGCGCAGGCGTTTTTTGGCGTGGGCGTAGGCCTCGGGCTGGGCCGGGTCGGCATAGACGATGAGGTAGAGCTTGCCCGAGAGGTTGTCGATGACCGCCAGCTCCTCGCACTGCAACAGCAGAATATCGGGCGTGCCCAGGGTGTCGGGCGGGCAGCTGTTCTCCAGCTTCTTTTCAATGTAGCGCACCGCGTCATAACCGAAATAACCGGCCAGACCGCCACAAAAGCGTGGCAAGCCTGGCCGCAACGCAACCTTGAAGCGTTGCTGGTAGGCAGCGATGAAATCCAACGGGTTGCCGTGGCTGGTTTCGACCACCACGCCGTCGCGCACCACTTCCGTCTTGGCATCGGCGCCGAAACCACTGGCGCGCAGCAGGGTGCGCGCGGGCAGGCCGATGAAGCTGTAGCGACCGAAGCGCTCGCCGCCAACGACGGATTCGAGCAGGAAGCTGTGGGCGCCGTCGCCACGACCGTGGGCCAGCTTGAGGTAGAGCGAGAGGGGGGTTTCGAGGTCCGCGAAGGCCTCGGTCATCAACGGGATGCGGTTGTAGCCTTGGCTGGCCAGGCTCTTGAATTCCAGTTCGGTGATCATGTGGTCTTCTCCGGCGCACCGCAGGCTGGCTGCCTGGGCGGTGGCTTCCTGATTCAGGTAGTGGCTGCCCGTTTGACTGGGCTGCCGTCGTTGGGCTTCAATGGACTGGTGACGCCAGCCCGAAACCCAGGGGAGGAAGGCTTGTTACGCTGGCTTGCGCCAGGGCCAAGCTCCCCGGCCACAGCGGCCAGGCACGACACCAGCAGAAAGCGTGCAGGAAGCGAACATGATGCCCACAGTGTAGCAAAGCCCGTCACCTGGGTGACCGCGCGACCCCCGCACAGGACCGGCAGACCACCGGCCATCTGGTACTGGCTTGTACCAAATCGACGGTTTCGAGAGAATCGGGTCCATCTCATCGCCCGCGGGCTGCACGCCACCGGCCCCTTTCTGGGAACTGCAGCCCCCCCCTCTTCCTCTGGAGTCGAGCATGCCTGTGCACCGTACTTTCGTCGCCCCTTCCTGGCTCCTGTCGGCCGCTCTTGCCCTGGGCGCCAGCACGGGCGCCGCCCAGGTCGTCGAAGTCAGTGGCGTGAAGCTGGAGCCTCGCATCAGCGTCGCCGGCAAACCGCTGCAGCTCAATGGCGCGGGCGTGCGCTACCGGGCCGTCTTCAGGGTGTACACGGCCGGACTTTACCTGGAGCAGAAAGCCGACACGACCGAAGCTGTCATGGCCCAGGGTGGACCCAAACGCATGACCATCACCATGCTGCGCGACATCGACTCGGGTGAACTGGGCAAGCTGTTCGCCCGGGGCATGGAGGACAACATGGACCGCAAGCAGTTCTCAAGGCTGATCCCCGGTGTGATGCGCATGAGCCAGGTGTTCACCGACCACAAACAACTGAAGACCGGAGAGACCTTTGTCCTGGACTGGATCCCGGGAACCGGAACGGTGCTCACCGTCAAGGGACAGGTCGAAGGCGAGCCCTTCAGGGAACCCGAGTTCTTCGAAGCGCTGATGCGCATCTGGCTGGGCCCCAAGCCGGCCGACTGGCAACTCAAGGATGCCTTGCTGGGCAAGGCAGCAGCCAGCTGACGCTCAGGCTCCCAGCCAGGCCGGCAGTTCGGCGAGCGAGCCGATCAGTGCGTCATGGGGTGCGTCCGCTATGGGCTGCCCGTGGTTGTATCCGTAGCTGACCAGCACCACCGGACATCCGGCGGCGCGGGCAGCCCGACCGTCATTCTCGGAATCGCCCACCATCAGCGTGTGCTGCGGCAGCGTGCCCAAGGCTTCGCAGGTCCTGATCAGCGGCAGTGGATCGGGCTTCTTGCGATCAAAGCTGTCTCCGCCGAACACCTGCGAGAAAAAACTCTCCAGTCCTTTGATCTCCAGCAGTGTCCGGGCAAACGCCAGTGGCTTGTTGGTCAGGCAAGCCAGGGGCAAGCCGAGGGCGCGTAGCCGTTCCAGGCCCTCGGTGACACCAGGGTACACGCCAGCGTACTGCCCATTGATAAAAAAGTAGTGATGCTGGTAGCGCTCCAGTGCGAGAGCGCCGACCTGTTCGCGCGGCCAATCCAGCGCCACAACACCGGCCGCCGCTACCTCGGGAAGCGCCAGCTGGTGGTCCAGCACGGTGCGTACCAAGTGCTCGGACCCTTTGCCCACCGTGCGCTCGATCAGCGCGCGCGTGACCGGAGGCAGGTCCAACTCGGCCAGCATGCGGTTGAGAGCGACCTCGAAGTCGCCCAGCGTGTCCACCATCGTGCCATCGAGGTCGACGATCACCGCTTGAATGTCTGAAATACTCAAAACGACCCCAGAGAAAGTACCTGAACCAGGATGCCGCAGAACTGGCTTGACCAGGCCGCAGGCATCGCCCCCCGGAGGTGTCATTTCAAAGCCGCGCGCATCTGATCGATCACGGTCTTGTAATCGGGCTTGCCGAAGATGGCGCTGCCGGCCACGAAGGTGTCTGCGCCGGCGTCAGCCACACGGCGGATGTTGTCGGCCTTGATGCCGCCATCCACCTCAAGCCGGATGTCCTTGCCGCTGGCCTCGATGCGCTTTCGCGCCTGTTCGATCTTGCGCAGGGCCGAGTCGATGAAGCTCTGTCCACCAAACCCCGGGTTGACACTCATGATCAGGATCAGGTCGATGTCCTCGATCACCCAGTCCAGCACATCCAGGGGCTGTGCCGGATTGAAGGTGAGGCCGGCCCTGGCGCCCCGGGCCTTGATGGCCTGGACGCTGCGGTGCACATGGGCGCTGGCGTCGGGGTGGAAGCTCACCAGATCGGCACCGGCGTCGATGAACGCAGCAGCGAGCGCGTCCACCGGCTGGACCATCAGGTGCACGTCGATCGGCACCGGCACGCCGTCGGCCGTCCTGGCGTGGGGCTTGAGTGCCTGGCAGATCATGGGGCCGAAGGTCAGGTTGGGCACGTAGTGGTTGTCCATCACGTCGAAGTGGATCCAGTCGGCGCCAGCAGCGATGACGTTCTTCACCTCTTCACCCAGACGGGCGAAATCGGCAGACAGGATGGAGGGGGCGATGCGGAACTGGTTCGACATGCGGGTGTCCGGATTGACAAAACCTGCATTTTCGCAGGCCATGCCAGGGTGCTCACCCTGGGGGTCTTGCGGACTGGCGTTAACATGCCGGCCATGGCGCGATACCAGTTCACCTGCGAAGTCGAACCGCAATACCTCAGCGAGCAGTCTTCGCCTGACGAAGCGGTGTATGCCTACGCCTACACGGTGACCATCACCAACACAGGTGACGTCACGGCGCAACTGATCGCACGCCACTGGATCATCGACGACGCCCGCGGCCAAACCGAGGAGGTCAAGGGTCTGGGGGTGGTTGGGCACCAACCGCTGCTGCGACCCGGCGAGTCGTTCCAGTACACCAGCGGCACCCGCCTTCAGACACCGACCGGCAGCATGCGCGGCAGCTTTTTCTGCGTGGCCGAGGACGGCGAACGCTTCGAGGCGCCTGTCGGAGAATTTGCGCTGGTGCCCGGCGACGCCGCACCGGGTGCCGGGACGGCACCACGCATGCTGCACTGACTCGGACCACTCGGACCGGGCCTGCGCCCGCACCACCATGCGCCCTGACCTGCAGACCCTGCTTGACGCCCTGGACCCGGACGCGCCGCTGGCCGAGCGCCACCTCTGGTTGATCGAACTGCTGCGCTGGATCCGGGGCGAAGGTGTAGACCCCCAGGCCAGCGTGGGCCATGTCCGCCAGATTCTGGAAACCGTGCAGGACGATGCGGCCTGGCTGGCACGCTGGCAGCGCTGGTGGAACAGGTTTGTCCAGACGGTGGATGTGACCCCCCTGCTGGCCGATCACGGGTTCGCCCCCCGGACCGCTTTCCTGAGCGAGCTGGGGCATCGGCTGCGACGCAAGCTGCTGCCCGGCACACCCGAAACCAACGACATGAGCGACCTGTTCGGCCTGCTGCTGTCCAGCCGTTTTGATGTCCGCTGGTTGCAGGCGCTTGACACCCGAACACTGCAGAGGATCCGGCAACTGCTGCTGCCCGCCCCGACCCCGGACGTGCAGGAGGCCCAGTCCGTGCGGTGCGAGGCAGCCACGACCTGGCAGACCGCCTTGCTCGATGCGCTGGTGTTTTCAGTGGGTCAGATCAGCGCGACCGGGTTTGCCAGCGAGATCCGCGTGCGCATGAGCCACGAGGAGCAAGCCCGTCGCGCCTTCCACACCTTGCCGGTACAGGCCGAAGCGCTGCGACGCAGCGCCCTTCGCCACGGACCACGTAGCGGGCAGGCCCGCTACGAAGCAGACAAACTCAGGAACCAGCTGGGTGTCTGCCAGGTGGCGGCCGAGACGGTCTATGCCCACCTGGAGGAGCACGGGGTATCGGTCGGCATCGTGTTCCGGCTGAGGCAGCTGTCGGAGAGGGTCATACGCATCCACCAGTTGCTCGACTGCCTGCTGTCTGACCAGCCTGAACGGGCCGCCGCCGCCCTGCTGGCCGACATGGCCCAGCTGGGCCTGGACAACCGCAGCATCCGCACCCTGATCGCCAACAGCAGCGGTCTGACAGCGGCCAAGGTGGCCGAGCGCAGCGCCGAGACCGGGGAACGCTACATCACGCGAAATGCCGGTGAATACCGGCAGATGCTGGGCATGGCCGCAGGTGGAGGCGCACTGCTGGGCCTGACGACCTGGGCCAAGTTCGGCCTGACCGCCCTGGCCCTGTCGGCTTTTTGGGCCGGATTTGCAGCCGGTCTGAACTACGCTGTGTCCTTCGTGGTGATCCAGTTGCTGCACTTCACGGTCGCCACCAAGCAGCCCGCGGTGACGGCCCCGGCCATGGCTGCCAAACTCAGGCACATCCGCAGACCAGGCGCCGTGCGCGAGTTTGTCGATGAGGTGGCCCACCTGTTCCGCTCGCAGATGGCTGCCATCTTCGGCAACGTCGGCATGGTGATTCCGGTGGTGCTGCTGATCAGTGGACTGCTGGCACTTCTTCAGGGACAGCACATGATCGGACCGGAGAAGGCCGAATACGTGATCCACAGCCTGCAACTGCTCGGACCCAGCGCACTGTTCGCCGCCTTCACCGGCGTGTTGCTGTTTGCCTCCAGCATCATTGCCGGCTGGGTGGAGAACTGGTTTGTCTACTACCGACTCGACTCGGCGATCCGCCACAATCCCCGCTTCACGGGCTGGCTGGGACGCGAGCGTGCGGCACGCTGGGCACGTTTCTTCCGTGACAACATCTCCGGTCTGGCCGCCAACATTTCCCTGGGAATGATGCTGGGGCTGGTACCGGCTTTTGCGCAGTTCTTTGGCTTGGGACTGGACATCCGGCACGTGACGCTGGCGGCCGGTCAGCTCGCCGCGGCCGGGGCTGCGATCGGTGCGGACGTTCTGGCCCGACCGGACTTCTGGTGGGCGGTGGCGGGGGTGCTGGTCATCGGGCCGGTCAACCTGCTGGTGAGCTTCTACCTGGCCTTCCGGCTGGCGCTCAAGGCGCAGGGCGTGGGCGAGGTCAACCGTGGACTGATCCAGATGGCCCTGCGCCGCCGGTTGCGAAGCCACCCGCTGAGCTTCTTCCTGCCGCCGCGGGCCGCACAGGTGGCTGAACCCGAGGACGTGAGCGACATCGAGGCAGCCTGGCAACACAACGGCCAACGCGAGGTGCTGGACGAAGAAAGCCGACGCTGGGCAGAAGCCTATCTGGAGCGCGCGGCCACGGAGCGCGACATGGGCCAGGAATCCTGGACCCAGGCTGGGCCGCTGGACCCCGACAGCCAGGACGGCACGCGCGAACATGACCTCCGCTGCGGCGACCCCAATCCCCAGATGGAAGGACCTGCCCGATGAGTGGCGGTGAATTCGACCTGATCGAACGCCATTTCCGGCGCCACGAGGCAACGGGACCAGGCCCGGTGCTGCTGGGCATCGGGGATGACTGCGCCCTGCTTCGCGTGCAGCCGGGGATGCAGCTGGCCGTGTCCAGCGACATGCTGGTTGAAGGCAGGCATTTCCTGCCTGGCACCGATCCAGTGCGGCTTGGCCACAAGGCGCTGGCGGTCAACCTGAGCGACCTCGGCGCCATGGGCGCCCGGCCGTTGGGATTCACCTTGGCACTGGCCCTGCCCGAGGTGGACGACACCTGGCTGGCAGGGTTTTCCGACGGACTGCACGCACTGGCGCGCGAGCATGGCTGCCCGCTGGTCGGCGGCGACACCACCCGTGGTCCTTTGAACATTTGCATCACCGTCTTCGGCGAGGTCGCCACCGGCCAGGCCCTGCGCCGGGATGCCGCGAGGCCGGGCGATGACATCTGGCTCAGCGGAAGCACCGGAGAAGCCCGACTGGCCCTGGAGGCGCTCAAAGGTCAGACCTGGGCACAACAGGCCGCTGGTGCGCACCTGCCCGCACTGCTCCAGCGACTGGAGGCACCCCAGCCCAGGGTGGCGCTTGGTCAGGCGCTGGCAGGACGGGCCCATGCGGCCATCGACCTCAGCGACGGACTGATTGGCGACCTCGGGCACATCCTGGACACCAGCGCCTGTGGTGCTCGCCTTCAGGCCGGACAGCTGCCGGTTTCACCCTCGCTGGCCACCTTGCCAGCCGATCAGCGTTGGCAATGCCTGCTGGCGGGTGGTGACGACTACGAACTGCTCTTCACCGCATCTCCGGTCAACCGAGCCCAGATCATGGAGGCTGCCGGACGGGTCGGGACGGTGGTTACCCGCATCGGTGAAATCACGGCGGCCAACGGCCTGTTGATCTTGGACGCGGATGGCCAGCCCCTGCAAGGCCGCTTCAGCGGCTACGACCATTTCTGCTGAGACTTGGCACCCGATAATCGGACCATGTCCGACACCGCGACCGCTGTGCCTCCCGTCACCCGACCAGGCTGGCCCTTCCTCACGGCCCACCTCGCCCATTTCATTGCCCTGGGCGCCGGATCCGGCCTGTCCCGGCTCGCGCCGGGTACCGCAGGCACACTTTGGGCCTGGGCCAGCTTTGTGCTGCTCGACCCTTTTCTGGACGACACCGCCTGGGGCTGGCTGATCGCCGTTGCCACGCTGATCGGCTGGTGGGCATGCACACGCACCGCGCGCGCCATGCAGGTGGCTGACTCCGGACACATCGTGATTGACGAGATCGTCGCGTTCTGGCTGGTCCTGTGGCTCGTCATGCCGACCGGCTTCTGGGGACAGCTCGCCGCCTTTGGACTGTTTCGCCTGTTCGACGCCGTCAAGGTGGGACCCATGGCCTGGGCCGACCGGACATTCAAGGGCTTTGGCCCGCGTGGGGGCTTCGGCATCATGCTGGATGACTTCGCGGCTGCGCTGTGCACGCTGCTGGTGATTGCCCTCTGGAGATTCTGAGATGGCCATGTGCGCCTTACACCGATGAACAGCGGGTCCGTTGCCCGCCTGGTCGCGCAGATTGCCGACGCGCTCAGGGCACGTGGCCAGATGATGGCGACCGCAGAAAGCTGTACCGGTGGTCTGATTGCCGGCGCGTGCACCGACCTCAGTGGCTCCAGCGACTGGTTCGAACGGGGGCTGGTGAGCTATTCCAACCGGGCCAAGACGGAGTTGCTCGGTGTACCGGCAGAGCTGATCGCCCGGCACGGTGCCGTCAGCGAGCCGGTGGCGCGGGCCATGGCCGAAGGGGCGCGAACGCGCAGCGCCGTGGCATGGGCCGTGGCGGTCACAGGCGTGGCGGGACCCACCGGCGGCAGCCCCGACAAACCGGTCGGGACTGTCTGGTTTGCCTGGAGCAACCCGTCAGGCTGCCACACCGAAAAATGTGTTTTTCCGGGAGATCGGGCGGCCGTGCGCGAGGCCACGGTCAACCATGCCTTGTCCGGCCTGCTGCATCGGCTGATGTCCACCTGAGCCGGATCGCGGAGACAGTTGCCAGCCCGTCGGCACTGCAACCGCCGGTCATGGATCTGTAAGCCACAGGGATGCGACAGGAAGACACACATCGCGCTTTTTGATACATTTCGAATTACAAGAATTCAACAGCCGCATTACGCTTCAATCCGGCACAGTGGAGGAAGGCCTTGTCCCTCGATGGGATGCGCGAACCGTCGGTCCCATGAACATTCCACAACTGCTGCAACACCTGTACCGGCGTCGCCCCACCGATTCCTCATCGAGCGGCCATGGTGACCTGCCTTCGCCTCGCAGCGTGGCGCCTGCGCCCACTGCCAGGGGTGAGTCGGTGCGCGGCCACGTGGATCCGGTGCACATTTCAGGGCTGGACCGGCAGGACCTCAAGCAAGCCATCATCATGCACCTGGAGTGGTGTGTGCTGTTCAACGAGCACCTCGGTGCCGACAAGTCGCTGCCACCGCCACAGCAGGAGCTGCCCGGTGAGCGTGCCAGCGGCCTCGGTCGCTGGTTGACGCAGGCCAGACAGCGACCAGCGGGTCAGCATCCCCTGTTCGGCGAGCTGCTGCAGGAGCATCAACGCTTTCACGAACTGGCCAACCAGGCCCTGGGCCTGGCGCGCATCGGTCGAATGGACGCGGCCAGCACCCTGCTCAACACCGATTTCGAGCGCAGCCGCGCCCGCGTGCTCGAAATACTGCGCGCGATCCAGAAATGCGCGGACTGACCACGTCCTGAGACCGCCCACCTGACAAGCTCACGGCAGGGTCCGGCTCTTTGCCTGCACGCCGAAGGCGTCCGGCTTATCATGCGGACGCCTTCGGCGTGTGCGCGGGGGCGCCTTTCAAAGGATGCCGATGCTCGACCGCCTCAATGCGCTGTACCCGGTACGCTACACCGCGCTGGCCCTGTGTGTGTTCACAGCCCTGCTGAGTCTGCTGGCGTGGGTGATCTCGGGTGATGGTGGCGGCCTGTTCCTGCTCACCGCGGCGCTGTCGGCCCTGGGCTGGCGGGACCTGACACAAACCCGCAGTTCGGTGCTGCGCAACTACCCGCTGATCGGCCATTTCCGATTCATGCTGGAAAAAATCCGGCCCGAGTTGCGCCAGTACTTTCTCGAAAGCGACACCGAGGCCACGCCGTTCTCGCGCAGCCAGCGCAGCCTGGCCTATGCACGCGCCAAGAACGAAACCGACAAGCGTCCGTTTGGCACCCAGCTGGACCTGCGGGACGACGGCCACGAGTGGATCAACCACTCACTGGCGCCCACCCACATAGCGTCACACGATTTCAGGGTGACGATCGGAGGACCGGACTGCACCCAGCCCTACGAGGCCAGCGTCTTCAACATCTCGGCCATGAGCTTTGGCTCGTTGTCGGCCAACGCCATCCAGGCACTGAACGCAGGCGCCCAGCGCGGCCGCTTCGCCCACGACACAGGCGAAGGCTCGATCTCGGTGCACCACCGCCAGCACGGCGGCGACCTGATCTGGGAAATCGGTTCCGGCTACTTCGGTTGTCGGGACGAGGAAGGCCACTTCAGCGAGGAGCGGTTTCGCAGCCAGGCCATTTCGCCCCAGGTCCGGATGATCGAGATCAAACTGAGCCAGGGCGCCAAACCGGGCCACGGCGGTGTGCTGCCCGGACCGAAGGTGACGGCCGAGATCGCGGTCGCCCGCGGCGTCCCCATGGGCGTGGACTGCATTTCGCCAGCGGCACACAGCGCCTTCTCCAGCCCGACCGGCCTGCTTGAATTCGTGGCCCGACTGCGGGAGCTGTCCGGAGGCAAACCGACCGGCTTCAAGCTTTGCATCGGCCACCCCTGGGAATGGTTTGCCATTGTCAAGGCCATGCTGGCCAGCGGCATCACGCCGGATTTCATCGTCGTTGATGGCGCCGAAGGTGGCACCGGAGCAGCGCCACTGGAATTCACCGACCATGTGGGCGCCCCCCTGCAGGAAGGCCTTCGGCTGGTGCACAACACGCTGGTGGGTGCTGGTCTGCGCGACCGCATTCGGCTGGGCGCCTCGGGCAAGATCATCAGTGCCTTCGACATCGCCCGGGCCATGGCCCTGGGGGCCGACTGGTGCAACAGCGCACGCGGCTTCATGTTTGCCCTGGGCTGCATCCAGGCACAGACCTGCCACACGGGCCAGTGTCCCACCGGCGTGACAACGCAAGACCCCTTGCGCCAGCAGGCCCTGGTGGTGCCCGACAAGGCCACCCGCGTCTACCACTTCCACCAACAGACTCTCAAAGCCCTGCAGGAACTGGTGCAGGCGGCGGGGCTGCACCACCCGGGCGAGATCGGTGCCCATCACATCGTGCGCCGGGTCAATGAGAACGAGGTGCGCTTGCTGGCCAACCTGCTGCCCGCGCTGGCCTCGGGCGCCTTGCTCAGCGAGCATGTGGACCACCTGCCAGCGGTGTTTTCGATCTATTGGCCCATGGCGCAGGCCGACCGGTTCTCTCCTGGCCCGGTCGCCTGAGAATCCGCCCTCAGGTGGCGCCAGCGTCTTCCCGGATGCGCTCTTCCTGCAGCACCTGTCCGTCGGCTCCGTAGCGGCGACTGCGCAGCAGCTCTCCCCGGTCACCGTACTCGTCCTCACGGACCAGACGCCCCTCTTCATCAAAAATGCGCTGCCAGCCCCACAGACGCCCGTTGCGCTCGGTGACCACCGCGGACTTCGTGCCATCGGGACGGAAGCTCTCGCTGACCCGCCAGCGGTGACGGCCTTCGCGCGCCATCTGCTGCAGCAGCTTGCGCTGCCCGCCGGGATGCCACTGCTCGATCCGGCGTTCCTCGCCATCGACCCAGGTCAGCTCCTGGGTCAGCTGTCCGTCTTCGCTCCACTCCCGGGCCACGCCATCACGCCCCTGTGCACCACCAGGATCACGCTCCAGCAGATCCGTCTCCGAGCGCAGCTGGCCGGACGGGTAGTAGACCCGCTTGATGCGCCGTCCGTCCGTCAGCGTTTCGGTCCGGACCACACGGCCCTGTTCGTCCAGCACGGACTGGTGAATCAACTGCCCCGCTCGGTAACGGACCACCGACAGCAGCTGCCCCGGCGATCGGTACAGGCGGGACTCGGACTCCGCATTCTGATGGCCACAGAGCCGACGATCTTCCGGCAGCAGGCTGGCGGGTGCGCAACGCAGCGCGCGCAGACTGCCATCCTCGTGATACTCGATCAGCACCGCTTGCCGGCCGCTGGTGGCATACACCAGCTGGCGCAGCCGTCCCTGTTCGTCATATTGCCACTGAGGCCCGATCGGCTGACCTTCGCGCCAGGTACCACGCTGACGAAGCACGCCTTCGCTGTCCACACACACCCGCTCGCCGCTTCTACCAGCCATGGCACGTGGCGTATCGCCCGCGAGCGGCTCGCTGTCGAGCCGGCACTCCAGTGCCGGGGTCGCCTTCACGGCCATTGGCACCAGCACAGCCACCCAAAACCACAGCCACAGCCCTCTCCGCCCCGTCGACACTAGGCACCCGTGACCGGGGGCCGGTTCAGTGGGCGGTCGACACGAGCCTGTCAAGTTCATGAACCTCACCCCAGGTTCGGGCCACCTTCACCCCCAGGCGAGCCAGACGCCGGGCCATGCGCAACACCTGGCTGTCCTTGCTGAGCAGGCAGGCCCGATGCTCGACCGCCAGATCGACGAACTTCTGGTCATCGGGGTCCTTGCAGACGTAGCAGGACCTGGGCGCCACCGGCACGGTCGTGACCTGCCGGTCGAAGGTCTTCAGCAAGGCATCGGCAGCGTGCCCGCGCTGCTGCAGCCGGACGGCGATCTGGGGGTAGGCCAGCACCCGCGCAAGCTCCTCGCGCATGGCCGGTGTGGCACACCAGTTCAGACGGCCTTGCTGCAGTGCCTCCTGCAGACCCGCGGTCTGCGGATCGCCGAACAGGAGCAGGTCCAGCACCACATTGGTGTCGAGCACCAGGGCCTGTTCAACCTGGCTCACGATCCGTTTCTCCGGGCGCCCCGGGCGAAGCCCTGCGCGCCTGCACATCGAAGCGGAACAAACGGCATTCGATGGGTCCGTTCCACAGCGGGACGCGCCGCGACTCCTTGAAGCGCATCTTGCCGGGCAGTTTCAGGTCCGGTGTCAGCAGCCAGGCCATCCAGCCAGCGAAGTGGCTTTTCCAGTGGGCGGCCAGTTGCCGGAAGAAGTCGGCATCGTCCCCACCGTCACTCATCTGTGCACTCTCGCGCCCGCCCTGGGCCCGGGTGGCAGCGCGCTGCTCGGCTCGCTGCCCGGCCACGCCAGCCGCCGCGATACGCTCGCCGTAGGGCGGGTTGAGCAGCAGCATGCCCGGCCTGCCCACTGGCGGCGGGCGCTGCAGGGCATCGCCCCCGCGCAGTTCGATGGCATGTGCCACACCGGCCCGTTCGGCATTGCGGCGGGCGAAGTCGACCATTCGGAAAGACACGTCGCTGCCGAAGACGATGGGCGGGTGGCCAGTTGGCCATTCACGCTGCGCGCGCTGCGCCTCGTCGCGCACCGACTGCCACACGTGCGGCTGGAAGGGCAGCAGCTTCTCGAAGGCAAAACGGCGCAGCAGGCCGGCCGGCATGCGCAGGGCGATCTGGGCGGCTTCGATGACCAGCGTGCCGCTGCCGCAGCAGGGGTCATACAGCGGCAACACCTCGTCCAGCGAGTCGGCCTGAGCGCCGTTCCATCCGCTGGCCGCGATCATCGCGGCGGCCAGGGTTTCCTTCAGCGGGGCATCACCCGTGTCCTCCCGCCAGCCGCGCTTGAACAGCGGTTCGCCCGAGGTGTCGAGATAGAGGGTGAGTGCGTCGGTGGTCAGGTGAGCATGGATCCGCACCTGCGGCCAGTGGGTGTCCACACTCGGGCGCTCACCCCGACGCTCGCGGAAGCGGTCGCAGATGGCGTCCTTGATACGCAGTGCGGCAAAGTTCAGACTGGTCAGCGGACTGTGCTGGGCGGTCACCTCGACCTTGATGGTCTGTGCCGGGGTGAACCAGATCTCCCAGGCCACATCGGATGCCGCCCGGTACAGGTCCTGCTCGTTGCGGTAGTCGCCGTGCCAGAGCTGGATCATCACGCGCTGGGCCAACCGCGAATGCAGGTTCAGGCGCAGCACGTCGCGCCAGCCCAGCACCACGCCGACACCGGCGCGTGCCTTGAAGGCCGGTTCCCGTCCAGTGGTGGCCGCGATCTCGGCGGCGAGGAAGTCCTCGACGCCGGCGCCGCAGGGAAGATAGACCTTGAGGTCGTTCATGAGGAGGGCCTGGCGTTCAGCGTTTGCGCAGATTGGCCGGCGCAATGCGCATGGCCTCGCGGTACTTGGCCACCGTGCGGCGGGCACATTCGATACCCTGCTCTTTCAGCAAGTCGGACAGCTGGTTGTCGGACAGGGGTCGCGACTGCTCCTCGGAGGCGATGAACTGGCGAAGCAGGGCCCGCACCGCCGTGCTGGATGCGTTGCCTCCGGTCTCGGTACCCAGCGCCGAGCCAAAGAAGTACTTGAGCTCGTAGGTGCCGAAAGGCGTGGCCATGTATTTGGCCGTGGTCACTCGGCTGATGGTCGATTCGTGCAGACCCAGCTCGTCGGCAATCTCGCGCAGCACCAACGGCCGCATGGCCAGCTCCCCGTGCATGAAGAAGTTGCGCTGGCGCTCGACGATGGCACTGGAAACGCGCAGGATGGTGTCAAAACGCTGCTGGATGTTCTTGATGAACCACCGGGCCTCCTGCAGGCGCTGCTGCATGGCCGCGTGTCCGGCCTCGCCTTCACGCCCTCCGCGCCCTTGACGGACCGCGCTGGCGTAGACCTCATGCACCCGCAGTCGCGGCATGACCTCCGGGTTGAGCTGCACCTTGAACCCGCGTCCGGCGCGGGTGACGATGACATCGGGAACCACCACATTGCGTTCGAGGTCGGCAAAACGCCGCCCGGGCTTGGGTTCCAGCCGCGCAATCAGATCCAGGGCTTCGCGCAAGCGATCCGCCTCCAGCCCGCAGAGCACTGCCAGTCGCTTCATATCGCGTTTGGCCAGCAGTTCGAGCGGTTGCTGGCAAATTGCCAGCGCTGCCTGCGCCTGTGGCGTGTTGCGCATCTCGAGGATCTGAAGCCGCAGGCACTCGCCCAGGTCACGGGCGCCCACGCCGGCTGGTTCCAGGTGCTGGAGCCAGTGCAGTGCCGTACACAGGCGTTGCTCCAGGGCCTCCAGCAGTTCGGGGTCGGCGGCAGCGGCTTCGGCCAGGCCCTCCAGCCGCAACCACGCCAGCGCGAGGTCATGCAGGCTGTCTTCCAGATACCCGTCATCGTTGAGGGACTCGATCAGGAAACCCAATGCCGCCCGGTCTTCTTCGGACAGTCGCAGGCAGCGCGCCTGCTCGTGCAGGTAGGCATGCAGGCCGACATGTTCGCTGGCCAGATCGGCCGCGCTGGCGGTTTCCTCATCGTCGCCGGACTGACCGCGCGGGGGAGCATCGCCGCCCCATTCGCTGTCATCGGGCGCCATTTCGACCGAGCCGTCACCCTCCCAACTTTCCTCCAGCGGCGCGTCGCCGTCGGCGCTCCGCTCGATGCCGTCCGTGCCCTCGTTGTCCGCCGAAACAGGGCTGTCGCTCCCAGCCGGGGCAACCGGGGAATCCACCTGGCCCGCCTCGGCGATCTGCTCACCGGCGCTGACCGGCGCGTCGGTCTGTTCCAGCCCGAAGGCCTCGCGGTCGGCTGCCTCGTCGGCGCGTTCGAGGAAGGGGTTTTCGTCGAGCATCTGCTCAACTTCCTGGGCCATCTCCAGGGTCGACAATTGCAGCAGTCTGATCGACTGCTGCAGCTGCGGCGTCAGAGCCAGATGCTGCGAGACCCGAAGCGAGAGTCCCTGCTTCATGGCGCCGCCTCAGGACAGCGCAGGGTCGGGGCAGAATGCACCCGCCCCGGTCGGGCATTGGAGGTGGACACCTTCACCATCACATCCTGAAGTGTTCGCCGAGGTACACCCGGCGCACATCGGCGTTCTCGACAATCTCCGCTGGGGTACCGCTGGCCAGCACATGGCCATCACTGATGATGTAAGCGCGATCGCAGATGCCCAGGGTCTCGCGCACGTTGTGGTCGGTGATCAGCACGCCAATGCCGCGTGCCTTGAGAAAGCCGATGATGCGCTGGATCTCGATCACGGCGATCGGGTCGATGCCTGCAAACGGTTCATCCAGCAGGATGAAGCGGGGATCGGTGGCCAGGGCGCGCGCGATCTCGACACGCCGCCGCTCGCCACCGGACAGCGCGGGCGCGGGCGAATCGCGCAGATGATCGACATGCAGGTCCCGCAACAAGGCATCCAGCCTCCGGTTGACCTCGGCCGAGGGCAGCGGCCGGCCCTTGTCGTCGACCTGCAGCTCCAGCACGGCCCGGACGTTGTCGGCCACGCTGAGCTTGCGGAAAATGGAGGCCTCCTGGGGCAGATAGCCCAGCCCCAGGCGGGCTCGCCGGTGAATGGGCAGGCGCTCGATGGCCTGACCATCCAGCAGGATGCGGCCGGCGTCGGAACGCAGCAGCCCGACGATCATGTAGAAGGACGTGGTCTTGCCTGCGCCGTTCGGTCCCAGCAAGCCCACGACCTCGCCCTTGTCGACCGACAGCGAGACATCTTTCACCACCCGCCGGCTGCCATAGGACTTTTTCAGGCCACTGGCTTCCAACCGGCTGAGTGCCAGTTCGGCCGGTGGCCCGGTGGCCACATCTGCTGTCACTGGCGCTTCTCGTCGATCTGTGGGCTGGCCCGCAGGTTCGCCGGTGGCGCTGGCGGGACCGGTGGGGCGGATTCGTCCTTGGGCACCGGCGTGAGCATGGCGCGCACGCGGCCAGACGGGTTCTCGGCGTTGCGGCTGGGTGCACCCCCCTGAACCGTGAACACTTCGGTGGCGCTGTTGTAGGTGATCACGCTGCCCAGGGACTCGTCATTGAGCTGGGTCCCCCGGTATCGCCGCAATGCCGCGTTGCCTTGAAACCGCACCGTCTCTTTCTGGCTGTCGTACTCGATGCGGTCGCCATGACCTTCGATCCATTCGTCCAGGCCCTCGCGCTTCTGGCGGAAGAAACCCTGCGCCTTGTCGTCCCCCGTGATGGTGCCGAACTGGTTGCCCTGCTCGTCCTGCTTGACCACCACCCGCCGGCCTCGCATCACGATGCTGCCCTTGGTGATGACGACATTGCCGGAGAAGGTGCTGGTGCGGTTTGCATCGTCGTACCGAAGGGAATCGGCCTCGATGTTCATGGGCGCGTTCTTGTCGGCCAGCTCGGCCTGGGCGGCGCCGGCCACTGCAAGCGCGGTCAGCGCACATCCGAGCAATCGGGCGAACTGGCGGGGCAGGCGTGTGTCAGGCATGGTTCTCCGGGGGCACGAAACTTGCATTATTTTTGATTGTAGCGGTGCCCGCACCCCTTGGAGCCCACCCCGGCACATTTCGGAAGCGCATGCCCGACAAGCCTATGCCAAGGACACCTACCGCGTGGCGGGGAGTCCTTGCGGCCCAGCCGATCAGCCCCGGCGCACCTGGTCGATCAGGGCGTTGGCCACGACCAGGGTGCGCGGCCCCTGGCCTGTCACATAGAAGCGCCCGGCAATGCCCAGGGATGGGGTGCCCTCCACCTGGTAGGCGTCCTGCAACTGCACCGCACGCCGCACCTTGCCATCCATGGCAAACCCGTTGTAGAAGCCGGTGAACTTCTTGGTGTCGAGGCCCTGTTTTCCCACCCAGGCCAGGATGGCATCGGGCGTCGTCAGCCTTTGCTTGTCCTCATGGATCGCCTTGAACACCTTCATGTGCAGGGCATCGAGTTGCTGCATGCCCTCAAGGGCGTAATAGAGGCGCTGCAGCGGTACAAAGGCCTCGTTGAACGCGACCGGCACGCGACGCACGACCACGTCGGAACGTACACCTCTCTTCCAGTCCTCGAAAAGCGGCTCGAAGTTGTAGCAATGGATGCAGGTGTAGGCAAAGAACTCCAGCACCTCGATCTGTCCGGCTGGGGCATCCACCGGCGCTGGCTTGGACAGACTCACGAAGTCCCTTCCTTCACGCAGGGCTGCAGGGGTCTGGGCCTGCGCCAGGGGGAGACCGGTGAGGGCACTCAGACCAGCCGAGACGGCCAGCGCACGGGAAAAATCACGTCGTTGCATGGGCAAATTCCTTGATGATGGCCGGTTGGAGGGGTTCCGCAGTCGCAAAAGTTCCCACCGGGCTCCCGCGGTCACGTCGGTCAGCGCTGGACACGCACCAGGGCTGCGTCTACCCCGTTGGTGGCCAACTGCTCCTTGGTCAGGTCAGCCATGGCCTTCTGAGCAAACGGGCCGACCCGGACCCGGTAGAAGGTCTGTCCGGACTGCAGGCGCTCGCTCACCGCGGCCTCGATACCCAGCATGGCCAGCCGGGCGCGTTGAGCCTGGGCTTCATCGGCACTGCGGAAGGCCCCCGCCTGAACAAAGTAGGTGAAACCGTCGCCACCGGCCTCGACTGCGGTCACCGGCGCCTCGCCACCGCCCTCGCCCAGGCGCGAGCGCACCAGATCGCCCAGGGGATCGGCGGAAGGGGCGGATGCCGCACCGTCGGCGCCCGGCTGCACCACAATGTTGCCTTCCTGCGGAGCCGCTGGCGGGACGGCAGGCAACACCGGCCCTCCTCCCAGGGTCGCATTGGGATTCCAGTTACGGTTGCGCTCGGCCTCCAGCAGGTCCTGCCCCGGATTGCGTGAAACGCCCCTGTCAACAAAAGGCACAGGCACCTTGGTCACGTAGACCGCCACGGCAAGGGCCGCTGCCAGGCCCACCAGCACACCGACGACAAAACCCATCAGGGTGCCGCCGCGTGCGCGTGAGGGCTGCTTGTGTGATCTCTTCATGTCGCTGGTGGACTCACATTTTCTGCGGGGCACTGACGCCCAGCACGGCCAGGCCATTGTGCAGCACCTGGGCCGCGGCGGCGACCAGAGCCAGCCGTGCCAGCCTGACCGGCTCTTCATCGACCAGGATGCGCTCGGCGTCGTAATAGCTGTGGTAGGTCGCGGCCAGGTCGCGAAGGTAGAAGGTGACGTCGTGCGGCGCAAACCCGGCTGCCGCCGCCGTGAGCATCTCAGGGTATCGAGCCAGTTGCAGCATCAGCTGCTGAGCCGCCGGTGTGTCCAGGGGCGACAGGTCCACCTGCCCCAGGCAGGCGACGTCACCACCCCAGCTGGCCAGCACGGAGCAAATGCGCGCATGGGCGTACTGGACATAGTAGACCGGGTTGTCATTGTTTTTCTGGACCGCCAGATCGACGTCGAAGGTGTATTCGGTGTCGGGCTTGCGCGAAAGCAGGAAGAAGCGCACCGCGTCCTTGCTGGTCCATTCGATCAGGTCCCGCAGCGTGACATAGCTGCCGGCGCGCTTGCTGATTTTGACCTCTTCCCCGTTGCGCACCACGCGCACCATGGTGTGCAGTACGTAGTCGGGGTAGCCCTCGGGAATGCCAACGCCAGCTGCCTGCAGGCCCGCACGCACCCGCGCAATCGTGCCGTGGTGGTCGGTGCCCTGGATATTGATGACCTTGTCGAAGCCGCGCTCCCACTTGGTGATGTGGTAGGCCACGTCGGGCACGAAGTAGGTATAGGACCCGTCGCCCTTGCGCATGACGCGGTCCTTGTCGTCGCCGTAGTCGGTGGACTTGAGCCACAGGGCGCCGTCCTGCTCGTAGGTCTTGCCGGCCTCGCGCAGCTTCTGCACTGTGGCATCCACCTTGCCGCTGGTGTACAGGCTCGACTCCAGATAGTAATTGTCGAATTTGACGGCAAAGGCTCTGAGATCCAGGTCCTGCTCGTGACGCAGATAGGCCACCGCGAACAGGCGGATGTCGTCGAGGGCATCAGGGTCACCGCTGGCGCTGAATTCGCGGTCATCCGAATGCACCGTCTTTTTGGCCAGGTAATCGTTGGCGATGTCCTGGATGTAGTCGCCGTTGTAGGCGGCTTCTGGCCATTCGGCATCGCCAGGCTTGAAGCCCTTGATGCGCAGCTGGGTGCTGGTGGCCAAGGTGCCGATCTGCACACCCGCGTCGTTGTAGTAGAACTCGCGGTAGACGTTCCAGCCCTGGGTTTCGTACAGGTTGCAGATGGCGTCACCCAGCGCGGCCTGCCGGCCATGACCCACATGCAGCGGTCCGGTGGGGTTGGCGGAGACAAACTCGACCATCAGGCGACGGCCATTGGACGGCTGGCGGCCGAACCGGCCACCTTCGCCCAGCACGTCGTGCACGATCTGCTGCTTGGCTGCCGGCAACAGGCGGATGTTGATGAACCCCGGGCCGGCAATCTCGATGCCCGCCACCCATCGCTGGTAGGCCGGCAGGGCCAGCAGGGCGGCCTTGAGCTGTTCCGCCACCTGACGCGGATTGGCCTTGAGCAGCTTGGCCAGTTGCATGGCCGCCGTGACGGCCAGATCGCCATGCGCCGCCACCTTGGGCGACTCGAACGCCGCCTTCCCGCCGGCCCCGGGTACGAGCTGTTCGAGCGTGGCGGCCAGGCCTGCCAGCAGTTCCTGTTTGATTCTCAGCATGGGGAGGGATTCTAGTGTGCAGCCCCCCCAGGCCATGGGCACACGGATTAACCCGCGGCCATCGCAATGTCACGCAAAGGTATGACCATCAAGGATTTTCTGCCGGATGGGGGCTCTGCACAGGCTGGTCCGAGGGTGTCGAAATTGTTAGCAGCTGTGAACAGGAAGGCACAAATGGGGGATGCAGGCCACATCCGCGCACATGCCACAGCCAGAGGAGGAAAACGGCATTCACGCCAAAGTCGTATGCCCCTGACCTGTCCGGTCGATTTGCAGGGACAGGCGGCCGGAGTTTTTACGAGCGCTTACGAGTCGATCCGTTCGCCCGTCGGGATAATCCACTCAGCGGCGTTAACCACGCCTTCGAATGGCCCTGACTACATTGAGTTCAACGCAGTCCTGAGTCGCCATCCGACGTTCCGGGCAGGCACACCCAGAGGGGGAAAACTCCCCTTGACGGTGCGCCCGATCCCTCCAACGGCGCCTTGACCTGCCATCGCTGAAGGAACAGTCCTTGCGATGCGGTGTCAAGCTTTGGCCTCTTGACTTGCCGGCGCGCGCAGGTTGGTGCAACCGTCCCGGAAGCACCACCCCCGATGGTCAGGCAGGGTGCTGCATACGTAGCCTCCATTCATTTTCTTCAGTTTGCCAGACAGAGTCACGATCATGCATAGCCCGTCCTCAAGTTTGCCCAAGCGCCTGCACAGCATCAGCCTTGGCGTTTCCTCCGCCCTCCTGATTTCCACCTTCGCGCTGAACGCCCACGCAGCGCCTGGTTTGGGCTTCAGCCTGAACTCGACGTCCTCAATCTCCATCAGCACGCAGAGCATCTCGCGTCTGGAGAAGCTGTACCAGGATGCGATGACCCGGGCACAACGCCTGGCTGACCGGGCCGCGCTGCTGGCCCAGCGCGCCCAGGCCGCAGCAGATGCGGCCGCCTCGGCGGTGAATCAGGCCCGCGCCCGGGCCCACGAGGCACGCGCCCGCTCGCTGGAACGCGCCTCGGCGCTGGCTGCGCAGCGTTCGGAAGCACAGCAGGCCAACGCCCAGAGTCTCATGATGGAGCTGGAGGAAAAGCGGAGGAAGCTCCCGTCAACCGACTACAGGACGATCAATGGCGAGACGTATTTCGCCACTGCCTGTGCGAACGAGTACGAGACCTGCAATTTCTCTGGGTCGCGCAAGGTTGCCTATGGGGCCAACACCACATTTGCCGTGCGAACGGCAAGCGGTCCCGTCACCTGCTCCAACAGCACGTTCGGCGACCCTCTGGTAGGCACCCGCAAGGCGTGCTACCTGAGCACGACGGTGGCCACTGCACCTGCACCTGCACCTGCACCTGCGCCCGCACCTGCACCTGCGCCCGCACCTGCACCCGCACCCGCACCCGCACCT
>Ga0208242_100427_pt1 | contig 28550 bp, 21 predicted proteins | sample SubbioAug_CSW13A_FD_184825 | JGI IMG/M metagenome (GOLD analysis project Ga0208242, IMG submission 184825) | Serpentinite rock and fluid subsurface biosphere microbial communities from McLaughlin Reserve, California, USA - CR12Aug_CSW13A (SPAdes) | ecosystem: Environmental > Terrestrial > Deep...
CCGCACGGCAGCCGGTGTCGAGCGCCAGCCGGGTGGCGTAAAAGCCGCCCAGCGACGACCCGACCACCGCCGTGCGGTTGCGCGGCCAGCCGGCCGTGCCCTGGTGGATCAGTTCCAGCGCCTCGCGCGGTGAGGGCGGCAGTTGCGGGCACCACCAGGTCACGCCCGGGTGGTCGCGCCGTACGCGCTCGGCCATTTTCACGGCCTTCATGGAGCGCGGCGAAGAGCGGAAACCGTGCAGGTACAGCAGGTGCGTGGTGGTGTCGGGAGGTAACAGGTCGCTCGGGTTGGCCATCGGGCTAGGATAATCCACCCCCATGGCAGTCGTGATCGAAAAACCGCCCTTGTGGCGACGTGTGGCCCCGGTGTTCCAGGGGTTCGACGGCCCGTTCCTGCTGGCGGTGCTGGTGCTCGCTGGCATCGGGCTCGGGGTGATGTACTCCGTCGGTTACGACGTGGAGGGACGCTTCCTCGTCCATGCCCGCAACATGGCGCTCGCCGGGGGGGTGATGTTCGTGCTGGCGCAGGTGCCGCCGCAGCGGCTCATGGCCCTGGCCGTGCCGCTGTACACCGTGGGGGTGGCGCTGTTGATTGCCGTGGCGCTGTTCGGCATCACCAAGAAGGGGGCGCAGCGCTGGGTGAACGTGGGCATCGTCATCCAGCCCAGCGAGATCATGAAGATCGCCATGCCCCTCATGCTGGCATGGTGGTTCCAGCGGCGCGAGGGCCAGCTGCGGCCGCTGGACTTCGGGGTGGCGGGCCTGATCCTCGCGGTGCCATCGTTTCTCATCCTGCGCCAGCCTGACCTGGGCACCACGCTGCTGGTGGTGGCGTCCGGCCTGTTCGTGATCTACTTCGCCGGCCTGAGCTGGAAGCTGATCCTGCCGCCGGTGGCGCTGGGGGTGGTGGGTATCGTCACGCTCATCGCGATGGAGCCGCAGTGGTGTGCCCCCGGGGTGGACTGGCAGGTGCTGCATGAATACCAGCGCCAACGGGTGTGCACGCTGCTCGACCCGATGAAGGACCCGCTGGGCAAGGGTTTTCACATCATCCAGGGCATGATCGCCATTGGCTCCGGTGGCCTCTGGGGCAAGGGGTTCATGCAGGGCACGCAGACGCACCTCGATTTCGTGCCCGAACGCACCACCGACTTCATTTTTGCCTCGTTCGCGGAGGAGTTTGGCTTCGTGGGCGTGCTGGTCCTGCTGGTGGCCTTCCTGTTCCTCATCTACCGCGGGCTGCGCATTGCCATGGAAGCGCCCACGCTGTTCTCGCGCCTGCTGGCGGGGGCATTGACGATGATCTACTTCGTCTATGCCTTCGTGAACATGGGCATGGTCAGCGGCATCCTGCCGGTGGTGGGCGTGCCGCTGCCCTTCATCAGCTACGGGGGCACCGCCATGGTGACGCTGGGCGCCAGCCTGGGGATGCTGATGTCCATTGCCCGCTCGCGGCGGCTGGTGCAGACCTGAGCGCAAGTTCCTACAATCTCCCCATGATCGCCCGCGAACCCACCCTGGCCCGTCTGGCCACTGCCCACGACCTGCTGCTCAAGCCCTATGGGCTCGACGAAACCCACCTCAAGCGCGCGCTGGGCGAGATCCTCGTGCCCGGCGTGGACGACGCCGACCTCTATTTCCAGTACACCCGCTCCGAGGGCTGGAGCCTGGAGGAAGGGATCGTCAAGACGGGCAGCTTCAGCATCGACCAGGGGGTGGGCGTGCGCGCCGTCAGTGGCGACAAGACCGCCTTTGCGTACTCCGACGACCTGTCGTGGGCGGCACTGGTCGACGCGGCCCGCAGCGTGCGTGCCATCGGCGCCCAGGGGCAGCAGCGCCAGGTGAAGGTGGGCGCGCGCAAGGTGGCCAAATCGCGCGAGTTGTACGCGGCGCACGACCCCATAGCCACGCTCGACAGCGCGGCCAAGGTGGCCCTGCTGGAGCGCGTGGAGCGCCTGGCCAAGGCGCAGGACCCGCGCATCGTGCAGGTGATGGCCGGCCTGGCCAGCGAATACGACGTGGTGCTGGTGGCCCGGGCCGACGGCACGCTGGCCGCCGATGTGCGGCCGCTGGTGCGGCTGTCGGTGACGGTGATCGCCGAGCAGGCGGGCCGGCGCGAGATCGGTTCGTCTGGTGGCGGTGGCCGCTTCGGGCTGGACCGCTTCGACGAGGCGCTCATCCACGGCTACGTGAGCGAGGCCGTGCAGGCCGCCCTCACCAACCTGGAGAGCCGCCCGGCCCCCGCTGGCGAGATGACGGTGGTGCTCGGCCCCGGCTGGCCCGGCGTGCTGCTGCACGAGGCGGTGGGCCACGGCCTGGAAGGCGACTTCAACCGCAAGGGCAGCAGCGCGTTCAGCGGCATGATCGGCCAGCGCGTGGCCGCCAAGGGTGTGACCGTGCTCGACGACGGCACCATGGCCGACCGCCGCGGCTCGCTCAATGTGGACGACGAGGGCTGCGCCAGCCAGAAGAACGTGCTGATCGAAGACGGCATCCTTCGCGGCTACATCCAGGACAGCCTGAACGCCCGCCTCATGGGCGTGGCGCCCACCGGCAACGGCCGCCGCGAGAGCTATGCGCACCTGCCCATGCCGCGCATGACCAACACCTACATGCTGGGCGGCGACAAGGACCCGCAGGAAATCGTTGCCAGCATCAAGAAAGGCCTGTACGCCACCAACTTTGGCGGCGGCCAGGTGGACATCACCAGTGGCAAGTTCGTCTTCAGCGCCAGCCAGGCCTGGTGGGTGGAAAACGGCAAGCTGCAGTACCCGGTCAAGGGCGCCACCATCATTGGCAGCGGCCCCGAGTCGCTCAAGAAGGTGACCATGATCGGCAACGACCTGGCGCTGGACAGCGGCGTGGGCACCTGTGGCAAGGAAGGCCAGAGCGTGCCGGTGGGGGTGGGCCAACCCACCCTGCGCCTCGAGGGGCTCACCGTTGGCGGCACCGCCTGAGGCCGGGCCGTCATGCCGGCACGCGTCGCATCCGCCCCACACCCGCGGGCAAATTGTCAGCTCGCTGTCATGCCGGTTGTGGTACATTGATCCTTATGAAAGCCGCACGCTTTTACTTTGGCTACTTTTGGATCTCACGCGTCGCCGACGGAAGAGAGAGCTGAATCTGGCCCAAAAAGCACCAAGCCTCACAACAACCGTCGGTTCCCCCGGCGGTTTTTTTTTACCCGAACCGACCCTATTCATTTCACGTTCAGGAGTTCAAGATGAGCAAAGCCGCCACCGCTGCGACCGACGTCTGGTATGCGCACCCCGCCGACCGCACCAGCCAGACCGACGACCAACGCATCGAGGACATCACCGTGCTCCCCCCGCCCGAACACCTGATCCGCTTCTTCCCCATCCGCGGCACTGCGGTGGAAAAACTCATCAGCGACACCCGCAAGACCATCCACCACATCCTGCATGGCAAGGACGACCGGTTGCTGGTGGTGATCGGGCCGTGCTCCATCCACGACCCGGCTGCGGCCATGGAGTACGCCCGCCGCCTCAAAGAAATGCGCGACCTGCACAAGGACTCGCTCGAAATCGTGATGCGCGTGTACTTCGAAAAGCCGCGCACGACGGTGGGCTGGAAGGGCCTGATCAACGACCCCTACCTCGACGGCAGCTTCCGCATCGACGAGGGCCTGCGCATTGCGCGCCAGCTGCTGATCGAGATCAACCGCCTGGGCTTGCCGGCCGGCAGCGAGTTCCTCGACGTGATCAGCCCGCAGTACATCGGTGACCTGATCAGCTGGGGCGCCATCGGCGCGCGCACCACCGAAAGCCAGGTGCACCGCGAACTGGCCTCGGGCCTGAGCGCGCCCATCGGCTTCAAGAACGGCACCGACGGCAACATCCGCATCGCCACCGACGCCATTCAGGCGGCCAGCCGTGGTCACCACTTCCTGTCGGTGCACAAGAACGGCCAGGTGGCCATCGTGCAGACCAAGGGCAACCCCGACTGCCACGTGATCCTGCGCGGTGGCAAGGCCCCCAACTACGACGCCGCCAGCGTGGCCACGGCCTGTGCCGACCTGGAAGCCGCCAAGCTGCCGCCCACGCTGATGGTGGACTGCAGCCACGCCAACAGCAGCAAGCAGCACCAGAAGCAGATGGACGTGGCCGCCGACATCGCCGGCCAGATCGCCGGCGGTTCGCGCCAGGTGTTCGGCGTGATGGTGGAGAGCCACCTGAAGGCCGGGGCGCAGAAGTTCACCCCGGGCAAGGACGACGTGAACGCCCTGGAATACGGCCAGAGCATCACCGACGCCTGCATCGACTGGGACCACTCCGCGCAGCTCTTGCAGACGCTGGCCGACGCCGTGCAGACCCGTCGTGCCAAGGCCCGCAAGGGCTGAGCCGGCGCGCCCGGCTTGATGCCAGGCCGGGTGGGCGGCACAATCGGACCCAGGCCATACCCGACAGGAGCATCCACCCATGCGCAGCCAAGTCATCGTCAGCTGGGGTGAAACCCAACGCTACACCTTCGACCTGGAGGAGGTGCAGCCCATGCCGCACGATGTGGCGCGCAGCTGGCTGGACCAGCAGTTCAATGACTTGGGCTGCGAGCCGATCCGCCTGACCGGCAAGGTCCTGCTGGCCGACAAGGTGCTGGCCATCGCCCAGGCGGTGGGCGAGAACCGGTTTGCCGATGCCGCCTACCGGCCCTGGGCGCAGGCGTTTGCCCGCGCCGTCAGCGCCATGCTGGCCAAGCCGGTGGTGCACATCGACGTGAAGGCCCTCGCCGTCAGTTATTGAGCCAGCGCTTCCAGCAGGCGCTGGTGGATGCCACCGAAGCCGCCGTTGCTCATGCACAGGACGTGGTCGCCGGCCTGGGCAGCGGCCGTGACCTGGGCCACCAGCGCGTCGATGTCGGGGGCCACGCTCGCGCGGGCCCCCATCGGGGCCAGGGCCTCGGTGGCGTCCCAGCCGAGGCCGCCGCTGTGGCAGAACGCCAGGTCGGCCCCTTCCAGGCTCCAGGGCAGCTGGGCCTTCATCGTGCCCAGCTTCATGGTGTTGGAACGGGGCTCGAACACCGCCAGAATGCGCGCGTTCTGTGCGCCCGAACGGTCGAGCTGGCGGCGCAGACCGTCCACCGTGGTGCGGATGGCGGTGGGGTGGTGGGCAAAGTCGTCGTAGACGGTGATGTCGCCGCCGGACCTGGACACGCGGCCGCGCACCTCCATGCGACGCTTGACGTTCTGGAAGCGCCCCAACGCCTCGGCGGCCCGGGCGGGGGCCACACCAAGGTGCTCGGCCGCCGCGATGGCGGCCAGCGCGTTGAGCTGGTTGTGCTGTCCGCTCAGGCCCCATCGCACCCGGCCCACAGGGCGGCCCTGGTAGAGCACCGCAAAGTCAGCCGGTTCGCCGTCGGCGGTGAAGTCGCTCACCGCGGCACCGAAACTGCGTTCCTCGCTCCAGCAGCCCTGGTGCAGCACCCGCGTCAGGCTTTCCTCCAGCCCGTTGAACACCACCCGGCCGCTGCCAGGCACGGTGCGCACCAGGTGGTGGAATTGGCGTTCGATGGCGGCCAGGTCGTCGAAGATGTCGGCGTGGTCGAATTCCAGGTTGTTCAGCACCGCGGTGCGCGGGCGGTAGTGCACGAACTTGCTGCGCTTGTCGAAAAAGGCGGTGTCGTATTCGTCGGCCTCGATCACGAAGGGCGCACCGGCGCCCAGGCGGGCCGAGACACCGAAGTTCAGCGGCACGCCCCCCACCAGAAAGCCCGGTTGCAGGCCGGCGTCTTCCAGGATCCACGCCAGCATCGAGGTGGTGGTGGTCTTGCCGTGGGTGCCCGCCACCGCCAGCACATGCCGACCGTGCAGAATGTGCTCGCTCATCCACTGCGGGCCGCTGGTGTAGCGGGCCCCGGCATCGAGGATGGCCTCCATCAGCGGGAACTTGGGGCTGCCGTCGGGCAGGCGCGCGCGAGAGACCACGTTGCCCACCACGAACACGTCGGGCGCCAGGGCCATCTGGTCGGCGCCATAGCCTTCGATCAGGTCGATGCCGAGCGCGCGCAGCTGGTCGCTCATGGGGGGGTAAACGCCGGCGTCGCAACCGGTGACGCGGTGGCCGGCCTCGCGGGCCAGCGCGGCCACGCCGCCCATGAACGTGCCGCAGATGCCCAGGATGTGTATGTGCATGGCCGCCATTATCGCGGCCGGCACGGGCTTTCGCCTTGTCGGACAATCGGGGCACGATGACAGATACCGTGCAACAGGAAATCGCCGTGGCCGCCGCCGCCATGGTCGTGGACGAAGGTTTGGATTACGGCCAGGCCAAGAAGCGCGCCCTCAAGGCGCTGGGCCTGCCAGCGCGTACCGCGTTGCCCGACAACGACCTGCTGGAGGCCGCCGTGCGCGAGCACATCGCGCTGTTCCATGCCGACACCCAGCCGGCGGAGTTGCGCGCCCTGCGCGAGCTGGCGCTGGTGTGGATGGAGCGGCTGGCCGAGTTCCAGCCGCTGCTGGGCGGTGCGGTGTGGCATGGCACCGCCAACCGGCTGAGCGACATCCACCTGCAGCTTTTCACCGACGACCCCAAGGCGGTGGAGCTGGCGCTGATCAACCGCGGGGTCGATTACGAAGCCCGCGCCGTGCAGGGCCTGCACGGGCACGAGGTGGCCGCCCTGAGCGTGCAGGAACGCAGCCCGGCGCTGCAGGCCTGGGTGGGTGTGCACCTGCTGGTGAACGACGAACGGGCGGTCCGGGGGGCGCTGCTGCCCGACCACCAGGGCCGAAAACCCCGCGGTGATGCGCAGGCCCTGCGAACCTTGTTGGCGCAAACGGAGTCCGAACTGCCATGAACCGACGACAATTCCTTGTGGGCGGCGTTGCCGCCACCGCCGGCCTGGCCGGTGCCGGGCTGGCCTGGTGGCGTTTCCAGCCCCATGCCGTGGTGGATGGTGCCCTGGACGCCTTCTGGGCCCAGCAGTGGGACGCACCCGATGGCGCGCCGCTGCAGATGGCGGCGTTCCGCGGCCAGCCGCTGCTGCTGAACTTCTGGGCCACCTGGTGCCCGCCCTGCGTCGAAGAGCTGCCCATGCTCAACACCTTCTACCGCGAACGCCGGGCCCAGGGCTGGAACGTCGTCGGTCTGGCCATCGACCAGCCGAGCGCCGTGCGCCAGTTCCTGCAGCGCCTGCCGCTGGATTTTCCGGTCGGGCTGGCCGGCTTTGGCGGTACCGAATTGACCAAGCAACTGGGCAACACCAATGGCGGCCTGCCGTTCACGGTGGTGTTCGACCGCCAGGGATCGATCGCTCACCGCAAGATCGGCCAGGTCAAGCCCGAGGACCTTGTGGCCTGGGCTCAGCCGGGCTGAGGTGCGTTGCTACCCGCTAACAGGGCGGTAAATTCGTCGGCCGGTACCGCCGGTGAAAACAGGTAGCCCTGGAAGTGGTCGCAGCCCAGGCGCTGCAGGGCGTCGCGCTGCTCGGGCCGCTCCACCCCTTCGGCCACCACCTCCATGCGCATGGCGTGCCCCATCTGGATGATGGCCGAGACGATGGCCTCGTCGGCCTCGTCCTCGTGCAGGGTGGCGATGAAGGTGCGGTCGATCTTGAGCTTGTGCAGCGGGAAGCGCTTGAGGTAGGTGAGGCTGGAGTAGCCGGTGCCGAAGTCATCCAGCGCCAACTGCACGCCCAGGTGCGCCAGGGCCTGCAGCCGCTCCAGCGCCTCGTCGGCGTCGTGGATCAGGATGGATTCGGTCAGCTCCAGCTCCAGCAGCTCGGGCCGCAGGCCGTGTTGCTCCAGTGTGCGGGCCACCGTGTCCACAAAGTGGGTCTGTTGGAACTGCAGTGCCGACACGTTGACCGCCACCTGGCAGGCCAGCCCTGCGCGTTGCCAGACGGCCGCCTGGCGCACCGCCTCCTGCAGCACCCAGTCGCCCAGGGCCACGATGAAGCCGGTTTCCTCGGCCACGGTGATGAAACGCGCCGGCGACACCATGCCCTGTTGGGGGTGGTTCCAGCGCACCAGGGCTTCGCACGCGTTCCTGGCGTGGGGTTGCAGGCTGGTGCGGGGCTGGTAGTGCAGCACGAACTCGTGGCGCTTGAGCCCCTCGCGCATCGCGTGGTCGAGCTGGATGCGCGCCAGCAGGTCGGCGTTCATCTGCGGCCGGTAAAAGCGGTAATGGCCGCGCCCCCGTTCCTTCACCTGGTACATCGCCGTGTCGGCGTGCTGCACCAATTCGTCGAGCGTGCGGCCATCGTCGGGGTACATGGCCACGCCCACGCTGCACGACAGGGTGAAGCTCATGTCCTCGATCTCGACCGGGCGGATCACCGCGTCGATGATGCGCTGGGCGGTGATCTCGGCGCCGGCGGTGTCGGCGTCGTGCAGGTGGATCACGAACTCGTCGCCGCCCAGCCGGCACAGCGTGTCGGTTTGCCGCAGGCAATGGCGCAGCCGGCCGGCGATCTCGATCAGCACCTTGTCGCCGAACAGGTGGCCGAGCGAGTCGTTGATGCTTTTGAAGCGGTCGAGGTCGAGGAACAGCACCGCGAAGCCGGCCCCGTTGCGCTCGGCGAGCCGGATCGCGTGGGTGACCCGCTCGGTCAGCATCAGGCGGTTGGGCAGGCCGGTGAGCACGTCGGTGTAGGCCAGCTGTTCGATGCGCTGCTGCTGGGCCAGTTTTTCCGACAGGTCTTTGACGAACAGCACATGGTGCAGCGCCAGGCCCTGGCCGTCGCGCAACACCACCCACGAGACCTGCAGCACGGTGGCGCTGCCATCGGGCTGGCGCATCCACAGCTCGCCGCGCCAGTAGCCCTGGGTGTCGAGTTGGGCGTCGAGGTCGGTCTGCCAGTTGGGCTGGGTGGGGGAGAAAAACAGCTCGCGCGCACGCTGGCCCTGCAACTCGGCCGCGTCGCGCCGGGCCATGTGCTGGGCCATGGGGTTGCACACCAGCACGCGTTGCTGCGGGTCGGTGATGAAGATCGCGTCGAGGCTGGATTCGAACACCTTGGCCGCGAGCTTCAACTGGGCCTCGGTCGCGGTGCGTTCGGTGATGTCGCGGAACACGTACACCCGACCGATGGGGCGGCCCCGAGCCAATTGGGGGCGGCTGATGCGCTCCAGCACCCGGCCGCTGCGCAGCACCAGCACGTCCGACGCTTCCAGCAGCGGGTTGCGCTCGATCTGGCCCAGGCGCTCGTGGTAGCGCTGCGGGTCGGCCACGGCATTGGCCAGGTAGGCCAGCACGGCCGCGTCGTCTTTGTGCGTGAGCAGCTCGGCCGGCAGTGCCCAGAGCTGGGCGAACAGGCGGTTGAAGGCGCGAATGCCGCCTTCGGGGTCGCAGACCAGCAGGCCGTCGTCGGTCGATTCCAGGGTGGCGCGCAATTCGGCCAGCAACTCTTCCAGCCGCTGCTGGGTGTGGCGCGACTCGGTCTTGTCCTGCATGGCCACCAGGAAGACCGGCTCGCCCTCACTCGCCTGCACCCGCGTGATGCGGCGCTCCACCCACACCAGACTGCCGTCGGCGCGCCGCAGTTGGGTATCGGAGTGCAGGGCGCTCGAGTCTTGTGCCGTCTCGTCCAGGGTGTCCCAGAAGAGGAAGTCTTCGGGCGTGGCCAGCATGCTGAGCACGGGCACGTCGGTCAGGGTGCCGGGTTCCAGTTGCTGCAGCCGCTCGGCGGCACCGTTGGCGGTAAGGATGCAGCGGGTGCGTGGGTCGACCACCCACACGGCTTCCAGCAGTCCTTCGATGAGTGGTGCCCAGCGCAGGTGGTTCAAGCCACCGCCTCCAGGTGGTCGGCCACGGACACGGCACGTTCGAAGTAGTAGCAGACGCGCAGGCGCGGCGCCAGGTACTCCAGGGCGCTGCGGGGGAGCTGGTCGGCGCGCAGGCTGCGTTGCACGCCCAGGCCTGGGGCCTGTTGCAGGTCGAGCAGCAACGCTTCGGCGCTGGGTACCCGGGGGTCGTGCACCATCACGCACGGCTTGAGCGGGCGCGAGGAGTTCACCGACACCACCATGGCGTGGCGCCCGTCGGTGAGCTGTACCAGCGAACCCGGCGGGTAGACCCCCATCATGCGGATGAAGGCGTTGAGTGTGTGGGTTTCGAAGCGCTGCTTGAGGGTGGCGAAGATGAGCGACAAGGCTTCGTGCGGGGTCAGGGCCTTGAGCGGGTTGGGTGGGTTGCACAGCCCGTCGTAGCGGTTGATGAGGGCCAGGATGCGGGACGTGGCGGCCATGCGGTCGGCGGTGCAGCCGGCGGGGAAGCCGCTGCCGTCGGCCATTTCATGGTGCTGCGACAGGGTCAGCAGTGCCAGTGGGGACAAGCCCATGCGCTGCCCCTGGGCCACCCCGCGCGCCACGTGCTCCTGGTAGAGCTTGTGGTGGGCGGCGGTGAAGCGGTCGTCGCGGTGGCGGACACGGTCGGGCAGCTCGGCCTTGGCGATGTCGTGCAGCAGCGCGGCCACGCCCAGGTCTTGCAGCGCACTTTCGGGCAACCCCATGGCCTTGCCCAGCAGCAGGCTGAGCACTGTCACGTTCAGGGCGTGGACGGCAGCGCGGTCGCCCTGGCCGTCGGGCAGCAGGCGCAGGGCCGATTCCTGGTCGCCCAGCAGCTGGGTGACCATCTGGCCCACCAGCTGAGCGCACCGCTGCCCCGCTTCGAGGGGCCGCTGCACCGCCTCATCGACGATGTTCTTGTACGACCGCAGCCCCTCGGCAAAGCGCCGCTCGCATTGCTGCAGCGCCTGCCTTTGCACGGCCAGGGCCGCCTGCTGCGGCGAAGGTGCAGCCTGGGTGTTCGGGAGGGGGGCTCGGTCCGGGAGGCTCGGCTTGGCGGTCTCGACACCAGCGGGTTCCGGGGCCGCATCGCTCTTGGCCGGGTCCCAGCGCACGGTCTGGAGGCCGAGCTGGCGGATGGTGTCGATCTGCTGCTGCGAACTGATCTTGAAGCTGCCGAACGGAAACGGGTGCTGCATCCAGCCCAGATCCAGATGGACGAACATGCCAACCCGCAGCGCCGTCACCGGCAGGGTCTGACTGTGTGTGTCCGGCATGGGGATTACGGCTCGCTGGAGGGGTTGGAGAAGGTGCGTACCATTATCTACAAGTTTGGCGCTTTGGCAGGGGCGTTGTACATTGCCAACGCCATGGCTCACATTCCCTTTCCGCTCGACCAGTTGGCCCTGAATGCGCCGGTGCCCGTCAACCTTTGGGACCCGAACGGCACGCTGCTGCTGCGCAAGGGCGAGGTCATCCTCGACGAGAGGCACCGCGGCCGTCTGCAGATGCACCTGCCGGTGGTGGACGAGGAGGAGTACCGGGCCTGGACTTACCGGTACACCACGGCGCTGGACCGCATGGTGCGCAACAACCAGCGGCTGGAAGCGATCGCCGGCGTGGAGCGGCCGATGGGGGTGGACACCGTGGCGGCCCCGTCGGAGGCGTCAGCGGTGGAGGTCTGGCCCGACCTGCACGACACGCTGGCCACCTTGTTGCACCAGGGCGCCAGTGCCCACGATTTCATGGACCGCCTGGCCGCGATCGAGCGGCGCATCGTGGCCATCACCCGCTCCCGGGTGGACGACAGCCTGTTCGTGCTGGTGCAACTGTTGCAGGATGTCCGGGTGGGCTACAGCGCCACCCATGCGCTGCTGTGTGCGGTGTTGTTGCGGCTGGTGGCGCCCCAGTGCGGGCTGGACGAAGCGCAGACGGTCGCCGCGCAGCGGGCCGCCCTGACGATGAACATCGGCATGTCGCACCTGCACGACGCCCTGGCGCGCCAGGCCGCGCCGCTGACGCCCGCGCAACGCGACCAGATCCGGGCCCACCCGGGCGTGGGCATGGACTGGCTGCAGCAACTGGGTGTGAGCGACGGCGCGTGGCTGACGGCGGTGCGCGACCACCACGAAACGCCCACCGGCGCCGGCTACCCCGCAGGGCGGCGCGATGTGGGCACGCTGGCGCAGCTGCTGCGCCTGGCCGACACGTACGTGGCCCGCCTGGGGCCGCGCGTCCACCGGCCCGGCCTGCCGTCGCCCCACGCCGCGCGCGAGGCTTACCTGGGTCCGGACGGCCAGCCGTCGGCGCTGGGTGCCGCATTCGTCAAGGCGCTGGGGGCGTACATCCCGGGCAGTCATGTGCGGCTGGTGAACGGGGAGATGGGCGTGGTGGTGCGGCGTGGCCGCCGCTCCCACACGCCGCTGGTGATGGCGCTGGTCGGCCGGCGTGGGCTGCCGCTCGGCGAGCCGGCCCTGCGCGACACGTCCGAAGCCGCGCTCGAGGTGCAGCGTGGTTTGGGGGCGCACGAGGTCAAGGTGCGCGTGCCCGCATCGCGCCTGTTGGCCCGCCTCTGAGGTCAGCCGAGCCACCAGGCCCACCACAGGCGCAGCCGCATGCCCAGTTCGGTGGTGTAGCCCACCGTGGGTGCGCGCAGGCGGCCTTGGGTGTCTACCACCACAAAACCGGGTACCGCCCGGAAACCAAAGGCCCGCGTCAGTTGCCCATCGGGGTCGAGCGCGGTGTGCCACGCCAGTTCGCGCTGCGCCAGTACCCGCCGCACCTGGGCCTCGGGGCCGGACTGCATGGCCACCGTCAGGACCGGCCAGTCCCGCGCCAGGCGGCTGACGCTGTGTTCTTCGGTGCGGCAGATCGGGCACCATTCGGCCCAGAAGTGCAGGGCCACCGGTTGGCCAGGGTGGCGTGCCCGCCATGCGGCCAGCGTGAGTGTTTCACGCTGGCCATCGGGGCGCAACACCGTCAGCACGGTGTCGGGGGCGGGACCGCTAGGCACGTGGCGGGTCTGCCAGGCTTGCAAGCCGACAAACACCGCCAGCACCAGAGCGAGCGTGCCCAGGTGGGAGCGCCACTGGGTGCGCAGGTGCCGGCGCATGCGGTCGAACAGGCTGGGGCGGGGCGAGGTCATGGGCTCAGCGCCGGGACAGGGCCTGCACCGCCTGGTGGTGCGTCAGGAACACCTGGCCGCTGAGGCGCGGCAGGAATTCGCTGCGTTGCAGCCGGTCCATGACCGGCCCCTTGACTTCCGACAGGTGCAGCGTCACCCCGGAGTCGCGCAGGCGTTCGTTGATGGCTTCCAGGCTTTCCACCGCACTGGCGTCGATGTCATTGACGGCGCTGCACTGCAGCACCAGGTGGCGCACTTCGGGGTGCCGCGCCACTTCCGCCGCAATGTGGTCTTCCAGGTGGCGGGCGTTGGCGAAGTACAGGCTTTCGTCCACCCTCAGGCCCAGCAGGTGCGGCTGGGTGACGACCCGATGGCGCAGCACGTTGCGGTAGTGTTCGGTGCCCGGGACCTGGCCCACCGTGGCGATGTGCGGGCGGCTGCTGCGGTACAGCAGCAACAGCACCGAGGCCCCCACGCCGGCCACCAGTCCGGTCTCCACTCCCGCGACCAGGGTGAGCGCAAAGGTGAGCAGCAGGGCCGTGAAATCGGCCTTGGCGTAGCGCCAGGTGCGGCCGAAGGCGCCCGGATCGACCAGGGTGAGCACCGCCACGACGATGGTGGCTGCCAGGGTGGCCTGGGGCAGGTGGTGCAGCCAGGGTGTGAGGAACAGCGCGGCCAGTGCCAGCCCGACAGCGGTGTAGAGACCGGCCGCCGGCGTGCGGGCCCCGGCGTCGAAATTCACCACCGAGCGGGAAAACCCGCCCGTCACCGGGAAGCCGCCGGTCAGGCCGGCGCCCAGGTTGCTCATGCCGAGTGCCCGCAGTTCGGCGTCGGGGTCGATGCGCTCGCGCCGTTTGGCCGCCAGCGACTGGCCGACCGACACCGACTCGACGAAGCCCACCAGCGAGATCAGCACCGCGGGCACCCACAGTGCTTGCACCAGGGCCCAGGTGCTGGCCGATGCGCTGGGCAGGGTGAGCGTGGGCAGCCCCTGCGGCACGTGCCCCACCACTTTCAGCCCGCCACCGGCCAGGTCGAGGGTCCACGCCAGCGCGGTGCTGGCGGCCAGCACCGCCACCGGGGCCGCTTTGGTGGCGAGGTCGGCCGTGTGTGCGGCCACCTTCCAGGCCATCAGCAAGGGCTTGAGCCGGCGCCGCGCCCACAGCAGTGCCAGCAGCCCGCCGGCACCCATGGCCAGCGTGGCCAGATGAACGCGGGGCAGTTGCACCGGCAGGCCCTGGGCCAGTTGCCACAGCGTGTCGCCCTGCAAGGGCACCCCGAGCAGGTGCTTGAGCTGGCTCGCCGCGATCAGCAACCCCGAGGCCGACACGAAACCCGACACCACCGGGTGGCTCAGGAAGTTGGCCACAAAGCCCAGCTTCACCACGCCCATCAGCACCATCAGCGCGCCGCTGAGCAGGGCCAGTACCACCGCCGCTTCGGCATGGCCTGCGCTGCCAGCCGTGGCCACCGCCCCCACGCTGGCAGCCGTCATGAGCGACGTGACCGCGGCCGGCCCGACCGCCAGTGTGCTGCTGCTGCCAAACACCGCGTACAGCACCAGCGGCGCCATGCTGGCGTACAGGCCGGCCTCTGGTGGCAGACCGGCGAGCAAGGCATAGGCCAGGCTCTGCGGAATGAGCATGAGTGTCACCACCGCGGCCGCCACGCCATCGGCAGCGAAATGGTCGAGCCGGTACTGGCGGGACCAGTGCAGGATGGGCAGCCAGCGCTGCCAGGGGGTGGGTGGGGGCATCGGGGCCAGATAGGGTGGCGGATGACAGGCCATTGTAAGTACCCGGACCGGATACTGCCCGGGGCTTGGGTGGTGGCGGGGTGCATGCCTGCGTGCCACTGCTTTCGGATAAGCTGGCAGCTGTAGATGCGGTATGGAGGTGTAGGTTGATCGAAGCGGATTTTCGGCAGGTGGTGTATGCGTTGTCGGACGCGTTGGACCTGGTGGGGGTGGATGACCTGGCCCACGGCAAGCGGGTGGGCGTCATGGCGGCCGAATGTGCCAAGGGCCTGGGCCTGCCGGCCGACGAGGTGCAGTTCCTGTTCGATCTGGGGTTGCTGCACGACATCGGCGTGTCCACCACCACCACCCACCATCACCTGGTCAACGAGTTCGACTGGGCCGGCTCGCAAGCCCACACGGTGGTGGGTTACGAGCTGCTGAAGGAATTTCGCCCGCTGGCGCCCATGGCGCTGCCCATCCGCTACCACCACACCCGCTGGGACCGCATGGTGGCGCAGGGTCTGGACGCTGTTGTGCGGCGACAGGCCAACCTCATCCTGCTGGTCGACCGGGTCGATGCCATGGCCGCCCCGTACTACGCCAGCGGCAAAGTCCTGCTGCACCGCAAAGCCATCCAGCAGGAAATCCAGTCGCGGGCCGGTACCTACTTCGACCCCGAGCTGGTGGCCGTGTTCATGCGGGTCTCGGGCCACGAGGCGTTCTGGCTGAACCTGGAGCCCTCGGCGCTGAACGGTTACCTGGCCGACATGCTGGCCACCGGCCGGCCCATGGCCGCCAGCCATGCCGAAATGCTGCAACTCGCCCGCATTTTCTCCAACATCGTCGATGCCAAAAGCCGTTTCACGGTGGAGCACTCACGCGGGGTGGCGGCCGTGGCGCGCCGGCTGGGCGAACGCCTCGGGCTGGACGCCGAGCGCTGTGACGAGCTCGAAATCGCCGGGCTGCTGCACGACCTGGGCAAACTGCGGGTGCCCGATGAGATCCTTGAGAAACCCGCACCGCTGGACGAGGCCGAACGCCTGGCCATGAACGCCCACAGCTTCGAGACGATGCAGATCCTGCGCAAGATCCGTGGCTTCGAATCCATTGCGGCCTGGGCGGCCGACCACCACGAAGCCCCTGGGGGCACGGGGTATCCGTACGGGCTGGACGGTGCCCGCCTGCCGCTCGAGGCCCGCATCCTGCGCGTGGCCGATATCTTTCAGGCCATGGTGCAGGACCGGCCCTACCGCAGAGGCCTGTCGCGCGACGCGGTGGCCGACTTCATGCGCGATTTGCGCGAACAGGGCAGCGTGGACATGGCGATAGCCGACTTGCTGCTGCACCACCTGGACGAGATGGTGGATGTGGCGCTGCTGCGGCCTGTTCAGCCCGTCAACTGACGGCAGGCGAGGCCGGTTGCGCCAGTCAAAAACAACAAAGCCCGCACGAGGCGGGCTTGCTGAAAACGACGCTATGTCGTTGATTTTGGCGGCCCAGCAGGGGTCGCTTCGCTAACTTGCTGGGGTCAAAATAAATCAGGTTTTGGTGGTGTCGGGGATTCGAACTACTTGTGAGAAAGGGTCGAAGAAGTCATTCAACGTTCTGAGCGATGTAAAACCCATAGCTGTAATAGGCGCTGTATCTTCTGTACAAAGCAATTTCTGAGCGCTCGGCTTCGACAATTGCCCGGGCATCGTCGGAGTCATGTTTAGACAGAAAGCCAGCAAAGGCACTCTCAAGAGGTACGTAGTAGTTATCCAACCAACTAGATGACGGCAACGGAAAGTACCCCTTGAGGCTATAGCCGTGCTGCTCGAGGATCTTTACCTTGTCAGAGACTGTTGCGATTTCAGGATACTCAGCATCCCAATGTCGTTGAATTTCTTCGGGACGCTCTTCGGTTAGCCATGTAATTTCTGAAGCTGCCAAGATACCGCCGGGCTTCAAGTAACGCTTGAAATACTCAACCCCTCTCTCAAAACCCATGTTGTAGATCGCACCCTCAGCCCAAATCGCATCGAGGCTATTCTCCTCGAAGGGCAAATCCTCCATCGTACAAACCAGTGTCTTGATCTTGCCCCCCAATCCCCTCTTTCGGGCGCCCTCACTCAAGACAAGCAGGAAGTCTTCAAACAGGTCGACCGCGACAATACTGGCATTCAAATTCTCAGCAAGCACGAGCGTCGAGCATCCAGTACCGCAACCTACATCGGCAACGAGCAATGGGTTGACACGATCTAGGCCCGAGAGCGCTAAGGCCTGCTTGGTCTGCTCATCTCCACCCGGGCCCTGACGTTTATTTCCCTTGTGCAAATCGATCAATAAATCGTAGTTCACCGTTTAAACTCCTTAATGAATGCAAGAACTGCACGCCATCTTGACATGTTTAGGAAAGACAAACGCCCTCGGTGATGCGAATCTCGCATTGAGTTCGAATCCATGCCGCTCAAAACCCGCATGGATACTGGGTTCCCGAAAAAGCTCCTGATTTTTTCGGCAAAGTACGGCGACGCGAGAGTTTCGAAATCGGCCTAAGTTGTTGTTCTTGTTGAGTTTTTCGAACTCGCTCAGTCAGGAGCTCCTGAGCAGAACAGCGTCTCAATCTGCATCGTGACCCTGAGTAAGGCCACTTTCTTCAATCGCTGGTCAGGAGCTGATAGAGAAAAATGCAATCAGATCAACAGCTTGCAGATGGGCATTGAAAAATTGAAACTTTGAAGAAAGTTTGCATGGCGGGGCAGAAGAGATTGTTTAACTAACTCGCTCAGTTTTCAACCCCCCTTTTTTTGGTGGGGTCGGGGATTCGAACTCCCTTGTTATCGAACCCATCGGGTACATCCCGTCGGCTGAGGCTGAGGCAAACTACTGGCGGCAACTCGCCCAACGGACCGAGACAGCCAGCTCAACTTAAACCAACCTCCTGAAAATCCGAGGGGATTCATCGCTTCATTCCAGCTTGATCTTTGCCTTCTGCACTACCTCGCGATACACCCGAAGTTCGCCCTCGATCTGTTTAGCGAACTGTTCGGGCGTGTCTGCCACCACCAAGGAGCCTGTATCTTCGATTCGCTTGCGGGTCGCCGGGTCCTCCAGTACTTTGCGGACAGCTGCGTTAACTCTGTCTACAGTTTCGCGCGGCAGGCCTTTGGGGCCGTGAATGCCGTAGAAAGCCATGCGATTGACCGCCTCCGCACCGGCTTCTTTGAACGTCGGCACATCAGGCAGCTCCTTTAGGCGCTGCGGCGCTGCCACCATCACCGGGATGAGCCGCTTGCTCTGGATGAAGGGCAGCGCAGAGGGGAGGTTGTCAAACATCACCGGGACCTGGCCGCCGACTGTGTCGTTGAGAGCCGGGCCAGACCCCCGGTATGGGATGTGGGTGATGAAAATGCCTGTGGTGATCTTGTAGAGCTCCATCAGCACGTTCCCGATGCTCCCCGGGCCGGCCGTGGCATAGGAATACTGTCCAGGAGACTTCTTGACGGTTTCCAGGAAAGTCTTGGCATTAGTGCCAGGAAAGCTTGGATGCACCAGCAGCACATTTGGCGTTGCCGCGATGTTGATGATCGGCGTGAAATCGGTCAATGGGTTGTAGCTCACCTGAGGATTGATGGCCGGGCTGGCTGCCACGGTAGACACCGTAGCCATGCCCAGCACATGGCCATCCGCCGTAGCGCGAGCGATTTCTGTGGCACCAATCACGCCGCCGGCGCCGGCGCGGTTGTCCACGATCACAGGCTGGCCCAAGGCCCGTCCCAGAGGGTCGGCTATCACTCGGGCAATGATGTCGGTGGTTCCCCCCGCCGCGAAAGGGACGATCAGCCGGATCGGTTTGCTCGGGAAATTTTGTGCCGCTGCAGAACTGGCGGCAGTCGCAACGAGCGCAGTCAACAAAATGGAACGGACAGATTTCATGAAGTCTCCTGGGGTGTAGTTGGAAAGGGGAAATGGGAAATCAAATGCCCAGCGGGCGCAGAAAGTCGGGATTGAGTTCGGCTGGGCTCTCGACGCCCAACATGGCCAGATTGCGGTCCACCTCCGCCTGCAGCAGCCCGATGGCATGGCTGACGCCCGCCCGGGCCGCCACAGCCGCGGCAAAGTTGAAGGGGCGGCCGAGAAAGACGAAGCGCGCCCCCAAGGCCTGGGCCTTGAGCACGTCGCTGCCACGCCGGATGCCACCGTCCACCATCACCGGGAAGTCGCCCACCGCATGCACGATCTCCGGCAGCACCCGCAGCGGCGACACCGCGCCATCGAGCTGGCGTCCGCCATGGTTGGACACGATCACACCGTCGGCTCCCAGAGCGCGTGCCTGCTGCGCATCCTGCGGACTCAGGATGCCCTTAATCACCAGATGACCTGGCCAGCGCTGGCGGATGCGCTCAATGTGCCCCCAATCCAGATGCTCGCGCCGTGAGAAGTCGCGCTCGACATGGCGGGACACCACCGGGGCGCCCCGTTCAGCAAACGAGTTCTCGAAATGCGGCATGCCATCGGCCAGCGTGCGCATAAAAGTACCCACAAGCCAGCGGGGATGGGACAGTCCGTCCCAGGCCAGCCTCACGCTGGGCCGCAAGGGAGTCGAGAACCCGCTGCGAATGTTGTTCTCGCGATTGCCGGCCACCGGAATGTCCACGGTGATCACGAGGGTCGCGATGCCCGCCGCCTTCACACGGTCAACCAGTGCGTCGATGCGCATCTGCTCCCCAGGCAGGTAGGCTTGGAACCAGCTGTGCGGAGCATCCTTCACAAGGGTTTCCAATGGCGTCAGCGCAGTGCCACTGATAATGAACGGAATGTTGGCCTGCGCAGCAGCTTGCGCCAGCACGCGGTCTCCCTGGTAGGTCGACAGCGCCGCCAAGCCCATGGGCGCAATGCCGAACGGACTGGACCATTCACGACCGAACAGCAGCGTGGATTGGCTGCGCGTAGCTACATTGCGAAGCACGCGGGTCACGAAGCCCCAGTGCTCGAACGCCCGAAGGTTGTCGTGCCAGCTCTGCCGGGTCTCGGAGGCACCGGACACGTAGCCGTAAATGCAGCGGGGCAGCCGGCTGCGAGCCAAGGGCTCGAAATCCTGAAGCGCCAGAACTTCTCCGAGCACGCCCCGGTTGGATGTGCCGTTGAAGGCTTTCCAGGCATCACTGACAGGCGCGGGAGACGGCGCGGCAGAAGGTGAGATATCGGAAACATCAAGGGGTTGAGGATTCATGGTTGCTAATGTAGGGTTGACGGATTAACTAAAAAAGCGAATAATTTCTAAGTTTCTAATTCGCTTTTTTCGACTAAATGACACTCAAACAACTTGAAGCGTTCTATTGGGCAGCAACCTGTGCCAGCTTCGCCACCGCGGCCGAGCGCGTCCACTTGACGGTCTCCTCGCTGTCCAAGCGGCTGGCAGAACTGGAAGCTTCGATTGACCAGAACCTGTTTGATCGGCGCGGCCACCGAGCGGTGTTGACCTCGGCCGGAGAGCGCTTCCTTCCACAGGCTGTTGCGCTGCTGCAGCATGCTGCCGAAGTCCGCCAGTTGGCCTCCACGGGCCAGTCGAACTTTGCCGGTCAGTGCCGGTTAGGCAGCGGTGAACTGGCCTCCATCACCTGGTTGCCCCAGTGGGTCCAGTCACTACGCGCCAGCCATCCGGATCTGTCAATAAGCGTGGTGGTTGATATCGGCGAGGCGCTGGCCGACCGGCTGGAAAAGGGGGAGCTGGATGTGGCCGTCATCGCGGGGCACGCACGACGGCCGAAACTGCGCTCGATCCCTCTGGCCGGCGCCAGCTTCGCCCTTTGTGCCGCCCCGGCACAGGCCCAGCGCGTCAAGACCCTGAACGCAGACTCCATCTCGCAACAGACGCTGGTCTGCCTGCCACGGGGATCTGGGGTGACTCACATCCTGGACGACTGGCTGGACAGAGTGGGGGCACGGCCCCGCGAGCGGCTGGTTTGCAACCAGTGGGGCGCGGCGGCAGGACTGGTGGCAGCCGGCGCAGGCATTGGCCTGCTGCCCATGGGTTTGGCCAAGGCACTGGTCAAACGCCAACAGCTTCGCACCATCCGCTGCCCGCAACCGCTCAGAAGCCTCGAATACGAACTGCACTTCCGCGACGAAGACCCACGCCCCCTGCTGGCCGAACTCATCCGCACGGGCAGAGATTCAGTCAATTTCGATGCACCCGGCCCTTTCTCATGATCCCTAATTCTGCTTAGTTACACACTGGCTGCAAGTCGGTAGCGTCGTCGCGTAGGAAATCAATGGTCAAAAATCGTCCTGGCTCCATGACCCGGCGGCGATGGTCTCGTAGATGTGACCAACACGGTACAGCTTGTGGTTGGCCTACATTGTGGCTTCCAGGCCGCATCTCTGATGCCAATGCCTCGATTTCGTCCAAGTTCCAAGAGACATCTCCACTGCGTTGTTTGCGGTAAGTTGTCGGCCAAGCTGCTGCTCGATGGTTGGCTTCCCCAGAAAGAGGCAAAAGGACTGGCCGTTATCAAGCACGGCAATGCGCCCGCTAGCAAGTTGAGTTGCGGCCTCTACACCATTGCCCATCGGCACATCGCACCCGTCCCACAGCGACGGCCCGCACGAAACCATGCTTTTCGCAAAAGCTCCTGACTTTTTCGCGGCAGTACGGCAACGGGAGTTACGAAAAAATCGCGTAACTCGTTGTCCTAATTGGATTTTTCCGAACTCGCTCAGTCAGGTGGTTCTGAGCAGAACAGCGTCTCAATCGCGCTGAAGCCCCTGTATGAAGGGGCTTTCTTCAAGCTCTGGTCAGGAGGTGACCGAGAAAAAGTCAATCAGATCAACAGCTTGTCGGCTGCAGTTGAAAGATTGAAGATTTGAAGAAACTTTGCATGGCGGAGCACCAATTCTAGCCCCACTAACCTGCTCAGGTCCGGATGCATCGTTTTTTGATGGGGTCGGGGATTCGAACTCTCCTCCCCCGGTTGGATTGACTTTTTAGGCAGCGCCGTGTTCGCCATGCTTCCACATGTCTGACGGGACCATTCCGGCCAAGGCTGCAGCGCGAAATGCTTCAGCCTCTTTCAGGCATCGCATAAGTCGCTCTCCGTCGTGACCCATAGGCAAGATGCATTGATCGTAGATTGTCTGTGAATCGTTGATCTGAAGTTCGTACACGTTCAAGAACTCGGCAACTTGGCTCAGTGCATTCTCAACATCATCAATTTTGTACCCCTGCAGCGCAGCATCAGGCTCCGTCAGCGCAGCGAGATCCGCATGCGCGATGCGCTTGTTACGGTGCTCTCGTATCGCAACAACCGACTCACGGAGAAGAGACAGTAGTTGGGAGAGTCGATCTTGCAGTTCAGGATTCTGATCTACCTCCTCAACCAACCCGGCGAGTGAGAGATTCGCTTGTTTTCCAGTTCTTGCGGGGTCGGTAAGACGAGACAGCCCCAGGAGCAACCGGTCAAGCATCGAGTGTTGAAGAACGTTGAAAAGATGTCCTCCAGAGTTGTTCAACAGAGAAACACGGGCTACAGAGCCGAACAATTGCTGATATAGCAGCCAATCGGTCCAGAGGATGATGGCGCAGCGTTTAAGGGAAATAAATAGGTTCGACATGGTCACGGCCGTACCCTGCACTAGCGAGTACTAAGCCTACAGTCTAGTAGGTGAGATAAAAAGGGCACGGTCGAACTGCACTAGCCCGCTTTCAGCCTTAGATCCAGAACCTCACCCCCCCCCCCCCAACAACAAAAACCAAGTGATTAGCTCGGCTTTTCCATACCTTCGGTATGGGTCACTGGGGCTCCCCTGGTGATTTGACAAATCGGGACGCAGTGTGGTGTTCTGAAAAAAGCAATTGCGCCGCAGTTGCCATGTTCAAAGGAAGACCCACACCATGACAGAACGCCGCCTGACCGTCGATGCAGTACTAAAGTTAGCACATGCCACAGCCCTCAAACACGCCAACACGTCGCCCAACGCCGTGATGAAGTCTCCAGAAATGGTCAAGGCTATCGATCAGGTCTGGCAACTGGTCAAAGGCCGGCTGGGTGAAGTGCAGGCGGCACCTCTGGATGACCTGATCCAACAGATCACGGGTAAAGCCAAAGCAAACTGAGAGGGGGCGCATGACATCGCGGCGACGCATGCATGCGGCTAGTTCCTTCATCCTTGAAAGTAACTTAATTGATTGGAAACACCTACCTAGAACCTCGACCCAAAGACGGCAACCCGCCGCTGACAGTAACGATATTTTTGCGAGCGTTCTTTTTCTTCTTCCCCGCCTTTCTTTCGCCAGTCTTCAACGAAATCAGTTCGTTGTAACTAGCTTCAGCCTCTGCACGGTCGGTAGTGATTTTCACCGTCGTGCGCCCATTGGTGATCTTGTAAGTTCCTCCAGCCTGGAACAACCGCAAAGTGACGTATCGCCCGAACTGATCTACTTTTCTCCCATTTCGAATCATGTGAGTGAGCGGTGGGGCCGTGTCCGATTCGATCTTATTGCCGATGGAAGTCCCGGACGTTTGGGCGTTGGAACCAGAAGATTGACGCCCTGATTTCTCACCCTCCTCGAGCAAGTCAGATTTCTTGGTAGCCTGCGGGGACATTGAAACCTGTTTCATGGTGAGGCACTGGGCGAAATTCCTGAAAGTCTTGCACGGTTGCTTAAAGTTCTTGGCTGATTAGATGCCAACCATTGCGATATTGCTCCATCCAACCATCTGCATGTGAGTCCATGAATGCCTGCTGTTCCGTGGACAAGTGCATCCGGTCGTTCTGGGGGTATTTGGGGAGTAGCCTACGCATGTCTGAGTCACCATGTGGTCTTCCGCCAATACCAGGCGTCTGTAACCAAATTTGATGGCTCAGTCTGCATGCTTCAGCAACAGTTCGGGACGGCATGACATAGAACAATACAGGAGAATTTTCGTCGCTACCAACATCGACGAAAACGTAAAACATCCTCTCTGCAATCAGGGTATCGTGCTTGGCCTTCATATGCCAGCCTTTGTCACCACCTCGATAGTCACGTCGTGTTTTGACCTGGATAGCAGCCAAACGCTCACCGTTAATGTCGGTGATGACGATGTCAAAGTTGGGAACGCCTTCAGGTGCTTTTGCAGCGATGAGCCCACGGCGAAGCAACTCAGCCATTACGTAATGTTCGCCAGCTGCACCCAGGATAACGCTACTTACTTTTGTCATGCTAGGTTAGAACCATCTAGCCCATTAGGGAAAATCATTTCGTTGTCCGACAAAATTCTTCAGGCAAAAATGAATTGTCCTCGAAGCCTCTTGCATCGGCATACCAATTCAACATAAAAATTGCGCTGGACAATAAATCCTTTGTCTCGTTCTTGTTTTTATCGATTGCTTTGGACCAAATGCGCATGGCGTCAGCAGGCCGATCTAGCCACAGATAACACTCGGCGAGGTCAGAGTAGCGCTCAATGAAGTCAACATTGTCTACTCCTAGAGACCAGGGCCTTACCTCGGTCTTGAGGGCAAACCCCCTATCAAATATTTCTTCTATGAGAAGTAGGATTTCATCTCGATCAGGACGCAGATCACTTATCAATGCGAGTTTGTAGTTCAAGGCATCTTCGCTCGCATCCAGGGTGATTAACCTCTGACAAGCTTCGAGCGCTTGATGTCTGAAATATGAGTCACCAGACTGGTCAGCAGCGTTAACAAGCGTCGCAATCATGTCCTGGTACCAGTACCGAGGCTCCTCATCGCTAGTTTCAAGGTATTTTTCAGCTTCACGCCAACAGTCAAGTGATTCATAAAACTTTTGGCGACGATGGAGTTCGCAAGCAACTTCATACCAATACTCGGAAGACGCAGGCGCGACTGCCTGCAAGACGTCGCAAACAGACTCACTCCCGCCTTCGTATTCTTGGCGTGCAATTGCACGCTCGACGTCAGCGAGCACCTCAGTCGGATCAATGTATGTCATGAAATTTTTTTCCAATAACCCCCGCGCGAATAGATGCCTTCTTCTGTATCACGAGCATCATAAAAGGTGCCGAACGGCTCACTACCATCCCATGGGCCTGGCTTCTTGCTCAGCTCTTGAAACCCATTGAATTCCAATTCAAATGCAGCGAGTTCTTCGTCCTCAAAATCAAGGGAGTCAACGACAGCACATCGCCCTTTAAGTTGGTAGTACCTGTAGCCTGGCGTGGCGTTCTTGGTTGTGCCGAGATCGTGAAAGAAATAGGCAGTTGCTGTGCCGTCAGTATTTTTTTCGATCAACGCCCAGTTGTGAACAAGCATGCCAACTGGCTTGAACCACCATTTATTTGAGGCGATCGAAAATACTGGTGGTCCACTGCTGTCGTATGCAGGCAGACAAGGATTGGGGTCATTGCGGCTTCTTACGCGACGCAACATCCTCCACTCTCTCTCTTCGTCCTCTGTGATCAAGCAGACTTGGGTGTCGCCTCGATCTATCAATTCAAGAAGGAACTGAACAGTCGATTGCTCTTCATCTGCAAAGGCAGATTGATCAATGATGCGTCTTGCGCTCGCTAGGTCGCCAAGTTCCCTGTACGCCTCGGATAAGAGCAAATTTTGATCACCTGCTTGTTCGAGCAACTCGACTATGCGGATCAGATTTTTTTGTTCTTCTACAGTGAGCGCTTGGTACTTATCTTCATCCCGCCTTGAGTCATTCCAACGACGCCAAGCCAGTATCCTGGCGTGTACTTCTTGACGGGAGGGCAACGAGGATCGATTGACGAATTTAATTATTTCTTCTGCGGATGGCTCTTCAAAATAAGGGAGGTTTTCATATTGAGCGCGCTTTGCCTTTGCGCTTTCCATTCGCTTCTTCGCATCATCTTCCTCGGAAAATGCAAGAAAGCCCAAGTAGCTTTCATAAGAATCGACCTCTTCGTAGTCATCTCTCCAGGCAACTTGCGTGCAATGACCGCATCGAATGAGCCCTGGAGTCATCGGAAGCATGCGCGCCCTGAACTCGCCGTCTGTCCACCACTTGGCGCCAAGGGTATTCCCAGATGCCAAAGTGCGTCGCAACACCAAGCCCTGACAGTTTGGACACCTGGTAACGATCACTGGGCCTGGCAGCATAAAAACCTGATGATTAAAGCTCTAAGCGTATCAGGAACAGCTGCGTCTGACGAACATTGTTCGTAAAATAAATGAATGAAGACCCCCTCGACGGATACCGTTCGAACACTGCGCACCTCTTTGCAGTTGACCCAAAAGGAGGCGGCAGATTTGGCTCATGTGTCGACACGAGCCTGGCAGTGGTGGGAGTCAGGGAAGCGCGAGATGCCCATAGCGACATGGGAGCTACTGGTGATAAAAGCCGGAATCCATCCGATTTACAAGCCTCAGAAAATCAATTGATGACTGGGGTGGACTTATGGTCACCCACTATGAGACTCGAGTAGCGCGGCGTTGGCCGCCCTTCGAATCACCAGGCCCGGTAATTTGACGCCACCACCATACACCCATCGCCTCAGTTCCGAGGCGGCTCCAGGCCAATCTCTCTGGTTCACTCGTCGTCGAAGTGTTGATGTTTGAAGACGGCCGGCTCCCAGGTTGAAAGTGAAGTCAATGATCGCAGCCAGACGCGATTCGGGTTCCGTTGAAAGCACCGGGCAATACCTCAGGGTCGCCCTCATGGCGGTCATCAGGTCTTGCGCCAGGTAGGCTTCGGCTTGTGACTCCGAGATCGGTGGGTGCCGAGGATCACACAGACGGCCATAGCCGATGGTCCAGTAGCCCGCAGGACATATGTAAGGGTGAGCGCGACCGGGATCGTGCTTTGGCACCCGATGAAAGCCCTCGAACCTTTTGGCCAGATCAATGGCAACTTGGGGGACGATGGTCATGACCGAACCCGATCAAACACCCGGCCTAGGAACCAGAAATTGAGCACGCCCGCCCAGAGCGCCTGGTCGGCATCAGTCCAGGCGTGAAGGATGGCGTCTCCCCAACCAGCACCCGCATTGACCCCGGCGGCGAACGCTGCGGTCTTGGCAGCGCAGTACAGCCCCATGAACCAGTAGGTGATCACGGGCCGTACGCTCGCTGAGAGCGCATCAGCCCAGCCGATGCCAGACGCTTGGTGACCGGTTCATTGTGAAATTCACTGCCTTACATCACCATGAGCAGAAGATGACGTCTTCGACAGCCGCAGGGCGTTGCCAATGACCGAGGCTGAACTCAGGCTCATGGCCAGTGCAGCGATCAATGGCGAGAGCAGCCAGCCCGTGAACGGGAACAGAACGCCTGCCGCCACCGGTATGCCCAGCGCGTTGTAGAGGAACGCAAACAACAGGTTCTGCTTCATGTTGCGGACGGTGGACACCGACAGCCCGCGCGCCACGGCGATGCCGCGCAAGTCGCCCTTCACGAGCGTCACCTGGGCGCTGTTCATGGCCACGTCGGTGCCGGTGCCCATGGCCACGCCAACATCGGCCTTGGCCAAGGCGGGTGCGTCGTTGATGCCGTCGCCGGCCATGGCAACCATGTGTCCTTCGGCTTGCAGCCTGCTCACCAGCTCCAGCTTGTCTGCCGGTTTCACCTCAGCATGCACCTCGTCCAGGCCCAGGCGCACGCCCACTGCGCGCGCGGTGGTCCAGCCGTCACCCGTGGCCATGATGACGCGGATGCCCGCCTGATGGAGTGCGGCCAGTGCCTCGGGCGTGCTGGTCTTGACCGGATCAGACACCGCCAACAAGCCCGCCAGGCGCCCATCTACGGCCAGGTGCATCACGCTGGCTCCCGTTTGCCGCAGCGCCTCCGCTTGGTCATGTAGACCCGAAACGTCCACGCCTTCCCGCTCCATCAAGGCGGTGTTGCCCAGGGCCAGTCGTTTGCCATCGACAACGCCCGTCACGCCAATGCCAGACGCCGATTCAAACTGGCCTGCGGAATAAAGACTCAATCCCCGTTCGCGGGCTGTGCGCACAATTGCCTCCGCCAGCGGGTGCTCGCTGCCTTGGTCCAGGCTGGCTGCCAGTTGCAGAACGTCGCTTTCGGTGTGGCCCGGTGCCGCCACGGCGCGCTCGAATGCGGGCTTGCCTTCTGTCAGCGTGCCGGTCTTGTCAACGATCAGGGTGTCCACCTTGCGCATGTTCTCAATGGCGGCAGCATCCCGGAACAGCACGCCCTGCGTGGCCCCCTTGCCGGTGGCAACCATGATGGACATGGGCGTGGCCAGGCCCAGGGCACATGGGCAGGCGATGATGAGCACCGCCACGGCATTGATGAGGCCAAACACCCAGCTTGGCTCAGGGCCAAAGAACCCCCAGGCGAGCAGGGTGGCCACCGCGACAGCCACGACCGCGAGCACAAACTTGCCTGCCACCTGGTCGGCCATGCGCTGCATGGGGGCCTTGGAGCGCTGCGCCTGGGCCACCATCTGCACGATCTGCGACAACACCGTGGCCGAGCCGACTTTCTCCGCCCGCATCACCAGGGCGCCGCTGGTGTTGAGCGTCGCGCCAATCAGCTGGTCGCCCGGCTGTTTGCTTACGGGCAGGGGTTCCCCCGTGAGCATCGACTCGTTCACGGCGCTGGCGCCCTCTACGACGGCACCGTCCACGGGGACCTTCTCACCGGGGCGCACACGCAGCAAGTCTCCAATGTGAACGTGCGCCAGTGGCACGTCTTCTTCCCCGCCGTCAGGCCGGATGCGCCGCGCCGTCTTGGGCGCCAGGCCCAGCAGCGAACGGATCGCGGCCGACGTCTGCGAGCGTGCCTTCAACTCCAGCACCTGTCCCAGCAATGTCAGCGAGATGATCACGGCCGCCGCCTCGAAATACACCCCCACGCGCCCCATCGACAGGAACGACGCGGGGAACACCCCGGGCGCCAGTGTGGCCACCACGCTGTAGACGAAAGCCGCACCCGTGCCCAGGCCGATCAGCGTCCACATGTTGGGGCTGCGGTTCACCACCGACTGCCAGCCTCGTTTGAAAAACGGCTGGG
>Ga0208242_100428_pt1 | contig 28490 bp, 28 predicted proteins | sample SubbioAug_CSW13A_FD_184825 | JGI IMG/M metagenome (GOLD analysis project Ga0208242, IMG submission 184825) | Serpentinite rock and fluid subsurface biosphere microbial communities from McLaughlin Reserve, California, USA - CR12Aug_CSW13A (SPAdes) | ecosystem: Environmental > Terrestrial > Deep...
TTAGGGTGAGGGCAGAAGGCATCTGTGGGCTAGCCGAGTCGCCCCACCCCCCTCACCCTTTCCCTCTCCCCCCAAGTGGGGAGAGGGTATAGGAAGAGCCCTCTCTCTGGGCGAGGGTATAAGCAACTCCCCACTACTTTCGTATATACCTCTACAACTCCCCTCTCCCTTTGGGAGAGGGTTAGGGTGAGGGCAGAAGGCATCTGTGAGCTAGCCGAGTCGCCCCCCCTCACCCTTTCCCTCTCCCCCTAAAGGGGGCGAGGGTATAAGCAACTCCCCTCTCCCACGCTACGCTCCCCCCTCACCCTTTCCCTCTCCCCCCAAGTGGGGCGAGGGCATAGGGAGATCCCTCCCTCTGGGCGAGGGTATAAGCAACTCCCCTCTACTTTCGTATATACCTCTACAACTCCCCTCTCCCTCTGGATATACCTCTACAATTCCCCTCTCCCTTTGGGAGAGGGTTAGGGTGAGGGCAGAAGGCAGAGGGGGAAAGGGACCAGGGCAGAGGGTTAGGACGAGGCCAACGTCTAAAATTTGCGCCGCCTGAGCGACTACCTTGTGAGGTGTGACAGGTGACAGAAATAATGATCCTAGGTATCAACCACAAAACAGCTCCGGTCGAATTGCGGGAAAAGTTGTCTTTCACCGAAAGCCAGCTGACCCGTTCTTTGGCGTTCTGTAAGGCAAGCTGCGAAATTTCGGAAGCCATCATCTTAACTACCTGCAACCGGACGGAGATTTATGCTGTGGGTGCAGAGCCGGAGTTATTGCAGCAGAAGGTTATGCAGCTCTTGGCTGAAATTAAGGAGATTGATACTGCAGCCCTGCGGCCTAATTTGTATATTTATACCCGGGAGAAAGCGGTTGAGCATCTTTTTACGGTTACCGCCGGGTTGGACTCCATGATTTTAGGGGAGACACAAATCCTTGGGCAGGTCAAAGATGCTTACGCTAAAGGAAAAGAGGCGGAAACGGTAGGAGCTGTCTTCCATGCTCTCTTTCGCCAAGCGGTAACTGCGGCTAAACGAGTGCAGACAGAAACGGGCATCAACCAGAATGCTGCTTCTGTTTCCTATGCTGCGGTGGAACTGGCCAAGAAAATTTTTGGCCGTTTAGATAACCGTACCGTGCTGGTGCTGGGAGCAGGGAAAATGAGCGAGCTGACATTGCGCCATCTCTATGACCAGGGTGTGAAAGAAGTGATAGTGGTGAACCGTACAAAAGAGCGAGCCGACAAACTGGCTAACTGTTTCGGCGGTGTAGCCGAATATTATGAGAACAGGCGAGAATGTCTCTTTAAAGCTGATATTGTTATTTCATCCACAGGCGCACCGCATTTTATCTTAGAGAAAGAAGAAATGGCGGCGGTAATGCGCACCCGTCGCGGCAAACCCATCTTTTTAATTGATATCGCGGTGCCGCGAGATATTGACCCGCGGGTTAATGAACTGGATAACGTCTATCTTTATGATATTGATGATTTGCAGGCGGTAGTGGCTGCCAACTTAAAAGATCGTCAGCATGAGGCTGTCAAAGCGCGGCATATTATCAGAGAAGAAATCTCCCACTTCCAGTCTTGGCTAAAGACGCAGGAAGTAACCCCATTGATTGCCGCGCTGCGCCACAAGGCGGAGACGATTCGCCTAAGCGAGCTGGATGTTTCTTTAAAGAAACTTGCTAATCTGAGTGACAAAGAGAAGAAACATGTGGAAAATTTGACTCGTGCTATTGTGAATCGTATTTTAAAAGAACCGGTGTTGCGCATTAAAGAGTTTGCGCTCGAGGATAGAAGCGAGGTTTTTGTGACATCGCTTTGTCAGCTTTTCGATTTAACTGAAGAATTGAACGGTCATCAAACCGACTTGCGGGAAGAGGAGCGAGTAGTCGCTCTTGCAGAGGGGGGCAGGCAGTGATTAACGGCGAGTTTGCACTCTATATTTTGTTGCTCTGTTTCCTTTTTACGTCTGCAGTTCTTTTTCTGATCGACCTGTTGGGCAGCGGCAAGGAGCTTTTTGTCATCGCTCGCAGGCTGTTTTTTCTTGCGTTTTCGGCGTTGACTGTTTTAATAGCTGCACGCGCTGTCACTTACGGCTATTTTCCTATTTTCACTTTTTATGAAACGTTGTTATTTCTGGCTTGGGCGGTAACCTTTGTGATTATTTTACTGGAAAGGTCTTACGGTTTCCGTACCGTCTTTCCTTTTGCCGTTCCGGCTCTTTTTGCCGTTCTCTTTTTTGCCTTTTTCATCTCCGCCGAAAGGGCATCTTTGCCGCCGGAGTATAAAAGCATCTGGTTGTTTTTTCACATTATCACTGTGATTGCTGCCTATAGCACTTTTACGGTAGCCTTTGTGACATCACTGATGTATCTGTCGGTGGACAATCAACTGAAAAAGAAGAAGCTATCTGCTCTTGTTTCTAAATTGCCAAGTCTTGACGTATTAGATCATTATAATTATAAACTGGTGTCAATTGGTTTTTTTCTGCTGACAATCAGCGTTTTCTTAGGTGCTCTTTGGGCGCAGAATGTTTGGGGTGCCTTCTGGCGTTGGGAGCCGAAAGAAATCTGGGCTCTCGTTACCTGGATTGTCTACGCCACCTACCTGCATACCCGTCTTTCCGGCGGTTGGCAGGGCAGAAGAGTCGCTATGCTCAATGCTTGCGGTTTTGCCACAGTGCTCTTTAATTATTTTGCGGTGCGCTTTTTCTTTGCCGGTGGCCTTCATCAGTTTTACTAAGGATGGGAGGTAGTTTTTTTACAATGATCAACTACTATCCCGTCTTTTTGGCACTGCAGGATAAGAGTTGCCTGGTAGTCGGCGGCGGCGACGTAGCGTCAAGGAAAGTGGTATCACTGCTTGATTGTGGTGCCGCCGTACGGGTTGTCAGTCCGACGCTTTCGCCTGAGTTGGCAGCTTTAGCAAATGCGGGGCAAATTGCTGCGTTTTGCCGCCCTTTTGAGACTGACGATACTGCCGACGCAAGCCTTGTGATTGCCGCCACAAACCAGCCGGCGGTAAACCGTTTGGTTGCCTTGCATTGCCGGCAGGAGAAAATTCCGGTGAATGTGGTGGACGCACCGGAGCTCTGTGATTTTCTTGTTCCTGCTACCATCAGGCGCGGACCGCTGACGATCGCCGTTTCTACCGGCGGCACTCTGCCGGCTATGGCACGCAAGATCCGCCGCAAATTGGAGGAAGATTTTGACGAAAACTATGGTTTGCTGCTAGCCGCCTTGGGTTCCGCTCGCAGCCGCGTTTTGGCGGAAATCGCCGACCCCGGCAGGCGCAAACGGGTATTTTCCGTCTTAGCCGCTGCCGATTTGCTTTCAGTCATTGAAGATGAGGGTATTGCTGGCTTGGAGGAAGAAATAAACCGACTGATTGAAGCTACTGATTAAGTAATATTTAGTCGTTGGGAGGATAATCGTGTGAGGAAAGTTGTGACGGTGGGCAGCCGGGATTCCGAACTTGCCCTGACTCAAACCCGTTATATTATCGGCAGGTTGCAGGAACATTTTCCCGAGATAGACTTCGTAATTGAACAAATTAAAACAGAAGGCGATAAAATTCTGGATGTGGCGCTGGCGAAAATCGGCGACAAAGGATTGTTCGTTAAGGAGATTGAAAACGCTCTTTTAAGCAAGGAAATTGACTTTGCCGTCCATAGTATCAAAGATGTGCCTACCGCCCTCCCTGCCGGCTTAAAAATAGGCGCCATCACTGAACGGGAGGATCCGCGCGACTGTTATATCGCTAAAGACGGGAAGACCGCTTTGCTTGCGGTTCCGCATGGGGCAATTATCGGCACTTCTTCCCTGCGCCGCAGCGCGCAACTGCTTCATCATCGTCCCGACTTGCGCATTGTGCCCGTGCGCGGCAATTTAAACACCCGTTTTCGCAAGCTGGCTGAACAGGAGATGGATGGACTGATTTTAGCATATGCCGGCGTTCATCGCTTGGGTTGGACTGCTAAAATCACGGAAATCCTGCCTGCCGATAAGTTTCTCCCTGCGGTTGGACAAGGTGCTTTGGGAATTGAAACCAGGGAAGAAGATGATTTCACCAATCAACTGGTAGCTGTTTTGAATCATCCGCCCACAGCCGCCGCAGTAATCGCGGAACGAGCGTTTTTGCGCCGCCTTGAAGGCGGCTGCCAGGTGCCAATCGGCGCTCACGGCCGCTTTGATGGAGAGGAGCTGGTACTGGACGGGATGGTCGCCAGTTTGAACGGCAGTACAATTTTGCGTGAGCAGTATCGCGGCAATGCTGCCGATGCCGTAACGCTGGGCAAGGAGTTGGCTGCGGCGCTTATCGGCCGCGGTGCCGCCGAATTGCTAATCCAAGTGAGACAGGAGTTTGAGGCTAATGGCTAAAGTGGGAATTGTTTATTTGGTAGGTGCCGGTCCAGGCGACCCGGGGTTGATTACCGTCAAAGGGCTGGAGTGTATTAAAAAAGCCGAAGTACTCGTTTATGACCGCCTGGCCGCTAAGCGCCTCCTGAGCTATGCGCCAAAAAACTGTGAAATGATTTATGTGGGTAAGCTCCCCGACCGCCATACTTTGCGCCAGGAAGAAATTAACCAGCTGCTCGTCGATAAGGGGCTGGCAGGCAAAATAGTGACTAGGCTAAAAGGTGGCGACCCCTATGTTTACGGCCGCGGCGGTGAAGAAGGGGAGTTGCTTAGAGCTAACGGAGTACCCTTTGAAGTCGTGCCGGGAATCACCTCTGCGATTGCTGTACCGGCTTATGCCGGCATTCCGGTGACGCACCGCGATTGTACTTCCAGTTTTGCGATTATCACCGGTCATGAGGATCCGAATAAGACTGCTTCTTCCATTGCTTGGGATAAAATTGCCACCGGCATCGGTACGCTGGTCTTTCTGATGGGGGTCGGCAACCTGTCGATGATCGTCAAGAATTTGGTGGATAACGGCCGGGCGGAAACAACCCCGGTAGCCTTAATCCGTTGGGGTACTCGTCCCGAGCAGCAAGTGCTGACCGGCACACTGGCTGATATTGTGGCAAAAGTGGCTGAAGCCGGCTTTACCTCACCCGCGATTATTATCGTCGGTGAAGTGGTAAAACTGCGTGAGACACTTTCCTGGTTTGAAGAAAAGCCCTTCTTTGGTAAGCGGGTGGTGGTGACACGTTCGCGCGAACAGGCAAGCGATTTGTCTCGCCGGATTGAAGAGATGGGTGGTGAAGCCTGGGAGTTTCCGGCAATTGAAATTGTTGAGCCGGAAGATTTTGCACCGATGGACGAGGCTATCGCTAAGTTGGACAGCTATCAGTGGCTGATTTTTACCAGTGTTAACGGCGTTGACTCATTCTTTAGCCGTCTGCGCTATCTTGGGGGCGATATACGGGATCTGAAAGGAGTCAAGCTTTGCGCTATCGGCCCAAAAACAAAGGAACGTCTGGAGGAAATGTGCCTGAGTGTAGAATATGTTCCTTCAGAATATGTAGCCGAAGCGATCATCGCGGGCTTGCGCGGGAAGCTGCAGCCCGGCGAAAGGGTTCTATTGCCCCGCGCCGATATTGCCAGGGCAATTCTGCCGGAATCTTTGGCGGCTGAAATGGGCGCTGTTGTCGATAATGTGGTCGCCTACCGTACCGTTCGCGGCGGCGGTGATGCCGAATTATTAAAAGATTTGCTGGCTGAGAAGATGATTCATTATATAACTTTCACCAGTTCTTCCACCGTCAAAAACTTTGTGGAAATGCTGGCTGCGGAAAATATTGTTGAGAGCCTGCAAGGAGTTAAGCTGGTAAGTATCGGGCCGATCACTTCCAAGGCGGCCCGCGATCTAGGTCTGGCGATTGATCTGGAGGCGAGCGAGTATACTATAGACGGTTTGCTGGAAGCCTTAGCTCGCTGTTGAAAAGCGGCGCATCTCTTTCAAAATCCCTCTCCCTCTGGGAGAGGGTTAGGGTGAGGGCAATTAGGCTGAGGGCTGCTGCAAGGCATGACTTAGCAAGAAGAAAGAATAAGGTTGTCAGTGGCTAGAGAGAAGTTCGGGGGTGATGAAGATCAATCGACCGAAAACTCCGTGTCCTGTAGAGCTTCTGAATTTTGCCAAAAAACTTCGCAGTCAAGCTACTAATGCTGAGAACCTGATGTGGAGGTTGTTGCGAGGAAGACAAATTGCTAATGTTAAGTTTCGCCGTCAGCACAGTTTTCCGCCGTATGTTTTAGATTTTTATTGTCATGAGCTGAAATTGGCTATAGAGTTGGATGGGGGACAGCATAACGAGGAAAATGAACAAAAGCGGGATGCTCGCAGAGATGAGTATCTTGCGGAACAGGGGATACTTGTTTTGCGATTTTGGAATAACGATGTTTTCAATGAAATAGATGCTGTGCTTGAAAAAATTTACTGTGAAGTGAAAGCCAGGCGGGAGAGAGAAGATGAATTGATATAGTGTTCCTGCTCTTTGCCCTCACCCTAACCCTCTCCCAGAGGGAGAGGGGAATAGTAGTACCCTAACCCTTCCGAGAGGAGAGGGGAGTTGTCGGGAGGATGAGGGGAATAGAGTCGGTCAGACCCTCACCCTAGCCCTCTCCCAGAGGGAGAGGGGAAAAGTAGTACCCTAACCCTTTCTGGGAGGGATCTGAGGGATTTCTACTCAACTTAGCTCTTTTGGCCTTGTTCAATTATACTCGCCATCAGGGCATCATATAGATTCTGTGTGGCGTGCTCCATCTTTTCCCCTCTCCCTCTGGGAGAGGGTTAGGGTGAGGGCAGACAAGAAAAATTAACCAAGAAAAAGGGGAGTTTTGCGATGATCAGTGTAACCAAATTGCTCAGCGGCGCTTCGCACTACGGCGATCAGCTGCGTTATAGCAATTGTTCACGCGGCGCCGTACATGGCACCACCCACGGCAGCGGTCCAGTGGTGGTCTGGAATTCCACTCGAACCTGCAACTTAAAATGCATCCATTGCTATATGGCATCAGATGCCATTAAATACGAGAATGAACTTAGCACGGCAGAAGGCAAAAAGTTTATCGATGATTTAGCCGAATTTAAGTGTCCGGTAATTCTCTTCTCCGGCGGTGAGCCGCTGATTCGTTCCGACTTTTTTGACCTTGCCCAATATGCCACAGAGCGTGGTCTGCGTGTGACCATTTCCACGAACGGCACATTGATTGACAAAGCTACCGCACGTAAAATTAAAGATTTGGGCGTTGGTTATGTGGGGATCAGCCTGGATGGCGTCGGCTCGAAAAACGACGAATTCCGCAAGCAGAAAGGCGCCTTTGACGCTGCTTTGACCGGTATCCGCAACTGTCTGGAGATCAATCAGCGCGTTGGCTTGCGGTTTACTATCAACCGCCATAACTTTGCGGAAATGGAAAATATTTTTCAACTGATTGAAGAAGAAGGGATCCCCCGGGTTTGTTTTTATCATCTGGTTTATTCCGGCCGCGGCTCCGAAATGATCAAAGAGGACGTCACAAGGGAAGAGAGCCGCTCAGCCATCGATTTAATTATTGATAAAACCCTCTATTTTGAGAGAAAAGGTTTAGACAAGGAAATCCTTACTGTGGACAACCATGCCGACGGCGTCTATACCTATCTGCGCATGTTGAAGGAAGACCCGCTGCGCGCCGAAAAAGTATGGGAATTGCTGCGCAACAACGGCGGCAACCGTACCGGTATCGCCATCGGGCAAGTGGATAACTTGGGTTTTGTCCATGCCGACCAGTTTACCCAAAACCATACTTTCGGCAACGTCCGCGAGCGCAAATTCGGCGAAATCTGGACTGACCTCTCTAACCCGATTCTTGCCGGACTAAAAGACCGGAAGCCGCTTCTAAAGGGGCGTTGTGGCGCTTGCAAGTGGCTTGCCGTTTGCAACGGCAACTTCCGTGCCCGCGCCGAAGCAGTCAGCGGAGATTTCTGGGAGTCTGACCCGGCGTGTTATTTGACTGACGCCGAAATCGGTATAGCATAGTGTAGAGCAGGCTGTTGATAAGCTGCGCATTGCATTGTCACTCGGGCGGCCGCCATCCTCGACGTATACACGATACGCCTGCGGTGCCGGCCTACTTCGTTTCGCGCCCTGCTTGCTTCTGAACAGCCTGCTACAGGCTGCACTGAAAGCTTTCTTTAATGCATACGTCTCTGTTTGAAAGAGGTGTTAATGATGAGTTTCCCTGTCGTTAGAGCAAGAAGGTTGCGCAAAACTGCGGCGTTTCGCAGCTTTGTACGCGAGACGGAGCTTTTGCCGCGCGATTTTGTTTATCCGCTCTTTGCCACAAACGGCAAGCAAGTGAAGATCCCGATCGCCTCCATGCCGGGCGTTTATCAGCTCTCAGTGGACAATATACTGCGCGAAGGAGAAGAATGTTTAAAGCTGGGGATCCCTGCAGTAATTCTCTTTGGCATTCCCGCCTACAAAGACGAAAAAGGCTCCTCTGCTTTTGACCCGTCGGAAGCGGTGCAGCAGGCAGTGAGCGCGCTGAAGCAGCAATTTCCAGAGTTGTTGGTCATCACAGACGTTTGTTTATGTGAATATACAAGCCACGGACATTGCGGCCTCATCGAAGCCGGCGAAGTTGAAAATGATTTGACGCTCAGTTTGTTGGCGCAAACGGCGCTTTCCCACGCTCGCGCCGGCGCAGACATTGTCGCTCCTTCCGACATGATGGACGGACGGGTAGCGGCGATACGCAGCGCCTTGGATGAGCACGGTTTTGCCCAGACTCCGATAATGTCTTACGCCGTAAAATATGCTTCTGCCTTCTACGGTCCTTTCCGCGACGCCGCCGGTTCCGTGCCGCAGTTTGGCGACCGGCGCTCTTATCAGATGGATCCGGCTAATTGTCGCGAAGCGCTAAAAGAAGTGGCGCTTGATCTGGCGGAAGGTGCCGATATGCTGATGGTCAAGCCTGCGCTTTCCTATCTTGATGTAATTCGCGCTGTTAAAGCGGCGACTAATCTGCCTTTAGCCGCTTATAACGTTTCCGGCGAATATGCGATGGTTAAGGCGGCAGCCGCAAATGGCTGGCTGGATGAAAAACGGGTGGCGCTGGAGATGCTGCTTTCCATGAAGCGCGCCGGTGCCGACATAATTCTCACATACTTTGCCAAAGAAGCCGCCGCCTGGCTAAAGGAGGAAAACTAAGATGATTATTTCCTGGAATACAACCTGGGAGTGCCATCTCAAATGCAAGCATTGTTACCGTGATGCCGGCGCTAAAAGGGAAGATGAGCTTTCCACCGCCGAAGGAAAAAAGCTGATTGATGAGATCGCCCAGGCGGGCTTTAAAATCCTGATTCTCTCGGGCGGAGAGCCGCTTTTGCGGGAAGATATTTTTGAATTGACGGCTCATGCAAAAGCTGTCGGCTTGCGTCCCGTCTTTGGTACTACAGGTACTACAATTACCCCGGAAATAGCCTGCCGGCTAAAAGAGGCAGGTGCGATGTGCATCGGTATCTCATTAGACAGTATTGATCCGGCAACGCACGATGAATTCCGTCAAGTATCCGGTTCCTGGCAGGCTGCAGTAGACGGTATGAAAAACTGCCGGGAGGTGGGATTGCCCTTCCAGATTCATACCACCGTTGTAGATAAAAACTATCATGAGTTTGAAGCGATCACCGATTTTGCGGTGGAAATGGGTGCCGTGGCTCATCATGTTTTCTTCTTGGTGCCGACCGGCCGTGCCTTGGATATGGAGGCGGAAGCATTGCGTGAAAAGCAGTATGAGCAGCTGCTGCACCGAATCTTAAAGAAACAACGGGAAGTGCCGATCGAGCTGAAGCCAACTTGCGCGCCTCAGTTTATGCGGATTGCCCGGCAAATGGGAATGGAAATGCGTTTTAGCCGCGGCTGTTTGGCGGGAACCGCTTATTGCTGCATCCTGCCGAACGGTGAGGTGCATCCTTGCCCCTATTTGCCTAAGAAAGTAGGCAACGTCAAGGAAAAGCCTTTTACTGAAATTTGGCGCACTGCGGAAATGTTTAATCAGTTTCGCAGCGACAAATTCGGCGGCAAGTGCGGCATTTGTGAACATAAAGATGTCTGCAGCGGCTGTCGCGCCCGGGCATATTATTACAGCGACGGCGATGTGATGGCGGAGGACCCGTGGTGCCTTTATCGGAGGGGAAAAACTAATGAAGTCTGCTGCTCTTAACAAACTTGACCCGGCAGACCGGGCAATTCTTAATATTATTCAAACTCGCTTTCCGCTTGTTTCACGTCCCTATGCCGCCGTAGCAGCTGAGGTGGGATTAACAGAGGCGGAAGTGCTGACGCGTGTGACGGCTCTGAAAGAAGCAGGCATTATTCGCCGCATCGGCGGTATCTTCGCCTCTGATAAACTTGGCTTCTCTTCTACGCTTGTCGCGCTTAAAGTCGCGGCAGAAAAGATAGAAGCGGTGGCTTTAGCCGTCAGTGCTTATCCTGGTGTGACCCATAATTATGAGCGGGCGCATGAGTTTAATCTTTGGTTTACGCTTGTAAGCCGCACAGAGACAGAGCTGGAGCAGGTTTTGAATGAAATCATGTGTTTGGATGGTGTGCTCAAGCTGCGCAACCTGCCGGCGCTGAAACTTTTCAAAATCGGTGTTAACTTCGACCTGACGGAGGAAGAGCCATGCTGCTAAGCGATTTAGATCGGAAAATAATCGCCCGGCTGCAGGGTGACTTACCGCTGCAGGCCGAGCCTTTTGTTGCCATCGCTGCTGAGGTGGGTATTAGTGAGGAAGAGCTTTTGCATAAATTGGAAGCTTACTTGGCAGCCGGTGTTATGCGCCGCCTCGGCACTATTCTGCGCCATCATCAGGCTGGTTACAGTGCTAACGCGATGGTGGGCTGGGCTGTGCCTGATGAGCTGGTCGAGAAAGTGGGCAAAATTATGGCTACTTTCGGCGCCGCCTCCCATGTCTATCTGCGTCCCACCTATCCTGATTGGCCTTACAACCTCTTTACGATGCTGCACGGCAAAGCGTCCGAGGAGCTGGAAAAAACGGCGGCGGAAATCTCAGAGCGCACCGGCATCAATGATTACAAACTGCTTTACAGCACACGGGAGTTCAAGAAAACCAGCATGAAATACTTTTAGGATAAACAAAAATGGCCAGACATCCGTCTGGCCTTATTGATACCTCATGGTCTTGTTGCTATTTAGATCCCAACTGCCGGACGATGTCGTCAATAAAGTGATGATAGTCTTTTAGATGTTTTTGAACAATATGGAAGATGTCCCGGTTATCAACATCATCATACATATGCACAATTCTATTTCTGAACCGAGCCATTGCAGTATAGGTGTTTTGCATTTCAGGATTTAATAGACCATGCTTGCACAGTACAGCAAATGTTTCGGCATTGCTTTGTGGTATTTCTAACGAATGTCTGGCGATAAGGTGGTTACAGATGTCTAGCATAGCCTCTATAGAAATTTGCAGATTATGGCGGGCAGAATCGGTGAGACGGAAATCACTTAAGAATTCTTCTTCGCTATAAGTTTTAAGTTGCTCCAGTTTATCCTGGCATAAGGTGATTACTCTAAGCTTGTTGCGGATTTTATCGATACTGACCATAGTACTCCTCCTGTAATCTCTCATCGAACTCATTGTCAATTTTCCTTAAGCGGTAACCGTAATCTCTGTAAGCGTTTAAAGTTTCTTCAACAAAGTCGGCAACCTTAAGATGGTCGCCCTTATAAATTGTTCTGCCGGTTGACAAAGCTTTATGGGCAATATTTACCGGAGCGTTTCGTAAAAGTACTAAATCAACATCATCACGTTTTAGGATTATCGATAAGTCCGCGGAAAGCTTTAATTCATCCATCAAAGCAATTTTGTCTTCCAGCAGCACCGCAATGTCGATATCACTTAAAGGAGTTTCGTCCGGAGTGCCAAAAGAACCAAAGAGAATGACGAGCAAGACATTCTTCTTGTCTTTGAAATATGGTCTTAATTTTTCGGATATTGCGTGTATTCCGGAAAAATTCATTTTAAAACACTCCCAATAGTATAAGTGCTTTAATACTAACATTAATTTCTTAACCTCACAAGTAATATGGCCGCCAAATACAAAGTCACCGCTGCGCTTCTCAGTAGGAAACCGGAGCGAAGGCATTAGCGAAAAAGAACGTAAAACACTTTGCAATTACCTGCTTGAATTGTACAATATAAATTAAGTATGCAAGAAACGCTGAGGGGGTGGGCTGATGCAATACGACACATCAGTCTGGCGGCAAGCCATTGCCCGTAAAAAACAAGAGCAAGAAGAGAAACGCTGTGATTGCCTGTCTCTTGTCAAAGAAATACTGATGCAGTATTTTGCCAAAGGCGGTGCAGATAGCGTATACATTTGCGGCTCTCTGCTGTCCCCTAACTCTTTTACGGATGAATCGGATGTTGATATCGCAGTTTCCGGTTTAGTCGGCAACGCCCTGCGCGTATCGGCCGATCTGGAAAATAAAATAGGACGGGAAATTGATCTCATTGAATTAGAAGACTGTGTTTTTCGGGCAAAAATTGAGCGGGAAGGACTGAAAGTTTTATGAGTAAGAAACAGCTGGCGGTACTTTTTGCTTATCTGTTTTCTTATGGCTGAAAGTCAAAAAAAGACTTAAAAAAAGGAGAGATGCAGATGTTTGCACGTTCTAAAAAACTCTTTGCCGAAGCTAAAGAAGTGCTGCCTGGCGGCGTAAATTCTCCGGTGCGCGCGTTTAAGGCGGTTGGCCTGGAGCCGGTGTTTGTCGCCAAAGCAAAAGGTTCCGCCATTTATGATGTGGACGGCAACCAATACATTGATTACGTAGGCTCCTGGGGACCGATGATTCTTGGCCACGCCCATCCCCGTATTATCGCGGCCATTCAAAAAGCAGCCGAGCTTGGCACCAGCTTTGGCGCCCCCACCGAACTGGAGACAGAGATGGCGCGTCTTGTTTGCGCCGCCGTTCCTTCTATAGAAATGGTGCGTATGGTTAATTCGGGCACAGAAGCGGTTATGGGCGCCCTGCGCCTAGCACGCGGCTTTACCGGTCGCCCAAAAATCCTGAAGTTTAACGGCTGTTACCACGGACACAGCGATAGTCTGTTGATTAAAGCCGGCTCCGGCGTAACTACGCTCGGTTTGCCTGACAGTCCCGGAGTTACCGCCGGTACCGCTCAAGATACTCTGACAGTCGAATATAACGACTTGGAGGCAGTCAGGGAAGTTTTTGACAGAATGGGAGAAGAAATCGCCGCCGTAATTGTGGAGCCTGTCGCCGGCAACATGGGGCTGGTCATCCCCAGGAAAGGCTTTTTGGAGGGCTTGCGTGAAATAACCAGCCGGTACGGCGCTCTTCTGATATTTGATGAAGTAATGACCGGTTTTCGCGTAGCCTACGGCGGCGCGCAAGAGCTGTATCAAATCAAGCCGGACATCACTACGCTTGGCAAAATAATCGGCGGCGGCTTGCCGGTAGGCGCTTACGGCGGACGCAAAGAAATTATGAAGCAGCTTGCGCCAAGCGGCCCCGTTTACCAGGCGGGCACGCTTTCCGGCAATCCGCTGGCGATGGCAGCCGGCCGCGAAATGTTGCTTGCGCTAAAAGAGCAAAACGTTTATCAGCGGTTGGAGAAATTTTCGGCGGAACTGGCCATGGCGCTTGAGGCTCTTGCCGAAAAGCACGGGGTGGAAACTTGCTTTAAACGGGTGGGTTCCATGTCCTGCGTCTATTTCACTAAGGAAGATGTCCAGGATTTTCCCGGCGCTGCGACTGCAAATCTTCCGCGCTTTAAAACATATTTTAAGACTATGCTGGAAAACGGAGTTTATCTTGCGCCATCGCAGTTTGAAGCAGGTTTTGTTTCCCTGGCGCATACCATAGACGATTTGGACAAGACGATTGACGCTGCCGATAAAGCTTTTGCCGCAGCAAAAACTTTGCCCTGTGAGTAATTTGTTTGCGCCACCCCTCCAAGGGAGGGGAATTTCCCTCTCCCTCTGGGAGAGGGTTAGGGTGAGGGCATGAATAATAGGCTAGGGCAATGCCTACAACAAATGCTGTAGAACAATTCCCCTCCCTTGGAGGGGTGCCCGTAAGGGCGGGGTGGTCACTTGCATGTGGTGCCCGTGAGGGCGGGGTGGTCGCATGCATGTGGTGCCCGTAAGGGCGGGGTGGTCACTTGCATGTGGTGCCCGTAAGGGCGGGGTGGTCTTGGAGGAGAATTTCCCTCTCCCTCTGGGAGAGGTCTAGGGTGAGGGCAGCGGGATAAATACCATCAGAAGAACCGTCCCCCTGGATGGTAATTTCCCTCTCCCTCTGGGAGAGGGCTAGGGTGAGGGCTGGCGGCAGAAAAATAAGATTCGCTATACATAAAAGTGACGGAATGATTACAAAGGTTACAAAATAATTAAGAAATTTTGACGTGTCTGCAGGAGTTTTGAGCGGCAGCGAGAATACTTACCTGACGCGCCATCTTTGCGCAAGTGATTTTTGTTGTGGTCAGACAAAGCACTATTATTCACAACATGGCAGGGAGGTTATTCAATGGCTAAGTTTTTCCGCTGGGGCGGCGGCTCCCATGGCAACAAGAAACTTCTTTATGCAGGCGGTTTGCTTCTTGTCCTTTTTCTTACTTTTACCGGTGTAGCTGCCACCGATTCGTCCAATCCTGATTCTTGTGCCAGGTGTCACGTTATGCAACCCTATTTCTACACTTGGCAGAACTCACCTCATTCAAATATCAGTTGCAACAGTTGTCACGTTGAACCGAATACCGGCTTTGCCTCTGTGCTGGCGCGGCGTGTCGGCGAAGCGGTTGTCTATCTGGGCGGCGATTTGGAATTGCCGATTCATGGCACGCGGGAAATCAGCAATGAAGCTTGCCTGCAGTGTCATTCTCTGAACAGGCAGATTACCCCGGGGCTTGATTTGCGGGGAGAGTGGCATGCCGAACATTTGAATTACGGTACAACTTGCGTTGATTGCCACTACGAAGTTGCCCATACCGGCATGAGCAAGAAGGCGGCTTTTGCCCCAACCGAGGAGGCTATCGCCCAGTTCAGGGAAGTTGAAGAGAGAGATTTTTCGCTTACTAAAACAAGCTGTCTCGAATGTCACGACGGCGAACGTGTGACCTATAGCTGTGAGATTTGCCATACTGAGATCGGTATTCCCCAGGACCATTTTGTGGCGGATTTCGGCTACAACCATGGCGCTTCGGTTCGGGCGAGCATCAGCGAGTGCATGCGCTGCCATACCGGTTTTGGCAAGGAGCGTGAGGTTCCCGGCGATTCTATTGCGGAAATTACGAGAAACGCGCAATTTTGCGTTGACTGTCACGAAGGGGTGCGTCCCGTTACTCATGATGCCTTCTGGTCTGTGGGTCATATAGTACGGGGAGAAACAAATCCCGAGGGTTGTATGGTTTGTCATGATTGGCGCGAGCCGGAAGAAGAAGGAATGCGCGCCGCTGAAATCATTACCTGCGCCGCGTGTCATGAACAAACGCCTGAAGGCCACGACGCTCCGCGCTGGTACTGGGATCATAAGGATTTTGTAAGGGACAGAGGTTCATTCGGCTGCTTTGACTGTCACGGCGCCAGCTCCTGCTTTGACTGCCATGCTAAATATAATGTCGGCTTTGGCGGCCAACCTGTACGCTAGTGCGCATTCCCTCTCCCTTCGCTTTATCCCCTCTCCCTCCGACTTATCCCCTCTCCCTCCAACTTATCCCCTCTCCCTCTGGGAGAGGGTTAGGGTGAGGGTCGCTGACCAATGTACACCAGAAGAACCGTCCCCCTGGTTGGTTTCCCCTCTCCCTCTGGGAGAGGGTTAGGGTGAGGGACGCTGGCCAATGTACACCAGAAGAACCGTCCCCCTGGCTGGTTCCCCCTCTCCCTCTGGGAGAGGGTTAGGGTGAGGGCAGCGGGCTTAATGCACCAGAAGAACCGTCCCCCTGGTCCCCCTTGGTGGGGACAATTGCCCTTATTCTCTGCGGCAGCAAAAATTTCGACTTCGGGCAGCAGGAATAGAGCGGCTGCAGCTAGAATAATAACTGTGTATGGATATAAAGAAATATTAGGGCATAGAGTCAGGATTGTCTCTGGCTGGACTGTTTCTAGAAAATGTAAAAATCATAAAGTAGTGCTTGACATAATTAAAAAATGCTTGCATAATTAATAATAGATACTAATATTATTAAATGGCAATAGTAGTCTATCTTAGGCTTAAAGGCAACAGATATTCCGCGTTTTTGCTGGTGACAATTCTCACAAGATTCTCTTTTTGCCTGAGACGGGGGGCGGGGATGAAGCCAAATGTCACATAACTCTCAATTGGCACAGGCAGTTTTCCGCTTCTTCGTTGCAATACTGGTCGCTGGATTTCTTGGTTTTTCGGCTCTGGCAGTTGACTTGCAAGAGAATGTCAGCAGTTCCTGCGCGTTTTGTCATACAATGAGGCCGCAGTATTACACTTGGCAGGCTTCATCTCATGCTGCCGCTACCGACTGCCTTTCTTGTCACCGCCAGCCCGGCATTGACGGTGCTCTGCAGCTTACCCGAGATCTGGGGCGCATGGCTTTTCAGCAGGTGCGAGGAACATATGTCTCGCCGCTGCGAATGTTGAAACCTCTTGAAGACGGAGCATGTCTTGCTTGTCACAGTTATGATCGGCCCACCACTCCCGGCGGTGAGTTTTATATCCCGCATCAACCTCATACAGAAATGAATGTTTCGTGCGTTTCCTGTCACAGCGCGGTGGCTCACGGCGATATCGGCCGCCGAGGCATGACTGCCCTGATTCCCGAGAGGGATTGGGATACATCGGTAGCCAAGGAGCAGCTGGCAAGGACAAGACTTGAGCCGTTGAAAGAAAGCTGTATGGGTTGTCATTATTTGCGGCGGGTCTCCAACTCCTGTACCGTCTGTCACGCCGAAAGTATGATCCCCCCGGATCATCTGGCTGATGATTTTGCCGTGGACCATGGAGATGAGGCGTTTGCCGATCTGGGAAGTTGCAATTTCTGCCACGGCATGACCGGCAGGCGGCGGCTTAGTATCAGGCAATACCCCGAAGTAGAGCAGTATGCCAAGGCAAATCGTTTTTGTTTTGATTGTCACGCAAGACGACCCGCCAGTCACGGAACTCTGCCGTGGCGCGAACACGGTGAGGCGGCACGAGGCAATGAGGATAGTTGTCTTGCATGCCATGATAATCAAGCTAATTTTGACTTGCCGGCGCCGGCTACGACTACTTGCGCTTCGTGTCATCCTTCGACGCATAGGGAAGGCTGGCAAGTTAGGCATAGCCTGGTTCCCGGGGTAAGAATTCAAGATTCTTGTTGGATGTGCCATTACAGGCCAGGCTGTCAGCGTTGTCATTGGCCGGAGTAGTTGAAGTTTTTGACTTTGCCGCTGTCCCAGTTCTCGCCGTTGCCCTCACCCTAACCCTCTCCCAGAGGGAGAGGGAAATTGTACAAATCCCAGAGGGAGAGGGAAATTGTACTAATCCCAGAGGGAGAGGGAAATTGTACAAATCCCAGAGGGAGAGGGAAACTGTACAAATCCAGTCCTCTCCAGAGGAGAAGAAGCTTGCTATAGCTCGCTCCTTCACAAAAATCCTCTCCACCTGCCATGCAAATGCCCTCTCCACCCGTTGGGGGGAGAGGGAAGGGTGAGGGGGGGAGAGGGGATTTGCCCGGCAGCAATAATATTAGAGAATAGTTTAGACGGAGAGTGAATATCAGTGGAAGCAACTGTGAAGAAAACAGCTAAAGGTCTGCCTCTCTGGATAGCGGTGATGCTTTTTCTCTTAGGTCAGCCCTTGTTGTCGCTTGGCGGTTATCTGCTTGGCACCAATTTCTTCTGGGCTGATGCCGATTTGGCGCGCCTAAATCAGCAACTTGAACATTTCCGCAGCTTAGTCGATGCGGAACCTGATAATCCAAGCCACCGTACCGAACTTGGTTTCACCTATTTTACAATCGGCAATTATCGTTCCGCGCATGACCAGTTAAGCGACGCGATTAGTCTGGATGAAAATTATTTGCCCGCTTATCTTTCTCGTGGCTATCTGCTTGTGGAGCTGGGACGTTTGGATGAGGCGCTGAGCGATTTTCAGAAAGTGAAAGAGCTTGAGCCTAGTGACTTCCGTGGCTTTCTAAATGCGGGCATTGTTTTTCGGAAACTTGGTATGCTGGAGGAGTCGATCGTTGAGTTAGAACAGGCTCGTTCTTTGGCTGCAAACAGCAGCGATATCTATTATCACTTGGCTCTGACTTACGAAGCGAAGGGAGATGCGGTTGCAGCGCTAGATTTGCTGGATCGCTCCTTAGAGCTTGATCCGCTCAACCAGGATGCCCAAGCAGCAATGTTTCGCTTACAAGGCAACTAGAGGGGGGAGATAAATGTCAACCGGAAGTTTTTCCCTGCGGGATTTGTTAGGCTTTCCTGTCTCCCGCCGCTGGGTGTACACGCTTTTTACGCTATTGTCATTATTGCAAATCAGTCTTTTTACCGTCACGTATCTACAGGGGCAGCCCCGTTTACTGCGGCAGGTGCTTGCACCGATGACTCCAGGCAGACCAGTCTTTGACAGGATGATTTACGGCGCTTTAGGCGAGGGCATGTTTAATAAGCCGATGGCTGTGACTTGGAGTCTTGATAGGATTTTTGTCAGTGATACCGGTAACCAGCGTGTGCAAGTATTTGACTCTGCCGGCAACTTTCTCTTTCACTTCGGGGAGCAGGGCAGCGGTCCGGGGCAGTTTCTTTTCCCTTATGGTTTGGCAGCCTCAGCAGACCTGCTTTATGTGGCGGATCTCTATACCGGCCGCATCTCCACTTTTGATTTAGCTGGCAATTTTCAGGGATATTTTGCGGAAGCCGCGCGAGAGGCAGGTAAACTGTTAAGCCCGGGAGCTCTGCTTTTAAGTGGTGACAAGCTTTATGTCACCGATGTCCGGCGCAGCCGGGTGCTTATTTTTGCTCTGGCAGACGGCACACTGTTGCAGGAGATCGGCATGGAGGAAGATATTCTCGCGCCCAACGGTGTGGCGCTCGATCGAGCCGGCAATATTTATGTTTCATCTGCGGCCAGGCAGCGTATCGCTGTTTATGCCCCGGATGGCAGACCTATCCGTCTGATCAACGGCACCCCGGACGGGCACGGCACATCCGCGCTTTTAAACCCCAGGGGAATTGCCGTTACCGCCGACGGAAGGATTGTTGTTGTCAGCAAACTTACCCATCAGTTGGCCGTTTTTGACCAGGGCGGCAGTGTGCTCTTTACACATGGCGGCCTAGGCACGGGGCTTGAGCAGTTTAGCTTTCCGAACGGTCTTTATCTAGACCCCGCCGGACGTCTGCTCGTCACAGATACAGTTAATCGCCGCGTTGCTGTTTACCGTTGGTAGTAAAAAGCTTGCTCAAAGTTACCGACGGCAAATATAAAATCAATTTTGGGGGTGATTTCGGCAAAGAGCTAATTCTAGATCTGTTTTTTGTTTAGTCGTCTGTGTGTTTTCAGTAAACAGTCTAAAAGACAGGGAGGAAAGAAAATGAAAAGATTTGCTACTTTTACGGTCTTGTTGCTGCTGACCATGCTACTTTTAGCAGGCACAGCGTCAGCTAACCAGACCGGGGGCGCTTGGGCGAACAGTAACCGCTCCGGGGAGACAGCCGTTGTTTGGGACGGAGGCGCCCTGCTGCGTAACGTGCCCGGTCAGCTTACTCACACCGCCTTCCAGCTCAATACAAACTCTTGTGCTTCTTGCCACATGACCCACACCGCCGTCGGTACAAACCTGTTGATTCAAGCTTCTACTCAGGATACCTGCATGGCTTGCCATGACGGGACCATCGGTTTCCTCAACGTTAACGCCGCCGCTACCGGCACAACAAGCGGCGTCGGCATGGGTGGCTCGGTCGCCGCCGGAACGTTCGGCGTTCTTACCGGTCGTACTCCCTCCATGCATGATGTTTTTGTTGAAAACACGCTCTCCGGCGCACCCGGTGGTAACCGCACCGGCATTACTGAGCAGGCCGGCGCAAGCTGGAACACCCGTTTTACCTGTGCATCTTGTCACGCTCCCCACGGCTCGCACAGTATCCGTCTGCTCAACACCAATCCGAACAACGTAGCGCTGCGTCAAATCGCTCCTGCTAGCGCAGGCGTTGCCGGTGGTCGCTGGTCACCGAATGCAAGAGCTGCCGGCTTTACTGTTGCAAGCGCGACTTATAGCGCAGCACGTCAGTTATGGGTCTATCCAACAGTTGTCGCTTCGGCGTATACCGCTCCTTGGGTCGCCGGCTATACCGGTTCTGTTTCAGTCACTGCTTATGGTCGTCTGACTGCGCCTTGGACCAGGATTTACCATGAAGCATGGAATCCCAACTTAAACGGCAAATCTGACCCAACGGGTACCGCAGCCTGGACAGCGGCTGATATTGACAATCTGCTTAACAGGTACTTTACGATTAACTTTGCTACCGGCGAAGTCATCCAGACAGAAACACAGCGCAACGATTTAATCAATTTCCTCCAGAACGCACCGTTTAACCTCAGCGCGGCCGATGCAGCCGTGGCGCCTCTGAATATCGACGTGGCAAGAGGCTTGCGTGTCCGCGCCCAAGCTAATACTGCGTATCTGCCCAATAATTTAGTGTTTGGTGCACGTCAAGTTGACTTTATTAATCCCGCGACCTATGATGCGCCCAGTTACAACCTCTTCTGCGCCGCCTGCCATACCGATTATTTGCCGACAATCTCCGCAGGCAGCCAGACCGGCAGTGGTGTCGGTATTTACAGCCAGAAGTTCCGTCACACGATTGACCGCGGCGCAAGCGCCGGCCCCGTTCCCATGCCTGTAAGAGGTGGCACCGCATTTACGGCTGCCAACCTGACCGGTACAGTTACAGGCAGCAACCGCCTGATGTGCCTCTCCTGCCACTTTGCCCACGGTGCTGATGCTAGCATGATGCTGCTTGCCGACAACACCCGGGTAAGTGCGGCCGGTGGTGCTACAGGCACGCCGACTGATCCTCTGCAAAACGATGTGTCTGCACAACTTGGCGGCTCTTCCGCACTGAAGCGCTATATCAACCAGGCTTCTTGCTGGCACTGCCATATCCGCTCCTCAGCTAATGTTTTCCATAACAGCGAAACCTTCTGGACCGAGTTCTCTAATGGATTGCCTTGGTAGACTCTCTTACAAGTTGGAGGGGGCTGTCGCCCCCTCCCGCTTCCAAAATACAGAGGCGGAGGATTTTATGATGTCTCTGGCTTTTGGAAGCCGATTGCTTAGTTTGTTTTTGAATACATCTGACATCTGATGGGAGTGGCTGAAATGCAAGGGATATTGCTATTATTTAAAAGTAAAAAGTGGTTAGTTTTACTGCTTTTAATTGCGGCGGCGCTCTTTTTCTGGTTTGAAAGTCGTCAGGCACAGGATACGGCAGAGCCGCCGGCGCCGGGAGAACCGGTGGCGGAAGCTTTGTTGCAGCCTCCGACCAACGATGCCGCTATTTACCGGACGCTTGAGGCATATCTTGCCGGTCTGGTCGCCGACGACCAGGAAGCTGTGCTGGCGCTCTTGACAGAGAGTCATCGTCAGGATTTTACGGCAGCCTCTTTTTTACTGCAGCCAGGTGCCATTGAAAATTATAGTAGAATTGTGCTGGCGGAATTGAACCATAGCTTCCCCACGTATACCAGTCAGTTCACCGGTTTGGAGGGCGTCCCTGTTGCGGTACTGGCGGCTGAGTATACTGTAAATTTTTATCAGGGTGAGCAGCTTGTCGCTTCTCCCCGCTTTCGCGAGGAACTGCTCTTTCGACAGGAGGAGGGTAGTTGGCTGATTGCCGGCAGTCAGCGGGATTTTGTTGGTATGGCTGCACTGGCTCCGTAAGCCGGAGAAATTAACAACAGGGAGCGAGCGAATTTATGTTTAGTAAAAAGACTTGCAAGTGTATGGTAATTTTAACTGCGATTTTGCTGCTGCTTTTGTCCGGCGGCTGCGGAGGTAGGCAGGCGGAGAGCGAGCCGAATGAGTTTATGGCCTGGAGCTTTGCCAGGGGTTTGGTGCGTTCCCGTCTGGATCAGCCGAATAAGGCTATTTTCCCGGAATTCAGCCGGGAGTTTGTCGAACGGCAGGGGAACGATATTTTTATAGTGCGCGCCCATGTCGGTGCGCCTGATGAAAACGAAACAATGGTCAGCTATAACTTTATCGTAACCGCCGAATACCTCGGCAACCAGATCTTCCAAGAAACATCCGTCGAAATCACCCGCGCCCCCTAACCACAGGGACGGTTCTTCTGGTGGACTTTCTCTTGCCTTTCCCCTCACCCTAACCCTCTCCCTGAGGGAGAGGGGGGTTATTAGTAACCATGGGGACGGTTCTTCTGGTGGACTTTTTCCTCGCCTTTCCTTTAACTCTAACCACTCACTCTAACCCTCTTCCCTCACCCTAATCCTTTGCCCTCACCCTAACCCTCTCCCAGAGGGAGAGGGGATGTGCTGGGAGGGAGAGGGGAGCTATTAGAGAGGGAGAAGGTGGCTATTGTGGAGGGAGAGTGGATCCATTGGGGAGGGTTGCTGTCGGTAGTGCCTGTAGGGCAGGGGATGTGCCGGTGAGAGATGGCGGATTCCTGCGAGGGTGAGAGGAAAGAAAAGATATTTGGCTGAGTAAAATATTGCAGCTTTTCGGGATGTTTTTAGACATCCTATTTTGATATTTATTCTGTATAGCTCTTGCGTAAATTTTGGAGAGGAAGGCTGTTTGTTGCTGTCAATAGTCTGGCATAACTTGTTAGCAGGATTTTTGCTTAAAAGGACGAATTTATTAAAGAAAATACGGTGTAATCGGCAGAAAGGAGGTGCGCGAGTGAGTAGGCTACGCTATCAGAACTTTTTGTTGCTGGCACCTTTAGCTTTCTTGTTGCTAAATTTTAGTTTGGTTTTTGGCAGCACTCTTTGGGCCGGAAATCCGGTAGCTCGAGTTATTTGGACGCTTGAAAGTGCCAACTCTAACCTGACGGGAGTAGGCCTATCTCGTGCTGTTTATGGCGTGGTTTATGAGCGTAACGTCACCGGACAGCGGGTGCACAGCAGTTTTGCTTTAAATACAAACTCTTGCGCTTCTTGTCATATCACACACATGGCGCCGGGCAACAGGTTGATTTTTCAGCGTTCAATTTATAATGCTTGCAGCACTTGCCATTTTGACGCTACAATGAACGGCTACAATGTATTGACGGGCATAATGCCAGGTGGTGCGGTAGCCGGGGGTGGACGTTTTTTTGACGGTGATTTTGCTGAGGCAGGCTCAAGAAGCGGCGTTTCTTTTCATCAGGCGACCGGTTCCCTTGAGCATTGGCGGGCGCCGGGTAGTCCCTATACTTCTACTTCTCCTCCGCCGTTAGGCAGCCCTTGGCTTCAGCCATTTACCTGTGCTTCCTGCCATGGTCCCCACGGAACGTTTAGCGGTCGTCATTTGCATTTTAATGTAAACGGGCAGGCACTCCGTACTGGCCCGGTAGAACTAGTCAGCGTGCCGGGAGAGGTGTATTTGATCCCGATATTTCCGTATAACAACAGGACGCCTTGGCTTTTCTACGATCGAAACTCGCCTCTCTTTGGGACTCATGGTTTGCGGATATTTAATAGCGAAAGTCCTGCCAGGGATGTGACGGCGGAATTTCGGATAAACCACCAGCTTGGCAGAGTCTGGCTGGAACGGCCAAGCGAGGCTGAACCTGGTCCTTATCGCATTACTTTTAGTCAAGCCACAGTTGTTGACATAGAGGTGCAGAACGCCGGCAGCAACCAGGAGAGGACTGTTTACCGCGGCGGCGTGGTGAATTTTTGTACCGCCTGTCATACCGGGTATCTGCAGCCGATAACTGTCGACGGTAACACTTATCTTTATACCAGGCACAAGAATTTTGAGCATCCGATTGATAGCGATATTACCCCTTTTATCAACAACGGTTTTATTACCAGACCGCCTGACGCTTTTCCTCTTGAGCAGCAGGGAGGGGAAAGTCAGTTAGTCTGTTTAAGTTGCCACTTTGCGCATGGTACTGACGCAGCGCTGATGACCAGAAGCAACTTAATTGACCCGGCTTATCCTGAGGGCAGCACCTCAATTCCGCCTGAGACTCATTTGCTGCGTTATGGTAGTGAAGCAAACGACAATAGAGAGGTTTGCCTAGCTTGCCATAACACCATGCCAGCTACTACCCTGGCGGTGCTTTCCAATTCACCGCTGAATCAGAGTACTGTATCGTCGCCTGCAGAGCTGCTTATCCGCTTTGACCGGCGGGTAGATATGAGCACTGTAATCCCCGGGACAACCCTGAGAGTCTTTGATACAGTCTACGGTACTACGGTCTTAGGCACCGTCTATGCAACCGATAACGCCCGCACATTGGTCTTTACCCCGCAGATGCCGCTACCTGCTGGCAGTTATGGGGTGGAAGTGACTACCGATGTCAGGTCCTGGTTTCAGCGAGCGCTATCTCAACTATTTAGCTTCTTTTTTAATGTGAGTAGTTAACCTTTTAAGGCAGGGGGAAGATATAAAGTTCTTGTTAATGCGCGGAATTAGCGGAAGGCAGGAGACAGTTTGCGAGATTCTTTAGTTGCAACATTAGTGAATTTGCGCCGGCAACTGCATAGCTGCCCCGAGGGCGGCTTTGCTTTGCCGGCTACTAAGTTATTCTTAAAAGACGCTTTAGGAGCTTACGGTTTTGCATTTGAGGAGCTGGGCGGCGGTTTGGTGGCGGAATTGGGTAAAGGCGCCGGGAAATGCGTGCTTTTACGTGCAGATTTAGACGGTTTGGCGGTAGTTGACGGCAAAGATGTGCCGTATCGCTCGCGTCATGATGGTTTTGCTCACGCTTGCGGACATGACGGGCATACGGCGATGCTGTTTGGCGCGATGCTCTTGCTTAAGGAGAAGGTGCTGCCTGGGCGGGTGCGCTTTATGTTTCAGCCGGCGGAGGAAACTCCGCCGGGCGGGGCGCAGGCGATGCTTGCGGCAGGGGTGTTAGAGGATGTGTCTGCCGCCTTTGCTCTGCATCTTGCGCCGCAGCTGCCGTTTGGCTCTGTGGGTATTAAAGCAGGCGCGCTGATGGCTGCTACTGACGGCTTCAGGTTGTTGATCCGGGGCAGCGGGGGACATGGCGCTATGCCGCACCAGACAGTGGATGCGGTGGTGGTGGTGGCGCAAGTAGTGCTTGCGCTCCAGGCTTTGGTCAGCCGGCAGATAGACCCTTTGGAGCCGGTCGTTGTGACAATAGGAAAGATCACGGGCGGCTCCGCCATAAACGCGGTAGCGCAGGAAGCTGTGCTGGAGGGGACTGTGCGCACTCTTTCGTCCGAGTTGCGCCAGAGCATGCCGCAGCGGTTGCGTACGGTTGCGGAGGGGATTTGTCAAGCTTTTGGCGCCGGATGCAGTCTAGAGTATAATTTTGGCTACCCGGTGTTAAAAAATGACGTTGCGATGGCTGAATTGGCTGCAACGGCGGTGGAGGATAGTGGTTTGCAGCCGCTGATGTTGCAACAGCCGCTGCTTGGCGGAGAGGATTTTGCCTATTTGCTTGAGCAGGTACCGGGTTGCTTGCTTTTCTTGGGCAGCGGTGATGAGCGTTTCAATTATCCGCTGCATCATCCTTGTTTTGATTTTGACGAAGCTATTTTGCCTCTGGGAGCGAAGCTGCTGGCAACACTTGCTGAAAAAGCGTTGCTTGCCAAAAGGTAATCGTAATTAAGGTAATAGAAGAAGCGAAAAAAGCGCCTGATAATAAGGCGCTTTTTTCTTCAACCGCAGGGACGGTTCTTGTGGTTGGGTGAGAGTCGCGGACCACCCCGGTGCTTCGCACCACCCCTCCAAGGGAGGGGAATTTTTGGAGGGAGAGGAATTGTGGGCAAGAGAGGGGAGTTTTTGGTGGAAAAATTTTGATTAGGACAAGTTTTTGTTCTTTAATAGTTGCATTTTGAAAATTTTTTTTTCAGGAGGCTCTGAAAACGGAAGGAATATTCTAAAAACTGCAGAATAGTCAGTAATGGACTTACGGGGGAAGAAAATTCAGACAGAGCAACTATCAGGGAGCGTGAGAAAAATTGGAGATTATTGTCTGTATTAAGCAGGTACCGGACACCACAGAAGTGAAAATTGACCCGGTTAAAGGCACTTTGATTCGGGAAGGGGTGCCAAGCATTGTCAATCCGTTTGACAAGAATGCGCTGGAAGCAGCTCTGCAAATTAGAGAGCAAAAAGGCGGCAAAGTAACCGTACTGACGATGGGGCCGCCGCAGGCGGTGGACGCGCTGCGGGAGTGTTTGGCGATGGGCGCAGATGAAGCTGTGCTTTTGAGCGACCGTGCTTTTGCGGGAGCAGATTCTTGGGCGACTTCTTATACCCTTGCCAAGGCGATTGAAAAAATCGGCAAGCCGGAGCTTATTTTCTGCGGAAAGCAGGCGATAGACGGCGATACCGCGCAAGTCGGTCCGGGGATTGCGGAGCATTTAGGGTTGCCTCAGGCGACTTATGTGCAGAAAATCCGTGAAGTGCAGGGTGAGCAGCTACTTGTGGAACGAGCGATTGAGGGCGGTTATGAGGTGATTACTGTACCGCTGCCGGCGATGATAGCGGTCGAGAAGTCGATTAACGAGCCACGCTTCCCAACGATGATGGGCACGATGAAGGCGCATAAAAAGGCGATTCCCACTTGGTCAGCCGCCGACATCGGAGCCGAAGCGGACAAAATAGGTTTGGACGGTTCTTGTACTCAGGTAAAGCGTGTGTTCGCGCCGGAGCGTAAAGGGCAAGGCGAAATGCTGACAGGCGAAACTGAAAATGAAGTCTGCCTCCTGTTGCTGGAAAAGCTGCAGGGAGCAAAGATTGTTTAGGGGGTAGCCGGAAAATGAGCGTAAAAATTATTGCGGAAGATTGCGTGGCGTGCGGTGTTTGTATTGATGCCTGTCCTTTCCCGGGCGCCATTGAAGTAAACGATGTGGCTGTACTCACCGATAAATGTAACGGTTGCGGCGCCTGCGCCGATTCTTGCCCGACCGAGGCCATTTTGGTGGAGAAGAAGGAAGACAAGAACGCAGTAAATGCCGCCGATTATCAAGGAGTTTGGGTCTTTATCGAGCAGCGCGACGGTTTGATTGCCAATGTGGCGCTTGAGCTGCTTAGCGAAGGGCGTAAACTGGCCGATAAGTTGGGGACGCATTTAGCCGGTGTGCTGCTAGGGGACGGGGTTACGGAACTATCTAAGCACTGCTTCGCATACGGCGCGGATAAAGTCTATTTGGTCGAAGGGGCCGTTTTTAAATACTACCGCACCGATTCGTACACCGAAGCGATCTGTAATTTGATTCGGCAGTATAAGCCGGAGATTTTGTTGTTTGGCGCTACGAATAACGGCCGTGATTTTGCGGCGCGGATTGCCGTTAGGGTTGACACTGGTTTGACTGCCGATTGCACGGAGCTGGCGATTGACCAAGAGAGCAAGCTATTGCTGCAGACACGCCCGGCTTTTGGCGGCAATGTTATGGCTACCATTTTGTGTCCTAACCGCCGCCCGCAGATGGCTACCGTCCGACCGAAAGTAATGAAAAAGCTGGAACCTGATTATAGCCGCAGCGGTGAATTAATCCGCTATGACAGCCCGGTGAGGGAAGAAGATGTTTCCACAAAGATTTTGGAGGTTGTGGAGCATGCTACGAAGACGCTTAATTTAGCGGAAGCCGAAATCATCGTTTCCGGCGGCCGGGGCATTGGAGCTCCTGAAAATTACTACCTGATCGAAGAGTTGGCTGAGGTTCTCGGCGGCGCCGCCGGTGCCTCGCGCGCGGCGGTTGATGCCGGCTGGGTGCCGCATTATCGCCAAGTGGGGCAGACCGGCAAGACGGTCGCGCCAAAGCTATATATCGCCTGCGGGATTAGCGGCGCGATTCAGCATTTGGCGGGTATGCAGACAAGCGATGTGATTGTCGCCATTAATAAAGACCCGGAGGCGCCTATTTTTAAAGTGGCTACTTATGGGATAGTGGGCGACTTGCAAAAAGTGTTGCCGCTGTTGACAAAAAAGTTTAGAGATTTGAAAGAGGCGCAATAAGAGAGGCTGCCGGCACGTTTAGATGTGCCGGTCTTTTTTTGTTTTTGGGCTTTGTTTTGTCTTCAGGCTGTCCTTTTCAACTGGCAGATGTCGGATGTCAGATGTTGGTCCAGTTAGCGATTTTGGCGTTTTAAAGATGCCCTCACCCTAACCCTCTCCCAGAGGGAGAGGGGGAAAAGGCTGGACGGGGTAACCGAGGGGACGGTTCTTGTGGTTGGGTGAGAGTCGGACCACCCCGGTGCTGCGCACCACCCCTCCAAGGGAGGGGAATTTTGAAGGGAGGGGAATTTGGGGGGAGAGATTTGGTGGGAGTGGAGGGGGAGAGGAAACGAGGGGGAGAGGGAGAAAAGTTGGGCGGGGTGAGGACCACCCCGGTGCTGCGCACCACCCCTCCAAGGG
>Ga0208242_100429_pt1 | contig 28432 bp, 17 predicted proteins | sample SubbioAug_CSW13A_FD_184825 | JGI IMG/M metagenome (GOLD analysis project Ga0208242, IMG submission 184825) | Serpentinite rock and fluid subsurface biosphere microbial communities from McLaughlin Reserve, California, USA - CR12Aug_CSW13A (SPAdes) | ecosystem: Environmental > Terrestrial > Deep...
AGTGTTTAAATCAAGCATGCGAAACACTAAGTCTTAATGAGAAACCAGTGATACACAGCGATAGGGGTGGTCATTATCGGTGGTTAGAATGGATTGAAATAACGGAAAGATATGGACTTACACGATCTATGTCAAAAAAAGGATGCACTGCAGATAATTCTGCATGTGAAGGATTTTTTGGTAGAATGAAAAATGAGTGCTTCTATGATCGTGATTTTTCTACATTCACAATGGAACTATTTAAAAACTATATTAATCAGTATTTGAATTGGTATAATTATGAAAGAATAACACTTAAACTAAAATGTAGTCCAATGGAATCTCGGTTGCAGCTTCGTATTGCATAGTATATGTCCAAGTTTTCATCCGCACCCCCCTCTCCAATTTTTTCAATAAAAGACTATATTCTACTGAAGAATGCAGTGAAATTACTACTAATATTGAAAAGGCTTAGCGCAAGCAAAATCACTGAAATTACAACAATCATCTTTGAAAATTCATCGCTACGTTCTTTATACAAATAAAACTGTTTAAAAAGAGAATATCCAAAAAAACCAACAAAAACAATTGACGTACTTTTACTTTTATCAGCTGAATAACTTGTATTGATAGTGCCCATAATGAAATCTGTCAAGTACAAGAATGCAAATAAGTAAATTGTAATTCTTTTCCACTTAGTAACTTTGTCCATGTCCCCCCTAGAACCATCAAGAATTTTCTGTGATTTATATTCTATATTATATTAGGTCTGTCACACTATTACAAATTTACCCTAATGAAAATCACATCAAAGAATTTTTCTTGCACTTTTTTAAAACACAAAATGACTCAAATCATTATTCTTCATATAAACAGCTCATCAACGTGAGCTGCTGAAGAAAACAGTTCTTGCATCAACCATTTCGATTATTTTTTGAAAAATGATGAGCAAACTTAATATCATGACTTCTTTGCGCTAAAGTCACCAATACACATAAACAGCTCATTGACTCCATATTCCAAAATCTAACAATGCCTTCTTTTAGGATTAGAGAGTTAAGTTGATGTCACTTTTGTGTTAATGATCGATTTAACTAACTCAATGATTTCGACATCAAGTGTCATATCTTTCAGGACTTTTTTCATTTTTCCAGTATCAAATGCATCTAACAATTCTCTTTTTTGATCAACATTTGCTCTCACATTCGCTAATGCAAATTTGAGTTGATTCCTTATTAAAGCTTTTTGATCGACACAATCCACTTTATCAAACGTTAAAATGACGGTTGAAGTGCAATCCACACATTGAAGTTCGATAAATGTTCCATCCTTCGAGTTAACTGATTTAAAATTTCCTTGCACATGATAGCCTATGATTTCAATATGATAGTTTCGTTGTTGTGGACAGTAGTGTTGCATTTTTGTGTCTGGCTTAATGCTCAGCGCACCATAATTATACGTGATTTCAATCTTGAAAATATCATTCATAAGATATGCTTGTGTTTCATTATCATCTTCTATCAATGTATAAGAAGCGCTCTCATCAGGGTACACTTTAACTAATAAGGTTTTCGGATTATCACATACATCATCTTGACTCTCCCACATCGCTAAAGGAAGAATACTTCCTTTACGAACAAACACTGGTAGATGCTCTATTGGACTGTAACAATCAATCCAGCGTCCACCTTGATATTCAATGTTGGTGAAAAAATGTATCCACTGACCTTTCGGTAAGTAAACTTTCGTTTTAGCCCGATTAAGTTTCGAAACTATCGGCGTAATAACAGGTGAAACTAACAAAGAAGACCCTAAGAGATATGTGTTCTTTGCTTTATAAGTTTGAGGATCAAGCGGATAATCATAGTAAAGAGGTGTCAAGAAAGGAATCCCTTGGATACTGTTGAGATGCAATCCTGTGTAAAAATATGGAATAAGACGAACTCGAAGACGCATCATTTCCGCAATCACTTGTTGATGTGGTTGTCCCATGAGCCATGGCTCGCGGACAGCTAGTTCATTTTTAGAGGAATGAAGGCGCAAAATCGGACTGAAAACGCCAAATTGAACCCATCGTGTAAGTAGTTCAGGTTCTTCATTTCCTTGATAGTGGCCACCAATGTCATGACTCCACCAACTAAAGTTCACATTAGCGGATGTTGCTGTAAAATATGGTTGAAAAGCCAAGGAATCCCACGTAGACACAGTATCTCCCGAAAATCCAATAGGAGTACGATGACCCCCTTGCTTAGTCCATCTTGAAAACGTAAAAGGTCGTTGACCGTTTCGAGCAATATCTAAAGAATGGAAATGATTAAGAGCAAACAAAGGATCCACTCCTTGTGTGTTAGAGGTTGTGCCTTGTTGCCAATCAATCCACCAAAAATCAACACCTTGCTCTTCGTATGGATGATGCAAAATCTCGAAATAGCCTTGTCTAAAGTGAGGATCATCAATCGCAAAAGGGATAGTTTGTTTCATAGAAGGATCAATATTCATCCACTCACAAAACTTTTTGTATTGAACTTCATGAGGACGGATTCCTAAGGCAGGATGTAAGTTCACAGAAGTACGAATAGATTGTGAATGCAATTGGCTAATAAAATCTTTGAAATCAGGAAAATAAGTTGGATTAACTGTGTATCCTGTCCATCCATACCAATAATCATGACCAGGTAAATCGGTAAGATGCCAGTCCATATCCACAATACATACTGAAAGAGGAATATTCAACTTCTTAAATTGATCGACGACATCAAGCAATTCATAGTCTGCATAATTCCAATACTTACTCCACCAATTACCTAATACAAAGCGCGGAAATTTTGGAACACGACCTAAGAAAGTAATGAGCTCTTGATGAACTTCCTTGAACTCATTTCTTCCTGCAATGAATATGAAATCGGTGTGTGATAATTTCCTTTCTTTAATATTTCCATCCTGCTCAAAAATTGGGGTATCATGATCATCAATGATTGCATATCCATCCAATGAAAAATACCCATCATTGAGATTTAAACGTCCATTCACTTGATCTAAGGTACGAGCAGTTCCTTTGAGATTACGTTTAAGTTTTTGTCCATGGATATATGGTAGATCATATCCCTTAATATCCACCCTTAGATTTTGATAGGGTGGCTCATTTGGATTAAAGTGAAGACAAAATACATCATTTTCAATTAAGACATTCTCATTATTATGAGAGAGTGAAAATTCAACATTGGGCGTGTAACGTTTAATAACATTAAGGCTAGGATTATTAACGAAACAACCTTGCGTATCATATTCAACACGAAAAGTATGACGTGTTAACAACGTGATACGAAAAGCTCCTATTAAAACAGTATTCTCATTATTTATACGGAAATCAAGTTCAGGATGGATCATGGTCAACCTCATATTTTGATTGTGTTAGATGCATCAATGATATAGTTTTGCGAAGACGAGTTTGATGAGAAGTGATGTCGAACTTTGATCATCCCTGAATTTGCGAAATGCAGGGTGACTCCACGTCGAGTAAATTTGATACTTCTCACCTCAGATGTAGACCACACCAAAGTCACATTATCACTTATGCGCCAATTTAATGGTAGTATCACACCACTACGGGCTGGTACAGTGATTTTTTTGCCACCAAATAAAGATTTGTTACGATAGAATACCTTGCCTTCCCAAGGATCATCTTGGTAATTATTCAGTAATACAAGTTGTCCTTGTTTACTGTGTAAAGTACGAATACTAATCCAAGAAGATGCAGTATATCGTGGTTGTACATCTAGTTTTTGAGCGAGTTGTCTCATCACATCTAAGTCATCCAATGTATGTGTTCCAATCGCCGCACACACAACTACAACCTTGCCTTTACCAATCACTTTCTCAAATCCAACGGTTTGACCTTCAGAGGTTCTTAGTAGTGATGTCCATCCTTCACCGAGAACGTACTCGACAAATGATGCTGGAATGTGATCATAGTTAAGCCCATGAATGGGAACCATTGAAAATGGCTCATAGGCAAAGGTGGAAGTAACTCCTATCTTTTGCGATAGAATGAAGCATGGTTTACCACATTCATCCTTTTGAGGCAATCTACCCATCAACAAAAGTTTTCCCCCTAAGGATACATACTCTACCAGTTTGCTTTGAACTGAAGCTGGCATACGATGATCCATCATAACCCATAAACTAGAATGCGTTTGAGGTGAGAATGGTTGTCTTAAAAGTTCAACGGCGTTAAATGGAATGTTATCAAGAGATAAGTACCTCGAGATGCCATCAAATTGAATATCATTACGTTGATGTTTGATGTGTGCATCCTCTTTTTGAGTCAATGGAGAATGGACATCACTCATATAATCATCGATAAGAAATCCAACGGTTGTTAGAGGACGAACTTTTCCATTCACTAAAACATGGCCATAGGCTTGAATTGCCGCATTGAGTTGACCATAGCGATGAAAATGAGACCGTACACTCCCATCTTTACGAACAGGATGACCCCAATCATGACGAATGTGAGGGCTTAGTGATGGATGATTCTCTCCGTCCATGAACAAATAATGATTAAATGCCTTCATTTGATGGAACAGCGATAATCGTGTATGTAAGTCGGTCATTGAACTTTGTGAACCCGAAAAATCGGTATTGCCCCCTGCTTGAAACTCTATGGAGAATAACGGTTGATCGGGGTTTTGCACTGCCAACATCAAGGCATTGATAAGTTCAATCTGATGAGCATTCCCTTCATCTAATCTTAGGGGGTATACATCCGTTGCCGACATCATCCCTTTTATTTGCATCACACTAAATAGCTGTGACATGCCTATTGGAAAACTTCGTCCCATATCACCAAACCCATGGATATTAATGACAGGTGGAACCTTCAATCCACACGATTGAGCTATTGACCATAAATGCAAAGTGTATGTTTTTAAGTCATCACGATAAAAACGTTGATATTCACGTAATACTGATGTGTCCTCATTTGTTTTAGGATCACATAATGCTTGTTTAATTTCTTTCGAATGAAGTGGAGTGTTTTGAGGATAGCGCTCATTCATCCATCGTGTAAAACGTTCTAGCGTCGCATCATTAAGATCAATCGCATTGCGTACCCAAGCAATCATACCCATTTCATTGTCAAGTTGAACTAGTATGATCTTTCCATTTTGGCCCCATTGTCGCGGAGACAGAACACTAAACACAGCTTTGTACCAAGCCTCTATTAAAGACATGACTAAAGGATGATTATAAGAGTATACATTGTGGTGATGTCCTCTTTGATCTAATACCGCAATTTGCGGATAGCGTTCAAACACCCAGGATGGAATGCCCTCATTGATTGTTTCAGCCATGATATAGGGGCCAGGTCTAGCAATAATCATGAATCCTAACTCGCTCACCAAATCAAGAAATCCTGCCAAATCTTTCTCTGGATGGGTTATACCAGTTAAATCGAACTGTCCTTGAACTGATTCATGCCAAAGCCATGGAATATAGGTTGCTATCGTATTAAACCCATTCTCTTTGAGCAATAATAATCTCTCTTTCCATGCAGATTTTGGGGTTCTGAAATAATGAAATTCGGCCGCGATGATTATAGTGGGTTGATGATCGATAATGAGTTGTTGATTACTCAAAGTGACGTTGGACATGGTCTACCTCCGTAAATCCCAAAATAGATAATGCTTTTTGAATCAAAGGATGATTTGTGTAGAGATTCCAAATGGATTGAGTTAAAACATTCTCAATCATAAGCATTGAACATCCCTTATCAATACCTAAGGTATAGGGGGAGAAAAATGGTGTTGAGTAATCCAAGTTAATCGCATCCACAAACCCGTAAATACCATACGATTGTGGATGATGGTAAAACAAATGCTCAATGGTCATCATACTTTCCTTAAAAGTGTATGGTAGTGAACTGACTAATGAATAGATAGAAATCGTTCCGTTATGAGCAGGTTCATGAAGTGCAGGAAGTGCTCCACTTACTTGATAACCATACGGTCCATCAGATGCACTTAATCCCCATAATGTAGCATAACTAGGATACTTATGTTTTTGGCTTAGACAATACGCTCGATTAGCTAGCCCAGCTTGCTTAGCATTTTCAGCCCAGTTAACTCCATATGGATCAACGTAACGTGCTGCATCAAACCATGCCTCACTAAAATGATAAGCAAACAAGTTGCCACTTGGATTGATGATAAGTTGATGTCCCTTAAATTCTCCTACATCTTTCTTAAATCCATCATATAATGCTTTTGAGATAGCTTCGGGTAAAAAAGGAGCAGATAAAAAATACATCATTTTTTGTTCTGCTGCCATATCCCATTGCGAGATAAAACCAGGTTCTTTTTGTACATAGTCACCATCCTTATCTGGATTATACGCCATATGAAAAAGCATCTTACCATCTTTTTCAAACACCAACCACGACCAATCCACACGCTCTAGGATCATTGTTCCTAAGGATTGTATACGTGAATCATCAAAATAAGCCATCGCGGTGATTACTCCATTGAGGCATAGTGCAGTATCAATGGTGGAATATTCACAGTGTCGATAGCGCACTCCACTCTCTCTATGTAAGAAATGAGGGAAAAATCCTCGATGATGTGGAATGTTTTGCAAAGTTGTCAATGTCCCTACGACTCGCTCTAAGGCCATTTCACGATCAATCCAACGACGTCGATCACCTATCACCCATGCGCTTAGTGCAAATCCAGTCGCTGCGATTGATGCAATATTCGGTCTTTTAGTCGAGTCACTAGTCAACCCATATCCTGGACCGTGTTTCCAATGTGAAAAATCTTCGAAAAAACGGAAGGAACGTTTGAGTTCCCCTTCCAATAAATTCCATTTATCCATAATTATTTCTTTCTAGAACTCTCACGTTCAATAAGTTTAACTCGTATTTTATAGGATCGAAACGGAGTATTATTTTCAATGAGTTTTATAAGTTGCTGTGCAGCAATAGAACCCCAATCCCTTCGTGATAAACCTATAGTGGTCAAAGGAGGGTTAATGTGTTTCGCAATGGTAATATCATCAAATCCAACTACCGCAATATCACTCGGAGCTTTTAAACCAAATTCATCCATTGCTCGTAAAAAACCTATAGCCATCTGATCGTTCGCGCAAAACACACCTTGAGGCAAATCATTAGTACTAATAATCAGTTTCCCAACTTTATAGCCTCCTTCTTCAGTAAAATCACCATCGTAAACACTTACACAAAGATTGGTCATAGATGCAGCTTCTAAAAAAGCTTCAGTTCTTTCGATATTATCAAAAGCATCTTTTGAACCTTGAATGTAAGCAAGTTTATTGAAACCTTGATTGGCCAAATGCCAAAATGCATCAGTTGCTCCTTGTCGATTATCCGGCGTAAGTGGATAGGTGTTTGGAACACCTAAGACCCGATCGAGGGTCACAATCGGGAAGTCTTCTGCGGCTAGTCGAATCAAAATATCTGAAGGGATTTTTGAATCAAAAATGATTGCCCCATCAACTTGACGTTGTGTTAGTATTTTATGAATGGTAGAACTTTCAGGACACACAATAAGTTCATAATCTGCCTTCATGGAAGCCTCATGGATACCTTCGAGAATATCTTCATAGAAAGCTCCTCCAAAGCGCGAAATGAAAACTCCTATGGTGTGCGTTTTTCTTATTTTAAGATTTCTAGCACTTCCATTAGGATGATAGTTAAGAGCTTGCGCTACTTCAAGAATTTTTTTACGCGTTGCCTCCGACACTGTTCCATTCCCATTAAGGGCATAAGAAGCTGTGGAAACACCGACACCCGCCAAGCGAGCAACGTCCTTAATGGTTGCCATTATTGATTATCAATGATGCCTAACGCATCTAATCCTCGAAGGATAACAGGATGATTCATGGTGACATTATACACGATGTCTTGCATATTGGCCAACATCAACAGAGTGATACCTTTGTCAATACCAATTACATCGCTTGCTTTCCAATTTTTTGTTAAGTTGTATGCATCAACAAATCCATATCGACTAAATAGTCGTTGATTATTGTAGTAATTGAGCATCGCTATCTTTGCTTCTTCAGGCAAGAATAAAATAGATCCTATTGCTCCTGCAGGAGGGACTGTATCATCAACCACATGGGCAGCATTGTCAATGCCACTCGGTGGAGCACCATATAACCCATTATATCCATTCGGACCATCACTCGCTGTCAAACCCCATGCATCTGGTCCGATGGTATTGTATTGATTGTCCACTCTCACAGCGAAGTTATAATGAGCTCTTGACGCTTCTACCGAATTTTCAAACCAATTCACTCCATCTAAATCTGTTTTACCATTAAAATCGATCCATGCATGTGAAAATTGATAGGTGAAAATGGATCCAAACCAAGAGTGAATAAACGGTTGCCCATCACCGTATTTTTTTCTTCGACGAGTAAAACTGTTATATTCATTCAAGCCCGTTGGATAAGTCGTGGACGCTGCTCCTAAAACATACAACATCAACTGTTCCGCATAAAAATCCCAATGACCTTCAAATCCTGTTTCGGGTTTATAAGACATGAAAAATTGATGATTGCTTGGGTCGACATACCATGGCCAGTTAACAGCATCATAGAGTGCTAAGGCTTCTTCGTTAAGTTCACCAAAGTAAGCACCTGCACTCAAGACCCCCATCATTAAGATGCCGGTGTCGATGACAGAGACTTCGGAGTTCCATGCTCGCTTAGCTGTAGTCATATTCACAAAATGGTAGTAAAAACCCTCAACACGATCCATGTTTGCAAGGGTAGTAAATGTTTGACTCACCCTGGATAACCCTTCTTCATAATTAATATATCCCTTTTCCACTCCAATAATATATGCAGTTAACCCAAATCCAACAGAAGCAATCGAGGCAATACCTTCAGATCCAGGATAACGATCACGTATGAGTCCATATCCCATGGACCCTTCAGTGGTATTAGCTTGTTCCCAAAAAAAATCAAACGAAGCTTTCATTTCTAATTCAATAATCTCATCTATATCTTTCTCAATAAACTCATCCTTGGGTGGTACTTGAGTACACCCGCTTAAAAAAGCAATTATAAGACCTATTTTTAAGACTCTATTCACCAGTAAGTCCACTCCTTTCTACACTCTCCACAAACCATTTCTGAAGAACAAAATACATAATCAATAAAGGTAATATATTAAGGAATGTGCCACTCAATTTCACAGCCTCATTTAACCGATCAAAGATGTTTACAGTTCCTGGTGGATAAAGATTTTCATAAGCCTGAACGAATCGTGAGAGTTGCATTGGCAAAGTAGATGCTCCACCAGATAAGAATATTGACGTCAAATAAGTTTCGTTCCAATACCATACTATCGAAAAGATAATTGACACAATGAAGGCTGGAATTGCCGATGGCACAGCAATTTTTAGAAAAATTTCCTTTTCACTTGCTCCATCCAGTCGTGCTGCTTCTTCGAGTGCCCTTGGAAAAGTTGAAAAGGATTGAAAGAATATCAATACAAAGATCGCCGCACGATAACCTTGTCCAAACATAGCAGGAATAATTAACGAAAACACATTACCTAGTAAACCTAAATTCCTATAGGCTAACATTTGTGGAATCACCATAGTTTGAGCAGGAATGATGAAGGTTGCCAATAAAAGAAAAAAAATGATACTACGACCAGGAAAACGATAACGTGCTAGTCCCCAACCAATCAAAGATGCTACACCTGCTTGTAATAATGATGGAATTACTGACACAAATGTGGATACTAGAAAGTTCATGGGATAGTTCAAAACTCTGAAGGCTTTAACATAATTACCAACATAGACTTCACTAGGAACCCATTGAATCATTGAATCTAGCAAATCTTGAGGGCTTTTAATGGAAGTTATAAACATAAACAACAATGGATATAGATACACAAATCCAATCGCAATCAATAGTAAATACAACAGTATTTTTACAACTAATCCATAATCATGACGATTACCAAAAAGTATGCTCTTAAGTCGGGTATCATAGATTTCTTTAATGTTGTCCATAGTGTTTCTCCTAACGTGACTTACGGGCACTGTAACTTATCAACAAGGTTACTAAAGCTAAGATAATCACCAGTGCTAATAAGTAGATAAAACTCATAGCGCTTGCATATCCAATGCCTCCCTGTACCGAATATGTTTGAGAATAAACATATTTGATCACTTTGTTTTCAGAGAAATGAGAGAGAGTCACAATTGTATAAAATGCATTGATGAGCGTCGTTGTTGATAGGGCTGGAAGAGTTATTAACCAAAATGATTCCCATGCATTAGCACCATCAATCGCGGCTGCTTCATATACAGAACGATCTATCTTCTGTAGTGAAGATAAATAAATCAAAATCTGAACTCCCGAGAACCAAAGGATAAGAATAAATGAAGATAATAAATATTCTACTGGGGCTCGGAGCACACTTGGAAGTTCTTGTATCATGAGTGCAATCGTTGCTGAATCAGCAAGTCCTGCAACTCGTGTTGCTCCTTGTGCAGTTAATTCTTGAATGACAGGGCCACTGGTAATCACAACAGGCAAGAAGAATATCGTACGAAAGAAACCTTTGAACTTAAATTTCAAGTTAAGAAGCAGTGCAATAGTAAGTGAAAAGATTAATACTATTGGGACACTCAATGCTGTTTCTACCACATACCCGATTAATAACCCCACAAATGTTGGATCTGTTAATAAAGCTCTTGTGTAGTTCGCCATCTGAACAAAATTGAGAGTGATACCTGAAGCAGTCACCGTAACCACATTGAGCGAAAACACAAATGTTTGAATCAGAGGAACTAAACTGAACACTAAAAATCCAATAACCCATAGACTAATAAAAGTCCACCCCATACGTGCTTCTCGTTGACGAGGCGTTAATTGTTGATTTTTACGACTCATGGCACAATCTCCCCAACCCAAGCGTCCATTGGAGCTACTGTAACGTTCTGATATTGAATACTTTGATTGGTGTAATTAACAATTAAAGATTTTTGATTACTATAAGTAACTACACTGACCCCAGAAATAGGAATGAATCGTGAGACAATCGTTGCTCCTTTCACTGGCTCTAATAGCTGTGACATCCAATGATAAGTCTCAATGATTCGATCAGACCATTGTTCATATTGAGACGAAAAGATCCAGTTAGATGATGTTAAAAGAATTCGACTGGTAGAATGATGAGTGATCATAAATGATGGATACAATTGATAATCCACCATGCGAAGACGCTCAAACATCAAGTCAGATGAGAAGTTTAATGGTGTGCTAAAAAGGTTAACATACCCCGTAAGTACAAGTGAGATAAACGGCACTGAATCAGTAGTGAATAAATATCCAGAATTACTAATAGGAGTATCATAATAGTTTTTGGTGTACGCAAAGGCATAATCGTTGGGAGCATAAAATGACATCGGTCGATCCACTTGATTAAACAAATCAATAATCAAATGTTTCATGCTTTCACGATTCATCTGATTACTTCGCTTGAAATCACTATACAAGGTGTTTCCTATCACATCCAAAGCCAATTCTACATGAGGTAAATCTTTGATGCTTTGACTAAATCCAACGAGTCTTTGATTCATTTGAGGAAGGTTAAAATAATAGTTAACTTTTGTTCGATGATGTCCTATGATGTTTTGATTAGTAATAGACATTGCCAAATCACTTCGTTGTGAATATCCACGTGCTCCTCTTATTGCTGATTGAGGATCTAGGTACAGTTGTAATGCTCCTTGATGATCAAGTAAATTTTGATTGATGTTTGAAAGAGTATTGATGGAACCTAATTGTGATTCCACTTTAAAGGTTGTTGGAGCCGTCGATGAAGCCCCCAGACTTTGCCAACCATAAAGAATGCTTTGAATACCTCTTACGTCTTCACCATGAAGATCATCGAGGATTGTGTTAAGATGATCAAATGTAGTCATAGGAACACTCACATCCCAAAACAAGAAACGCTTTTTTTCACCCATTAAGAATTCTAAACGAATTTCCATAGGATGTTCATCATGAGTCAGATCTTTGAGCTGGTCTTTATCTATCATGAAGTTACGATAACTTGAAGCCATTCCAACATAATCTGCTTCTTTTCCATTCAAGAAACGATAATGCATGATGATATCGAAGTCATTCGTTTCTTTTTGAATAGCCGTTACACCCGCTCCTGCACGGTTTACCGCTTGAAAGAAAGATTCATTATAAATAAAGGAATTATAAATGAAATTGAATTGTGTGGTAATTCCTGCCGGATGTGCCCGAAGCCGTGCGTATTGCGCACCAGATTCCACCACAAGCAAATAGGCATTTTGATGAACGCCATGAACTGCCCCTAATACAGGAAGCGTTAATGGGTAGACTGGATTAATTGTGTAGTCATAACCGCTGCCACCGATCATTCCCAAATCATTACCATAGTATCGACCAGTAAACATGCTTGTTGCTTTCGTAGTGTCATTAAAGCGAATAAGCGCTCCTGAACCATCAGGAATAAAAAGATAACCAGGTACACTTCCTCCTTTGGTTGCTCCAAAGAAAGGATATAAGTGAATTGTTTCAAACTTATAGTCATTTGGCATGTTTTCAATGATGGATGAGGAAGGGAGTTCAACTTTAACACCATTGTCATCTAACGTCACATTGATGGTCATGCCAAGTCCGTATAAAGGAAAGAATAAATCAGCGCTAAAACCATTAGAAAGTCGATTAAATGTGAGATTGTGATTATCACGAGTGATGGATAAACGCGTGGTGGTTGCGTTACGATTCATTACATCAATACTGACACCGCTTTGTGCAAACGCGGTCCATGTTCTATTCAGTCGATCTTCCTCAGTGACTTCATCAAAATTACTATGCCAAACATACCCACTACGTAAATCGATCACTTTAAACGCCAATGTTTCAGGATGGGCATATAAAACAAAGGTTTGGTTTTCAGCTAGTTTTTCATAGCTATCAGGAATGGATTGATTGATTGTCCAATCGACATCAACCGTTTCCACTTGCGTGAATTGGTTGGATATCACAGATGTGGACAAGGCTATTGTTTCATGAGTGGGTAAAGTGAGTATCATCACTATCAAAAGTAACACCCAACTACGTTTACGACTAACCACGAACTCTCACCTCCTGCCAAATTGAAAACACAAATTCATACAATTGATTAAAAAGGAAATATAAGATATACATGACAACCACCATTAAAATCATAGTGAACAAAGTAAGGAACGTGACTCTTACATTTTCTGAAAATGTGAAGTTATGAATTTCTTTTATCATAATAAAGAGCAGTAAAGCCGTCCACCCCCACATGATTTGATTAAGAAGCTCATAAATGAATCGCTCGTTGAGCGTAAGTCCATTTGACAACAAGGTTATCGGCAACATAAAGAGGACGAGTGGCATAAGACTATAGGCTGTTCCAATGATTACTTGACGTAAGTGACCTTCACCTTGTGATATGGAAGCAATGAGATAGTTTGCAGAGATGAAGAGACCAATGATTCCAACACTGAGTACAATTTCATTTTCAATTCTTATGTCATAGACAGAATCTAGTGGATTGAAAATAAAACCAGTCAACATCATTGATAACAATCTCGTAACAACAACCCAAGCAAAAACCCCAAAGGCAAAACCTAATGATCCTCGATGATTCTGCTTGACCTCATAGAATCCATCCAATGGATGCTTAATGAAATATGTTATAAAGTGAATGTCTTCAATCCACCTAAGTTGTCTTAGGCGTTGAATGACTTGGCGAATTGGAATTAGAATATGATGCTTTTTATCGACCTTGCGAATCAATCGGCGAAGCAAAAATAGCCCAATCATAATAAATAATCCAAGTCCTAAATAGGATTGGATGAAAATATTCCGCAACTCCCAAAATGCTTGAGAATACCAAAAACGTGACTCACCTAAGCGAAAATAATCAAGAGCCGCTTGAAATTCACGACGTTGATAAGCGGCATTACCTAAGGCAATATATGATAGTATAAAAGCTCCATTCGCATTAATTAATGATTCAAAGTAAGGCTTAGCATCCAAGTATAACCCCTCAGTATAATATGTAACCCCTTGATGAACCATGCGTGCAAACGCTGTTTCTTGATAAACTACAATCGCATTCTTTGAACTATCTAATACATAAAGACGATCTTGGTAACGTGAAACTGCCGTCGGACTACGAAGTGAACCCAATCGTTGTTCCCCAGTATCTTTCGCATTAAAGAAATACAAAATTGATCCATTGATATCATACAAGACAATCAAACCTTCAGCATTAATGGTTACCATGATACCATCAGAACCAACATGAATATCTCTTGTGGAGTTAGAACCATACGTAGGACCAAGGATATTATTACCCGCAATATTAAACTTGCGAATCGTTCTAGTTGTATCACTCCCTCCTGTCACGGTATACACTAAACCACGATTATCAATGGCAAGATTCACTGGAGATGGTGCAACATTACGAATAAACTGAGCAAGTTGTTCCTTAGATAAAATAAGGCGTTGAATAATCATCCTTAATGATGATTGAGCTAAATTGGCACCAAAATAGCCAATAAATTCACCATTGATATTCATTTGAATAATGCCATCATTGGATCCTTCTCCAATAATATAAAGATTCTTACGAACATCAATCGCAATCTTTCGTGGCAAGAAGGCGTTTGATTGACCAAACAAAGGTTCATTTGGTTTACCAAACGAACGAATATATTGACCTTGCGAATCTAACAAGACAATGGAGTTGGACGTTCCATCTGCGATGTAGAAATTGCCAAGTTCATCAATCGTTAAACCTGTGGGTCCTTGTAAGACTTCGCTTCCATATTCAGCAGTAATGATGCCATTTTCAACCTTGACAATTCGCTTATTTCCAGTATCCGCGATATAAAGAATGCCCTCTTCTGTCATCACAAAATCTTGCGCTCCATTGAGTGGTAGAATGATCTCCTCAAGTGGTTCAAAAGCAGACTGTGTCATGATGATTTGGCGACCAGGACCAAATGACCATGTGGTATAAGGAGTCTTTGCAGAAACACTCACTGTACTCATCAGTATCAAGGTTAATACACCACAAACTATCATGATCTTTTTCATCATTTGATCCCCGAGTGTGACATTGTGTTCATCACTTGATTTTGAAGAAAGACGAAAATAATCAAATTAGGTAAAAACATAATGAGCATGCTAGCAGCTGCCAACCCTTGACCAGCAACAGTATTACCCGTAGTCGTTGTTGATAAGGTGGACAAATAATAAGCAAAGGTCTTCAGACTTTCTTGATTAAGATACATAGCCGATGTATCCGCATTGTTCCATGATGCTTGGAACGCTAAAATCGCAATCGTGGCAATCGCTGGTTTAATTAATGGTAAAATGATATTCCAATAAATTTGTACATCACTTGCACCATCGATTTGAGCTGCTTCAATCATCGCATCAGGAATCTGATCCATAAACTGCTTAAGCAGAAATAGCCCTACTGGCATCGCTAATCCAGGCAAAATATGTACTAAAAAGTTATCAATTAATCCCATCCTCTCAAAAACTAGAAAACGTGGAATTGATACCGCAATTGGTACAAACATTAATGCTAAAGTATTCACAGTAAATAAAATGTTCTTAAGTTTAAAGCGTTTCTTAGACAAAGAAAATGCTGCGGTAGTAGACACTAAGATGGTAGCAATCACAGTCAAACCTGTTATCAAAATTGAGTTGAACAAGTAACGTGTCACTGGTATACCCGAATTACCCATCTTTGCAAACAAATCAATGAAATTTTGAAATGTAGGATTCATGACAAAGAAGCGAGGGGGATATGCAAACAGCTCATCCAATGGCTTAAAAGCATGGGAAAAAATGAAAAGAATGGGCATCAACATCAACAACGTCAGTGGCAATAACATCACATGAAATTTGAGTTGACTTGTATGAAATCCTTTAGGGTTGATTCGCGCATTGGCGAAACTAGAGAAACGTTTGATTTTACGTAGTTTCATATTAGTCTTTCTCCGTGAAGAGGCGTATAACGATGCGTGAGAAACCATACACCATCAGAAGTAAAACGACACTCGCCGCAGCGGCATATCCCATTTCATAACGTAGAAAACCATAATCTTCGATATGATTCACAATAAGTGATCCAGCATATTGTGGAGTTGGATTTGATCCAGACAATATAACACCAATGGTTCCAGCTTGAAAAGTACCCACAATTGCCATTACTGCTCCGAATAACATTTGTGGCTTCATTGAAGGAATGGTTATATATATGATTTCTTGAAGGCGATTACTTATTCCATCAATGTAACCTGCTTCAAAAATTTCAGGGTTTATGTCTAAAATACCTGCTAACATTGCTAAAAAACCAACTCCCATAGAACTCCATAATGTTACCACCATCATGATGGTCATTAAGTATTGTGGTGATTGCAACCATTGAATGGGTTCAGTGATCAAATTAGCATTCAATAAGAAGGAATTAAGATATCCGTTTTGGTCTCCACTAAACACAATGAGCCAAACAACCGCCATTGCAACTCCAGATGTCATGGAAGGTGAATACAATATGAGTGCATACAATGTTCGTGGCAGTTTGGGGAGTTGAGCCAAAACCCAAGCTAATCCAAAGGACAACAAGTAACCTCCTGGCCCTACCACAATCGCAAACTTAATGGTGTTAGGAAGAATGTATTGCATAAACACTTCGTCTTGAGTTAATAAAAGTATATAATTCGTTAGCCCATTGAATGTTGGCCATTGCAACGTATCAAAAGTAGTAAAGGAAAGTAAAAATGCAGCAATCACGGGAACCACAATGAAAATAATGAAGGCGAAAGCATACATAGATAAGAACGCATATGCTGAACCTTCTTTTCTTTTCCAACGTGCAAAATTGAAATTAGTCATTTTTGCCATTTTCAATCCATCCTTTCACTTTTTCAATGGTAGGAATATTGTACGGTCTAATCATGACTCCGTTTTTGAGATATCCAAACTCTTCCATTTTTCGTGCAATTTCACGATTGACCAGTATCACCGCTCGATCGATAGCCACACGAGGATTTGCCCCATCGAAGACAATTCGATTCCATACATTGCTTATTTCTCTCTCAAGCATATAACTACCTGGCAATTTTACTGGTTCTTGCAACCATTCCCATTGATTCAAGATGACTTCTTTATGTGCTTGAGGAAAAGTGTTGTTTGCAAAAGCTTCTAAATTGGCTGATGCCCACAAGTATTGTGGACCATATCGTAAAATAAGGTTTTCTTGAAAAGCGTTTTGTGTTGGTGTACTCAACCACCATTTTAAGAACTCCCAACTTTCATTTGGACGCTCTGTTTTCGAAAAGATAACACTTGTTTGAGCTGATCCTGTTGAGTATCGTGTAATTGTTCCATCGCTTTGACGTGTTCCTGGATACAATGCGATCTCCCATTGGCCAAGAATTTCAGGAGCAGCATTCATTAATCTCACATATGTTTCAAAATTGCTTACTCCAATAGGAATATCCCCATAACGAAAACTGTTATAAAAACTAGAGGTTGTGAGTGGCATTCCGTAAATCGTGAAACTTTCAGCCATGAATCTTATGCCAGCAATGCCAGCCTCCGAACCCAATGCTGTGGTCATCCCATCTGAGTTATACAACGATGCATTGGCATTATACAAATACGGTGTCGTTAACAAAAAACCCTTCATCCCACTACCTGCACTCAAAGGGGTATTGAAATTCATTCCATAACGCTGAAGTTCTGGCAAAATCGCTAAAACATCCTCCCATGTGTCAGGAATCGGAATGTCTAAAGCGCTCATGATATCTTTACGATAATAGGTTACCCAAAAATCTTGTGTTTCAGGTAAAGCATACACTGAATCGTCAATGATGAAACTTAAAAGAGCTCCAGGTGAAAAAACACCAATGGTACTGTCAAAATCATCAAATGAACGCAAATCGTATAATGCTCCTCGAATTGCTAGTTCATATGGCTTATCGGTTGAAACACCCAATGCGATGTCTGGTTGAATGTTTGCTGCATTCGCCAAAACGAGTTTACTTTCATTGGGCATAATAGAAAATTTCACTTTGATGCCCGTTACAGGAGTAAATTGCTCATCCACCATTGCTTGAAGTAAATCCACATATTGACGTGGGTGATTCACCCAAACCTCTAACTCATCTGGATCTGATCCTATAGTGTTGTAAGGATCGCTGCTAAAGGATCTTACAAACTGCACAATGTTTTCCCAAACTACTTCCCACCATCGAGCTGTCGGGATGTTTGGGTCTTGATCAGGTGAATAGATAACTAATCGATCCAAATGTAGCGGTGCTTCTTGAAGAAGTGGCAAGACTGAACCGAGTAATTGTGCTGCAGACCCACTCCCTTGAGATAAACGTGACATTCGATTTGGAATCTTGTCTATATCCTGCGCTATGAATCGTAAATTATTGATCGCCATTCGAAGTGATAAAGCTTCAGCTGAACTTCTTGACCCTAAATTTTCAAGATTAGTAAGTGACGTCTCTAGTTCACTGACCATCATGTTTAGTCGTGCTTCCAGATTTGGAATATAATCTGAAAGATTCCATTCTTTGTATGGATTATCTTGATTACCTACTAATTTACGAATTTCTAAAGACAAGGTGTTTATGTCTTTGAGGATTGTATCAAAACTGATCAAAATTGATTGATACGGTGTGACTGTGGCTTCTAGTGTGATCGTATTGCGTCCTTCATTCAAAAACAAACTAAGTGGCTCATTACCTCCAACAATCACGTTTTGAAATGAACGACTAAAAGTAAAAGGAATCGACTTGGCTTCTTCAAAAGGCACTTCATCATTAATCAGCAATTTTCGATACACTGTGAAATTATTCTTCGCACCTTGTTGTGCAAACAAATTAAGATGATAAAAACCAGATTTTGGGACAATGACTTCATAAGTCACTGACGTTCCACTTTGCTTCCAACCATCACCACTAATAATGTTCATCCGAAGTGATGAACTACTGTATGGACTTAAGTTCATGTTACGTAACGCAGCCGTCATTACTGATGTTGAATTACGAGAGAAGGGATGTTCTGCTTCCAAGATTTGCATGAATCCTTCAACTTGAGGAGAAAAATGGCGAGATTTATACGTGGCATATGATGGCAATTTCGACTGAGCTAATACAGTGAAATTACCCATTGTGATCGAACCAATACTCATACTCAAAGTCACTCTATGCGAACCTTTAGTTAAATATATGGCTAGTGGATACGCCTCTTCAAAATTTGCGTCTCTTAGTGTTACTTTACGCCAATGTGATTGACGCTGCAAAGAAATAGGCATATCGTTACCGTAACGGTCTATAGAAAACGTTGTTCCTTGATCAATAAACGTATGCATGAATACCTGACGACGGAGTTCATATACAGGATATTCATCATTAATCATGATTGATGCTTCTGGATTGACGATTGTGTCTATCCCATTTGCAATGGCCCACTGGAATTCATAACGTCCATCTTCTGGGACATCAATTGTCCATGTCAATGATTGACCTTGTGTGACCTCTACACTCGGAAAATCGACTTGTGATGCGATTAAAGTGTTGGATAAGGGAAGACCTAAGGTATCCGCTGATATGGTTTTTGTGTATCCTGAAGAAACATTGTTTGGATAGGTGGCCCAGACTTTTGATTCCTCGAAATAGCGTGGTTCAATCAGAGAATTCGCAAAAACATGAAAATTCTGGCTTGCCAGCAAAACTATAATCATTATCAGGGTCAGTGTTTTTTTCATAAGTTATTTTGGGGAGAAAAGGGAGTGCGGGCGCACACCCCTTTGATTCATGGTTAATTATTCAAGTCCTAGTTCATTTAATGCAGATTGTAAAATACCATTCGCAAATGTTTCTAACTGTGCAGAATAGTCGGCATAATTATATTGACCGTCTAAAGTTGCCCAGAACATCCACCCAATATTTGGATCTGCTTGATCACCAATGGTTAAACCTGGTTTACCTTCCCAACGAGCATTAATGTATCCTGGAACAGCTTTTGCTAAGGATTCAACTAAACTATTGTCTAGATTGTTCAATGCTGCTAAGACACCTGGTTTGCTGTCAATGAAGACTTTATAAAGATCTAGTGAAGCATCATCAATCGCTACTGGCATTTTTGGAGCACTACCAGCAGCTGTAGCTAATTCGACTTCTTTCTTATATGCTTCAGTGGAGAACGACATCCATTTCGCAAAACGATACGCTTCATCAAGGTTGGCTGTTGTCTTAGAAACGACTAGAACGTCCGCAACAAGTGCTTGGTTTCCACCTGGAATACCAATAAAATCCCAATCGAAGGTTGCATTTGAAACAAATCCAGGAATACTCCATGAAGCATCCCAACGCATTCCAACTTCTTGATTAAGAAATAGTTCCCACGGTCCAACAGAAGTGAAGTTTGCTTTCTGATCATCGCTAAGACCTTGCCAAGTGAAAGATTTCATTTCATTAGCAAGTCGAATGCCATTTTTGAAAGCAGTAGAATTGTAATTCATACGTTGTCCATCATACGAAAACCAAAGGAGTTTGCTGTCTTCTGTGTTTGGATACCATCCTTGAATGAATTCTTGCTCATCAAGCCCCAAAACACCATTTGAGATGTCATTTAGAGAGTTGACCGCATTACGCCATTCAGTAAAGCTAACACCATATTCTGGAGCATCTAAGTTTGCGGTTTCATAGAGGTCGGTGTTGACCCAATAGCCCATGATGAATTGAGCAGCAGGTAAGCCCATCACCATTCCATTGTAGGTAAAGCTGTCTTTTAGGGTCGTAGAAACTTTAGCCCAATCTTTGTCGTTTTTGACTTTATCAGTCAAATCCGCCAACCAACCGTTTTTAACGTAGTTGGGAACGTTATTAGCCATGAAGACATCCGGCAAATTGCCTTCTGCCGCCAAAGCAGTAAGTTTGTCATCCCAACCGGCACCGGACATATCGACGAATTCAACTGTTACATTTGGATTCAATGCGACATAGGCAGCCACGAGTTGGCGCTGAATATTATTTTCTTCTTCAGTGCCGACATTCCAGTTGGCATATCTTATAGTAACTTCTTCACGTTTTTCCGCACAAGCACTCAAACCTGCAATCATGAGTGTGATAGCCACTAACTTTACGAAAACTTTCATTGGTACATTTTCCTCCTGTACACGTTTCGTTATGCAAAACAGGCATAGCCTGTAATCGCCTTATAAAGACACCATAATGGTGTGATCTTTCCCATCGTTGAAAATAGGAACTAGATTACCTTCTACATGTTTTCCATCAATAAGCATTGATGTAACACCATGTGTTTTGTGCTGTGGATTAAGCACTGTAATATGAAGCGTACTACCGCGATACTGGCGTTTAACACTGAACTTATCCCAGTCTTTAGGGATAGCTGGTTCAATACGTAAACCATCATTTTCGGGACGAATACCTAAGATGTAATGAGTTGCAACACGATGTAACCATTGTGCACTACCTGTATACCAAGTCCATCCTCCACGACCATAATACTCAGAAAGTGGTCCGTCGATGTTTCCTGGTGTCACATACGGTTCAGCCTTATAGGTATCAATATCATTTGAACGATTCGGTGGACAGATTTTACGATAAGCTTCATACGCTTCTTCTGGCATTCCTGCCATGGCGTAAGCTTGCACTGCCCATGTCGCCGCATGAGTATAAACCCCTCCGTTTTCACGTAAACCAGGAGCATAACGCGTTACATATCCTATATCGGTGCGTGGTTGGGTGAAGGCAGGATAATTCAACAATGTGCCATAATCTTTTAGCAAGTATTTGGAAACACTGTTCATTAAAGCCTTTTGACGTTGTGGATCCGCTACCTTCGCCATAACCGCCCATGTGTTTGGCATCAGAAAGATTTTACCTTCCTCATTATGATGAGATCCTAATGCTTCTCCTACGTCGGTTGTGGCTTGAAGATACCATTCTCCATCCCAACCATACTCATTCAAAGCCTTGATCATCGAACCACGGACTTCTTGACATTGCTTTGTGAAATGTTGATCTTGACGCGTTTGGGCAATTGGAGCAAAAGATTCAAGAATCATTGCTAAGAATTCAGCAACCCAGAAGCTTTCCCCCTTCATCTCTGTCCCGACGGCACTTAATCCATCGTTCCAATCATGATCTCCCATGAGTGGAATACCACGAGGTGAGAAACGACTAAACACTTTTTCAATCGCTCGCTTACAATGAAGATAAAGTGATTCAGCTGGACCATTCAGATATGGTACCTCTTCATCTAGAATAGCCATATCTCCCGTTTCTTTGAGATAAGCGTCTAAGATAAATGGTAACCATAATAAATCATCAGAGCAATTACCTCGCGGACCACCACCTCGAATGGTGAACCACCAGTGTAATACATCGCCTTCAATGAATTGGTTGCGGGCATGAAGCAATAACTGATGTTTGGTGAGTTCAGGGACACTGTTTAGGAATATTTGTGCATCCTGAAGTTGATCGCGGTATCCATAGCCTGCAGAGACTTGGTAGAATGCTGATTTGCCCCATATACGACATGAAATAGCTTGATATTTTAACCAAAGATTGGTCATTAAGTTAAAGGCCATGTCAGGAGTTTCAACTACTTCTTGATCAAGATATTTTGACCAAAAGGCATGGACATCCTCCAAAGTCTTTGTAGCTGCTTCAACATTCGTATACCTTAAGATAAAGTCGCGGTAATCTTCTTTGTGGTCTTCCGCAATCCCTAAAGTAAATACCAGTGTTTTACTTTGATTGGGTTGTAACACAACATCTACTTGTAACGCTGCTGCCGCATCACCAAATCGTCCCATATGCTCCTTGAGTTTAGGCAACTCCATGGCTTGTGGATTAGCTTCATCACGATACATTCCGATGAACGTTTCTTTATCTCCATCATAAGATTTTAAAGGTTCACTAGAAGCCATCCATGCGGTATAAGGCCAAGATACATTGTTATGACGGCCTTTTTCATCTCCAAAGCCCCACAATACTTTTCGTGCAGTTACTGCATTATTAGTTTCATCAGCTTTAGTTTCAATAAAAAGTTTGTGAAATTCACGATGTTCATCAGGAGCAAATCCTAAGTGCCATTCCGTATAAGAACTCACATCAAGGTGTCGTTCAAACGAGGAATGATTGGTCAATGTCAATGTAAATAATTGAACTGGATCACTTGGAGCGACAAATATGGTTAGTACCGATTCGATATCATTCACACGACGCTCAAAACGTGAATAACCAAACCCATGAGCTACACTATATGATTGATGTTTTCCCATTACTGGTTTTAAAGTAGCGGACCAAAATTGCTTACTTTGAAGATCACGAATGTAGAAGTATTCACCCCAGTGATCTTTGATAATATCTTGATAAGATCGTGTAATTCGATTCTGCCCTGCATTACCACGCCAAGCATATCCACTGCCATTTTGCGAAATCATCATACCAAAATCTCCATTTGAGATGACATTCCCCCATGGACGAGGAGTATTAGGATTTGTAATGATGTATTCACGGCCATCAGCACTAAAATGGCCATATTTATTATTAAAATGTGTCATGTTAATTCTCCAAATGTAATTGTGACAGATTGCTCATCGAGTTGATTCAAGAAGATGAGTACCCCATCTGCGGTAGGGTGTTGTGTAATTGAATGAGAGGCATTCACAACGTGAACTCCTGATAAACAGATAACAGCATGTTTTGCACTAACATCGACGCTAAACTGATGAGGTAGTTGGTCAATGAGTTCCACTGTAGTGTAGACTAAACTCACTTTGGAACTAAGAGATAAATTCATAGGTAATAGAAGTCCTTGTCGTGCTTGAATGATAAGTGGATGTCCATCAAAGAGGGGTTGTTCATGATACGTGATCGTAAGTGACTTACGTACTTCATCTAGATTTAAAACACTGAGATAACGGGTAGACCGATGTATACGTTCACTGATATGAATTCTTTCACTTGTTTGAAAAGGTGAATGTATACCAATGCGTTTAAACCAACGCCCCCATAATTCATCTTTGAAGAGTCTCTCATTGTGCATGAGCACCCCAATCATGGACAGTTTCCCATGGTTCAATTTTTTTGTAAAAGCAGCGTGATAGCCACTCTTTTCACTAGTAATCCATCCTTCTTCATGGTCATACAAGTGAAGTTCAGAAGTGTTAACACCCTCAATCTCTTCATATGTAATGAGTGATCCATACTCGACACCTTTATAAGCTAAACCTAATGCATCACTCAAGATGGTGCATGGATTACCAAAGAAGTCAAATGTAGGAACTTCATTGAGTAAGACGAGGTGTCCCCCTGATGTGACGTAATTAGCACAACGCTGTTGAACATCGCGGTTCATCCAAGGCATTCCAATAATCATGAGTATTGGATGTTGAATAGGATCTAATATTGCTTGTGAAATATCTAGTGCTGAATAACTAATATGATTAAGAGACAATGAACGACCTAATCCAAACAAAGCAGTTTCACGCAAGTACTTCAATCGATCATGCATGGATTGTGTTGCGTCAACCCGGTATTCAGTCATATAAACATCTGGATCCCAACCAATCGTAACATCACTCCGCAGTCGGCTACACACCAAGGATTCACCTAATGCATGCAATGTTTTACCTAAACGCGCTATATAATGATATGAATGACGGTAATTGCCATCTCGCCCAATAGGTGCTTGCCAATCATGATTTGAACCAAATAGTCCTGAGTTATGCCAGTTGGTTCCTCCCACAAACATGTAGTAATTAATTCCATTCATTCCATCACTAATGCATAGACGAGCATTTAGATCAATCGACGTGGGTTGTAAAACAGGAACATCGACTTGAAATCCACCTTGAAACTCAGCAGAGAATAAGGGTTGATCCGGATTTTGTACTGATCGTGTCAATGCATCTGCCATAATAATATCGGTGTAATTATCCATCACAAGGTTCCCAATATAGTAATCACCCGCCATGATTGATCCCGGAATAGACATCGTTTCCTTGAGTTGAGATAAACCAATGGGATAACGTAGCCCTCGTTTCGAATAGTCATGTTGATCGAATCCATGAACATTAACAACGATGGGAACATCCATTTTGAAATCTCTCGCGATGTCTTTCAGCTTACTAATATAAGTTTTGAAGAAATACCTATTGAACTGTCCATACTCATGATGTAAAGCAAATGCATACGGTTCCTTTAAGTCTTTAATAAGTTCAATCACTTCATCCCAGGTCTTTACTTGGGTTTTTAAAGCATCATTGAGACAATCGAAGGAGGGATAGCGACGATGAAGGAAATCAATGAAGTGATTGAGCGTTATTTCTGAATAATCGCCTTGGTTTACAACCCACTGAAACATACCTACCTCATTGTCTAACTGCATCATGACAATAGGGCCTCCATGTTGCATTTGCATGGGTTCTAAAATAGTAAAGACGGCTTTGTACCATTGGGTTACTTTTTCAATAAAAACCGGGTGAAGATAACTAAATATTCTGGTACGATGAACTTGACCAGACTGGGTGCGGGCTAAAGCCTGCGGATAGTTTCTTATAAGCCATTCTGGGATTCCGTCCGTGGTGAGTTCACTCATCACATACGGTCCTGGTCGAATCAGAGCAACCATCCCTGATGATTTAACTAATTCCATAAATCCCGCTAAATCCAAATGATCAGCACTGGTTCCATGCAAATCTATGTTACCCTCTACTTGTTCATGTAGTTGCCATGGGATATACGTTGATACCAAATTCAATCCAGCGGCTTTCATTGACTCTAAGCGTTGAGCCCATTGCGATTTAGGCACTCGAAAATAGTGAAGTTCCCCTCCAAACAGAAAGGTCTTTCGTTGGTTTAAGATGAAAGTGTTGTCATTAATGTTGAGCATAGTGAATTAAAGTATGTATCGTTTCATGTTTTTATTATTTTATGTCTAATGTTTTTCTTCTTAATCAAAGAATACCTCAATTTCTAATAATTGTAAAGGGTTACATCAGTGATTTATTAAGAATTATTGACTTTTAAGTCAAAAAGATGCATGATATGTTTGATATGAATCGTTTCACATAATGGAGGTATTATGGTTGCTTTCTCCCCACGAGCTTATACGTTATTAGCTCAAATGACGTTAGATGAAAAAATTGGTCAATTGGTTCAATTTGGACGAATTAAACCTAAAGAGAAGGAACTTATTCGGCAAGGATTAGTCGGGTCCTTTCTTAATCATCGAAATTGTGAACTAGTTAACGAAATTCAAAGGATTGCCATAGAAGAATCTCGTTTAGGAATTCCACTTCTCATTGGAAGCGATGTCATTCATGGGTATGTGTCAACCTTTCCCATTCCATTAGCCGAGGCATGCTCATGGAACTTAGAATTAATTGAGTCTAGTGCAAAACAAGCAATGGCTGAGGCTGCTTCAGATGGAGTGCGTTGGAATTTCTTCCCTATGGTTGACATTACACGTGACCCTCGTTGGGGTCGAATTGCGGAAGGGGCTGGAGAGGATCCTTATTATGGATCACTAGTAGCTCAAGCACGTGTTAGAGGTGTTCAGACTTTGAACCAAGACGGATATCCTCAAGGTGCCGCATGTGCCAAGCATTATCTTGGATATGGTTGGTCAGAAGGAGGACGTGATTATAATACTGTTGATTTGTCTGATCATGTTTTACGTACCACGGTTCTTCCTCCTTTTAAGGCATGTGTTGATGCAGGAGTTATGACATTCATGAGTGCTTTTAACGATGTTTTAGCTGTTCCGGCATCTGGCAATCCCTATACTATTCGTACAATACTTAAAGGAGAAATGGGATTTAATGGATTTGTGGTCAGTGATTGGGAATCTGTTGAAGAATTGATTGGTCATAGTACAGCCTATGACCAAAAAGAAGCTGCTTTGATTGGGTTACTCTCTGGTGTTGACATAGATATGCATTCCGGGGTTTATCTAGATCACCTTAAAACGTTAGTTTCTGAATATCCTTCATTGGAAAAAGAGATTGATGATGCAGTGTTACGAATTTTGACAGTTAAAGATAAGCTTGGTTTATTCGAAAAACCCTATGTAGACTTAAAATTGAGAGAAACCTCAATACTTAATAAAGAAACGGTGCACTTAACACTTGAGATGGCTCGTGAATCCATTGTGTTACTAAAGAACGATGGATCTCTTCCAATATCGACTCATACTAAGATTAGTTTAATTGGACCATTTGGCGATGATCCACACACTCCTATTGGATGTTGGGGTGCTGCAGGTCATCACAGTAACACCATCACTCTAGTAAATGCCTTTGAACACGCTAACCTTAATTATCAATTTGCAAAAGGATGTGAAACATTAGGCACCTCCAAAGAAGGATTTGATGAAGCACTTAGGATAGCACAAGAAAGTGATGTTATTGTTTTCAGTTGTGGTGAGCACAATTTGATGAGTGGTGAAAACCACAATCGTGCCTATCTGGATTTGCCAGGTGTCCAACAAGATTTGTTTAATATCTTAAAAAAATGCGGCAAACCAATCATTACTTTACTTTTTACTGGGCGTCCATTGACCATAGGTTCTGTCATTGAAAACTCAAATGCCGTATTATGTGTATGGCATCTTGGCTTAAGCAGTGGAACTGCCATAACTGAAACCTTGTTAGGTTTAAATAATCCTAGTGGAAAACTTGTCACAACCTTCCCAAAAACAGTTGGACAAATTCCACTTTACTACAACCATAAGAACACAGGGAGGCCAAACTTTAAACGCTATATTGATTGTGATGATAGTCCTCTCTTTCACTTTGGTTATGGTTTGAGCTACAGCACTTTTTTCTATGACAATTTGACATTATCCAAATCAAAAATAACATCTGAAGAATCTTTAGTTGTTTCAATTGAGGTGAGCAATACCTCTAATGTGGATGGAACAGAGATTATTCAGGTGTACTATAGAGATTTGGTAGCACAAGTGACTCGTCCTGTGAAAGAGTTATGTGCATTTCAAAAAATTCGCATCAAAGCTCACGAAACTCGCGCAATTTCATTCACTATTCCAGCTTATCAATTCGGTTATTTAACAGCTGATTTCAATTTCATCATTGAAAAAGGGGCATTCGCACTGTGGATTGGTCCAAACTCTTACGAAGGATTAGCCACTGAGTTTTATATTGTCTAATCTTATGAATCTCTTTCGTTTATTTCAGAAATCTAGATTATAGGACTTATAGGCTGGCCTACCTAAGTGAATCCAATCGTAATAACCACTTCTTGAACACTTGAGAAGTGTGCAGAGCGTCTTAATTGGAAACTTTCGTTTCAATTCAAAGATGACTTGA
>Ga0208242_100430_pt1 | contig 28358 bp, 25 predicted proteins | sample SubbioAug_CSW13A_FD_184825 | JGI IMG/M metagenome (GOLD analysis project Ga0208242, IMG submission 184825) | Serpentinite rock and fluid subsurface biosphere microbial communities from McLaughlin Reserve, California, USA - CR12Aug_CSW13A (SPAdes) | ecosystem: Environmental > Terrestrial > Deep...
GAAGACCTTGCCCGCCAGACCATCGACGTCCGGCGTGACGCCATCGGGATTGGGCCCCCAATCGGCGGCGTTGACCGGCACGCCCCATTCCAGGTCGCGGGTGATGCCCCGGTCCTGCAGGCCTTCGTCCAGCCATTTCAGCGCAATGGAGGTGACGAGCAGCGGCCAGTCGCCCTTCTTGCCGTCGATCCAGGCGCGCAGCTTGTCGGAAAACAGGCTCTGCCGAAGGAACAGGTGCTTCGACGGCCGAATCTCGATGTCTTCCGAGCCCGAGACCGCCGAGCGCGGGGCGATCAGGTCGGCGGGGTCCAGCACTCGGGTGCAGTTCTCGCACTGGTCCCCGCGGGCGGCCGTGTAGCCGCAGTGCGGGCAGGTCCCGATCACATAGCGGTCAGGCAGGAAGCGCTTGTCGGCGTTGGAATAGACCTGCTGAGTGACCTTTTCCTCGATAAGGCCGGCCTCCCACAGGGTCTGAGCCAGACGCTGGGTCATCCTGCGGTTCTGCGGCGACGACGACCGACCGAAATGGTCCCAGGAGAGACCGAACTTCGCGCCGAGCTCGGCCTGAACCTCATGCTGCCTCGCGCAGAAGGTCGCCGGATCGATGCCCGCCTCCGCCGCCGCCAGCTCGGTGGGGGTGCCGTGTTCGTCGGTGGCGCAGATGTAGAGGGTCTCCCGGCCCCTCGAGCGTTGGAACCGCGCATAGACATCGGCCGGCAACATGGAGCCCGCGAGCGTCCCCAGGTGCTTGATCCCGTTGATGTAGGGCAAGGCCGAGGTGATGAGGATGCGGGACATGGGTCTGCCGGCTCGTATGAGAGGGTCGTGAGGGCGGGCTTATATGGCGCCGCGTCCGGCTTGCCAAAAGCCGTGACCGCGGCGGCGCAATTCAGACCCGGATCGGCCCCTTGAAGATGAACAGCGCCCCGGCCGCGATCAGGCAAAAGCCGATGGCGTGGTTCCAGGTGAACCGCTCCCCCAGATACATCACCGAGAAGACCGCGAAGACCGCGAGCGTGATGACCTCCTGCATCGTCTTCAGCTCGGCAGGCGAATAGACATCCCTGCCGATCCGGTTGGCGGGCACGGCCAGGCAGTATTCGAAGAAGGCGATGCCCCAGCTCACCAGGATGATGATCCAGAGCGGCCGATGCTCGACCTTCAGGTGGCCATACCAGGCGAAGGTCATGAAAATATTGGAGAACACCAGCAGGATCACCGGGGCCACGAAGGCCATCAGAGGGGTCAGGCCAGGCGCCAGGCTGGGGGGCATCACAAGTCTCCGGGGCTCGCGGCGTCGATTGGGGACTTAACCCCCGCGTCATCAGCCTTATAAGCAGGTGCTGGGCTGCTGAGGGAGAGCGTGATGCGGGCTTGGGTGAAGAAGACGGGCGTGGCCGCGGCCAGCGCGGCGGCCTTGCTGGGCCTCGCCGCCTGCGGCCAGGGGCAGAGCGCCAATGATACGGTGCGGATCTACAACTGGTCGGACTATATCGATCCTGAGCTGCTGGAGGCCTTCACCAGCGATACGGGCCTGAAGATCGTCTACGACACCTTTGATTCCAACGAGGTGCTGGAGACCAAGATGCTCCAGGGCGGCACTGGCTATGACGTGGTGACCCCGTCCAACCACAACATCCCGCGCTATATCCAGGCCGGCGCCATCGCCGAGCTCGACAAGTCCAAGCTGACCAATATCGGCAATCTGTCGCCCAAGATCATGGCCTATATGGAGCCGTTCGATCCGGGCGGCCGCTACACCGTCCCCTATATGTGGGGCACCATCGGCATCGGCTTCAATCCGCAGAAGGTGGCTGAGCGCCTGCCCGGCGTGGTCATCGACTCCTGGGAGGTGCTGTTCCGGCCCGAGAACATCTCCAAGCTGGCCGACTGCGGGGTCCATTTCCTGGACGCCTCGGAGGACATGTACGCCGTGGCGCTGAACTATCTGGGCAAGGACCCCAATTCCACGGCCGTCGCCGACTATCAGGCCGCCACCGATATGCTGATGGCCGTGCGTCCGCATGTGCGCAAGTTCCACTCCTCGGAATACGTCAACGGTCTGGCCAATGGCGATATCTGCGTGGCCATCGGCTATTCCGGCGACATCTTCCAGGCTGCCGATCGGGCCTCGGAGGCCGGCGCCGGCGTCGAGGTGGACTATGTGATCCCCAGCGAGGGCAGCCAGGTGTGGTTCGACGTCTTCGCCATTCCGGTGGACGCCCCCAATCCGGACGCGGCCTACGCCTTCCTGGACTTCATGCTGCGTCCCGACGTGATCGCGACGGCGTCCAACTACACCGCCTACGCCAACGCCAATGAGCCGGCCACGGCCCTGGTCGATCCGGAAGTCCGCGACGATCCGCGCATCTATCCCGGCGACGAGGTGATGGAGCGTCTGTTCGTCACCACCGCCAAGGGTCAGGATCTGGTCCGCGAAGTGAACCGGCTCTGGACCCGGGTGCAGACGGGCCAGTGACCCGCCGCGCCACGCCCTGGGGGCTCGACCTTTCGTGAACGCCAAGCCGCGTTTGAACATCGGCGCGGTGCGCTCGAGCTTCGCCCCGTGGGCGGACCCCTCGGCCAAACCGCTGGTCCGTTTCGATCAGGTGACCAAGCGCTTCGGCGGCGAAACCGCCGTCGATGCGGTGTCGCTGGACATCTATGAGGGGGAATTCTTCGCCCTGCTGGGGCCGTCGGGTTGCGGCAAGTCGACCCTGATGCGGATGCTGGCGGGCTTCGAGACGCCGGACCTGGGCCGCATCACCCTCGGCGGCGAAGACCTGGCCGGCCGGCCGCCGCACCTGCGGCCGGTGAACATGATGTTCCAGTCCTACGCCCTGTTTCCGCACCTGACCGTGGCCCAGAACGTCGCCTTTGGCCTGCGGCAGCAGAAAAAGCCCAAGGACGAGATCGCCGCCCGGGTCGATGAGATGCTGGCCCTGGTGCGGCTGGAGGGCCTCGCCCACCGCAAACCTGACCAGCTGTCGGGGGGCCAGAAGCAGCGGGTGGCGCTCGCCCGCGCCATCGCGCCCAAGCCGCGCATGCTGCTGCTGGACGAGCCGCTCGGCGCCCTGGACCGCAAGCTTCGGGAAGAGACCCAGTTCGAGCTGATGGCCCTGCAGCAGCGCCTGGGCATGACCTTCCTGATCGTCACCCACGATCAGGAAGAGGCGATGATCACCGCTGACCGAATTGCGGTGATGCGAGCCGGCCAGCTGGCCCAGATCGGCCGCCCGGCCGAGGTCTATGAGGCCCCCAATTCCCGCTACGTGGCCGACTTCATCGGCGATGTGAACCTGTTCGAGGCCAAGGTCATCGAGGACGACGGCGATATCATCCGCCTGGTCAGCCCCGAAGCGCCTGAGGGTCTGGAAGCCATCGAGGACGACGAGATCGCCATCGGCTCCACCGCCTGGCTGGCGGTGCGGCCGGAGAAGATGCGGGTGCACCTCGATCCCCCGCCGCCTGGTCCCAACCGCCTGGAAGGGACCGTGGCCGACATCGGCTATCTGGGGGACTGGACCACCTATCTGGTGGAGCTGCCCGGCGGACGCACCATCCGGGCGGCCCGCGCCAACGCCAGCCGCGTCGTGGATCGCCCCGTCGATTGGGACGATAAGGTCTGGCTGACCTTCGCACCCGATTCCGCCGTGGTGCTCACCCGATGAGCGTGACGGGCGCCCCGCGCCCGCGTCGCCCGTGGAAGGGTCTGGGACGCCCCCGGGGTCAGCCGAGTTCCGAGGCGCGGGCGGCCTATGCGCCCTTCCTGTGGCTGGCGGTCTTCTTCCTGGTCCCCTTCCTGCTGGTGGCCAAACTGTCCCTGTCGGACGTGGTCCTGGCCATCCCGCCCTATGCGCCGCGACTGGACTGGAGCCAGGGGCTGGGGGGCGTCATCGCCTTCGTCCGGGCCCTGGATTTCGACGCCTATGCCCGGATGGGCCAGGACGGCCTTTACCTCGCGGCCTATCTCTCCAGCCTGAAGTTCGCCGCCGTGGCCACGGTGATCCTGCTGCTGGTGGGCTATCCGCTGGCCTATGGCATGGCCAGGTGCCGACCCAGCGTTCGCCAAGCCCTGCTGATGGCGGTGATCCTGCCCTTCTGGACGAGCTTCCTGATCCGGGTCTATGCTTGGATCGCCATCCTCAAGCCCGCCGGCCTGCTGAACATGGCCCTCGCGCAGATCGGCCTGCCGCCGGTGGACATCCTGAACACCGATACGGCCGTCTATATCGGTCTGGTCTACGCCTATCTGCCCTTCATGGTCCTGCCGCTCTATGCCGTTCTGGAGCGGCAGGAGGCCGGTCTGCTGGAAGCCGCCGCAGATCTCGGCTGCACGCCGCTCCAGAGCTTCTGGCGAGTGACCTTCCCCCTCTCCATCCCGGGCGTGATGGCCGGCGCCCTGCTCTGCTTCATCCCCATGGTGGGCGAGTTCGTGATCCCCGACCTGCTGGGCGGCTCCGGCACCCTGATGCTCGGCAAGACCATCTGGACAGAGTTCTTCTCCAACCGCGACTGGCCGGTCGCCAGCGCCGTGGCCATCGTGCTGCTGGCCACCCTCGTCATCCCCATCCTGCTGTTCCAGCGCCAGCAGACCAAGATGATGGAGCAGCGCTGATGCGGCGGGGTCCCAGCGCCTTCAACATCGCCGCCATCGTGCTCGGCATGGGCTTCCTCTATCTGCCCATCGTCCTGCTGGTGATCTACTCGTTCAATGAGAGCCGACTGGTCACGGTCTGGGGCGGTTTTTCCACCCGCTGGTACGTGAGCCTGTTCCAGAACGAACAGCTGCTGGCTGCAGCCTGGGTGACCCTGCGGGTGGCCTTCGTTTCGGCGACCCTGGCCACCATTCTTGGGACGCTGGCCGCGCTCGGCCTCGTGCGAGCCGGGCGGTTCCGGGGCCGCACCCTGTTCTCCAGCATGACCTATGCGCCGCTGGTCATGCCCGAGGTGATTCTGGGACTGTCGCTGCTGCTGCTGTTCGTGTCGGTGGGCGTGGCGCGGGGCTTCTGGACGGTGATGATCGCCCACACCACGCTCACCCTCTGCTACGCCACCGTGGTCGTTCAGGCCCGGCTCGTCTCCTTCGACGAGGCCCTGGAGGAAGCCGCCCGGGACCTAGGCGCGCCACCCTGGAAGGCGTTCGCCCTGGTGACCCTGCCCAATATCGCGCCCGCCGTGGCCGCAGCCTGGATGCTGGCCTTCACGCTTTCCTTGGACGACCTGGTCATCGCCAGCTTCACCTCAGGACCGGGCGCCACCACCCTGCCGATCCGCATCTACAGCGCCGTGCGCTTAGGCGTCAGCCCGGAGATCAACGCCATCTCCACCCTGCTGATCGGTCTGGTGGCCACAGGTGTGATCGCCGTCTATCTGCTGAACATGCGCAGGCGGACGGCCGCCCCCTGATGTGTCATAGGTGGGACGGCCCTGGAGTCGGGGGTCCTTCACCGCGCGATGATCCATGAAGCCGCCGCCCAAGAGACTGTCAGACCTCAAGGCCCCGGCCCCACCCATGGACGTCTATGCGCCGCCCAAGCCGCGGGTGTCGCGCCAGAAGCCCGGCAAGGTGCTCACGCTTGCCGAAAAGGCCGCCTTCCTCGCCGCCCGCCCAGACCTCAACGCCGGACCGAAAAAATGAGCGACTCCCCCGCCGATGACGGCCCTGAAGGCGAAACCTCGATCCAGCGCGCCCTGCGGCTGAAGAAGGCCGCCCTGGACGCCAAGCCGAAACCGCCCCGGGGCGGGCGTTTCCAGCGCGAACAGGCCGCCGCCCATCAGTCCTCGTCCAAGTCCAAGCCCTGGATGGGCCGCTAGAGTCTGGCGATCAGGGCCGCGCCCAGACCTCGATGTGATTGCGGCGATCCACCCGGGCCCGCCGGGGTTCGCCCAGCGCGCCCAGCCCTGAGCGGGCCAGCAGGTCGTCGGCCCACACCCGGTCCGCCCCGGCCAGCGCGCCAAGCGCGCCCTCCGTCCTTTGGACCATGTAGAGCAGATAGGGCTGCACCCCGACCTCGTCGGGGACCCCGCGATAGCGGCTGGGCGTCACGCCAAGCGTCCGCTGGTGCGGCTTGGCGCTGACCGGTTCGCCGTCAGCCGGGGCCAGCCGCTGATAGTGGTCTTCCAGCCAGGCGAGCTTGGCGGCGAGTTCCGCCCCCATCTCCGCACCCATCTCTGCGACGAGCGCCTCCAGGGTCTCGGGCACAGCGTCGCCGGCCAGCCAGCCGTCGGCGGCTGGCATGTCGGGAATGTCCAGGTCGGGCGCATGCAGGCGCTCGATCCAGCGGAAGACCGACGGCGCCTGGCGCTTCATGATGTCGGCGGGCACGGGGTCGCGGCCCAGATGGGCGAACAGCGGGCCGAACAGGCCATAATCCCCGATACTGGGCCGGCCGCCCAGCAGGTAGGGATGGACCGACAGGTGAGCCTCCAGGGCGGCCAGCAGGTCGTGATAGCCCTGCTCGATCAGCGGGATGGTGTCGGGCCGCACGCCGAGGCCCGGCAGATAACTCTGCATCTTGCGCATGGCGCCGCGGCTGGGGTCGTCCTCAGCGCCGGATACGCCGAAGGCGTGATCCAGGAAGGCGCGTTGGACGTCGTAATAGCTCCACCGGTAATGCATGGCCGCCCGCAGCAGCCCCTGGGAGCCGAACAGCTGGAACAGGTGCGCCAGGAACAGCTGGCGCGGGCGGTCAGGATAGGCGCTGAGCGCCGCGCCGGCCGCCTCGACATGGTCGATGATGTCGACGCTGTCCTGGACGATCTGGCCCTCAGGCGTGAGCAGCACCGGGATGATCGAGCGGCCAATGGCCGGCATCACCTGCTGACGGAACTCCGGCTCGCGGACCGACCGCTCGACAAAGGCGACGCCGGACTTGCGCAGATAGGCCCGCGCCGGACCGGTATAGAGCGAATGCGGCAAGCCGTAGAGGATGTGCGGTCGAGTCATTTCGACACGATACGCGCCAATTCCAGAGGCGTCATGGGGTCAAAGCGGCGCTGTGCGGTCGAACCAGGGTTTGGCCTGCTCCAGCTGTCCCGCCAGACGCAACAGCCTCGCCTCCTCGCCCATCGGGGCGACGAACTGCAGGCCGATGGGCAGGCCCTCTTCGCTCCAGGCCAGGGGCACGCTCATGGCCGGCTGGCCGGTATTGTTGAAGGCCTGGGTGTTGCTCATGAATGAGAACAGACGGCGGGCGTACTGACTGAGGTCCTCGGTCAGCCAGCCCACCGGCGGCGGCGGCCGGCCGGCGGTGGACAGAAGCAGGATGTCATAGTCGGCGAACAGGCCGGCCACCGCCCGGCCGAAGGCATGCACCGCGGCGACCGCCTGGACGTATTGCGGGGCCAAAAGCTCCCGCCCGCGGCGATAGCTCATCCAGGTGGTGAACTCGACCTCGTCCTCGCTGATGGGCCGGCCGCGACGCTCGGCCTCGGCGTCGAGGGTGGCGGCGACGCTGGCGGCGATGATCACGCCGGCCGCCTGGGACAGGGCGGCGAGATCGCCGGGCAGGCTCGCCTCCGTCACATCATGGCCGAGGCTCGCGCAGAGGACGGCGGCCTCACGCACCGCCTGCACGCACTGGGGATCTAGCTCAGGGCTGGCCAGGGAAGCGGTGGTGAAGGCGATCCGCAGCTTGCCAGGATCGCGGCCCACCTCCTGGGCGAAGGGCCGTTCCGGCGGCGCCAGGAAGTAGGGATCCCCCGCCTGGGGCTGGCAGACCACATCAAGCAGGGCGGCGCTGTCGCGCACTGAGCGGGTCAACGCGTGCTGCATGGAGGCGCCCGCCCAGCCTTCGCCCGCGGGCGCGAAGGACACACGCCCCCGGGAGGGCTTCAGGCCGAACAGGCCACAGGCCGAGGCCGGGACGCGAATGGAGCCGCCGCCGTCGCTGGCGTGGGCGCCCGGGACGATGCCGGCCGCGACGGCCGCCGAAGCCCCGCCGGACGAGCCGCCCGGCGTGTGGTCCAGATTCCAGGGATTGCGGCTCGCGCCGAACAGGGCCGGCTCGGTGACCGGGGCCAGGCCGAACTCCGGCGTATTGGTCTTGCCAAAGATCACCAGACCCGCCCGGCGATAGGCGGCCACGATGGCGCTGTCAGCCTCGGCGCGGGCGTCCTTGAAGGCCCGGGAACCGCCGGTGGTCACCGTGCCGGCCAGCTGGGCGCCCAGGTCCTTGAGCAGGAAGGGCACGCCGCCGAATGGTCCCCCCGTCGCGCTTGCAAGCTCGCTGCGGGCGAAGTCGGACAGGTCCTGGGTGATGGCGTTGATCTGCGGATTGACTACAGCAGCGCGCGTCAGGGCGGTCTCCAGCAGTTCGGCGGCCGACACCTCCCGGCGGGCGACCAGGTCCGCCAGGGCGGTCATGTCGTGGCGGCGATAGTCCTCGAACCTCATGGCGCGTCTCCTGATGGTCGGGCGGGGCTAGCGGCTGCGACCGCGGGCGGTGACGGGCCAGATGTCCACCAGGGTGTCGCCGCGGACCACATGGTAGCTGTCGTAAAGGTTCACGGTCGGGTCGCAGTGCGGCACGGCCAGGGTGACCAGATCGCTGATTGTGAGGGTCTCACCGATCCCCGGCGCGATGACCGCCCCCTGCTCGTCACCCATGAATGCGAACTTCGCCCCGTCCGGCGCGCCGGCCACCACCTGGGGCGGAGCGGCGTCGGTGGAAAAGGCCTTGAAGCCTGCATCGACCGTGACCAGGGGGCCATGATTGGCGCTGACCACCCGGGCGTCGACGAACAGACTGCGCCCATAGGGCGAGGCGCCGGCCTCGGTCAGGGCGCAGGCCAGATACTGATCGTCCATGAAGACATAGGAACCCACCTGCCACTCGGTGAAGACCCCCAGTTCCAGATCGATCCGGTGGGTGCCAGTGCCACAGCCCGTCACCACGGGCGGCGCCAGGCCAGCGGCCGCCAGGGCCGCGATGGTGGCCTTCAGGACCGCGGTCTGGGCGAGGATCGCCTCGCGGCGGGCGCCGTAGTCCTCGATGTGCTGCTCGCGGCCGCAGTACTTCTGGACGCCTCCGTAGATCAGAGACGGGGCGGCGGCGATCTGGCGGGCGAGCGCCACGGCGGCCTCGTCGGTCGCCACGCCGGTGCGGCGGATGCCCGGGTCGACGTCCACATAGACGGTCAGCGGAGCCTCGGCCGAGGCCGCCGCAGCCAGGGCCGCCACATTGTCCGAGTGGTCGGCCACCACCGACAGGCCAGGGCTGCGGGCGTTGAGCGCGATCAGTCTGGCGATGGCCGGGGCCGAGACCACCGGCGAGGTGATATGCAGGTTTTCGATGTCGCCCGCCGCCAGAGCCTCGGCCTCGCCCAGCTTGGCGCAGCAGAGGCCAAAGGCGCCGGCCGCCACCTGCCGGCGGGCGATGTCGACGCTCTTATGCGTCTTGGCGTGGGGGCGCAGGCGAACCCCAGCCGTGGTCGCCAGCTGCGCCATGGCGGCGATGTTGCGGTCGAGGGCGTCCAGGTCGAGCACCAGGACCGGCGTATTGAGCGCGCGGCGCGAACCCTGCTGGCCGATCAGATGCCCGTGCAGGCGGCGGTCGTCGGAGAGGACGGACATGGGGGCTCTTTTCAGCTGAACAGGTCGGCGAGGTGGGGGTTCAGGAACTTGCCCGCAGGATCGGCCTTGCGGCGAACCTCCCGGAAGCGCCCGGCCAGCGGATAGAGGGCGTCGACCTCATCCCGCGTCAGGAAGTGGCGCTTCCCCCAGTGGGGACGGCCCCCGTGGCTGCGGAAGATGGGTTCGGCGGCGGCGAACACCTCCTGCCAGGGCATCTTCGCGTACTGGTGCATGGAGATCGAGGCGCCCGGCCCCTTGTTGAACGGGCTGATCCAGATGTCGTCGGCCGCCGCCCAGCGGAATTCGAACGGGAAGGCCACCGGCCGACGGCCCGTGCGGATCCAGGCGATGACCTCCTTGAGCGCCGGCAGCCCGGCCTCCCGGGGCAGTTCGTACTCCATCTCCTCGAAACGGACGTTCCGGGTCGACGGGAAGATGCGGTAGGCCGGACCCACCTTGTGCACATCGCCCGAGGACCGCGTCATGAACCGCTGGATCGGCCCGGCCAGGAAGGGGAAGGCCTTGGTCATGTCGCAGCAGAACCGGAAGATGTCCTCCTCGTTGCTGGGCTGGCCCCGCGGCGTGTCCTCGGCCTCGATCGGATGCAGCGTCTTGACGATGGCCTCATCGGCATAGGGGAAGACGAAGAACTCCGCGTGCCGGTGGCGCTGGGCCAGATCATCAAAATTCTCATAGACCCAGGCCATCGGCTTCTTCTCGACCCGCTCCTCCAGCTTGTAGGCCGGCAGGACGTCGATGGTGGCCGCCGTAATCACGCCGAACAGGCCAAGGGACAGGCGCTGGCCTTCAAAGAGATCAGCGCTCTGGGCGCGGCTGGTCTCGGCCACCGTCCCGTCGGCCATGACCGCCTGCACGCCCTGGACGAGCGTCGAGAGGCTGCCCAGATCGCGGCCCGTGCCGTGGGTGCCGGTGCCGATGGCCCCGGCCAGGGACTGCGGATTGACATCCCCCTGATTGGCCAGGGATAGCCCCTCGTCCCACATGGCCCGGGTGAGGCGCTTCAGGCTCCAGCCGGCGGGCGCGGTGACGGTCTTGCGGTCAGGGGCGATGACCAGCTCGCCCTCCAGCTCCGACAGGTTCAGCAGCAGGCCGTCGGTTTCGCAGAGCGGCGTGAAGGAATGGCCCGCGCCGACCACCCGCACCTTGCCTGCCCCACGCACCAGGGCCTGGAGGTCTTCCAGAGTCCTGGGCTGCGCAAATTGCGCCGGCTGGGCGCTTACGCTGCCCGACCAGTTGGTCCAGTTGGCCATGATCCCTCCCCGCTGCGCAGCGTCGAGGCCCGCAGCAGGGTCAGTGAACCCGATCCCCCCGGGCGCCGTCCAGGCCAGAAAGCGCCGGCCCTGCGAACCGAATGCGCCATGCGCCCGTTAGCCTCGCTCGGGCGGCCAGAATGTCGAGCTGGGCCAGACGAATGGGGCGATATGCAGAAGATCGAGGACTACGGGTTGATCGGCGACGGTGAAAGCGCCGCACTGGTTGGGCGAAATGGCTCCATCGACTGGCTGGCCTGGCCCCGTTTCGACTCCGAGGCCTGTTTCGCCGCCCTGGTTGGGGATGAGCGGCATGGCTTCTGGCGCATTGACGCCAAGGGCGCCGCGCCGCTCGCCCGGCGCTATCACGATGGCAGCCTCGTCCTTGAACAGGACTTTGAGGCCCCCGACGGGACTTCCTATCGCCTGATCGACTTCATGGAGCCCCGCGAGGGAGACCCCAAGTTGATCCGGCAGGTGGTGGGTCTGGCAGGGCGCGGCCAGCTACAGCTGATGCTCCGCCCCAGGTTCGACTACGGGGCGGTCAAGCCGTGGCTGCATCAGATCGCGCCGGGAACGCTGCGGGCGGTGGCGGGACCGCACTCGGTCATCCTGCGCGCGCCCTGCCCACTGGATTTCGAGGACGGAGATGTGCGCGGCGCCTTCGCCGTGGAGGCCGGCGACAGCCTGAGCTTCATCCTGAGCTACGAACCATCCCACATCTACACGCCCGAACCGTGTGAGGCGGAGGAGTCCCTGGATCGGACCCTGGCCTTCTGGCGCGGCTGGTCGGCGCAGAGCCGTTATGAGGGTCCCTGGGCCGAGGCGGTGAACCGGTCCCTCATAACCATCAAGGCGCTGATCTACGCCCCCACGGGAGGCATCATCGCGGCGCCGACCACGTCCCTGCCCGAACAGATCGGCGGCGAGCGCAACTGGGACTACCGGTTCTGCTGGCTGCGGGACGCCTCCTTCTCGGTGCTGTCGCTGATGAACGCCGGCTATCGCAAGGAGGCCGAAGCCTGGTGCGAGTGGGTGCTTCGGGCGGTGGCGGGCGACCCGAAGGCGCTTCAGCCGGTCTACGGAATAGCCGGCGAGCGACGGCTGGGTGAGCGGGAGGCCGAGTGGCTGCCCGGCTATGAAGGGTCCCGGCCGGTGCGGCTCGGCAACGGCGCGGCCGAGCAGTTCCAGATCGACGCCTTCGGCTGGATCATGGACACCATGCACCAGGCGCGCACCTTCGAACTCGACTTGCGGGAGGACAGTTGGGAGCTGGAAGGAGCCCTGATGGTCCAGCTGGAGGAGGTCTGGCGCCGCCCTGACGAAGGCATCTGGGAGGTCCGCGGCGACCCCCGCCACTTCGTCCACTCCAAGGTCATGGCCTGGGTGGCTTTCGACCGTGCGGTCCGGGCGGTGGAGGACTTTGGCCTGCAAGGACCCGCGGACCGCTGGAAGGCCCTGCGGGACGAGATCCATCAGGAGGTCTGCGACCGGGGCTATAGCGCCGATCTCGGCGCCTTCGTGCAATCCTATGATAGCGAATCCCTGGATGCCGCAGTGCTGCTGATGCCGCTGGTGGGCTTCATTTCCGCTGACGACCCCCGGATGATCTCAACCGTGGCCGCCATTGAGCAGGGCCTGACTCGGGACGGCCTTGTGCTGCGCTATGACCCAGAGGCCTCCGATGACGGGCTGGAGGGCGACGAAGGGGTGTTCCTGGCCTGCAGCTTCTGGCTGGCCGACAACCTCATTCTGCAGGGCCGGCGCGATGAGGCCGAAGCTCTGTTCCAGCGCCTGGTGGGCCTGAGTAATGATCTCGGCCTCCTGGCCGAGGAATATGATCCGGCCGCCCGCCGCCAGTTGGGAAACTACCCGCAGGCCTTCTCGCACTTCGCCATCATCGATACCGCGTTCAACCTGGCCCGCCTGAAGGCCGCAGCGCGACCTGACGCCCCGCGGGACCGGGAGCTAACGCCGCCCCAGGCGGCCGATCAGCAGGCCTAGACCGGCGAAGACGGCGGCGCCTGCGGCGACCGCCGCGACCCGCGCGACATCACCCGAGATCAGCGGCGCGTCGGTCATCTGTCTCTCCGAGAAGCGTCCTTCGGTTCGGTGCGGCGGCTCCACCGTGGCGAACAGGTTGTCCTGATAGCCGGGCGGGAAGGTCGCGTCGCTGAACTGCCCCTCCCAGGCCATGTCGGCCATCATGCGGTCCATCAGCTGCGGGGCGAGGGTCTGGCCGATGATGGTTTGGGCGGTGCTGGCGCCCAGCCAGTATTCCCGCCTCGGATGGCGGGCCGCCTTGAGAATAGCCTGGGCGGCGACGTCGGGGGCGTGGATGTCGCCGACCGGCTGCGGCCGTCGGGCGGTGTGCGCCCGGGCCCAGTCGAACTGGGGCGTGTTCACGGCCGGCAGCTGCACTTCGCTGATCTGCACGCCGCAGCCTTCGTGGATCAGCTCGGTCCGCAGGGAGTCCAGAAAACCGCGAACGGCGTGCTTGGCCGCGCAGTACGGCGCCTGCAGGGGGATCCCCCGATAGGCCAGGGCCGAGCCGACCTGCACGATCACGCCGCGATCACGGCCCCGCATCACCTCAAGCGCCGCCAGCGCCCCATGGACCGAGCCGAGGTAGGTCACCCGGGTCACCTGGGCAATCTCCTCAGGGTCCAGCCGGGACACCGGAGAGAAGACCGTGACCATGGCGCTGTTGATCCAGACGTCGATGGGCCCGAGCGCCTGCTCCCCGGCATGGGCGGCCTGTCTGACCGCCTCTGCATCGGCGACGTCGAGGGGCGCCACGTGGACGCGGACACCCAATCCTCGGGCCTCGGCCGCCACCGTATCGAGGGCCGTCTCGCTCCTCGCCATCAGCAGCAGCGAAGCCCCAGCACGGGCCGCCGCGAGGGCCGTGGCCCGGCCAACGCCGGCCGAGGCGCCGGTGATGGCGATGACCCGGCCAGAAAGCGCATCTTGTGTGTTCTGTCGCATGGGGGAGAAAGGGCTGACGCGGCGCGCGGTTCCGGGGCTGGACGGACCTTGCCGGAGCCGCCAGCGTTAGGCTCGCATGACCATGACCCCGATCCTGCTGGTGATGGGCGTTTCGGGCGCCGGTAAAACGACGATCGCCAGCGCCCTGGCCGAGCGTCTGGGCTGGGCCCTCCTCGACGCCGACGACCTGCACCCGCCCGCCAACCACGCCAAGATGGCGCGGGGCGTGCCCTTGGACGATGAGGACCGCCGTCCGTGGCTGGCGGCCGTCGCCGCCTGGATCGCCGCGCGCCGGACCGAGGCCAGGCCCGCGGTGGTCGCCTGTTCAGCGCTGAAGCGGGCCTATCGAGATCAGCTGCGGCAGGCGGCGGCCGACCTGCAGATCGTCTTCATCAGGGCCGAGCCAGAGCTGCTGGCCGAGCGACTCATGCGCCGCCGGGACCACTTCATGCCCCCGTCCCTTCTCGCCAGCCAGTTCGCCGCCCTGGAGCCGCCCGCGCTCGAGGAACGCGCCCTGGTGGTCGATGCGGATCAGGCGCTCTCGGAAACCATCCAGGCTGTGGTGCGCAAAATGGGCGATGAGCGGGGGCGGCCGGCGCCCCCCTGACGATTGCCGAAGCTCATCATGGGCATGCCGACAACTCACGAGGGAAATCGTCCGCCAGAGCCTACAGCCATTGGCGTCGCATTCGTTCCTGAAGGAGCACGCCATGGTCATCGCCCCCACCCCCATCACGGTCGCCCAGGGCGACGGCGTCGGTCCGGAGATCATGTCGGCGTGCCTGCGCATTCTCGAGGCTGGCGGCGCGCGACTGGCGCCCGAAGTCATCCCTCTTGGCGAAGCCGTCTGGCGCGAAGGCCACACCGCTGGCGTCACCCCTGAGGGCTGGGAAAGCCTGCGGCGGACGGGGGTGTTCTACAAGGCGCCTGTCGCCACGCCACAGGGCGGCGGGATGAAGTCGTTGAATGTGACGATCCGCAAGAGCCTCGGCCTGTTCGCCAATGTTCGGCCCTGTACGGCCTATGCGCCGTTTGTCGCCACCCGGCATCCGGCCATGGACCTGGTGATCATCCGGGAGAATGAGGAAGACCTCTATGCCGGCATTGAGCATCAGCAGACCCAGGATGTGGTCCAGTGCCTGAAGCTGGTCAGCCGGCCAGGCTGCGAGCGGATCGCCCGCTACGCCTTCGAATATGCCCGCAGCCAGGGTCGGCGGAAAATCACCTGCATGACCAAGGACAACATCATGAAGCTGACCGATGGTCTCTTCAGGAAGGTGTTCGAGGAGGTGGGCCAGGACTATCCGGAGATAGCTCAGGACCACATGATTATCGACATCGGCGCCGCCCGGATCGCCGACAGTCCAGAGGCCTTCGACGTCATCCTGGCGCCGAACCTTTATGGCGACATCATCTCCGATATCGCCGCCCAGGTGGCGGGCTCCGTCGGGTTAGCCCCTTCTGCCAATATCGGGGCCCGCTGCGCCATGTTCGAAGCCGTGCATGGGTCGGCCCCTGACATCGCCGGCCAGGACGTCGCCAACCCGTCGGGTCTGCTGCTGGCGGGCCTGATGATGCTGAACCATGTCGGCCAGGGCGAGACTGCGGCACGGATCCACAATGCCTGGCTTTGCGCGCTCGAGGATGGACTGGGCACGCCCGACATGAAGGGGACCGTCGAGACCCTGGGCACTCAGGCGTTTGCAGCCGGCGTCATCAGCCGAATGGGACGCTTGCCCCAGTCCCTGAAGCCCGTCTCAACGCGGCGGACACCGGCGGCGCCGATCTCCAACCATGCGCCGGCGCCGCGGGCGGAGAAGACCACCGTTGGCGTTGACCTCTTCATCGACTGGCGCGGAGACGTCGACACGCTCGCGGCCCAGCTCAAGACTTTGGAACGGGGTCCCCTGGGCCTGAAGATGATCACCAATCGCGGCGTCAAGGTATGGCCGGAGGGGCTGTCGGAAACCAACTGCGTCGATCATTGGCGGTGCCGTTTCATGAACGGCGGCTCATCCGTTCCCCTGAAGGACATCGCGGCGCTGACCGTGCGGGCCGCCGAGGCGGGTCTGGAGTTCATCAAGACGGAGAACCTCTGCGCCTTTGACGGCCAACCGGGGTTCAGCCTCGGTCAGGGTCAGTAGGCGCGCGATGCCAACGCCCTCTCCGCCACACACGCCCCGCATCGACCTGCCGCCGCATCTGGCGCGGCTGGAAGCCGAGGCGATCCACATCTTTCGCGAGGCGATCTCTGGCGCCGAGCGGCCGGTGATCCTCTTCTCGGGGGGCAAGGACTCGACCGTCCTCGCGCACCTGGCGGCGGCGGCCTTCTATCCGTCGCCCCCGCCGGCGCCGCTGCTGCACATCGACTCGACGTTCGAGTTCAAGGAGACCCTGTCCTTTCGAGACCAGTTCGCCGCCGACTATGGGTTTGAGCTGCTTGTCCGGCGCAACGAAGACGGACTTAAGGCTGGGGTTAGCCCCTTCGCCCATGGTTCAGCCGTCTATACCGATGTGATGCGCACCGAGCCGCTGAAAGCGGCCCTCGATGAGTTCAAGGCGGACATCATCTTCGGCGGCGCCCGCCGGGACGAGGAAAAGTCCCGGGCGAAGGAACGGGTGGTCTCGATACGCCAGCCTGGACATGGCTGGGAGCCCAGGGCGCAGCGTCCAGAGCTCTGGAGCCTGTACAATACCCGGCTTGGGCCAGGTCAGAGCGCTCGGGTCTTTCCCCTGTCCAACTGGACCGAAAGCGACATCTGGACCTACATCCTGGTGCGTGGACTGCCGCTCGCGCCACTCTATTTCGCCGCCCTGCGACCGACGGTCATTCGAGACGAGATGTTGATCGTCGTCGGCGATGACCGCTTTGTCTTTGCGCCCGGCGAGGAACTGGTCACCCGGACCGTCAGGTTCCGAACGGTCGGCTGTTGGCCGGTGACCGGAGCGGTGGAGTCCGAGGCGACGACAATCTCGCAAGTCCTCATCGAGACCCTGGCTGATCCACGGTCCGAGCGGCAGGGCCGGATGATCGACCGCGACGAGGGAAGCTCCCTGGAGGCCAAGAAGCGTCGGGGCTACTTCTAGCAGCGCCCGATACGGCCGGCCGGGGACTGGCGAACCCGGCCGGCCGCCGGGCGTCAGGCGCGGACGGGGTGGAGGCCCGCCTCGGCGAAGACGAGCTGGTCCTTCACCGAAAGCTTACGCCGCTTCAGCTCCCGGATGCGCTCGATATCGGGGTGGGCGCGCCGCTCCTCCCGCCGGATCTCGTGGTCGAGCCAGCGGTGTTCGCTGCGCAGCCGGTTCATACGGATGTAGTTCACAATGGGCTCCTCACACTTGTGAGGCGCGCCGCCGGCCGCCGGGTCCGGGGAGCATGGGGGGACAGCTCAATGACCCTGATCGCAGCCGGGCGCGCCCGCTGCGGTCCGACATCGCGATCCCATGATCGCCAGAGGGGCCCGGCCCGCGAGGCCAATCAGATCACAGCCGCGAAGGCGTTCAAGCCAAACCAACATGCCGATCGGTCATGGTCATGATGAGGACTGACCAACAGTCAGCACCCACGTCGCTTGCGTAAAAAGACCTTCCTGCTAGGTTTCGGGCTGGCTCCCGCAGAGGAGCGCCAAAATCAGGAGCCCAGGTCATGAAGTTGGAGCGTCTGCCGCCGGTCCGCACCTCGTTGCAGCCCACCAACCACCCCTATCTGACCGGGGCCTGGACGCCGCTGCATGAAGAGGTCAACGCCGAGGATCTGCAGGTCCTCGAGGGTGTCATCCCGACCGATATCGACGGCGTCTATGTGCGCAACACCGAGAACCAGGCCCATCAGCCCCTCGGCCGCTACCACCCCTTCGACGGGGACGGCATGATCCACATGATCAGCTTCAAGGACGGCAAGGCCGACTATCGCAACCGCTTCGTCCGCACCCGCTGCTTCGAGGCCGAACAGGAAGCCGGTCAGGCCCTGTGGGGCGGTCTGGCCGATGGACCTGGAGTCTCGGTGCGCCCGGGCTTCGGCGCCCATGGGAGCCTCAAGGACTCCTCCAGCACCGACGTGGTGATCCACGGGGGCAAGATCGTCTCGACCTTCTATCAGTGCGGCGAGGCCTACTGGCTCGATCCCGAGACCCTGGAACAGGGCGGCGTAGCCAGCTGGGCGCCCCTGGACGGGGTCTCGGCCCACACCAAGGTGGACGAAGCCACCGGCGAACTCCTGTTCTTCAACTACTCCAAGCAGGTGCCCTATATGCACTATGGGGTGGTCGATAAGGACGGCAAGCGGGTCCACTACACGCCCGTCCCCCTGCCCGGCCCGCGCCTGCCGCACGACATGGCGTTCTCGGCCAACTATTCCATCCTCAACGACTTCCCGGTGTTCTGGGATCAGGACCTGCTGGCGCAGAACATCCATGTGGTGCGCATGCATGAGGGCCTGCCCTCCCGCTTCGCCGTCATACCCCGCTACGGCAGCGAGGCCGATATCCGCTGGTTCGAGGCCGCGCCGACCTATGTCCTGCACTGGCTGAACGCCTATGAGGACGGCGACGAGATCGTCATGGACGGCTACTTCCAGGAAGACCCCTGCCCGGCCCCCCTGCCCGACGCGCCCCGGGGCCTGGCCCACATGATGGCCTATCTGGACGAGCACAGCTTCAAGCCCAAGTTGCACCGGTGGCGATTCAATCTGAAGACCGGCGAGACCCGCGAGCATCACCTCGATGAGCGCATCCTGGAATTCGGGATGTTCAACCAGCGCTATGCGGGCAAGCCCTATCGCTACGCCTATTCCACCACCACCAAGCCCGGCTGGTTCCTGTTCAACGGCTTCGTCAAGCACGACCTGGAGACCGGGGAGTCCTGGTCCTTCACCCTGCCCGAGGGCAAGTTCGCCAGCGAGGCGCCCTTCGTGCCGCGCATCGGCGCCACGGCGGAGGATGACGGCTATCTGGTCAGCTTCATCATCGACGAGGCGGCGGGAACCTCCGAGTGCGTGCTGATCGACGCCCAGAAGATCGAGGCCGGGCCGGTGGTCCGGATCGCCCTGCCGCACAAGGTCTGCAGCGGCACCCACAGCGTCTGGGCCGATCGGGACTTCCTGCGCCATGGGGTTTCGGCGGCATGAGCCCACAGGAACACCTGGCCCTGGCCGAGCGGTTCATCAGCGCTCTAGAGGTTGGCGACGTTGAAGCGGTGCGCGGCATCTACGCGCCCGACGCCAAGCTCTGGCACAACAATGATGAGATCGAGCAGACGGTGGACCAGAACCTGCGGGTTCTGGCCTGGCTGATCCGCGCCTTGCCCGCGCGGCGCTACCGGATCGTGCGGCGGGAGATCCTGGCCGACGGCTTTATGCAGCAGCATGTGCTGGAGGGCGTCCTGGCTGACGGCCAGCCGTTCGCCATGCCCGCCTGCGTCGTGGTCCAGGCCAAGGACGGCCGCATCACCCGCCTGGACGAGTATCTCGATCCCGCCGCAGGCGCGCCCCTGGCCGCCCAGGCCAGACGGCCCAAGGTCGCGTCCGCGACGCTCTAGCCAGACAGGGCCGCGACGCTGTCGAGGCCTGCCAGCTCGCCGCACTGGTCGCAGGTGATCTTCGCCTTGAGGGGCTGACCGCAGGGCCGGTGATAGGTGATCAGCGGCGGTCCCTTGCCGCCGTCGAGCCAGCGATCGCCCCACCGGTTGAGCTCGGCGATCAGGGGATAGAGGTCCCGGCCCTGATCGGTCAGCCGATATTCCCAGCGCTGCGGCTTGTCCTGGTAGAGGATCTTGCGCAGCACGCCGAGGTCCACAAGCCGGGCGAGCCGGTCAGACAGGATATTGGGGGCGATCCCCAGGGCGGCCTGGAGATCCCCGAACCGCCGGCGCCCCATGAAGGCCGAGGCGATCACATGTGAGGTCCAGCGGTCGCCCAGCACCTGGAAGGCGCGGTCCAGCATGGGATTTCCCACATTGAGGGCGTCGGCGGGCACGATGGAGCGCCGCTGCGCCCGGGGCGGCTGGCTCGGCTCGACGCCGGCGCCAGGCCCGTCGATCACATAGACGTCCCGTGCGGTGACCACCTCGCCGCAGCAACTGCAGCGATATTCCGGGGTGAAGGGCTTGCCGCAGGTATGGCGAACCTGGTGGGCCGGGTGGGTCGGATCGAAGAACCAGCGCTTCTCCCACCCGATGATCATCAGGGCCAGGCTGTAGAGGTCGCGGCCCATCTCGGTCAGGCGGTACTCCTCCCGCACCGGCCGCTCCTGGTAGCGGACCTTCTCCAGCACACCGGCCGCCGTCAGGCGCCGCAGCCGGTCGGTGAGGAGGCTCCTGGCGACGCCGATCCTGCCCTGGAAATCCTCGAACCGCCGGACCCTCTGGAACGCCAGATAGAGGATCATCAGGCTCCAGCGATCGCCGAGAATGTTGAGGGCCCGGGTGGCGGAATTGGCCTGCACGAGCTGGGTCGTACGGCGTTCGTCCGGGAACGGGCTAGAGCTGGAATCAGCCATGGGATCTCGGCGTTATAGGCGGCCGGACCCTTGGAGCATGGCGCCCCCTTGTCAACCCGCGGTACGCCGCGCCTGGGCCTCTGCCCTCAGACCTCTTCCAGAGGTTGGGCGGGCTTGGGCGGCCAGGGAATGAAGGGCGAGGTGCGGCGGGCATAGTCCTCATAGGCCGGCTTGCGCCGACGCATGCGCCCTTCGACGGTGGGCATGCCGCTCCAGCGGGTCAGGGTGTAGACGAGGTAGATCGGCCCCACGATGGCGAACAGGCCAGGGGTCGTCTCCGCCGCCACCAGCCACAGGCCCCACCAGACGCAGGCGTCGCCGAAATAATTGGGGTGGCGCGTGTAGCGCCACAGGCCGGTGTCCAGCACCTTGCCCGCATTGTCCGGGTTTTTCTGGAAGCGGACGAGCTGCCAGTCGCCCAGGCTTTCGAAGAGAATGCCGAAAATGGCGATCCCCGCCCCCACATAGCCGATCACCCCAAGGCTCGCCGGCTCGTCGGCGATCTGGCCGAGTTGCACAGGCAGGCAGACCAGCCAGAGCAGCGGCATCTGCAGCAGGAAGACCAGGCGGAAGGAGGCGTAGCCATAGTTCCAGCCGCGCTCGGCCTTGGCCTTCTGCATCATGCGGACGTAACGGCGGTCAGGCCCGTGGTCTCGCCAGCGCCACAGGAGGTAGCCCCCCAGGCGCACGGCCCAGAGGGCGCAGATCACCGTGAGGACCAGGCGCCGCTCGGTATCGCCGCCGGTCTGGATGAAGGTGGCCACGGCCACGACACCCATGCCAAGGGCCCAGAGGCTGTCTACTGGCGTCGGGTCGCGCATGGCCCAGCAGGCCGCCCAGGCCAGGATGAACAGCGCCAGCACCACCCCGGCGTTGATCGCCAGGACCGTCACGATTTCAAGCATGGTTCCCCCGCCCCTCACTCGAGGGGTCTTAGTCCGTCTTTCTATGCAAGCTACTCGACGCGCGCCCGGCCCACAAGGGTCAGGCGGCCTCAGTTCCCACGATCAGGCTAACCGTCGTGGTGGTGGAGCCGCCGATATTGAGAGTCTGGCAGGTGCGGGCGCCCTCGACCTGATAGTCGCCGGCCTGGCCGGTGACCTGCTTGCAGGCGTCCAGCGCCATGCGCACGCCGGTGGCGCCCACAGGATGACCGAGGCCGATGAGCCCGCCTGACGGATTGACCGGCAGGGCGCCGCCAATCTCGATCATGCCGGACTCCACCGCCTTCCAGGCCTCGCCAGGCGCCGTCAGGCCCAGATGATCGATGGCCATGTATTCGGTGATGGTGAAGCAGTCGTGGGTCTCGACCACGTCGATCTGGTCAAGCGCCGTGACGCCGGCCCGACGGCGGGCGTCTTCGATGGCCCGGCGGACCTGCGGGAAGACATAGGGCTGGTCGGCGCTGGCGCGGACCTTGGCGTCATAGGAGATGGGCGCCGAGCGATGGCCCCAGCCCTTGATCTGGGCGAGGCTTTCAAGCGGGATCCCCCGGCGGGCGGCGTATTCGGCGGCCTTGCGGTCGGACGCCAGGAAGACCACGGCCGCGCCGTCGGTCACCTGACCGCAGTCCTGCTTGCGGGTGCGGCCCTCCACCACGGGATTGGCCTCGTCGTTCAGGGTGAAGCTGTCCTCGCCAAACGCCCACTGCCGCGTCTGGGCGTTGGGATTGCGCTTGGCGTTCTCGAAATTGATCTGGGCGATGCGCATCAGGTGCGCGGAATCGAGTCCGTAGCGGCGCTCATACTCATCGGCGAGGTCGGAAAAGGCCCGGGGCCAGAGGAAGGTGGCGTCCTGGAACTCATGGCCGGTCCAGGCCGCGGCCCCCAGATTCTGGGCCGCCTGTTGGCCGGATACGTTCCGCATCTGCTCCAGACCGACGACGCAGGCCAGATCATAGCGCCCGGCTTCCAGCTCGGCCGTGGCCGCCAGGATCGCCACACTGCCCGAGGCGCAGGCGGCCTCATGGCGGGAGGTGGGCAGGCCATCGAAGTCGGGATGCACCAGGCCGAAGAAGCCGCCCAGCAGACCCTGGCCTGCGAACAGGTCGCCGACGAAATTGCCCACATGGCCGGTCTCGATGTCGCGGGGCTCCAGGTCCACCGCCGCCAGGCCCGCGCCGACCGTTTCGGAAAAGGCGTCAGCCAGGTCCGCGCCCTGACGGGCCCAGTTGGCCGCGAAGTCGCTCTGCCAGCCGCCCAGAATATAGACCATGGTCGTCTCCTCCAGCCGCTGCGGCTCTTCTGATTTGTCCGTCTGATTATACAAGCAACCTGCATTCCGCCAAGGGTCGGACCGGAGACGGACCTGGCTGGACGTACAATTGGCCGCACCGGCCTGCGCCTTCCCTTAGGCGATGGGCCTTGGCGCCGGTGCGACGACGTGGCATCGGTCGCCGCACAAACGTCTTGTGGTCTGGTCTTTCGTTCCGTCGCCCATCCAAATGGGGACGCGCTCGGGCGGGGTCGCACGGCGATCTCTTTGATATTGCTAGGTTCGCCGGTTTAGCTCAGCTGGTAGAGCAGCGGTTTTGTAAACCGAAGGTCGCGGGTTCGAGTCCTGCAACCGGCACCATTTCTTCGTCCCCAGGCGATATCAAGACAGAGGACGCCCGCGCCGACCGGCGCTGGCTCACCACCGGAAAGAGGATTCCGATGTCATTTCCCGCCACGCACCCGGCGCTTAGCCGGGCGCTCGAGGCGCAAGGCTATGCGACCCCGACCCCCGTCCAGGCTGCTGTTCTTGACGCGCCCGAAGGCCGCGACCTGCTGGTCTCGGCCCAGACCGGATCCGGCAAGACCGTCGCCTTCGGCCTGGCCGCAGCGACCACCCTGCTGGGTGAAGCCGAGCACTTTGAATACGCCGCGGCCCCGCTGGCCCTGGTGATCGCGCCGACGCGAGAACTGGCCCTGCAGGTCAGCCGCGAACTGGAGTGGCTCTACGCCCACGCCAAGGCCCGGGTGGTCACGTGCGTCGGCGGCATGGACGCCCGGCGCGAGCAGCGGGCGCTGGCCGCCGGCTGCCATATCGTCGTCGGCACCCCTGGCCGCCTGCGCGACCACCTGGAGCGGGGCAATCTCGACCTCTCGGCCCTGAAGGTCGCCGTCCTCGACGAGGCCGACGAGATGCTCGACCTGGGCTTCCGGGAGGACCTGGAGGAAATCCTGGATTCCACCCCCGTGGAGCGACAGACCCTGCTGTTCTCGGCCACCATCGCCAAGGACATCGTCACGCTCGCCCGCCGCTATCAGCGGGAAGCCACCCGGATCGACACCACCCGGCGGGACGAGGCCCATGGGGACATCGCCTATCGCGCTGTCCGCGTGGCCCCTAACGAGGTCGAGAAGGCCGTCGTCAACCTGCTGCGCTATTACGAATCCCCCGGCGCCCTGATCTTCTGCGCCACCCGCGAGGCGGTGCGTCACCTCTATGGCGCCCTGCGCGAGCGCGGCTTCTCGGCCGTCCAGCTGTCGGGCGAGCTGAGCCAGAAGGAACGGGCCGACGCCCTGCAGTCCCTGCGCGATGGCCATGCCCGGGCGTGCGTGGCCACCGACGTGGCCGCCCGCGGCCTCGATCTGCCGGACCTTGGCTTGGTCATCCATGCCGAACTGCCGGTGAACAAGGCCGGCCTCCTGCACCGCAGCGGCCGCACCGGCCGGGCCGGGCGCAAGGGCGTCTCGGTCCTGGTGGTGCCCTATACCCGCCGCCGCAAGGCCGAGCAGCTGCTCGCTTCAGCTGGGGTCGAGGCCGAATGGGTCGGGCCGCCGTCCGGCGAGGAAATCCGCCTGCGCGACCAGGAACGCCTGCTGGCCGACCCGATGCTGAACGAGGCCCTGACCGGCGAAGACCTGACGCTCGCCCAGAAGCTGCTGGCCGAACGCGGCGCCGAAGCCGTGGCCGCGGCCCTGGTGCGCCTGCACCGGGCGCGGATGCCGGCGCCGGAAGAGCTGTTTGACGACGTCCGCGACCGCTCGCCGTCGGAGGCCCGTCCCCCGCGCCCCGAGCGTGGCCCGCGGCCCGAGGCGATCAGCGACGGCGTCTGGTTCCGCATGCCCATCGGGCGCAGCAAGAACGCCGATCCCAAGTGGATCCTGCCGATGATCTGCCGCCTGGGTCACGTGACCAAGAAGGACATCGGTCAGATCCGCATCTTCGACCGCGAGACCAAGTTCGAAATCTCCAAGGAGGCCGAGAGCCGGTTCCGTGAAGCGGTCAAGGCCGCCGGGCCGAACATGGAAATTCCGGTGGAGGCGAGCGAGCCCCCCGGCGCCGCGCCGCCCCGTCGCCCTGGCCCGCCCCGCGGCCGTCCGGAAGGCGGCGACGCCCGTCCGCCGCGCCGCGACTTTGGCCCGCGTTCTGAAGGCGGCGACGCCCGCCCCGACCGCGGTCCGCCCCGGGATCGTCCCCGCGGCGACGGCCCGCCGCCCCGGGGCCCGCGCACCGGTCCTCCGGGCGCAGGCTTCGCCGGCCCCAAGGGTCCTAAGAAGCCCTGGGACCCCACCGCGCCCAAGGGCCCCAAGGGACCCGGCAAGCCCCGCAAGCCCCGGGACTAGACCCGATCAGGCGACCTGCGCTCAGGCATTGAGCGCAGGTCCCTTATAGCTGTCGCGCAGGTCCTTCTTCAGGACCTTGCCGATGTGGCTGCGAGGCAGATTGTCGATCAGCACCACATCAGCCAGGCGCTGGGTCTTGCCGACCCGGGCGTTCAGCCAGGCCTTGATGTCGTCCGGCGTCGCTGTCTTGCCCGGGCGCAGGGTCACATAGGCCACCGGCGTCTCGCCCCAGCGGTCGGATGGCACGCCGACCACGGCCGATTCCAGCACGTCCTCATGCTTGGCCAGTTCCAGCTCCATGTCGCTGGGATAGATGTTGAAGCCGCCCGAGATGATCATGTCCTTCTTGCGGTCCATGAGCGTCAGGAAGCCGTCCTCGTCAAAGCGACCCACATCGCCCGTGCGGATGAAGCGCAGGCCGTCTGGGCTGTACCACTCGGCGTCGCGGGTCTTGCCCGGCTGGTTGTGGTAGCCGACCATCATCGCGCCCGAGCGGCCGACCACCTCCCCCACCTGGCCCTGAGGGACCTCCTTGCCGTCCTCATCGATCAGCCGGATGTCGTGCCCGTTCATGGGCTGGCCGACCGTGTGCAGCTTGTCGGGATGCTCGTGGGCCACCAGCATGCAGGAGCCGCCGCCCTCAGTCATGCCGTAGAACTCGATCAGGCCGCCGGGCCAGCGCTTCAGCACATCGGCCTTCACCTCCGGCGAGAACGGGGCCGAGGTGGAGAATTTCAGGACAAAGCTCGACAGGTCATAGGTGTCGAAGTCCGGCCGCTCCATGATCCGGCGGTACTGGACCGGCACCAGCATGGCGTGGGTGGCCCGGTGCTTGGCCGACAGCTTCAGGAACTTCTCGGCGTCGAACTTCGGCATCAGGACGGCCGTGCCGCCATTGCCCAGGGTGGGGAGGAAGCTGACCAGGGTGGTGTTCGAATAGAGCGGCGTCGAGATCATGGTCACCGCATCGACCGAGTAGATGCCCCGACGCACCTGGCCCCAGCGCATGGCGTGCGGCTGGACGATCCCCTTGGGCGTGCCGGTGGTGCCGGAGGAATATATGATGTTGAACGGGTCGTTGGGTCCGACTTCCACGGCCTGGGGCGTCGCGCCCTCGGCCGCCAGCCAGTCCTGGAAGGCGACCCCGGCCGAGGAGCCGTCCAGGGCCACGCGCTTGGCCTTGATCTGATCGGCCACCGGCTCCAGCAGGGTGGCGACGCCCGCGTCCAGGAAGAAGACCTCGGCCCCGCAGTCGTTGAGCATCATCACCAGGCTGTCGGCCGTGGACGACGGCGCGAGCGGCGCAGCCGCAGACCCGGCCCGCAGGGCGCCCATGAAGACCGCGGCATATTCCAGCGAGGTGGTGGCGCAGATGGCTGCGGCCTCGTTGGGACCCACCCCGTCGCGCTGCAGGGCCGCGGCGATGCGGTCCATCAGAGTGTTCAGCCCGGCATAGTCCAGGGTGCGCTCGCCATCCACCAGGGCGGGATGGGTCGGACGATCGCGCCCTTGGGCGGCGATCAGCGCAGAGAGGGTCCCGAAGTCCTGGGCCATGAGTTCTTCGGTGGTCATCGGCGCGTCCCTTTCCCGGATGTGTTTTCGGGAGTGGGCATATCGCGGAAGTCCGCCGGGCGGCAACCGCGCCGGCTTGCGTCTCAGCCGTTCCAGCGTCGGACGCGGCCGACATCCACATGGACGAAGTCGGAGCCTGGATAGTAGCCGACGCCCCCGGCCTGCAGCCCCCAGGCCGCATCCCGCAATCTGGCGAGGTCGACGCCGGGCATACGGATATCCATGGCCAGGCCGTCCATGTGCAGGCTGCGCTTGGCGACCCCGCCGCCGCCCGACTGACGCAGGGCCTCATTGGTGCGCGGCGAGCGGTAGCCGGAGATGACCTGCACCGGCTGGGCGCCGAACTCCGCCTGCAGGTTGGCCACGAGATCGAGGAGCCCCGGCGCCATGGCGTGGGTCTCACCGGTGCGATGGTCACGCAGCACCCTGGCCAGGCCGGCCAGCGCGTCCTTCACATAGGCGCCGGCCTCCCAGTAGGTCGCCGCCAGGCGCTCGCCGGTGTGCAGGTTCAAGACCGAAAGGTTGCGGGGCGCAGGGCTCGTGGCCAGGGCTGGCGCCGCCAGCGGCAAGGTGAGCGCGGCGCCGAGGAGGACGCGTCGGTTCAGAGACATGGGACTTCTCCTGGAGCGCCAAGCCTAGCAGGCCCTAGCCCGCTGAGGAGGCGCATTCGCTCTGTGGCGGCGCCATGTCGCGGCCAAGCTGCGCCAGGGCTTGGCGTTGCAGGGAGCCGGTGAGCTGAGCGTCCCAGCCATAGGGATCGGGCAGGAGATAGAGACCATCTTCGTCGACCAGGGCGGTGTTGTAGACCACGAACACCGGAACCGGCTGCGCCAGATCGACCCGCCGGGTCTCGCCCTGGAGGATGGCGGCGTCGATGGCTTCTCGTGTCCAGCCCTGGCTGGCCAGCAGCAGGGTCGCCAACTCCCGGGGCTTTTCAAGGCGCATGCAGCCGTGGCTGAGGGTGCGGACAGGCCGGGCGAACGCCGCGCGGCCCGGCGTGTCGTGCAGATAGACGCCGAACGGGCTCGGCATGTCGAACTTCACCTGGCCCAGGGAATTGGTGGGTCCTGGCCGCTGCTGCAGGCGGCCATCTCGATAGATGAAGTTGTTGCGCGCCAGATAGCCCGGGTCCCGCGCGGCCCGGGGCAGGATCTCGCCCTGGGCGATGGAGGATGGCACGTTCCAAGGGGGATTGAGGACCACCGTCTCGATCCGCGAGGCGAACATCGGCGTCTTGTTGGAGGCCGCGCCGACGATGATGCGCATGTCGAGGGCGGCCGCGCCCTCGATGAACAGCGCCGCACGGGCCGCGCCGACATCAGCCTCGATCCGGGTGGCGGGCAGCGGACGGGGCAGCCATCGCCACCGCTCCAGATTAGCGTCGATCTGGGCCAGCCGCGCCTGGGCGCCTACGTTCAGGGCCGCAAGGGTGGCCGGACCGACCACGCCATCGGGCTCCAGACCGCGTAGGGCCTGATAGCGGCGGACCACCGTCTCAAGGTCTGTGTCATAGACGATCGGCGACCTTGCCGTCGCCGTGACCGCTGCGGGAGCAGCCAGCGCTTCGAACCCCTCCGCCGCCAGCCGCGCGCGCAGGGCCTCGACCTGGGGTCCCACATCCCCGGGACGCAGAACGCCTGCGGCGGGCAAGGTCCCCCAGCCGCCGGCGGCGACCTTGGCCGCATAGTCGCGCCGCGCCGCCGCAAGACGACTGTAGCGGGGATCAGCGGGCGAGAGGCCGGCGATCCAGGCCTCCACCGCGCCCTGCGCCTGGGCCGTGGCCCACTCCGCTGGAATGTCCCGACGGGCCGGCGTCAGCGTCCAAAGGGGATTGATTTCGATCGGCCGGTTGAGACGTCCCGACTCCCGCTCCGCGTAGGCCAGCAGTTCGGCGACAAGCTCA
>Ga0208242_100431_pt1 | contig 28201 bp, 28 predicted proteins | sample SubbioAug_CSW13A_FD_184825 | JGI IMG/M metagenome (GOLD analysis project Ga0208242, IMG submission 184825) | Serpentinite rock and fluid subsurface biosphere microbial communities from McLaughlin Reserve, California, USA - CR12Aug_CSW13A (SPAdes) | ecosystem: Environmental > Terrestrial > Deep...
TATTTTTTGAAATTTTGACCTTTCTTAGCCATATAAAAAATACCTCCATAATCCAATTATAGAGGTATTTCGTTTTAGACAACATCGGTGTCTTTTTTTATTTGTCTACTAAACAGGGTGCAGTCTAGATTTCGATACTTTTTTTATCTTTTTAAGTGCACTTTCAACTTAATCTACAAGTAAGACCACTTTCCCTAGTTTTCCTGGTTTTTTAAAGTAGGCTTGCGCCTCTTTGGCTTGAACTAAACTAAACGTCTTATCAATAATGGGCACAATGACATTTGACTTTACAGCTTCTAGCAACTTCTCATATTCAGGCACAGTCCCAAGTACTGAACCAAAGATACTAATATGCTTTAAATACAGTGTTCTTAAATCGAGATGTGTTTTAACCCCTCCAATGGAGCCTGAAATACATAACTTACCGCCAATTTTTAAAACTTGTAAGGATGTAGAAAATAATGCATCGCCAACTACATCTAAGACAATATCCACTTTTCCACCACTCACTTTTTTGATGTCCTCAACTAAGGTTGAAGACTTGTACGATAAAACATGATGTGCTCCTAAGCTTTTAAGTTGTGCTTCATGGTCAAGATTTCCAACGAGCGCAATGACGTTCGCATGGAAAACTTTGGAAGCAATTTGCACATTAAAAAGTCCCACACCCCCTGTAGCTCCCAATATTAAGACCACATCATTGGGTTGTATTTGAACCTGTTCGCACATATGCCATGCGGTTAAACCACTGACAGAAAATACGCAACTTTCTTTAAAGTCAGGAAGTGGCATCTCAAAACAAAGATGGGCTGGCCACACCACATATTCAGCGTAACCTCCATCAACTTCTGATCCAATAAACGCTAAGTCTTCACTTAAATTCTCAACACCATATGCTCCACTTGAAATAAATGGAAATAAGACCACATTTTTACCGATCAAATGCTCATGATCACTTTTCCCAACACTCACAATTGTCCCTGCAATATCTGATCCTGGAACGCGTGGAAAACTGACTCCTGAAGCTTTCCAACCTGAAGCATGACCATCTCCATAAGCTCCTTCTCTCATCCAAATTTCAGTATTATTAATCGCGCATGCTTTCACTTGAATAAGCACTTCATCTTCCTTTACAGTGGGCTGTGCTCGTTGCACACATTCGAGTTGTTCTAATCCTCCATGACCATTGACTTGAATCACTTTCATACTAGACCTCCTTGTTTTATGAAACGTAAACACTTAAAATTTGAGATAATGGAGTGAGTACATGCTTGATTTGATTAACTTAGTTATACCATAGCCCAACCTAGTAAATCAAAAATCATAAAAAACACCAAGCAGTGACGTCACTCCTTGGTGTTTTAGAAACATGATTGTGTCTATGCTTTAAGCAGGATTAACACTCATTGGTTTACTTTTCTTTAAACTATCTAAAAGCATCCATCCCGCAATGAACAGACCTAGAATATTTAAGCCCATGACGACCCCAAAGGCAAGATCATAACTACCAGCATTCATATCACGAATGAAAGATGCTAATCGAGGTCCCACAAAGGCCGCAACCCCATAAGCTGTAAAAAGAAGTCCATAGTTAATGCCCATATGTTTTGAACCAAAACATTCAGCACATATTGAAGGCATAATCCCTAAGTACCCTCCAAAACATAACGCTATTCCACCAATCGCCATGACGACAATCGGAAGTGAAGACAACAGCGATAATGCGAGTAAACAAGATGCCGCCACCACATATGTGGTGGTGAGTGTGACCAACCGACCAAATCGATCTGAAACACTCCCCCAAAAGACACGACCTAAGGAATTGGATAACCCTAGAAAGCTCACAATAAAGGCCGCTTCTTGCGAAGATAATCCAACTTTGCTTTGAACAATCGGTGAAGCATGACCAATAATCATAAGTCCTCCAATACATCCAATCGCATAAAGAATCCATAGTAAGTAAAATTGAGGTTTCTTAATCATAGCCTGGGCACTCAAGGAATGATCAACCACCGTGGATGATGTAGAAGTCATCTTGTGTGGAGCATCTAAAAAACAAGATGCCATGATAATTATGAGTGAAAAAACGACACCAAAAATCGCAAACGTATTTAAGACACCAAATTGATGAATCAGATTCACTCCAAGTGGGGCAAATACAATTGCGCCTAAGCCAAATCCCATCGCAATAAGACCGCCCGCAAGACCTTTCTTATCAGGAAACCATTTGATGGTATTACCCACCATACACGTATAAATCATTCCGATGCCAAAACCACCAAGCAAACCATAGGATAAATACAAACCCATCAATGTGGTAATGCGTGAGGTTAGAAATAACCCAATCCCAAAGACAAGTCCCCCGGCCATTGTCACAAACTTTGGACCATAACGATCTTGAATCTTTCCTGCACTAATCATTGCCACAGGAACCAGTGAAAGACTTAAAGTGAATGCTAATGATGTATCCGTAGTTGACCAACCAAATAATGAAATAAGCGGATTTTGAAAGACACTCCATGCATAAGCTGAACCAATACACATATTGATAATCATTGATGCTATTAAAATAATCCAGCGATTTTTCTTCACATGACTCTCCTTTAAAAAGTACATGATAAACTTATCACAAGTTATCGCACTTGAAAAGCGATTTGTTATTTTTTTAACAAGATATTTTATTTAATATGAATACTAATTCATATTACTCACAAAGAGTCGCTATTCACTCATCATTTTTCACAATCAAGACCAAAAAAAAATAAGCTAAGATAGCTTATTTCCCTTGTTCCATTGATTTCATGATGGCACGAATTTGCGCTTCGGAAGGTTTTCTTCCCATTTGCATAAACATTGCACGAATCATCTTCTCATTAATCGGTGGATTTTCTTTAAGTTGTTTTTCAAACGCACGACGTGTGAAGTAATATCCTAAAGCACCCCCGACGAGTAGCCCCACGATGAGTGATATAATGCTTGTGATAAAGTCCATGGTGTTCTCACTTTCTTGTTAGGTTTAATTTGTGATAATTATATCACAATTATTCTTGTTCAACAGTATTTCTTGTCAATTTATATGCAGATTTACGCTCATGTTCTTTAAGGAATTTCTTACGTAAACGGATGGCATCTGGCGTAATTTCGACGAGTTCATCATCATCAATAAACTCTAAACCAAACTCTAGGGTTAATGCTTTTGGCGTGGTTAAGCGCATCGCTTCATCCGCTCCTGTTGAGCGAATTGAGGTTAGTTTTTTATTCTTAATTGGATTAACCACCATATCCATATCTTTAGCGGTAATCCCGATGATCATCCCTTCATACACTTTAGTTTGTGCTCCAATAAATAAGGTGCCACGCTCTTGTAAGTTGAATAAGGCATATGTCATCGCAACCCCATTTTCATTAGAAATCATGACTCCTGCACTTCTTTCAAAGCTCACATTAAGTTTTGGTTGATAGCCTTTGACTTTACGAATGAATATCCCCTCCCCTTTAGTTTGGTTTATGAAGGTTTGACGATATCCAAGCAGTGCACGAGTGGCGACCACATAAATGGAAGTCACATACCCCTCACGCTCACTCACATCAATCATCTCAGCATAGCGATAATTCATGTCTTTAAGCACAATACTTTGATAGGCTTCTGGAACACTTAAAATCACTTCTTCATACGGTTCACATAACACCCCATCAATCATTTTCTCAATAACCTGAGCTTTTGAAACTGCCATTTCATAGCCTTCACGACGCATCTTTTCTAAAAGAATTGACAAGTGTAGTTCACCTTGACCACTGATTTTGAACGTATCTGTAGAATCAGTATCTTCCACTTTTAATCCCACATTGGTTTCTAATTCTTTCTCTAAGCGCTCACGTAAGTTTCTTGACGTGACATACTTTCCACTTTGTCCCGCAAAGGGTGAAGTGTTCACTAGCATATGCATGGATAATGTCGGTGGTGCGATATCAATCATCGGTAAACTTTGAGGATGATTGATATCAGAGATGGTGTCCCCAATACGGATATCACTGATTCCAGAAATGACCACAATGTCCCCAGCACTCGCACTCGAAACACTGGCTCGTTTTAATCCTTCAAGAACAAATAGCTCTTTAATGGCTGTTTTTTTAATCACCCCATTTTTAGAAATATTCACTTGCGAATTTGGTTTTAATACACCTGAGCGTAGCCGACCAATCCCGACACGTCCAATATAATCATCATAATCGAGTGCAGTGATTTGAAGTAAACATGGATCTTCTTCATTCACAGGATAAGGTTTCACGTGAGTGAGTAATGTATCAATAAGAGGTTGAATTGACGTTCCCTCTTCTTCCAGTGAAGTTTGAATGATCCCTTGTTTCGCAATACCATACAAAATGGGGAAATCAAGTTGCGTTTCAGTAGCATGTAGATTTAGGAATAAGTCATATACCATATCAATGACTTCATGAACACGAGCTTCTTTCTTATCGATTTTATTGATAAGTAGAATTGGATTTAATCCTTTTTTAAGCGCAGTGGATAAGACAAAACGAGTTTGTGGCATAGGCCCTTCAGCACTATCCACAAGTAATATCACGGTATCGACAGTATCAATAATACGCTCAACTTCACTGGAAAAGTCTGCGTGACCCGGAGTATCGACGATATTGATCTTCACATCGTCAACGCGAATTGAGCAGTTCTTAGAGGTAATGGTAATCCCACGTTCACGCTCTAAATCATTGGAATCCATGACTTGCGTTTCACTGAGTTGATGTTTACTAAGCGCATGACCATACTTTAAGAGCGCATCCACAAGGGTACTTTTCCCTGCATCTACGTGGGCAATCACGGCAATGTTAATAATTGATGTCATATTGTAGACCTTCTTTCAATAAAAAAACCCCTGAAACTTCCAGGGTAAACCCAAAAGGAGTGATATTCCCTGATGTTATCAGGTGGGTCGTCTATGGACGTGTTTAGGATTCTTACACAAGTGCAAGCTTTCAACACCCACGTCCAACTCAACATCCCTATCATTTAGTGTTGGAAATAGTATAACCTTTTGGGCATCTTTATTATACCATATTTTTTTAATTCCGACATTACTTTGATTGAATCGAAATATGTAATTCTTGAAGTTGTTTTTCACTCACTGGACTTGGAGCTGATGTGAGCGGACAACGTGCAGAAGCATTCTTAGGAAACGCAATCACATCACGAATACTAGAGGCATTGGTGAGCACCATCACGAGACGATCTAGACCAAATGCAATTCCTCCATGAGGTGGCGTTCCATAGTTAAACGCATCCACAAAGAAACCAAATCGGGTTTCAATTTGCTCTTGGGTAAAACCAAGCAGTTTAAATACATCACTTTGCATGTGTGATGAATATATACGCTGAGATCCTCCCGCTATTTCATAGCCATTACATACAAGGTCATATGCATTAGCTAACGCTTCAAGAGGTTTAGAAATAAAGGTGTCCATGTAGGCGTCTTGAGGACGTGTAAATGGATGATGGCGTGCAATGATGCCACCTGTTTCAGGATCTTCCTCAAACATTGGGAAATCCACAATCCACACAAATTCAAAATGTTTTGGATCAAAGCTGTGATGACGATGACCTAAATGTAAGCGTAGTGCTCCCATGGCGGTACATGCTTTTTCCCATTCACCCATTAGACATAATACACCATCGCCATCTTTTAAGTTACACGTGCTAATTAAGTCTTGAATTTCAGATTCACGCATCAGTTTCACGGCACTTCCAGTAAGAGTGCTATCACCATACTTAAAGTGAACTAAGTGTTGACCCCCATATTTTTTCACAAGTGCTGTAAGTTCATCCACTTCTTTACGCGATAATGACGCCCCTTGAGGAACCACTAAAGCTTTGATGCTTGACGAAGATGGTCGATTTGAGAATAAACCAAATTCGGTGTTTTTAAACACGTCATTAAGAGTGTATAATTCCCATCCAAAACGTAAGTCTGGTTTATCACTTCCATACTTATCTAATGCTTCATGAAAACTCATTCTTCTAAAAGGAGTCACTAAGGGTTGTTTTAAAGCCTTATCAAAGATGGAGTGCATCACCCCTTCAATGTGTTCAAATAAACCATCCGCATCCATGAAACTGGCTTCAATATCCACTTGGGTAAAGTCAAGTTGTCTATCAGCTCGTAAGTCTTCATCTCTAAAACAACGAGCCACTTGATAATACCGCTCAAAACCCGCAATCATAAGCAGTTGTTTAAAGATTTGGGGTGATTGAGCTAAGGCATAAAACTCTCCATCATGGACCCGTGAAGGCACTAAATACTCACGTGATCCTTCTGGGGTTGACTTCGTCAACATTGGCGTCTCCACATCAATAAAGTCGTGATCATCAAGATATTCACGCATGGCCCGAACGATTTTTGCACGCATCATCAGTTTTTCTTGCATCACTGGACGGCGTAAGTCTAAGTAGCGATATTGCATGCGGGTATCTTCTAACGCATCCGTTTCATCCGCAATAATCATTGGCGTTGTTTGGGCGGTAGAAATAATACTCACTTTTGAAGCGATGAGTTCAATATCTCCAGTTGGAATATTTGGATTGATGTCTTTGCGCATCGCAAGAAGTCCTTCCACAGATAAGATAAATTCATTTCTGACTTCTTTAATGGACGGTGCAAGTTCTTCATTAATGACGATTTGTAAGATTCCGGTTTTATCACGCAAGTCAATAAAGACAAGTTGACCAAAGTTACGACGTTTCGCAACCCAACCAACCGCTGTGACAGATTGGCCCACCATTGATTGATTCAGTTGGGCGTGGTGTGTAGGTTTCATGTTCATAATGTTCTCCTAATGGTCACAGTGTTCGTGACCATGTGATAATAAATGATCGATATGGGATACAAGATCATCACTCGAGACATCTTTTGAATGTGTCGAGCCTGCTTGTTTCACATTAAATTTCCCTAATTGATAGCTTTCTTCACTCACAAAGACTAAAACACGAGCCTTTGAGCGTTCCACTGCTTTAAACAATGAGTTTTTACTTCGTCCTGCTAAATCGTATTCAACCTTAAATCCTTGAGCACGTAAATAAAGTGAAACACTTTGAACACGCGCATCATCCCCAGTCAGTGAGAGTACATAGACATCCACATCATCACTCGGTTCAAAATCAAGTCCTTCAGCTTCCATAGCCACTAGGATGCGCTCAAGTCCCATGCCAAAGCCAACTCCTGAGCGTGATGGACCACCAAAGTATTCCACCAGATGATCATATCGACCGCCACCAAAGAGGGTGCTTTGTGAGCCCATATTCTCTGAAGTCGATACGACTTCAAAGACTGTCTCAGAGTAGTAATCCAGTCCTCGTACTAAGCGATCACTCACTTCCCAAGGAATACCTAGTTCACTCAGTTGGGCGCATACCGCATCAAAATGAGCTTTGGATGCCTCACTTAGTACTGTATGAAGTGAAGGTGCACTCAGCATGGCCGGATGCTGTGTATCGACTTTACAGTCTAGAATTCGTAGTGGATTTTGATCATAACGACGTTGACAATCCTCACACAACTCCTGCACATGAGGTTTAAAATGATCTTTGAGTAGTGTTTTATAAGCCTCACGAGTGCTTTGATCACCTAAGGTATTAATCAGAACCTTACACTGCTTTAAGCCAAGTTCTTGAATGAAGGCATATCCCATATAGATGATTTCCGCATCCATGAGTGGGTTTTTTGCCCCTAAGTACTCCACCCCAAATTGATGGTGAATTCTCATTCGTCCTTTTTGGGGACGCTCATAGCGAAAGTTAGGACCGACATAATAAAACTTAGAAATAATCTCGGGATCTGCATACAACTTGTGTTGAACATAAGCACGAAGTAACCCTGCCGTGCCTTCTGGTCTGAGTGTTAAAGAGCGACCACCACGATCATCAAAGGTATACATTTCCTTATTGACCATATCACTGGAATCATTGCCTCGTTTAAATACTTCAGTATGTTCAAAGATTGGGGTTCTCATAAGATTCAAATGGTAAACACTCGCAAAAGCTCGAATGAGTTCTTCTAATGCTTCCCACTTCTTATTCTCTTCATAAAAGATGTCTTGAGTGCCTCGCGGCGATTGAAAATTTGCCATATTGTGCTCCTTGTAAATAAAAAAAAGCATCCCTAAGGACGCTTGTGCGCGGTACCACCTTAGTTCACTACATGTCGTAGTGCAACTTCACCTGATAACGGGTGGACCCGACACGCTTTACTGATTTCAAACGTGCTCTTCAAGTGTGTCCATCTTAGGTGCTTCGCAAGTGTTTCACCAACCCACTTGTCTCTTAACCCACATCATAAGACTCTCACTCTCATTAGAATTGTCTATATTATACTCAACTCACGATACTTTATCAACATTAGCGTGTAATTCGCTCAACACTAATGACTGAATTCACTTTTCTTAAGTTCACCATTAAAATCTGAAGATGATTAAAATCATCCACATTGACTTTTAAGGTGGTCGTGGCAGTGACTTTATCGTCATTGACCACAGAATTCACGGATTGAATGGTCGCTTTATATTGCGAGATGATGGTGACTAAATCAGTCAGTAAGTAACTACGATCATTGGCTAAGATTGAGAGTTCAACTTCATATTTTCCTTTATCAAAATCTTCATCCCACATGACTTCAATCAGTCGATTTTTTTCCTTAATAATATTCGGGCAATCAATACGATGAACCTTAACTCCTTGACCTTTGGTGATATACCCAATAATTGGATCACCAAATACTGGTTTACAACACTGTGATAAGGTGATCATCATCGAATCCACCCCAGCCACTTTAATTCCTGATTTTGAGATGGTTTTCTTTTGCACAGCAGGTTTAAATAAACGTCCTAGACCTAAATCTAAGATGTTCTTACGCTCTACCACGAGTTTTTCAAATAAAGCTGCAGTCGAAAGTGAGCGTGCCGCTAAGGCATAATACATTTCATCCAAGTTTTTTAGATTAAATTGATGAAGAATATGCTCAACTTTATCACGCTTCACATGTTCAGAATTTTCTAAACCACGTTTTTTAACTTCATCTTTGAAGATGGCTTCACCCTTCACAATCAAGGCTTTGCGCTCAACTTCTTCTTTCTTTTGTAGGAAGTTACGAATCTTAACTCGGGCATGAGAAGTCTTGACAAACTTCAACCAATCTTCACTTGGACCATTGGATTGTTTTGAGGTTCTTATTTGAACCACATCCCCTGTTTTTAAGGCTGTATTAAGTGGAAGTAACACACCATTAATGATTGCTCCAATGGTGGTATGCCCGACATCAGTATGAATTCGATATGCAAAATCAATCGGCGTGGAACCATTTGGTAAATCAATGACGCGTCCTTTGGGTGTCATGACATAGACATTCGCTTCAAAAATATCTTTTTGAACGGCTTCCATGTATTCTTGGGCATCTTCATCAATATCCGTTGAGAGTAAACCAAAGTCTTTAAACCATGATAAACGCTCTTCAATCTCTTTTTGTTCCTTATCTTTAGAAATACCTTCTTTGTATCGCCAATGAGCTGCAACCCCACGTTCCGCAATCGCATCCATACTTTCAGTACGGATTTGAACTTCAAAAATATGGCCTTCTCCCCCCACAATGGTGGTATGTAAGGATTGGTACATGTTCATTTTAGGCATCGCAATATAATCTTTTAATCGTCCTGGGATAGGACGATACGTGGCATGAATATACCCTAAGACTTCATAACAATTCACCGCATCATCCGTCACAATACGAATGGCCATGAGATCTAAGATTTCATCAAATCGTTTATTCTTAACCGTCATTTTCTTATAAATTGAATATAAGTGTTTAGAGCGTCCAAAGATACGATGTTTTAAGCCATGTTCATTCAAAAGATTGGAAATCTCTTGAATCATGTCCGTGACTTGTTGGTCACGCTCAGCTTTGCGCATCTCCACCAGTTTCGCGACTTCATAGTATTTTTCAGGATAAAGATAATGAAAACTTAAGTCTTCAAGCTCATTTTTAATCTCAGAAATCCCTAGTCGATGCGCAATCGGAGCATACACATCCAAGGTTTCTGCGGCGATTTTACGTTGTTTTTCCTCACTTTGATAGGAAAGTGTGCGCATATTATGCAAGCGATCGACCAGTTTAACTAAAATAACACGAATATCTTTCGCCATCGCAATAAAAATCTTACGATGATTGGCCGCCAAATATTCTTTTTCATCTTTGAAAGATAAGTTACCAATCTTCGTGACCGACTCCACTAAGGTGGCGATATCACTTGAGAACTGCTTTTTAATTTCATCTTTACTGACACCACAATCCTCTAAGGTATCATGAAGTAATCCAGCACAAATCGTAGATGGACCAACGCGAAGTTGTGAGAGTAAAAGCGCTACTTCAAGGACGTGGGTGGAGTAAGGTTCACCACTTTTTCGTACTTGTCCTTCGTGTTTTTCAATCGCAAAAGCCATTGCCTTATCAATTAAAGCAATGTCTTTTTCGCTCACAATGTATTGTGAGATTTTATGCTTTAAAGCATCTTGTAGTTGAATTACACGCTCATGCATGAACCCCTCACTTTGAACCTATCTTAGTAGGTTAAGGATGTAAAGATAGGCACTCCTGATAATTTTTCACGGCCATGGAGGTCTTCTAACTCAATAAGGAATGCACAACCGACCACAACACCACCAAGTTGTTGAACAAGTTTAATCGTTGCCTCAACAGTGCCTCCGGTCGCAAGCAGATCATCCACAATTAATACCTTTTGCCCCGGCTTAATCGCATCCGCATGAATATGCAGTTCATTACTGCCATATTCTAAGTCGTATTTGAAACTTACAGTTTCACGAGGTAACTTTCCAGGTTTACGTACTGGTACAAATCCAGTATTTAAAGCAACCGCCACGGGGCATCCAAAGATAAATCCACGAGATTCAGGTCCCACAATAATCTCCGCATGAACTTGCTTCGCAAACTCAATCATTTCATCGGTGGCATACTTAAATGCTGCACCATCACCCATCAGTGGGGTAATATCTCTAAATAAAATACCAGCTTGTGGGAAATCTTTGATTTCCGCAATATAATTTTTTAAATTCATAATGTCCTCCAGGATAGGTGTATTATACACTAAAATGTGTGCTCTTGGCACGGTTTAAACGCAGTTAATGTGATTTGCACGGATTTTGAACCCATGTATGCATTGATTCCTAAGGTGCCTTCAATGTCCAAAAGCTGCCCCACAACACACTGTGAAAAAGTTGGGTCAAAGGCAAAGATTTCTAAGACATTAGCTTGGGTGAAGATTGTTGCTTTGCTTAGTCCTCCCTTAAGTGGAGTGATGGATTTAAGTTTAACTTTTTCAAGTTTAATACTCGGTTTTTCCCAACCCATCCCAAAGGGACGAAGTGATTCAAACTCAATGACTGAATCTAAGGTAATGAGAGTTGGATCAATCACTAACGCCTCATCACTTTGCATGAGCGGTGGATGATCTTTCATATCTTCAAGAATATGAGCTTTAAAGCTCTCAAAATGCTCATGTGAAATCTCAAGTCCAGCCGCTTTCGCATGACCTCCAAAATGCATCAATAAATGCTCATAGGGTTGAATTAAATCCACAAGATGCACATTATGAGAGCGCATGGACCCTTTTATTGAATCCGCCTTCTTCACCCCGACAAAAACATTGGTGTTAACTTGACGCATGATTTGATTCGCAATCAAACCAACAATGCCTTCATGAAACTCATCAGAAACAATGAATTTAAAGTGATCATCCCCTTGCGCTTGAGCTAAGGCTGAGGCGGACATGGTTTTCGTTAAAACTTTTCGTTGTTCATTGATGTCTTCAACCTGCGTGGCATAACGTACCATTGAATTTAAGTCCGTAGAACATAGATAATTGACCATCGTGTTCGCATTCGCAAGTTCAGACATCCTCCCTATCGCATTAATTTTCGGAATCAGTTGAAAACTTAAATCTTCTTCATTCACACTTTGTTTTTTGAGCAATAGCGCAAATGGTGTAATCATGGCTTGATTCATGGATTCAATGGCTTTGACCACTAGATAGCGGTTCACATGATGAAGTGGCATCATATCCGCAATGGTGGCCACACCAGCACATTGAATCATAAAGTCATTATCTTGATTTAAATACTTTGCCAATAGCCATACTAACCCACTTGTACACATGGACGTGTATTCAGCATCAAGGAGTGTAGGATGAAGCAAAGCCTTTACTTCTAGGGGTTGAGTGATCGTGTGATGATCAATAATCACAACTTGTTTTGAAGCCTCTTTGAGTAGCTCTAAAGCCTCAAAAGCACTGACTCCATTATCAACACATATAAAGAGGTCATAACCTTTCTCAAGGGCTTGTTTCACAATGGGAGGTTTAAGCCCATATCCTTCATCGATGCGATGTGGGATGTAATAACCGACTTGAAGATTTAGTGCTTTACATAAAGAAACCATCATTGCTGTGGAACAAAGTCCATCCGCATCATAATCTCCCGCAATAAATACTTTTTGATTTGTTTGACTTGCATGTTCAAGTAATGCTTGAATGGATTGGAGTACACTAATGTGATGGATGTCAAAAATACACGGTTGACGCAGCGAAAAAGCGTGATGCGTCGTGAGCATCTTTTCACTTAGCAGTTGCGCTAATGGGGTTTTAAGGGGGGGTAATGTAATGTTCATAGTGAAAAAGAAAAAGGGAGAAACTCCCTTTTAATCATTAATACCAATGATGGTCATTTCATCAAGATCTTCTTTTTTGCGAGTTTTGACTTTTTGGGCTTTTGGTTTGCGGTGTTGTTTGAGCCATAACCACACGATCGCCGCAATGAAGATGGATGAGTATGCTCCCGCTGTAAGACCAAAGACCATGGCAATGTTAAAGTTGAAAATTTCACGGCTTCCAAGGATTAAAAGCGCAAGAATTGGTAATACTGTGGTGAAGGTATTGAAAATACTTCTAAATAACGTTTCCGCAATGGCTTCATTCACAATGTAAATGTAGTCTTTCACGTGAAGTACTGATTTAGGGTAATTATTAAGCGTATGACGAATACGATCAAACACCACGATGGTGTCATCCACTGAATATCCAATAATCGCCAAGATGACCGCAATGAGTTCGATATTGAATTCAAGTCTAAAGATTGCGAATAAAGCGAATACGATTCCAATATCATGCACTAAGGCGACAATGGTACCAATCGCATAGTCAATTTCAAATCTAAAGGTAATATATCCTAACATGAGTAGCCATGCGACTAAGGACAAGATGACGGCGGAAAGTGCAAGTTCACGTCCGATAACTGGGGTAACCACGACATCATTCGCAGGATGTCCGTAGGTACGTAAAATATAGCCCTTGAGTGCTTGTAAGTTCTCACTACTTTCAGTTTCACGGGTAGTGACATACGCTGTATTATCCCCTGCAAATTGAACACGAATATTATCATATCCAAATTGTGCGAATTGTTGACGAAGTGTCGCCGTATCAAATCCTTCATCGGATGTAACCGTAATCTTGGTTCCTGAAGCGAAATCAACCCCGAAGTTTAAGAAGTCACCTGAAGTTGCTAAGTTAAATAAGCCAAACGCTCCCCCTGTAATGAGGACAACTAATGAACCCAAGATAAATTTGCGTGAAATCTTCACGAAATCAATCTTTTCAAAACCACCAAAGTAGCGACGTTCTTCCCCTTTTGATAAATCAGGAATCATGTCTTTTTTCACTTTAAATAAGGTTAAGTTCGTAAACTTACCTGATAAAACAAGTTGTCTTAATAAGAATTTTGTAATGAATACGTTGACAAGGAGGGTTGTTAAAACCGTCACCATCAACATCGTCGCAAAGCCTTTAATCGCCCCTGTGCCAAGTAAATACATGACAGTGGCTGAGATAAAGGTTGTAAATTGGCTATCAAAAATCGTCCAAAACGCTAAACGATGACCTTCATCAACCGCTGTTTCAAGACGTTTTCCTAAGTATAACTGATCTTTAATTCGCTCAAAAGTCACGACGTTCGCATCGACCGTCATCCCTACCCCAAGGAGTAAGGCTGCGATGCCTGGTAAGGTATATACCCCACCCAATGAGTTATACAGCGTGAAGACCACTAACACATACAGCGCTAACATAAAGGCGGCCACAATGCCTGGGACATGATACACCACGACCATGGCTAACATAACTAGAAGTACCCCAACTAGACCCGCTGCGATGGTTTTTTCAAAAGCTTCTAACCCAAACTCAGCACTCACTGCGTTTGAGAAAATTTCATTCATACGTACTGGAAGTGATCCAGAGTTAATTAAATCCGCAAGTTCACGAGCACTGGCTTCGGTAAATCCACCTTCAATCACCACATCGCTTCTAAAGCCTTGACGGACTGTTGCGGCTGAAATGTATTTAGGATTAGATTTAGCGGCTTCTGCACGATAGCTATCGCCTTCTTGAAAGTCAAGCCAAATCACAAGTAAGTTGTTGCCACTTGAAAGTTTTGAAACTTTATCAGTGATTTCAAAGAATTTATCTTTATCCGCAATCTTTAATGAGACAATGGGTTTACCACTATCAAAAGAAAGTGATGCTCCACCTTCAGTAAGTATGGTTGCATCCGCTAATAAGTTATCATTCACATCTCTAAATTCAAGATTGACTGATGCTGAAATAATGCGACGAGCTGTATCTTGATCACTTACACCCGCAAGCTGAACACGAATACGATTATCCCCTTCAATAATAATTTGTGGTTCAGAAACCCCTAAGACGTCAACACGCTTAGATACGGCACGAGCCACTGCACTCATCGAAGGAAGAGAAGTACTGTTATTAAGTGGTGTCACTTCATAAACAATTTCAAATCCACCTTGTAAGTCTAATCCTAATGTCATATCGTTACGAATGGATGGACCAAAAGTTACCACCAAAGCCACAATGGCCATGATGGTCGTAAAGAAGATAGACAATCTTAATTTTTTAACGTTCATACGTTGCCTCCAAGTAAATCTTCATAATCCTGTAGGTGAGAATTCACCCCTTGTTTGATCGCGTGATGCATAAGCACTTTCACCACATCTTCAAGTTTCACTTCAAAGATATCTTTCACTGCTTCATGCAAATGTTGTGGTGGATGATGTTTCCATTTTATTGCACAAGTCAAAGCCACATCAGCGGCACTCACTTCATGAGCCCCTTGATCACATAAGGCATTTGCTTTCAATAGAAGAGCGAGCGTAACTCGCTTGTCGTTGGTATAATTCATGATAACCTCACCACTTGCTTAACTATTATAAAGGAAAAATGATTAAAAGTGTATCTTTTTTACCGTGAGGTGGCCAAGTTATTCACTAAAGCTTTAAACTGGTCTCCCCGATCTTCAAAATTCTTAAATTGATCATAACTTGCGCACGCTGGACTAAGCACAATGACTTCTTTTGGTTTCGCAATTTTAAGTGATTCATGAAGCGCTTCAGCCATTGTGTTCACCACAATGGCTTGTGGAAATAATGCCTTAAGTTGATGTTTGGTTTCACCATACACTACAAGTGAAGCAATCTTTGATTCATAGTCTTTAAGAAGATCAAAGGGTAAATGCTTATCATACCCACCCATAATGCAATGTATGGGATGGTCAAAAGCTTTTAAAGCCACAATCGTTGCTTCCACATTCGTGGCTTTTGAATCGTTATACACTTTTACCCCATGAATCGTGTTCACATATTCAATACGATGAGGTACTCCTTTAAATGATGAGATCGCTTTTGAAAGCTTCATAGGTTCAACACCCACCACAATCGCCATCGCAGCCGCAACCATCACATTGAATAAATTGTGGCTTCCCTCCAGTGGGACTTCATCCTTTGAAAAGATGACCCGACCATTCATAATAATTTTATGACCCATCACCATAATATCCGCATCTTGAGTGAGGGAGATTGTAAGCACCTTGCATTTAAAGTCTTTAGGTTTGCTATTCATAATATTTTCATCATCAATATTAAGAATAAACGTGTCCGTTTCATCAAGATTTGAAACGATACGCCATTTGGCTTGATAGTATTCAACAGTAGACGGAAACACATCAAGATGATCAGGAGTTAAGTTAAGGATCGTCGCAACTTTAGGTTTAAAAGTATGCGTGTCTAAGAGTTGAAAGGCGGCTATCTCACAAGACACCATCATTGGATCATAAGGATGATCAAGGACCACTTGACTTAATGGAACACCATTATTTCCAGCACTAATACCAAAAGGGGTGCATGTTTTAAAGATATGCCCTAACACTTCGGTGGTGGTGGTTTTACCATTCGTACCGGTAATGGCACATAGTGTATACTGAGGCACAAAAAAACAAGCAAATTCAATTTCATTATAAATGGGTTGTTTTTTCTCACAGGCTACGACAAATGGATGAGTGTATGGAATCCCTGGGTTTTTAATAATCACATCAAAATCATGATTAAGGATGTCTTCTCTAAATCCTCCATCAAGAATTGTCAGATTAGGATGGGTAAACGATGGTTGCTCAATGATCGCTTCATCCATGAGAATGACGTCATAGCCTCTAGAACAAGCCAGTTTTGATGCCGCAAAGCCACTACGAGCTCCACCTAGAATTAGTGCTTTTAAAGCCATATTAGAAACCTCCAAGCGCAAAAAGAATGAGCCCTAGACCTAAACTTAGTGCCCCAAAAGCGTAGAACATAAGCACAACCTTCACATCTTTCATGCCTTTTAAGACAAAGGCATAATGAATCGGCGTATAGGAGAATACCCGACGCTTAAACACACGGACGGCCACTTGTTGGATAATGACACACACAATCTCAACTAAATACACACTATAAAGCACGATAAAGACAATTTCATGATTTAAAACCATCCCAATCATGATGAGTGCTCCCCCTAAACCATAACTTCCCACATCCCCCATGAAAATTTTAGCAGGTGCGAAGTTAAATATCAGAAAAGCCATAAGTGATCCAAGTAAGGCAAAGATGAAGACAATAAGTTGAGCTTCTTGTGTTAATGCAATGATGGTTAAACCACTTAATACGAAAAGTGCTAATCCTGCCGATAAACCATCCATACCATCGGTGATATTAAAGGCATTAATGCTTCCAACAATCATAAAGACGCGTACTGGGATTAAAAACCAAAGTGGTAAAGTTAAAGTTAACCCAAAAAATGGAATGGGAGATGCATCTAAGGTGAACACCACAAATGATATGGCGAATAAGGTTTGAAAGAGTAATCGTGTTTTCCCTGATAAACCATCATTTTTTCCTTCTTTAATGATTTTAATATCATCCACTAATCCAATGGATGCAAAAAGAAGGGTGTGAAGGATGACACTGAAGAAGCGCACATCAAGCGCATTTGGAAAACTTACAAAAATACTTACAGCACTCGCGACAAGCAAAAAAACCACTCCTCCAAAGATAGGAGTGCGTTGTTTTGTTTTGTATGTTTCAATCGCAAATTCACTCACATGTTGAGCGATTTGCATTTTTTTAAGGATTTGAATAAAGATAGGATAAATCATCCATGCGAAACCTAAACTAAGGAAAAATGCCATAATTGCCTCCATTTGCACTATTGTATCATGGCTTCTTGGCTGTAAGAATAATTTTCTCATTGATTGGTTCATTAAACGCAATATTTGATGAAACAATCATTCCTTCTCCAAGGATTTCCATATCTAACGATGCAAAGCGAGCAAGATGTAAAGCTTCATTAACGCTTAACCCGATCACATAAGGCATCGTGGTGAGGGGCGCATTGGTTTGCGCAAGTATGAGGGAAGAGGATAAGACTTTAGAGTTCGGCGCAATGGATAAATGCGTAATCTGATTCCCCTCACCTAGGACCAGGGTTTTTAACTTGTGTTCTAAAGCAAATGCATTAAAGCGGGCCACACTTTGGTTCACAAAGGATGGGACATGAATGATGGTTGTTTCACTCGAACTTTGTTCCTGTGAAACATTCATAGAAACGGCAATCTTTCTTAATAAGGCTTTTTGAGCATCCACACGTTGATGCCCCCCTTTCGCATCTTTAGCGCTAAAGGCATAATACATTAAGTATTGTGGGTTTTCATAAGGAAGCGCTGCAATGAAGGAATACATATACTCATCCGTTTTATATCCTCCAGTTGGGGAAGGAAGTTGTGATGTTCCTGTTTTTCCAATAATATTTGCTTCTTCGATTTGATAGGAACGACCAGTGCCATTTACTACCGCACCACGAAGTAATTCAATCATTTGAGCGGTGGTGGATGGTGAAAACACTTGATTTAGAAGTGTTGGCGATTGTTCATACACCACTTGTCCGGTGGATGGATCCACCACTTGTTTCACAATCGAAGGTTGGATATGTTGTCCATCATTCAGGAGGGCTTGATACGCTGAAAGCATATTGATAGGGACCACTGTACTTCCTTGACCAAATCCTAAGGTAATCATTTCAATGGGATAGCGAGCAATCAATTGACCATTGATACTGCGTAAACCGTAAATATTGAGGTTTCTAAAGAGGGATAGTTGTTCTAGTGTAGCGATATATGATGATGGGTGGATATAATCGGTTAATAACACCGCCACTGACGTATTGAGGGATAATTCAAACCCACGATTGAAGTTAACAAGTCCATGATCCACACGATTAAAGTTTCGTACGGTCGCATATGAACCGGTACTATTTGGTAACCAAGTGGGTAGACCATTGGATATGCCCATATAAAATACACGGCTAGGTATTGTGATATTAGGATCATAAAGACCTTGTTCAATGACTGAAGCCCATAGTAAGGTTTTCATCACTGAGCCTGGTTCAATATTGGACTGTGCATTAAGATCCACATATGACTCAATATTAAGTCGATTCGGATCAAAACTTGGTGTATGACCATATCCTAATATTTCTGCGGTTTGGATATTCATGACCATCGCAAAAGCCATGGAAGCATTATGTTCCTGCATGGTTTGGGCAAGGGATAATTCGAGTGTTTCTTGAATACCACGATCTAATGTTGAGATAACATTAGCTCCATGAGTTGGAAGTGTTTCTTCATAAAGCATGTCTTTGTAGATAAAATCAGCAGCATCACTTTGATAGCGCACAGAACCATTAATGCCTCTTAAAAATGGATTAAGAGTCAATTCAATCCCAGTCTTACCATCAATCATTCTTAGGTTTTGATCATATTGGGCAATACCTATAAGATGAGATGCGAAAACGCCTAAAGGATAATGTCGTGATTGAGTCGTTTCAAAAGCTAATCCAGGTAGATTTAATGCTTCTATGGCTTGTTTTTGCGATAAGTTTAAATTACGACCTGCAGTACCAAGTTCGGTTTGAAATAGATTTCGTGATAATAATTCAAGGATATTTGCTTCACTTGTATTGAGGATAGGGGCTAAGGCTTTAGCCGTGGCTTCTTTATCCACAACATACGCAGGTTGATTATTAATTCCTTTGCGATTAGGTGATAAATACGCAATAAGTTTATAGGTGGTCACATCTTCCGCAATGACTTCTCCATGACGATCTAAAATCTGACCTCGAATGGCTGGAAGCATGGATTCTTTAATGTGCACCTGTTTCGCAATGTCCGCAATGTTAATGTTGGAATGCGTATGAATACCCATAATGGTAAGCACAAACACATTGAAACTGATGGCACTGATCGCAATAAAAAACACAGTAAACCATATCACCATCGAAACATTGGTCATATTCAGTTTAATGCGTTTACGTTTAATCGTTCTTGCCGATGGTGATGATGTTGGTGTGCGAGCGTTCATATCCACTTTCCCTTGCGATAGCTACAATACGAGCATAATGAGATAATTGCTGAATGTCAATTGTCAATGCTTCGTTTTCACGCTTAAGCGCTGTCATGGAACGCTCATAGCGTTGAATTTCAATCGACATTTGCGTTTGGATAGTACGAATAAAAATCGGTTCCACAATATATTTAGCCGTTAATGAAACTAAGAAAAGAATGATCACAAAGATGCGACCTAAACGAATTTTTCGCTTTACTATTCTTCGTTTCATGAACTTCTCCTTTAGAGCCTTTGAATGGCTCGTAGTTTAGCACTTTTTGATCGTGGATTATCCATAAGTTCTTGTTCATCCGCAATCATAGGTTGTTTAGTTAAGGTCGTGTACTCTAGCTGTACATGACTTTCTGGTAATCGTTTATTCGTTTTAGGAGGTGTGCTTAATGATTTAAAATGTTGTTTCACTAAGCGATCTTCGAGTGAATGAAAGGTTAAGGTTACTAAGACTCCTTTTGGACATAAGACATCAGTGGCTTGAGTTAAGAAGGATTCTAAGTGTTCTAGTTCTTGATTCACCGCAATCCGGATGGCTTGAAATGTTTGTTTAGCGGGATGACCCACTTGTTTGAGGATTTTGTTGGGTAATGATGATTTGATGACATCCACAAGTTGTAATGTTGTTTCAATGGGTTGTTGTTCACGAGCTCTCATAATTCCACGAACAATCATCTTAGCGTGCTTTTCTTCACCATAGGTGTATAAAATACGAAGTAATTCCCCTGCTGGAGCAGTATTCACAATGTCATAAGCATTTAGCTTTTGTGTTTGATTCATTCTCATATCTAGAGGTGCATCAAAGCGATATGAGAAGCCTCGCTCCCCTTCATCAAGTTGAACGCTACTGACTCCACAATCCACAAGGATGCCTGCAACACAAGGAATATTTAAGTCGGTTAAGATATTTTTTAACGAGGAGTAATTATCATGCACAACAATCAGATTTGAATGTTTTAGAGCAAGTTTTTTTGCCTCAGCAATCGCATCTAAATCTTGATCGATGACAATAAGACGTCCTGTGGTTAGTTGTTTTAGAATTTCTTGAGAATGACCCCCGCGACCAAAGGTCGCATCCACATAGGTTTGTGTAGGATCAATATTTAATGTTTGGATGCACTCTTTCAGCATCACCGGGATATGGTATTGACTCATATCAAGAAATCAGTAAGGGACTCAGCAATGGTTTCAAAGGACTCACTCGCATGATCATAGTAGGCTGACCAGCGCTCTTCACTCCAAATCTCACAATGATCCACAACCCCGACAATAACGCATGCTTTACTTAAGCCTGCTTCTTGAATAAGAGATGAAGGAAGTAACACTCGACCTGCATTATCGACTTCAACTAAAGCAGCTTTAGCAGTCATCATATGCATATACATACGAGATTCTTTCTTTGTGGTTGGGAGTTGTTTAAGTTGAGTTAAGATCAGTTCCCATGAAGCCAGTGAATACACATTTAAACAACCATCTAATCCACGATTGATGACCATTTTATCGCCGAGCACTTCCCTAAACTTCGCAGGAATGATGAGACGACCTTTATTATCAAGTTGATGTGCATATTCTCCCATGAACATGAGATTCACCACTTTATGACACTTTGTCCCACTTTCTACCACCATTTTACCAATATTGTGCACATAAGTCTATACTTTTACGCATTAAAACAAGGATTTAAAGCTTTTTGAGCATAAAAAAAACATAATGAATGAGATTCACTATGTTTTATCGTTTTAATAATTCAATAAGGATGGAACCAATACGTTTTCGCCAATCAGATTCATGATGCTTTCCTTCAAACACTCTCACAAAGGACAGTGATCCTAAAGGTTTTTGAAGTAAAGCCTGGGCAATATCGACATTAGAGTCAATATACGCGCTATTCTCGTTTTGAATGCCACTCTCATGAGTTCCTACATCAAGATACACATGATGATAAAGATTCAGTTCAGCCGCTTTAACATAGTTAAGAAACGTCTCTTGCGCAAACCAGAATGCATTGGATAATCCCGCAATCTTCGTAAACACATGAGGATATTCAATCATGGCGGTTAAAGAGATGACTCCACCCATGCTTGAACCCACCATCATCCAAGTTGGTTTGATGTTCGCAAAGGTATTTGAAAATGGAAGAATCACTTCCACAAGCTCTTTTAAGTATAAATCAGCTTTGCCACCAGTGTGACGAGTAATCCACTCAGTTTTCCCAATGAGGGTTTCATCCACAAACTTTGAATACTCATCTAAGCGCTCCATCCCAGGAGCACACGATACACTCACAACACATATTTGGTGTTCATTAAAATCAATGGCGTCTTTTAAACCCCATGACACTCCAAATGAGGCTTGTTCATCATCCCACACATTTTGACCATCATGGAATAGTATTCCTTGTAAAGGTCCATCTATGCGTGTTGGAAGTGCGATATGCACAAGTAGATTACGTTTAAGTGACTTGGATGTTAATACTTTTTCAAAGAGTTGATGATTCATAGTGGACTTTTCTCCGCTTTAAGTTTATCTCCCACCTGCTTATAAATATCAGGGAAGTTTTTCTTAAGATTTGACCAGACCATCATGGCTTCATCACTCATTTTCTTTTTCTGAACTTTAAATAGTAATGTCGCTTCTAAGACATAATTAAAGGCTTCTTGTGGAAGTTCATATGATAAAGCGAGGGTTGCTAAAGCTGTTTTAAAATGCGGTTGTTCTTTTAAGAATTCTTGATCTTCAAAAGATTTGAGTAACGTCCAAACTTCCTCAACCTGATTTAAACTTATGGCCACTTGCACAAAACGTGGCAAGACAACCCATAGTTGATTAACATCTTGGGTTTGAAGAGCTAAGGTTGTCGCACTTGAAAACATGTCAAAAGCTTTCTTCGGTTGACCAATCGTGACATAGTGTCGACCTTGATCAATCAAATCAATGAGATTGGCTGATTGATGAAGCATTTGCTCATGAAATAATGCATCAAGTTCCACCGCAATTTTAAGCGGTTGCTTCGCTCCTAAATCAGAATACCAATCTTGTTTAATTTTAATGTACGTTTTTCCACGATAAGTAATTTTGTCCATAATTCATTTCACCGTATCCATTGTTTGATAGAATAAAAAAAGTCCCGTGAACCATCTTCAAGACATAAAAAAGATGAGCGCAAAACTTAATCAATGTACCTCTATTATACCACAAATAAATAAATGTCAAGCGTATCCAAAGCTATTCCAAGGCTTTATGCTTCGCAAGCGCAGAAATCGCTTTTAAACGTGCTTTAAAGGCTAATCGAGCTTCAATTAATGCAGGAGCATTCGCCTCACAATACGCAATCCAGTGCACTAGAATTTGAAGGCATCCACTCACATACTCGAGTCGTGTATGTAAGGGATCTCGCTGCGATGGCATCGTATGAATGATATGTTGAGTGTAATCTGATAATGGACTATTCACTTTTTGAGTGATTAAGAGTGTATGCACTTGCGCATGTTTACTTAATAAGACAGATTCTAAAAGCTGAGTGCTATGTTGGGTTTCGCAAAACACCACCACATCACCCACTTGTCCATCCTTAAGCTTAGTGAGTTCATGAAATGCAATACACTGAGTATCCACACCATAATCTTGAAATGTTGACGCCATGATTTCAGCCCCATGGACTGATTCATAATCATAAACGACATACAGACGCTTTGCTTCACACAAGATGTGAAATGCTCCATGTAGTGAATTAGCATGAGCGTCGATATAATCAATGTTAGCTTGTGTACTAGAAATCTTGAGTTGGGACGAAGCATTTAAAGGAATTGGTTGTGATAGTTTATAGGCCACATAATCTGATAAGAACTCACGAAATGAAGGATACCCAAGTTTCTGAGCAAAGCGAACGATGGTTGATTGGGAGACTTCACATAATGATGCTAATGAGGTGGAGGTTAAATTCGCATCATAAGGCATGCTTAAAATGATCTGAGCAATATGCTCATCCACACTCGAGAATGAAGGTCGTTTCGCAATCAATCGACTTTGAAGCATGATTTATCCTTTTTTCTTACGTAGTTCTTCTAAAACAGCGACTGCGGCTTTATCAAGCACCACACTGTTTTGATTGAGAAGTAAAACTTTATATTGTTTCCCTTTTTTAATCGGTGTAATACTTTGAATGGATTTAAATCGTGTATATACCCCATCTAAAGAAAACCCCTTTTCAAAGAATAAAACTTGACGATGCGTTTTCGCGGCTAAGATGTTTCCAAAGAAAGCAGAAATAAGCGCAATAGAAATCCCAATGTTGGTCAAGTCATCCACATTGATCACTCCTAGAGCCACCGCAATCCCAGCCATTAAGGCATTAAAGAGCACAGCATTCTTACTTGAATCAATCATTTGGACAAACTTATATTGTTCCTTAAGTAGATTATTCATTTTAGTAAACTTCATCTTTTCCCAGATATTGAATCCAACGAAAGCACCCCCCGCAACAATCCCAGCAATTAAACCGAACATAATAACCCTCTTTCTAACTTATGTAGTTATAGTATAAAGCTTAAACCCCATCCACATAAAGCACTAATCAGAATGATTTGATATGATTTTAGTTGAAATCTACCTAATAAGGCACTTAGAAGGGTGACCATAAGAATTCCATACCCGATTAAGATCGGATGTAAGAACAAATCAGTGATGGTTCTAGCCCACAAAAGGAATGCGGAAGAAAGAATAAGTGCAATCATGGTAGGCTTTAATCCTTTTAAAATCCGTATTACGATGCGATTATTGCGATACTTACTCAGTGATGGCGCAATCATAAGCATTAATAGCACACCCGATAAAGACACCCCAATTGAAGCAACTAAACCTCCAAATAACCCCGCAATCTTAACACCGACCACCGTAGCCATATTGATACCAATAGGTCCAGGAGTCGATTCAGAAATCGCAATCATCGTCATAAGAAAGGATTCACTAAACCAACCAGTGGTTTGACTTAACTCAATGAGGTGAGGAATCGTCGCGAGTCCCCCTCCAATCGTAAAGGTTCCAATCAGTAAAAAGCGTATAAAGAGGTTGATAATCATAGATGATGACCTCCTATGGCACTCAATGCGATACTTAAAGCCACAATCATAAGTGATGACACTTTAAAGCCAAGAAACAAGACGACAACCAGTCCAAGTAAAGCCCAACCATAACGATTAAGAGTTGATTTTTGAATAAGGCCAATTAAGGTGTATCCAATAAGAACACCAACACCAATTTGAATGGAAAGGAAAATGACATAAAACATTTGATTGATTTCAACACTATTCAGCACTAATCCAATGATGGTTAAAATGATGATTGAAGGTAACATGGTGGCGAAAGCAGCCACGAGCGCTAATGAGCGCGAGAATTTGCGCGCCGTAATCAGTGTGGTGGTATTGATCGCAATAATACCCATACTCAGTTGAGCCATTGCATATCCTTCAAGGACATCATCTTCACTAAACCATTGACGTCGTTTAACAACTTCATCAATAAGTACTGGAAGCATGGCATATCCCCCACCAAAGGTAAATAAACCTACCTTAAAGAAACTTATGAATATTTTAAGAACCATGAATGATATCACGTCCTTTCTTTGCACCAAGCCATAATAACATTCCAAAGATGGCACCAGCCATGTCGAGCACAATATCACTAAGTTGTGCTGAGCGACCAGCCACAAAAAGTTGAATGCTTTCATCCATGATTGCAATTAGAAGGCAAAAAAGAAGGGAAATCAATATGGGATGCTTCACATTTGAAATCGTAACACTTAAAACACAAATCATTAGAATTAAGAAATTAACAAAATGAGCCCCTTTACGAACGAATACGACAAAATCATGAAGTTCAAAGGGATGATTAGGGATGAACTGTTGTGTGAAGTTTAATAGAAACGTAGCTAAACGAGAGCTTGCTAAAGAAGAATCCACTGCGTTTTGAAATGAAAATGAGAAAATAAAGAGAACCCACACCAGGGTTGCAAGAATTGATGCGAAATGAGGCTTCTTAATCCAAATCATAGTCAAATTATACCATATTTTCTTCTTACCGAGGCATTAAAAAACATCCTAGTTCAAGGATGTTAATACGACTTCAGGGAGTGTAAGCAAGTAATCTTCTTCATAATCATTGATGAATTGGATACTCAATGCAATGATGAGTTTATATAACTCTTTGATTTGAAGACGATGATTCATCGTAAGTACCCCAGCATCAAATTCGTCTCTAAACAAATCAACATCGATTGTACTCACCCATCCAAAATCAAAGATAGCGAATAGATTAGGATCTTCTCTTTGAATGTGTTCATACACTGAAATACAAGCATTAAGATGTTCATCACTCATGCTTTCAGCATCGTCATGCAAGACAAACATCGCAGATCTAAAGATGCCTAACATATGATGAATACGAATGAGTAAATCAGGTTTATCAAAAATGTCTAAGCGAAACATATGCTCTCTTAAGTTGAGTTGATCATAAGCTTCTTTTAAAATTGGTTGCTTTTCAAAGGCAATTTCAATGAGTTGATCCACATGCGCTCCTGCAAAGAACGCTGTGATATCATGAGCATGGCGGCTCATTTCAGGTTTAATCACTTTAGGTATAATCATCAACATGCTCCTCTTCTTCTATGATTTCATAAAAAATTGTTTCAATTAAGATGTTAACCCATGATGGTGTTTGTGGTTTGCGTTGAATGAGACGATGCATGAGTGATAACACACATTGCTCTTTCATAGACAAACATTCATAGGATATCGCCTTGTTTAATACAATAGCACAAGATAGTGGCAATAACCATACAAATTTAAAAGTTTCAGTCTCTATCGCCATGAGGATCTCATGAGCTATCTCACCATTGGTTTTTGGATCGTGGATGGGGTTTAATCGTTTTAATGGATAGCTCATGGTGTCACCTCACACTTATACAATACGTGAAGAACAAAATGAAGACAAGCAACGACATACGATAATGAACCACATAAAAATAAAAAGCACTATAATGTGCCTTTTTTATTGAAAATAAAACGTTTAGTGGTCAATTTTTTACTTACTTAGAGTGTTGCTTTCTAAGTTTAAAGCCTTTATATCCTTTTGCTAGTTTCTCTTTATGGGAACCTGGATTGTAAAGATCCATTTTAACTTTTACTTCTTTGATTTTATCAAAATCAAGAGATGTCTTCTGTTTTTTTTCGTTTTGATCCATAACATCTACCTCAACAGTGTATCCATAATATCATGAATCATTCACTTGGACAATGTGAATCCGCATGAACAACCTAAAATAACCGATTACTCATCATGAAAACATCGTTTCAGATATAATTAGTTGATTTTATTATGCTTGAGGTACTCATCAAAAAACCACACCCGAAGGTGTGGTGATGCATTAGGCTTTGAGTTTACGATCAATGAGCTGCAACATGATCCCTGCTAAGATTAAGAATAATCCCATATTCACTGGACCATTTGTATCTGGAATCGGTTCACCTGTTGGCAAATCATAGATTAAGGCATAAGGTGAAAAGCGATGTGACTTAAAGGTGAGAATCCATGTTGTGGTGTCTAAGGTAGTCTCAATGAGCGTATCTTGATCTTCATCAAGATGGAATAAGCGGTAATTGGTAAATCCTTGAAGTTCTTCTGGAATCTTAAATTGAACCTCCATTCCCTCTTCAAAGTCACCATAGAAACTGAGTGATGAAGTATATGGGTATGGATTTCCTGAACTGAAGTATAACACTTGCGGTTTAATGTAGAAGTATTGAACCCCAACATGATTTAATCGACTTAAATATGATACAAAGTTTTGTGTTCGATAGGTTGAAAAATCATTGATTGACGCTGTATTTAGAATCAAAAGTGTTCGATAAAACTCATAATATTCAAGCCAAGAGTATTCTGACTCAAGATATCCTTCAGGAAGTTTGAAACTCGCGAAATCAATGGTGTTGGATTTAACCAATTGATCATTGCCACTTATATCTTCCATGGTTGTAAAGACAGCAGACAGTATGACATCCTCATAAATTGGGAAGCAATCATAAGTGGTCATAAAGAAGCCGTTTTGGTTCGTGTATCCAATAAAAATATCACCTTCATCCATATCGTTGAAGTTTAAATCATATGGAGTATAAGGACAATATGTAGAGTTACAATTGATGTGAGACTTTCAAACTAAAAATAGAATAGCGAATGGAATCCCGTAAAATAGAGTTACCACACTTTATAGAAAGGACACCACTCGCATGTCTATTATAACTCACACTCAA
>Ga0208242_100432_pt1 | contig 28187 bp, 30 predicted proteins | sample SubbioAug_CSW13A_FD_184825 | JGI IMG/M metagenome (GOLD analysis project Ga0208242, IMG submission 184825) | Serpentinite rock and fluid subsurface biosphere microbial communities from McLaughlin Reserve, California, USA - CR12Aug_CSW13A (SPAdes) | ecosystem: Environmental > Terrestrial > Deep...
ATCAAAATACTTTCTTGCTTCCATTTCAACCAGATAGACCGAGTGTGATTCCTCTTTGCTGAAACCGCTCTTTATTAACTGATTTATGAGGACGTCTTTCCAACTCAATTTACCTGACATAATCATCACTCCTACTCACAACCTTTAATTATATCATAACATAGAGCAGGGTCAATGTCCAGCTTTATCCCACACTTATGAGTAAGAGACTAATAGTGTGGGAAAAAGTGTTTAGGAGGCCCACACTATGACAGATACCTTGAATAAGGACACCTCTAAAAAACACAATACTATCTTTCTGTTCGGGCGGGACTTTACGGAGCTGGACCTTTGGATTGTAAAAGAAACCGTTCGCCGCTTTCCCCGTCTCTCTCAGAAGGAGTTGGCACACACCATCTGTGAGAACCTTCAGTGGTTTGCTCCAAATGGCAATAACAAAGTAGATTCCTGCGTACAGCTTTTAAAGAAACTGGAATATCAGGGTGTTATTAAACTACCGGCAAAGTGGAATAAAGGAGGCCCCAAAGACCAGCGTATTCCCCCCACATTACAAACAGACGCGCCCGGGGAGATTATCACGGATCTGTCCCAGGTCGGTGTCCGGGTACAGCCTGTACGGGAATCATGCCAGATACGACTTTGGAACGAGTATGTAGAGCGATATCACATTCTGGGATACAAACGGCCTTTTGGTGCGCACCAGCGTTACTTCATAGTTTCCCACGATGAAAGATTTCTGGGTTGTATCCTTTTTTCTGCCGCCGCCTGGGCTCTGGAAGCCCGGGACCAATGGATTGGATGGACACAGACCGACCGCAGCAAGAGGTTACACTTGGTTGCCAACAATACCCGTTTTCTCATCTTTCCCTGGGTCAAAGTGAAAAACCTGGCCAGCAAATCTCTTTCCCTGGTAATTAAACGCATCGGTGCTGATTGGCAGGAGCGCTACAGCTGTCAACCTGTTCTTCTTGAAACCTTTGTGGATAAGGAAAAATACCATGGCACCTGTTACAGGGCGGGTAATTGGGTTTACCTGGGGGAGACGGCGGGACGGGGCCGGATGGACCGGCACAAACAATATCTGTCTTCCCCCAAGCACATCTATGTTTATCCTCTAAACCGCGATTTCCGGAGCATCCTGCGCGGAGAAAGCGGGTGTAGCCAATGAGCGAAGCCAACCTCAAACGTCATGAACGGAGGAGAAAACAGCGGGAACTTAGAGAACAGCTGAAAAGGCAGGGGAAGCAATATCCACGTACATCCACCCTTCCAAACCGCAAGCGCGGCCATAAAACAACCGAGGAAGAACAGGAAGCCTTACAGGCTGCCACCGAAGAGAAGCTTAAAGTAAGTTACCAGTTACTGCCTGGGCTGTTAAAAAAAATATCCCACGTTCCCGACCCCCGAGACCCGAAGAAAATCAAACACCGGATAACAGTGATGATGCTCTATGGTATCCTTTTGTTTATGTTTCAACTCACGTCACGGCGGAAAGGGAATGACGTCCTGACCGGCCCCCAGCTACTGGAAAACCTGCGCGCCCTTTTTCCGGACCTGGAGGATATGCCGCACCAGGACACCCTGTGCCGCCTGTTGCAGGAGATGGAAGTAGACCGGATTGAAAGTTGTTACCTGGACTTGTTGAGGAGCTTAATCCGCAAAAAGAAATTTTTGCATCTCCTGCGCAAAAAAAGGTATCTGGCAGCCATTGACGGGGCGCAAAAATACGTCATGAAGGAATGTTGGGACGAGCGCTATCTTCACCGCAGGGTCCAGGGCAAAGACGGGGAATGGGAGTATTACGCCTACGTCCTGGAAGCGGTCCTGGTGTTTGCCAATGGCATGGTGCTGCCGCTGATGAGCGAGTTTCTGGAGAACAGCGTGGAGCTGGAAGCGGTTGAGGACTACGAGAAATGGAAACAGGACTGTGAACTGAAGGCCTTCCACCGTTTAGCGAAACGTCTGAAGCATGAGTTCCCAAAGCTGCCCTTTACCCTGCTCCTGGACGGACTGTACGCCAACGGCCCCGTCATGGAAGCCTGCCGCAAAAACAAGTGGGAATTCATGATCGTGCTCAAAGACAAATCACTGCCCTCGGTATGGGATGAAGCGGATGGCCTGATGCGCCTGGATACCAACGGAGAGTATCAACTGAAACGGGATTGGCAGGGCCGGCGGCAAATATTCCGGTGGGCCAACGGGGTCGAATATGACTACGGTGTTAACCGGCGCAAATCGCTGACAATTCATGTGGTGGTGTGCGAGGAAGCTTTTGAAGAAATCGATGCCAAAACAGGATGCGTTGTAACAAAAACCAGCCGTCACGCCTGGATTTCCAGTAATCCTATCGACCGCAAGAATATACATGAACGCTGTAATCTGATGGGACGCAAGCGCTGGCTGCAGGAGAACAACATTTTGAAGGAAAAGCACCAGGGCTACAGCTATGAACATATCTTCTCCCATAACTGGAACGCCATGAAGGGCTACCACTACCTGATGCATATCGCCCGCATGCTGAATGAAATGGCTCTTCATTCCGTTTCCCTGATTGAGCATGTCAAAGAGGTCGGCATTCAGTCATTCATTCAGAAATTTTACACCACTATGGTCAATATAAAGCTGGATACGGAGAGGCTCCGCCGGTTGACGGAGTCCCCCGGTCAGTTACGACTGGTGCAGGAAGAAGACTGGAAAACGAGCCGGTTGGCGGCATAACAAGCATACAGGGTAGGATAGTTACGTTTATGACAGTACCCGTCTGCCCTTTTAGAAGCGCCGGGTATGTTAAGCCATGTAAAAACGGTTCGGCAAGTAGTGTTTGACGCAGGTCGCCTGGAAGTTATCGGCAAAAGCGATTTATAAAGGGTGTAAAAAGGCCATTTTCGTGCCTTACAAGGTTTTTAAAGAATTCATGCGTCAGCTCTGCTCTATTATGGGTCTGCTGGCTTTTATGGGCACTATCGCCTCAGGGCGTCTGTCGGATATTTTGGAGCGAAAATATGTATTGGCTCTGATTTACTTTCTACGCGGCGTTTCCTTCCTGGTGATGGCTTTTGCCTCCAACCTGATTATGTTTTACCTGGGAGCCATTATTTTCGGGATTTTCTGGACAGCCACCGGTCCTCTTACTTCAGCCCTGAGTAGTGAATGCTGGGGCTTAAAAAACATGGGCAGGACATTTGGTGCTGTTTTTCTTAGCCATCAAATTGGCGCAAGTATCGGCCCCATCTTGGGTGGTCTCACTTTTGACCTTACCGGAAGTTATTTCCTGATCTATATTTTGACAGCATTTATTCTTATAACTGGTTCTTTTGGCGTCAGAGGTTTAAAACCCACTATATCGGCATCTCCCCCAATAATCGCAAATTCATCTATGTAAACATATATTCTAGAACGTTCTGTTTAGGGCAATTTACAAATATAAGTTGACCTAATGTCATCTCCCACCAATCCAAATGTGCCTCATTAGTATAGGCTTACAAACTCGGCCAGGAGTGTAAATACTCCCGGCCTTTCTCTTTGCATGTTTATCCTTTCTGGCTAAACTGCTCTCCTGTCATGCTATGTAGTTAATTTACGATTTGGTTTTATACGTCCGCTACAGCCCTCACATTTGCACACCTCCATCAGAGACCACCTCATGAGACGGCCGCAGACTAGTCTTCCTCGGTTACACCACCGCTCCCGCGGAAGACTTTCGCAGCAAAAGTTACGCTCTCAGACTCCAAATATCCACTCGTCTTTGCATACGTAACATAGTCGTACCCCTAACAACTATTCTACGTGTCAATCACAAAAAACGGATGCGCCCACTCCGTCGTACATAAAAACCATCCACTTATGTAAAAAATGGATGGCCATGGTCACAAATGGTTACGAAAGCATTATAACTATACCCAAAGTGTTGAGTATGGCTGGTTTCCCCCAAGGGCATAGCACTGAATAAGCAGAAGTTTTCTAATTTTTACTTCTCACCTTCTAAGTACTTCTTCATGGCTTTGTCAAAATTCGAGATATATTCTTTATCTTGTTTTATCCGAAATTTTTCATATTCGCTTTGTGCTTTTACCATGGCTGCATCGTGACTGATTTTCCCTGCACCTTTTAAAATTTTTTGCCGATTATATTTTAAGAATTCATCTGTAATATCCAGCCAATCCTTCATGGTCATAATCTGCTCGTTTAAGGCTTGAAATTCCGCATAATCAATATACATAGTCACGATTCTATTTAGACGATCCAGCTCTTTTTCACTAAGATAGTTTTTTGCTATCTTAATATCGCTTTTTAGAATCTTACCGTCCGGGGATGCTTTCCAGTTAGTCAGTCCCATAGTCTGATGCTCACTGTCAGCTCTGCAATGAATAATTTCCGCTGCAGTATTTCCTGTTATAGCAAAATGCATTTTATTCTGTACAAATGCATAGAATGTCTTTGTTTCCTCTGAATTTGAATTATAATCGCTGCTGCATTGCTCAAAGACATCCGCAATTTTCTGATAAGCTCTACGTTCAGATGCCCTAATCTCCCTGATACGCTCTAACAGCTCATCAAAATAATCCTTTCCGAAAGGTCTGCCGTTCTTGAGCATCTCATCATTCAGCACAAAGCCTTTTAAGATATATTCCTTCAGTGTCTGAGTTGCCCAGATCCTAAACTGGGTAGCTTTTTTTGAATTAACCCGGTAACCAACGGCAATGATTGCATCTAGGTTATAGTAGTTTGTATTGTATATTTTACCGTCATCTGCAGTATGTGCAAATTTTGCACATACTGCTTGTTCATTAAGCTCGCCCTCAGTAAATACATTTTTCAAATGTTTTGTTATGACTGATCTGTCAACATCAAACAGTTCTCCTATGGTTTTTTGGGTCATCCAAAAATTTTCTTCAGCAAAAAAAACATCTACTTTTACCCTACCCTCGTCTGTTTGATATAGGATGATTTTATTTTCTTTTAATGGGTTATCCAAAGGTTGACACTCCTTTTTCCGAAATACCGCTTATTACTCCAATGTCATCTGGTTGTAATCCTAATTCCGTTCAAATCTTGCAGATGCATCAAACAATCCTTTCTTATAGGGAGATTATACCATACGGAACAGGTGTTTGCATAGAGATATCGTCAATTCATCCCCCACTTACAGGAAAGGGGTTTCTCTTCGGAGAACATAAAAAAGCTACCACTATTTTTTAAGTGATATCTTTAATGATTTTGGTCACAACATGGTAAAGTACGATTATGCTTATATGTTAATTAACTGTCTAATCTTGCTTTATTCGCATCCGATACTTTCTCAACATCCTGACCTACACGTTTTACGTGCGGTTATTGTTTTATCTTTCTCTGCAGGACAGAACTGCACCCCACATATAGGAGCTATTATCGGAGTTTCAGTAGCACTAGCTTCAGTATCATCCTCAAAATATAGCTCTAACGCTTCTTTAAGGTTCGCCAGAGATTCTTCCAGCGTCTCTCCCTGAGAAGTAACTTCAACTTCTAAGCAACGGGCAACGTACCACTTACCTTCCTTGTTAATAGCAGCAGTAAATCGCTTCATAACCATTTTCAACACTCCCGCGATTCTATTTGCTAAAGAAAGAAATCATTTAGATACAATGTACTCTTGTCATCTATAATAACCTATTTTTAACAATGTCAACGGCTTTAAGGATTTATATATTTAGCTCCTTTTTTTTTGCCATCAATTACTGCCCACAACATTTCTTATACTTCTTCCCGCTGCCGCAAGGGCATGAATCATTTCTGCCGATTTTCTTGTTACCTGTAGTCAGTCCACCTGGAATCCCCAACAAATTAGGAACTCCAGCATTAGGAAGAGGTCTTAATTTATGCCTTTCCATCTTGTTAAATATTTCATTGGGAGTGTGCCCGTTATTTTCCCATAGTCTTGTGTTGTTTGCCAGATCCATAATAAGCTGCGTCACTTCTGATACTTGCTTTTCGCTTTGAAAGTTAACTTTTCTGCGATTAAACACATCAAAGGCGCTATTCACAGAGAAACCATACTGACATATTCCCTGAACATCCTCACTCAGCATTTCTGCTTTAAACTCATCTCCGTCAAAGATGTTGTTAGCCACGTAAGACTTTAAGGCACTGTACTCTTTATTAATTTCAAAGTATGTTTCATCGTTATATTTCAGAAGCTCTTCTTTCTCCGGGATGTAAAAGGGTTTGCCCTTACGATGGTTTAATTGCTCATTGAAATTGTTATACTTCAGGATTGTTTCAGCTACAATAAAATCTCCAGATATTTCAACAAAATTATCCCTTAGTTCTTTAGTGCCTTCTTCCAGAATACTATCGATGGCCTCTCCATCAATCATATCCTCATTTTGTAGATTATAAATCTCTACTACCTTATCTTTATGAACCAGGCCGTACAGATGTGTAAGAGATTTTACATAATCTAAGACCAGTTCTTTTTTCATTGCTGCTCCTTCCCCGATGGCTTGGACACTTCTTTTCCTTCCTTGGCAGTGATCCGTAATCTTGCTTCATTGACTGCCATCATGTGGTTCATCTTATCGTTTACTTCACTGCCGATAATTATGGGCTCGCCCCTTTTCATCTTATCAATATAGTATTGAACTAGCGTCTGGTAATCCTGGTCATTTAACAGCTTCTTGTAAAAGATAGCTCTACGCGCCTGGCGATCCAATATCTGTCCTATTCTGTTTGATGTAAGTCCATACTGAGAAGCTATTTCCTTATATGTCATTCCCCGCAAAAACAGCTTTGAAATCTCTTTATTCTTTTTGATTCCTGCTAAGACTTCCACATTAATTCCTTCAAATGCAGCCAGTTTTTCTTTCTTATTCACACACCCATCTCCCATTAGGCTCTATATCCAAACAAAGGCAGCTCAGTCCTGTAAAGTTAAAAAATTAGTAAAAATAGGATGAACAACCTCCGGCTTCTCTGGAATTGTTTAAGTGTCGCCTCAAACATCCTGAGAAAGAGTTGTCTTCAGAACCATGGTAGCACTGAATGACGGCCTTGGGCAAGAAGAAGTTTTAACCCTCCAGAATTCAGGTAAAAATTAATAGAACAGAAAGTGAAAACTTTATTAAAAAAAATGCGAATTATAAAGGTGAAATTCGCATTTGCTGATATTACATACCTAGTAAACATAACTTACGATATCACACAAGGCTATTTTCTATCTCCTTTACTCTATTTCTCTAAGCTGAATATCTACCTGAAAACTACCTGATGCTACTGGTAGCATCACGCGAAGAGCCTCGAGACGGGCGCTCAGGTCATCTACAGAGAACGTCCCGCGAAGTACCACCTGAAACTCGTTAACAGCAAATTCAACCTCTGCTTCCTGCCCGATATCCGTTAATATTTCCAGATCCATAGGCGCCACTTTGGAAGCATTTTTCTTTCTGGGACGACGGGTTTTTCCCCATTTTTCCGGTTCCTTGATTTCAATCAGTTTACCTTTGCGGTCTTTGATTAACCCAAGGTTACTCCGCAATGTTTGGATGCGGTGTACAGGTACACCCCAGTGTTCGGCCAAACGCGCATCGCTGTTGTTGGAAATTAGTTGTTTGAGCACCCCCTGTGCATCAACTTTGTCCTCAATCTGTAGGAACTCGTCAAATGAGATATTGGTTTCCGTAGGAATCTCTCCTTTCATATATGTAATTACCAACCCGGATCTGCGGTATTTTCTTCTTGTTGCAGCATCGCCAAAATCCATAGGTGACAGAATTTTGCGCGGCCGCTTTTTCCCGACAAGCGCCAAAATAATCGTTCCTTTTTATTTCAAAATAAAATGATTTTCTTTGATTGGGAGCATATAGAATTATTCCCATTTATTATCTAAATATTCCCGTTATGAAATTCATTAGTCGTTCTTTTGAAATGCTCAGCTCTATCATCTTATCTAAGAGACATAGCAGTTATTTTAATCGAGCAAGCGTGAATCCTCCCCCACCTACGCTATCGCTAAGAGGTGGGGGCTTCCTGCTACTCTTACTTTCACAGGATTTCTCTTCTACAGATACAGCAACCACTTAGCTGTGACATCTATTTAGACTGCCAAAGCCACATGAAAGCTAATTAATGTAGACAAAGTGCATTGGGTTCTTTGCTGAAGGTCTGGAACTTTTGCCAGACAGTCAGACCATTTCTTCTCAGAAACGGCTTTCTTTAGCTCGCGGATAAAGTAGCGAGCGCCAATATTATACGAGGCATTTAAGTCCGTGCTATACTGCTTGCCACTTTGGAATGTACAAAGAGAATAATTCTTTTCATCTCTTTTGACTTTGCCTGTGCCGTCAAAAGCAAGCTTGCTTGTATTAGCGGGATTGACCGGGCTAACCCTAATACCTGCAAAATGAGCTTTGCGGAGGCAAAGCTGGTAAACAAATCTCTTTTTCCAAAGATGCAGCTTTTGTTTCTTTGAGCCATAGACCTTGCCTTTGAGGTTTAAATACTCAAAGACAATGACATCCACTTTGTTTTGAACAGCATAATCCACGATGTCATTGGCTGTCTGCTCACTGATGGCTCGGTTTAAGTTATTAATCCTTGCCCAGAGCTTACTGTTTTCTGCATATCTTCCGCCTTGTGCCTGCTTAACTTTTAGCCTGTTTAGTAAATGTCCCATCTGGTCTTTTTCTACTGGCTGATTGATGAATTTTCTGCCAGTGACAGTGCCGTTTGAACGCATTATACTGCACACTGCGGAATGGTTGTAGCCCAAATCTACTGCTAGAACAGTTTGCCTGCTGGCGGGAACCCCACTTAATTTTGTTTTTTTGTACCCAAAGGGAAAACGCAGGTAAAAACTGCGCCCCCGTTTTTCCAGTACGGGTGAGTAATAGCTTACAAGGTTTTTCTTTTTAAAGTAGTTGATGTCTTGCTGTCGCAGTCTTACATGAACCCAGACCCAGTCATTATTTTTGTAGGCTTTAATTTTAAACTCATTTTCTCTAACCTGTACAAACATATTTCCTTTATACAATGCAGGAAACTCATAGTGTTTTAGGTTAAGCGATGGGGGGTTGTGCTTTTTATTTCCCGACAGCAGGTAGTTATCCACGTTACTTCTATACGATGATACCTTGCCGATAGCTGTAGCAACAATGTTTCTGCGCAGGTAAGAAGGAAACTTATAGAACTTGGCATCAAAGTCATACTTGGCTTTATTCTGCTTAGTCGTGTGAATGAGCTTCTCCACTGTGTTATACTGCTCTTTTGGCATAAGAGAGGAAAGGCTGCACCATTCGCAGTTGACGATTTCAATCACAAATGTCAGAGCATCTCTGTACACAGTAAGTGTGGCTTCCAGTGACTTATTGACCTGCAATATCTTTGCTTTGTACGAAACAATTGTCTTTGGCATTGGGCTTCCCTCTCCTTTCCTGGTGCCATAGGAATATTATACCATAGGGAACAGGTGTTTGCCTAGTTTTAGAGAGCATTCTAACTCCCGCCTACGCTTTGCTTAGAGGGGGAGAATGCGAACGCAGGAAATATTGTTCAAGTTCATTGATCCACCACGGACAGCGGTTTGGCTCACAATGAACCTCTTCGAGTGAGCTGCTCCCCCTGGGCTTGAGGGCAAAACTGCTTTTCATCATTTTTCATTTTTAACCTCCCTCTCGTATAAGTCTCTCTATATTTAGCAAAGATGCTTTGAATTAGCTAAGGATTTAACTGCGCTCTTCCAAGGGAAAAGTTTGATACGCGTAGAGTACCGTAATCTTCGCGGAAGAGCTTCGCGTGCAGCTGTATGGTTTCGGTATCAAAAGCGTAAAACACAAGCCCGGGAGCGCTTTCCTTTATCAGATTCACCAACGTATGGTTCGGCAGGATAGCTATGGCTTTGGATATGCTTGCTTTGTTCATATGTTCCGCACAGGCAACGGCTTCTTTTTCATCGCTTGGAGCAAAAAGGGTGTAAATGTCGGAACGGACCTGGACATATCCCGTCGCAGGAGCTTTTGGTGTAATTTGGTAGGTAAAGCCGCCGTGGTTTAAGAGAAAGGCAATAATAAACTGGTTGGTAGCCAGGATTGAAGTCGCAACACCCGGTTCCGGCAGCAGGGGCAGCGGGCACTCCAGCTGATCAGCGGCTTTTGGCCCTATGGTGAAAAAATGCTCGCATACCTTGCCGTGTCCGTCAAAGGCTTTGTACCGGTTCAAAAAGCCGTACTTGACGAGCTTCGTTATCCGGTTTTGCCCAAAGGGCAGCTTTGCCATCACCATAAGTTTTAGGAGCTGGGGTTTTGTAACGATGATATGGCGGTAGACAATTTTGGCTACAGTCCTGTCTTGTTGGACAAAAAAGCTGCAGTTGACTTTTTGGGGATCCGTATTTGTGTGTTCCAGTATTTTGGTGTTTCTGAAGTTAGTCCTCAAACAAAGCTCACCACCTCAGGAGAGCCCCTCTAGTTTACGAGGGGCTTATTAATTTTCTCATGGAAGCAAAGATTCTTTTCTTTTTTGTGTCCACCGCCTGGATGAACACCAAGACCTTGCTCCCCTTTTTGGGGCTAAAGTGAGCAGGGTGCATGGTGACCGCCGTTACTCCGGGTTCTAAAGTGACAAAGAAGCCCTTGCCGGATTCAAGCACGCCGGTCACTGTCGCCAGGTGGATGTTGCCCTTCTTGTATTTCAACGGGACGTTGTTCCAGGGATCCCTGAGAAGCGCTTTTGTCGAGATTATGACACGGCCGCTTTCTTTATCGATCTTTAGCACTTTGGCATTGTACGTTTTGCCTTCTTCGAGGACCGCGTCAGGAGGTATGACTCCATGGGTTACTTCCCGTGCAGGAAGAACAGCCGTTATACCGCCGATATCGCACAACACGCCCCAGGGAAGGATCTTGCGTGCGGTAGCCAGGCGGACCTGCCCTTCCTCCAGTTCCTGCCAGGTTTTCGCTGCCATGGTGCGCAGCGCATCGATACGTGAGAGCATTGCCACATTGTCGTTAATCGCGGTGACCTTAAAGACCAGGAGTTTGCCGATGTATGACTGCATGCGCTTGGCAGTCTCGTTCCGTTCCGCGGAAGGGAGAGCCAAATAGGCTTCCGTGGGGTCGGTGTCGTCGTCGATGTCCAGAAGCCCGGAGTGGGTGACAGGAATAACCCCCTTTACTTCTGTCCCAAAGTGGAAAACAAAAGAAGGTATTCTGTATTCTTTTTGCACCAGCATGCCGTCTTCATGGGTTTTGATCCTGACAGGGAACTTTTCAACACCTACAGGATATGCCTGTAGGGTGAGCTTGTTTTGCATCGACGCATAGAGCACCGGCATGTAGTCCTGTTCAAGCGACTCCACCTCTCCGGTAAACCCTTCCGTTTTGGCTTTGATGTCCATAATGTCCTGCATCATGACAAACCATCTCCCTTTTTAGTGTTTAATTTTGTAAATCAATTGTCTGAGATCGTCTGGGATCTCTTCCTCTACTGGCTGTGGTTCGCCGGTTATATCCTCCGGCCGTATTTCCGGCCGCTCCTCTGGCTTTGAAGTCTTTTTTAGTGATTCTGTTTCGCCTGCATCTCTTGACGGCTTCTTTGTCAGGACTATTTGGGGAGGAGAGAGCTGTTCTTGCGGCACGGTGTCTTTTTTCTCAACGCACATGCGGTTTCGCTTCTTGTCCCAATCGCACAAATCAGTTATGCCGATGCCCGGGGCCTGCGGGGTGTTGTTCTGAACGATTTTATATGCTACATGGTATTCGGGCAGCTCCATGAGGTCTGTGTACGTGTACCTTGGATTGTCTTTCTGGGTCTCCCGTGTGGACTGTTTTAACCAGGGCATTTTAAAAGCGACGGATTTTGCGTAGGTGATCGCTTTTTCATGCTTGATGATAGTGCCCATTTCCTGGGAAATGTACTTGGCCTCTTCAGCGTCCATGCCGCCATAGAACACTTTGTTCCTGCAAAGGTTCATGATGGTTTCCCGGAAGGATTTTTGTTCGGCCAGGATCAGCTGGGACGTGGTCTGCAGGGCAATAATGTTCTCGTTTCTGTATGAGCGCCCGTTGGAGAGCATCCGTTCATAGTTGGTGCCGATAAAGAGCGGCACTTCGTCTACGACAGTGGTGTGGCGAGGCCTGGTCGTCTCGTCCCCGGGCCTGCGGAAAACAGCGCCTTGAAGATGCTGGATGACGTAGCTGCCAAAGGCGTCACCCACGCGGCCAAGAGAGTTGGACGCCGAGTTTACCAGCAATACCCCGCCTTGGGCCAGGTGTGTGTCCAGGTTCACGTCGGAGGAGTAATCGAGCCGGCCGGCTTCGTCCACCCTTGGCGCGATAACTTTGTAGAGCAACTCGTTTCCGGCAAGGTCGTCAAACTGAAGGCGCAGCCCAAGGACAAACTGGAACATTTTTTCTTTTAGGCTGCCAAAAACCTCTGCCTTGAAATAATCAACCACGCCTTTTCGCGCGGAGATCTGCAAGCGGTTTTCGTCGTACTCTCTTTTGGCAATGGTCATGGCGTCTGTGTCACCCGCCGCTTTGAGTTTGCGGATGTTGCTTAAGAGGCGCTCGTTGTCTACTTCCAGGCCGCGGATTATTGTTTCGAGCTTGCCCACCTCTTCTTTCAGGGTCTCCGGGACGCGGAGCGCCATGGACACATCCGGAAGAGACAATCTGTTGCCTTTGGTGTATTTTAAAAGCAGGATAGTGTTTCGTGCGGCAATCTCCTGGGCCAGGGCAAAAAACGCCTCCTGTTTCCCGCCAATGGAGCGGAGCACGGTTCGTGTAGCTTCCGCGACAAGCATGGGGCCTCCCTCCAGCGGATTGAATCGCGCTGTATCGTCCCTGAGCGGATTGATGTAGACAAAAGGAATCTTCAGATCCTCGCACATCTCTGCAGCCTTATCTGTCAGGTCGCCTTTTGGTTCAAGTACTGTCAGGCCGCGAGGGACGCCTTTTGCCATGCTCTTTTTGATGTTGTTTAACTCCTGCCAGATAATCGGTGCCAGCATTCGGCTGGATTTGCCCGTACCGATTGGACCGCCGATTATTGTGTTCAAATAACGGTCTGTGCCGGGTATGATTACGGGCTTGCCGGCCGGTGTGCGGCAAATCACCAGGTCTTCTTCCCCGGGCACGGTCATGAAAGGGAGTTCTTTTAGTCGCTGGGAAAGAGGCTTTTCTTCCAGGGCGGTGTTTGCTGCGCGAATCAGGATAAACGTTGCGGGAACCGCGGGCAGCATTACAATAGTCCAGTAAGCGTGGACGATGGAGGAGCCGTGGACAAACGAGTAGATGATCAAATCCGGTATTTCGTTGACGTACCAGCGGGTAGCCAGTATCACATAACGGGTTGACAATAAAAGCAATATGGATATGGCGTTTAGTTTACTTGTCCCCGCGGCAAAAGATAACTTTTTGACGGTTATCGCGAGCAGAATGCAGCTTACCGCAAACAGGGCGAAAACCAGATAGGGCGGCGCCGGGCTTAAGATATAGCGCGTTTGGACAATAAAAACCACCCACGCTATAATGTGGTTAATTAAACCGGCGAGGGCCAGGGCCATCGTAGTACCTCCTTTCCGAGTAGGCTTTGTTTACTTCTTCAAGTTCTTTCGGGGTTAAGAAATACCGAAGGCATTTTCCGCCGTGTTTTTTACTTACTCTTAGGACGTCTACCTTTTTTCTCCGGTGATGATCCGGAGGGAGAGGGCTTCTCATTGTATCTCCTCTGTCATGACCAAGCCGTTTTTTGTATAGGCCTGGTACAACGTCCCGTCAGGCAGGCAGACGTTCATGGTTCTGTTTTCAAGGGGAAGGTCATGGATGCTGTCTTTGTCTCTAATCAAGACAAAATAAAAAAGCCCCTCGAAGTTTTTTATCCTTCTTAGGGTTGATATGCAGCCGGTAACGGTCTCAGCCATTAAGACGATCCCCTCTTTGACTTCAGCCTCGACGTAGTGGTTTTTTGTGAGCGGGGGTTTGATGCGAGGGTCAAGCTTTTTTATGTTGTTGATCAAGTTTTGCAGGTAGTACTGCGGGTTTAAGGCCAAAAGCGGAATGGCCCGGGCCATTTCTTCCTCGCGGACCAGGTTTACCTGGCCGGATATATGTTTTTCCCGTATGATGTCGCGTGTGCTCTCTTTTGTATACAACACAACGCTGCGGGGAAAATTCTTTGACGCGTCCAAAATGGTGGTCGCGGTACGGGGGCGAAACGGCTCCCGCGCGCGGAATATATGAAGGTCTTTTACCACCCCGTAAAGCGGGACATAGGTGGCGAGGCCAAGCTGTTTTTTGGATTCCGAGGTGAATTTCCATTCGTCGGGGGTAATTTTGCCGCTTGAGACGAGGTCACTTTTGATACCGTTTAGGGCTAGGTAAAAATCGATCTCGTGCCTGCGGGGAAGGAGCTTGGCCGGCTGCAGGCCGCGCTGCACCAAGCCCTTTTCCGCCATCTGGTCAATTCCTTTTCGGGCCAGGTGATAAATATTGCCGACTTTTCGTCTCCCTCGTTTAGTGGTTTCAATATAAGCCTGTGAATCTATATATCCGGATGAACGAAGTCGGCTCAACCTCCTGTAACCAAATGTGCTGTTATCGAAGTGCGTTTGCAAAATTTGTTTGCCGGTCATGATTTTAGCTTTTAGCAGGTGTTCCAGGATCTCTGCATCGCGTTCAGTAATTTGCACATTTTTTTTCATGACATGCCTCCCGTAATTATGGGTAAATGAATCGCGCCGACTTCTTGGCGCATAGTGAGAGCGTTTGCAATTGTGTCGTGCGTACCGAATCGCCGGGCTTTAGTTATCAGTGCAATACTCCAAGTGTCGTGGTTCCATGCACCAACTCTATGATTGTCGTTATGAACACGTTTGCTGCTTCGCTCTTGTCAGTATGAAAAACTTCTACTTCCTGACCTTCTATCCTAATCATTCCGTTATTCAGCTCTTCAATCTTACCGTAAAATTTATTGCCCCCGTAGCAGAAATAAAGCTTTCCTCCGTCTAATGTGCAATAAACATTTTTGTCGTTCACAGTTTTTCTCCTCTCCTCCTTTTTGGTACATATTATGGCTTTCCCGCTTCTTTTCTGTCCGCCGCACCTTGTCCACCGCACGCTACCCTGGCCCTCCTACGCTGGTTAGCCATGCATGCATAGTTTCAGGAGTAATAAGGGTTAGCGGGTGTTAGTGAGGGTCTAATCTATATAAGGGGGTCTAATCCGACTGGGTCACATAGTTTAGACTCCCCTATGTTTAGACCCCCCTCTTGGCATATTTGCTGCTTCAGCAGATCCCGGATAACGGGGCTGATAGCGCTCGCTTCCCCGACGTAAATGTCCGTGCCGGGTATATCGCTTTTGGTTCCGGCCAGTATCACTATAATGTTTTCCCTTGAATCATCACTGATAAAACCGCAATGTACCAATGCGTCTAATATGAACTTTGAGTTAAAGTTTGGAGGGTCAAAGCGCTTTTGTTTTCTGCGATACCTTAAAATGACCACGGCATTGTCCAGGGGGGTTACGTTGTGCCCTGCTGTAGCTTCAATTATTATTGAATACCAGGTGTCGCGGACTTTTTGGTACGTAGTAGCATGCCGATGCGCTTTTTGTTGCGAAGGATGTACGCTAATTTTGGGCGGATAAATGTTTGCGTTTATCTGATAATAACCGTCGTGCTTTATAAGATGCGCTTTTGCTTTCATCGTTTCAATATGATTTGGCGATTCAGTCATCTTCACAAGCTCTACCAAGTCGTACTGCGCGAGAACCAGCTTTCGAGACAACTCCTCAAGCCCTTCGGCTATTTTTTCATATTTCTCAGGGTTCACCGGCGCTTGTTTTAAGTTTGGCAACTCTTTTGTAATAAGCCTGGTCTTATAAAACCTTGAAGGGTCATCAAACATGGCTCTTCTCCTATCTTGTCGTAATGAAATAGATAGCGGCCAAAACGGTCAGGCCAAACACTACGAAACCCGGTGTGATCACCAGTCTGGGACGATTTGCTTCGGCGCTTTGGAGCCGCCTTTTTAGCGCCTTCAGCTCTTTTTCATACAACTCTTTTTCTGAAACGGAGCTCCTCATTATCTTAATTAAAGAACTTTGCTCATCCATTTGTTTTAAGAGTTTATTTTTCTCTTCGGCATGAGCGGTTGTCATCCTGTTTAGAATTTTCTCGAGCTGTTGCTCTTTTTTTTCCATTTCTTTTGCTTTTTTAGCGAGTTCATTTGCCCTGTAGTGTTGCACAAGCAATTCCCCTGCTGCTGTTGGCGTCGGTGCATGAATGTCTGCAACTTCATCGGCCAGCGTGATATCCTGGGCGTGTCCAACTGCAACCAGCACGGGCTTTTTGGCGCCGTTTATCGCTGCCAGGACAGGAAGCTGATTAAACACTTCAAGCCTTGAGCCTCCCCCTCTTGACACGACGAGCAGGTCGTTATCGCGCCTGTCTGCTTTAATAATCGAATTCGCTACGTCTTCGGGAGAAAACAGGTTGGTCGGGTAAAGCTCCATTTTAAAGAACGGAAACGGCTTTACTATATGCTCGATGTCCCTGTAGGCAACGCCGTCCACCGAGCTTATAACGCAAATCTTTAGCTCTTCCTTGCCGGCGATTTCGGGCATTGCTTTCTTGTTTTCAAGGAACCCTCTATCCCGGAGTTGCTGCCGGAACGCCTCCATTTCCGTTATTTCGCCCTTATTGATTTCAAAGAGCTGGTTTACAAAAATCACTGTTTCGTGGTCGGCATTGTTCTTTTTTGGGCGCATCTCAACTGTCCCGGTTGCCTGAATTGTCAGCCCTTGCTTCAGCTCAAAGTCGACTTTGTGGCTGGGAGGAAGAAGACAGGTCAAGCTGACCTCCGGCGATTGAGGGTCTTTGAGCGCCAGATATGTACCTGAGGGATAGGAGTTCACACGCTCAAGAATACCTTCTATCGTGATCATTTTGTAGAGTTCTTCGATTTGGTAAAACAGGGGCTTGAGATTGCGCGTGTTTGCCATATATCGCGAAAGATATGGCCGAATATGAAAACGAAGTCTTCTTTAACTTCAATTAGGTTGCTTACCCCTGCTACTTCTGACACTACTGTAAACCTGTACCGGTCGTCGAATGTAATTTTAGGCTCCAGCGTTCCCATGTAGTTTCGAATGGTGTTGTCGTAGCTGCTCGGATAGGCGTCAGGGAAGAATTTATCTATCAGGTGTGTCCTTGCCCTGTATGTGCCGCTTTCCCCTGTGTAGGTGTGTTCAGGCAGCTCCCACTTAATCTGGTGAGCACCGGGGTTTCCGGAAGTGCTTTGCAGGTCGCTTTCTTCTCCATGCGGATAGCCAATCTTCCCCATCACATAATTCACGTTGTCGTTTGGACTTATTGACTTGATGAAGTTTGCGTATGGGAATGCTGCAAATACCCTCCCCGGTCCATCGGGAGTTACATTAAGCCTCATCGAATCGCCCCTGTGATTCGAGGGTGCCCTGCTGTCAAAATCGGTTGTGTAGTTCGTGGCGACGACCGGCTCAAACCCTGTCCCCGCCCTGACTGTTCTGTGTGCCTGGGCACCAAATAGAGGCATTATCTCCCACGCCCCCCTTCCCTTATCAGGGGTGCTTTGCCAGGAATCAACCGTTAGTGATACGTTAAGCTGTTCCAAATAGTTCTCTGTCCTTGAGGTCCAAGTATAGGTGTTGTAGTTAACCTCGGGCATTATACTGTTGACATAGTTCCTGCTGGTTACCGATGTGCTGTAGTGGTAGGTAACCGGTAGGGATGCCTGTGTCCTGTTTGTGAGGCTTGAAACCGAGGATTTCGTGTATGGAGCTATGGCAGAGTACGTTTGTGTGCGACTGTGGGAGAGAGTCTTTTTCTTTTCGTTTGAGTCATCCGAAATCTTTGCCGCAGCTGCGCTAACCTGCAGAATTACGTTCTGAGTTTTCGGCGTGAATTCAAATGCCCTCAGGACGCTCTTTGCAGTCCCTGTCGACCCACCTGGCAGGAAGATAGTCTCCTGCTTCACCACGCTGTTATTAAGCGTGTACGTCAATGTCACGTTTTCCTCGCCAACATCCCGAAGGTTGGTTACTCTCACAAAAGCAATCTGCTTGTTGTTAAGATGCACGTTGCCGGAAAGCATGGTGATTGGCTCAACCCTTACCTCCCTTGGGAGAAATACAGTTGCGCTGTCTGTAGCAGTTGCCTGAGTGGTCGTCCCGTTACTATTTTGACCGGGCGCCGCTACAGTCAGGGTAAAAGTGTTTATCGTGCTGCTGCTTATTCCCGTTGTGCGCCACGTAAAAGAATACCTGTCGGGAGCCCAAGAGCCGGATGACGGAGTTAAGGTAGTAGTATTTCCTATGCTCGAAGCAATTGTAAAGTTCCCATCGACTGAGTTGTGGACGGGTATCGGAGCACCGCTATTTGACCATGCAGTATACCCTGCCCAATACCAGGGACCATATATCGGTTTCCCGTCCTCGTCTTCACCCAGATAGTCCCGGTCGTACAGATCACCCCTTATTTGCTTCTGCCAGTAATCGATCTTTAAGACGTGGATCTGAAACAACCCGTTTACAGTGTCACCCCTGATGATTTCCGGAGAATCAATATTTGCACATATGCTTACATCCCGAATCTCGTAGTTCCAGCTCACAAGTACATATTGCTCGTATTCACTGGAGCTTGCAGGCGGTAATTCGTTTACAACAATATCCGGCAATGGGCCGCCCTTGCAGTGTCCGCTTCCAACCGAAATCACACCTGCAGGCGGTGATGGCTCTTGGTCAGGTTGCAGTGCCAGCATATCCAGTGCTACATACCACTGTAAGTCGTCAGTCCAAGGTCTGACGCTACCACAGGGTTGCCGCTGCCATCTTTCACAATCGCCGGCAGGTTGTATGGGTTGTTCCCGGAGTGCGTGAAGTGCCGAATGTATCCGAAGCCCGCGGTGTAGTAAGTCGGCGGTTGAGTTATGTGGACGTAATTTTGCCAGTCATATTGCTCCATCTCGGACTCAATGTAATGATAATTGTCGTACCGGCCAAGCCCGAGTTCAAAGGCTTTCATAATGCTGGATTTAAGGTGTTCGAAGCCGTCAAAGGGGCGCTTATCTTCGTTTGTCAGGTGCGAGTTGTTGAGAGCATTGGGGTGGTTGACAAGCGCCTTGACCTGTGGTGCAGCTTGAATGCCGTTCATCTCCCAGGGAAGGTTAATCCAGTTCATTTCGTGGATTATTCTTTGAGCCGTGGCGAGGCTATCGGGCGGAAATATGCGGCCGCTCAGGTAGAGCCTGCCGAGCATATCGTACCCCAGATACTCGGGAACCCAGCCAGGTATATATACGGGAGAAGATGAAGGGCCGGGCGGAGCGTTGGGGTTTTTGTACCGGTTTCCGGGCACATTTGTATGGTTGCCGTAAACCATAAGCCCCCTTCTTGCGAGCTCAAGGTTCAGCGGGCGGCCCTGAACATTGGTCATGCTAAAATAGGCGGGAAACCCAAACTCTTCGCTGATCTCCTGGTTGACAGCTTCCTGTAGGGCTTGAGCATTTAAAATCCCGTCCTCTACAAAATCCATCTCTATAGCAGCGTTTTCCGGATACAGATAATGAACAGCGATAGCCCCCCGGGGTGTGAGGGCTATCGCCAGCATTACTAATATAAAAATTAACCTTTTGATTTTTGCTCACCCCGCTTTTGTGTTTTAATAAGTAAAATTGAAAATGTGAATGTTGATTTGCCAGCTATAATCCGCGCTGCCTACTTCAATGGTTTTGCCGTCTGATTTAAACGCTTTGCCGGGAAGCGCAGGCACCCAGTCGGTTTTTTGGCTGATGTAGCTGATAACCTCTTCGACTACGCTTGCGCTGAACTTACTGCCAAGGATCATCCTTACGTCTTCATACTGGGCGTTTAGGTTTTTATGGGTATAAACTTGAATCTCTAAATCTTTTTCGGGCCTATGTGGTTCGTGCGTTATCTTTAGATCGGTTACAGCAGGCGTGGTATACCCGTTCACAATCGTCGTTTCCTTCTGGCTGTTGATGCTCCTTATCGCATCAGCGACCGCATCGCTAACCGCTACCGGGCCGCCGAGGATGGTGACCTGGGTTATGCCGTTGTTGATAATATAGTCCTTTACTTCGCTTGGCAGGGTGTTTCCCACAAGCATGAAGCCGGTGTTGTGCTTTGAGGCGAGAACCGCGCCGGCTATCGTGTCGGCGAAGTTGTTGCCTGTACCGATAAAGATATGTTTGGCCTGGAAGTTGAAATGGTTGGCAACCGCTATGGCGTTTGAATAGTGAGTACTTGCGCTAACCCTTGTCGGAGAAGGCAGCCTGCCGAGAACATAGTTGTTGACGACATCCGCAGTTCCTACTAAGGATGTGCTGCTTGCACTCTGAAGGGCTGTTTCTGTCTCCACCGGCAGAGATGTTGTCCTTGTCAGCAAAACAGGTTGGCCTAACCTGGCAGCGTATGGTGCGGCAACAAGGGCATCCCTGTAATCATGGCCAAACGCGACAACCGCCTTGTTATAGGTCGGCAGTTTCTTTGCGATTTCTGCTGCCGTAGCGTACCGGTCTTCCCCGTATATACGTTCTACCTGCAGGCCCATATTCTTCAGCTCTTGCTCGACCTACGGCGCTACCGCCACCGGTCCGCCAAGAATAACCACTTTGCTTGCATTAAGCCGGATGATTTCGCCTTTTGCCGCCTGATTTAAGGAGTTCGTATTTGTAAGTAAGATAGGAGCGTTATGATGGTATGCCAGTGGCGCTCCCGCGAGTGCGTCGGCATAATTTTCGCCGGTAGCCAGGTACACGGTACTTGAAGATGTCCAGCCTGATTTACTGATTTCAACTGCCGTCTCATATCGTGTGTCTCCCCAGATCCGGTTAACTGTAATGCCGGACGCAAATGTAACTGCAGGGAGTATCAGCAAAACCATCAATACTACAGCCGCCATAATCTTCTTCATGATTTCCCCTCCACTGCCTAAATTCACCTGTATTAAATAGTTTCGTCCTCCTCCTCTTCAACTCCTTTTTCCAGACGGGCAAAATAGTCATTGATTGTCGGATCGGGTTCGTAGTTCTCGCAGGATCGTAAACCAGACCTTGTGTTCTTCCTGATATTGAATAAGGACCCGCTCCTGCTCATGGGTTACAGCAACTTTTACAACGGCGGGTACTTTGCCGCGCTTCTCTTCTATGCTCGCATCTCCGGCCTCGGCATTTACCACCCCGACAACCCTCAGGTTATCGAATATAACCTGCACCTCCGACGGCCTAATAACCTCCTGCCATTGGCCCTTTAGTGGCTCTTTGTAAGCAAGCGCCCTGATTTTGCTCCCGGGATAAATAGACGCGCCGGCAGAGCGCAGGAGGTCTGTGGAAATGCCCAAAACGGTTTCGTTTGGCGCAAGGGCTAACACGTGTGAATTGGCAAGAGCTTCCTGCGTATAGACTTTCTCTTGGGTTATGACCTCCCCCGCGTGCAACCCAAGTTCGCCTGTAAAGTACACATCTTTGGTGAAAATCTCAATGCCCCAAGCAGCGTTTGCCGGAGCATACCCTTTTGGCACCTGGGCCATCTTTAACATGCCGGAGGTAATTTCGGTTCGCGGCGGTATTGCTTCGGCAGTCGCCACTACCCTGACCAGTTCAATGTTTTGACTGATGTAAAACTTCGTTGCAATAACAAAGCTTGCAAAAATAAAAAGCGTGATCAATACAGCGGTTAGCTTTTTTCTCATACTGCCTCCTTACGACCACTGCCAATACAAATGGTCGAAATTATTTATTTTAGCCTGTGACTGATCCGGCAGCAATCTGCCAAGCAGGACGGTATCAATTCTGGCTGAGATTTCCGCCCGCACAACAGGGTAACCGTCGTGCCACTCTACATATAGATGGGTAACATCAACGCCGTGCCGGAAGAAGTTATCGTTTTTCAGGTTTTCGTCAAGCTGCAGCTCCGCCCTCAGGACTTCATAGAACTTCTCTCTGGCCGTATTTCTTACGGTATCCATATCGGCATATGCGAGTGCCATGTTGTCCATGTTGACAAGAAGAGCGCCGTCTACTGAGTTCTCCAGGGCTTCCCTCATCTTGATTTGTATGCCGTAGGCTATCAGCAGGTCGCTCAACAGGACGACCAGTACAACCATTAATAAGATCAGGAATTTCTTGATGACGGTCATTGCCATTAGGGGCCACCTCCGAATGTTGGACGGATGAACCTGCGCGAGATGCCTGTTTTTCTCACGCCCCAATTCATCGTAAGCTGTTCACTGCTCATCCCAAGAGGCTTGAAGCTTTTAAGTTCGTATCTCGCCTGCACATGTAGATGAATGGGCTCTCCCCGCAGGACCGTTTCCGTGGAAGCGTCCACAATCCGCGCGGAGTCGCGTGTGATGTTTTGCTGTTCCAGCTCGGCAAAAAATATGTCTTCGATCTCGTTTGTGAGCCGACCTTCTTCTTTCATCATTTCGAGCGCTTTTTGCGCCGTGTTGTTTAAAACAATAAATCTGTTTGCCATCAGAAAAATATCAACTCCGGCCACCATCAGCATGATAACGAGCCAAGACATCAACACCAAAGCCGTCATGTCAACAGCACCTCTATCACACTTTAACCGCTTCACCGTTTTCCTGATCAAACATCCACGCCCCCTTTGCAAAAACTTTTTGCCCGGTTCTTATCTTAATATTGTTTGGCACCGGAATCTCCAGTACCATGCTCGCACCTCTTTCAACAGGCCCAAATCTCCACGGCCTCATATTGTAAACAGAACGAATAACCGTCCCTTCGTTGTCTATGTAATAGATATCAAGCGGCACCCTGCAAAAAAAAGTATGAATACAATTACAGGGCTTTAAGGCAAGTGCGTAGTCAGGCTTCTTGAACATAGCACCTATAAATCTTCTTGAAAACGTGTCTGCCGTTTTCACTTTCACTGACATCACCTTTTAAAATTGGGATAACTCTGCAGGGGTTGCCCCCTGCAGAGCAAAGCTTTTCTACCAGGTCTGTCCACCGCGGAAATTGGTGAATGTCTCATTGACAATGTCTATGAGCTGTTCCCTGAAAATCACAAGCAGCGCAAAAATAATAGTGCCGACTCCCAGCACCAGGAACACCTGGCTTGTAAGGCTGGCTTCCCCGCATTCATCCCTAAGTAAGTTCAACAAGGTCTTTCTTGGCATCTTCTTCTCTCCTTTGTTTGTTTTTTTACATACTCATTAAATTCCCAAACTGCACAATCGCCCCGATAATGGGAATCGCTATACAGTTTAGGTACAGCCAGATGTGCAGCAGGCTTAGTTTTGAAGGAATAGATTTTGTATATCTCCTCAAAGCCATTACGCGGAGTTCCCGCATGATTTTTGACTGGTTCCTGTAAATCTCTTCCGCCTGTTTGGCTTTAGCGTCCATGCCGATTTCCAAAGCACTTACAAAATCTCTCACCTCCTGGATTCCGGTACGCTCCGCAAAATCCCACAGGGCGTCTTTTTTATTTTCAACCAGCTCCACGTCTGCCTGCAGTTTTTCAAGCAGCGGCCTAAGCGCCTGCCCTGAATGTTCGGCGGCTTTTTTAATGGCGGAGTAGAGGTTTCTCCCTGCCCGCAAAGACAGCACCAGCATATCCAGAAAATCCGGAAGTTCCATGATGATTAGCTCTTTCTTTTCCTGAATCTTCTTGTCAAGTTCCCCGGCCGGCAGGGCGGCACCAAGCAGCCCGAGCAATAGGCCGGGCAAAAGGACTACCGGACTGCGTAAAATGAAAACCCAAACCAGGCTCAGCACAAATATCCCCAGGCCTGTGGTCAACTGCTTGACCATGAACTCTTCAGGGGTTCTGTTCATGCCGGCCATCACCAGTTTTTCCTCAAGCTCCATCCTTGTGAGGCGATTCAACTTTACTCCCCTGACAATGGCCCGCGCGATTGGCTGAAGGAGCTTTTCATGCAGCGGCTTGAATTTTTCATCCAGTTCCTTTTCGCTCAGGTTAATGTTCTCGATCCTGCGGACGAGCACCATCGGGGCTTTGCCGGGAATTTTGAGCTTGTATGACACGAAGGAAAAGGTAAAAGCCGCAAGCATAAACCCATAGAACAGAATAATTAAATCGAACATTACCCCACCTCCTCAAGCGAGGTGTCCGTCAGCTTGTCCGAAATCTGGTAGACTGTCAGCGTAGCGGCCAGGATGTAAAAAATAAAGACCCTGCCAAAGAGTGTCTGTGTGTAGGCCGCAAAGGCGGAAGGCTGCATTACGCTCAAGAACCCGAGCATGACAAACTGCAAAAACATCAGCTGGATTGTCGCGCCTTTCTCTTTTGAGATCTCGGTTTCAAACTCTTCCATGACCAGCATATCCTGGTCGATAATTGCGGCGCAGGTTTTTATCAGCTCGTGGGTTTTGCCTCCTTCTTCTTCCGCCATTAAGGCGGCCTTGACAAAGAAATCAAGGTATTTAATATTTACCCGCTTTTTCATCAAGTTTAGGGCTTCCCGCACGGGGGTTCCGGTCTCCACATCCGAAAGGAACAGCTCGAACTCTTTCTTGATGGGGTTTTGCATGCTGCCCAGGGCATGCTGAATAGCCGACACAATGTTTGGCTTGAATGTATGGGCGGACGAGATAGCCTGCAGCGCCGGTTTTAGAAGCTTGATTTTAAGCTTGTATTCTTTCTTCTTATGGATTTTGACAACGTGTCGGGGCAGCATGTACGCAACTAGCCCCCCGCCTACGGCAATCAGTGCGTTTTTGAGCGCTATTCCCACTATGAGGGCAAACAAAAAAGCCCCCCCTGAAATGAGGAGGTACTCCTTAAGCGACAGGCTCCAGCCTGACTTTTTGGCTTCGCCCTGCAGGTCCTCGTCCCACCCGAGATTCCGGATTTTTATGGTTCTTTCACGGAGCCTTTCTTCCCTTTCCAGCCGCCTTTTTTCAGACTCTTTGGCCGTATAAGCGAGGTTGATATACAAAAGGACGGCGCTTGCCGCAACACCTAAACCGACAATTAGGCTAAAAAGTGTCAGATCTAACATTTCGCACCACCTTTTGCCACGGGACTGGGTCAACCTGGTTCTCAGTGAATTTGGCAACGAGACGCTTGGATATTGGTTGGACTTGGTCAAACTTCCCGATTACCTTGCTGTTTTCTGTGCCGTTTGAATTAAACTTGAACAACTCCCTGAATACCGGCCTGTCAGTGTAATCTTCGATTTCCAGGACCTGTTCGATTTTTCGGGAACCGTCTTTAAGCCTGCGCTGATAGACGATGACATGGATGGCCGAAGCGACAAGCCTCCCGATAATGTCTGTTTCATAGTCCAAGCCGCTCATTTTGACCATTGTTATCAGGCGCTCAAACGATTCCGCGGCGCTGTTGGCATGAATTGTTGTCATAGACCCATCGTGTCCGGTGTTCATGGCCTGAAGCATTTCAATGGCCTCCTCCCCCCTGACCTCTCCCACGATAATCCTGTCGGGACGCATCCTAAGTGCGTTAATAATGAGCTTGGCGATAGGGTAGCTTGTTTCGTCGTCGTCGGACTTCCTGGTCTCAAGGGGCATAAAATGCTTCTCGGGATACAAGAGGTGCAGGTTCATCTCCGCTGCGTCCTCAATCGTCAGCGTCCTTTCGCGGTTTGGAATGTGTCCGGCCAGCACCTTCAGTGTGGTCGTTTTCCCGGAGCCCGTACCGCCCACAATCAGGATGTTCAGCTTTACTTTGATAGCATCACGGAAAAAGTCGTACATGTCTTTGGACATCATTTCGCCGGCCAGCAGCTCCTCTTCGGTAAAAGCCCTGGAAGGAAATTTCCGGATTGAAATGTTGCTTCCTTTGATGGCAAGGCCGCCGCTTGCCTGTCCGAGCATGGCGTTTACCCTGGATGTGCCGATGCGGGCGTCAACTACCGGGTGGGTAACGTTCAGCGTTTTGCCGAGCGGGTTAATGATTTTCATTATGATGCTCCGCAGGTGCTCCTCGTCTCTGAACCTGATATTGGTTTTAACTAAAACGCCTTTTTTCTCAACGTAGGTTTCGCTGTATGAGTTCACCAGAATGTCGTTGATATCAGGGTCTTTGATTAACGGCTGCAGCGGACCAAGCCCGGTGAGCTCCGTCCTGATATCTTCGATTAGCTCCTGTTGGGAACGGTCGGGAACAGTTACGGTTTTGCTTAAAATATAGTCTTCTATGATCCGGTTGATTTTGACCGTTGTTGTCGGATCAAGGATTGAGTTTTGAAACAGTGCCAGATGCTCGTTCTTTAAATGAGCCTTTATTTTTTCAAGTACGTCTTTCACTTCTTTGGAGAGCGTGATGCTTTCCTCTTCCAACGTGACCCTGTATTCATCGGGACTCTCCCTGAGCGCAAAATGCTTCGAGAGGTCTATTTCAAGGCGATCCATTATACCACCCCCTCAGCAGGCAGTTCTTTCTCTTTATTTGATTTGGCCCGTTTTGGTAAGGAGAATCTGCGCCTGGATTTTGCTTCAAGGCTCCCCAGCTTATACCCGGTTGCTTCCAGTACCATCTGAGCAATTGTGCGTCCGGCCGCCCCGTTATTGGTTTCTCCGCTGTACCAGGCCATGTTTAACAGTTCCTTTTTAATGTCGGGAATGACATAGTCTATTTCCCGGCCGAGCGCCGCTTCCATGTCCGATACGCGTATATGGTCCAGTTCGTAGTAAGGGAAGGCTACAAGCCGGATATTTTTTAGCGGGATCTGCAGCTGTTCAATCACACTCAGATTCTGCTTCAGCCATGAAAGGTGTGCCGGATGCTGGTCTGTTACACAATAGATGCAGTTGGATACCTTCATGGCACTAAAATTCAGGGACACCCTCAGATTCCCCGCCAGCACAAAAACTACGCAATCAAAACCATGGCGGAAGATGAGCTGGTTGACTATTTCCCCCGGCCCGTTATTTAAGGTTTCAAGTTTGATTTGGTTAAAGACCGGGATGTGCGGCATGGCGTTGTCTTTCCCGCCGAGAACGAAAAGAGATTGCGGCATTTTTTTATACTTGCCAGCCAGGGCGGATTCGTACCCGGGCACGCTGCTGAGCGCCTCTTTGGGGGTAATGAGGATGTTTGAAATATCTTCCCCGTCCTCGATTCTTTGCAGTGCTGTCTCAGTCGTCCTTTGCCGGCTTCTTACACCTGTGCTAAAGCCAATACGCGGGATACCTGTACTGTGGAGCTCAACCAGGGCAACCTTAGCCTCTTTTGCAGCGAGCTTTACGGCATAGTATTGCGCTAAAAGAGACGAATCGCCGTCTGACGACCCAAATGAGATAAATGATACTACCGCAGGCCTTACTTTTTCAATAACGTGCTTAACCTTGGGCTTCTTATTTGAGTCAGTGCCTTTTTTCTTAAACTTTTCCATCATGGCGAAAATATCGACGGACTTAAGCTCTAACTCCTGCGCTTTTTCCTTTTTGATAAAAGGCTTTGCAGCAGGCATGTTTTCCGGGAGAAACTCCTGAACATGGGCGATAGTCCGCTTCGGCTCCATTATCATCTGCTTTATGGACTCTGTGGTAAGTGTTGTTTCAGTCCGGAAGTCATACATCCCCATGATCACCAATTCAGAAAGGAAATGACGGTTTTCCGGCAATGCCCTGTCTTCGTCGCACAAAAGGATGAACTTGGCGTTTGGCCGCATTAGCCGCAGATTTTTGACTCTCCGCAGCAGAGCCTTGTCCCTTGGGAGTTTCTTCCCATCTTCGTCCGTAGTGGAAATTTGAGCAAACTCGCTCGCAAAAATCACATCAATCTCAACCGGTTCGTTGTGCATGTTCCACTGAAATGCAGTGTCAAAACTGTAATCCCACTGGGCGACTTCCACGCTTGTCAGTGCTTTAACAGCCTGAACCACAGGTTCATCGCCGGCGTCTAAAATAAGGTGCAGCCTTAGCTTTTCAGTCATCACGCGAGCACTCCTTTATCATTTGCTTGTTAATGTTTATTGGTGATTAAAAGACATAGAAACAAGAGGTGCTACTTATGCACCTCTTACGCATTTTAAGATAATGTGACATTGTTAAGCTGGCCGGAAATAGGGTATAATGGAGTAGTATCAGAAAGTCCCTTCGTTAAATATTAAAGGTAACCAAGGATAATTTGCAAAAAATTACAATATTAACATCATATGGCAATACGCTCTTTGGTAAGCTCAATAATGGCAGGCTAAAGCAA
>Ga0208242_100433_pt1 | contig 28138 bp, 29 predicted proteins | sample SubbioAug_CSW13A_FD_184825 | JGI IMG/M metagenome (GOLD analysis project Ga0208242, IMG submission 184825) | Serpentinite rock and fluid subsurface biosphere microbial communities from McLaughlin Reserve, California, USA - CR12Aug_CSW13A (SPAdes) | ecosystem: Environmental > Terrestrial > Deep...
CGAAGCGCGCGAAACAGCCGCCGCCGGTCCCGGTGAGGGCCGCCGGACCGAGCCGCGACAGCGCATCCAGGGCCGTGGCGACGGCCGGGGAACGACGACGCAGCACCGGCTCGAAGGCATTCCCGAGCGAAGGGCCTGAAACGAAGTCCGATATTGTCGCTTCCGGGGCATCCCGGGTCAAATCCGGGGCCTGGAAAAGCTCGGCGGTCGGCACGGAAACACCGGTGTCCACGACGAGGTAGCTGGCCGGGGGCAAGGCCAGCGGCACCAGCTCCTCCCCCACGCCCTCGGCCCAGGCGCTGCGGCCGCGGACGAACACCGGCACGTCGGCCCCGAGGGCCAGGCCCAGGGCGGCCAGCCGATCCTCGCCCAGCCGGGTGTCCCACAGGTGGTCGAGGGCCACGAGCACGGTGGCCGCGTCCGAGGAGCCGCCACCGAAACCGCCGCCCAGTGGAATCTTCTTTTCAACGATGATGTCTGCGCCTTTTCTGCAATTGGCTTCTCTTTGCAGAACTTTAGCGGCACGAACCACCAGGTCATCCGACTCCGGCACCGCGTAGCCCTCGGCCCCGGCGCGCACGACCTGGCCGTCGTCGCGCACCCGCAGGCGCACCGTGTCGCCCCAGTCGAGCAGCTGGAACACCGTCTGCAGGCGGTGGTAGCCGTCCGGTCGGCGACCGGTGATGCGCAGGAACAGGTTGAGCTTGGCCGGCGCGGGCCACTCGCTCCAGGCCGGCTCGCTCACGGTTGCCCCCAGCTGTCGACGACCAGGCGCACGCTGGCCTCGCCGCGGCTGGCGAACACCCGGCGCGGGCGCTCGCCGACCCACTCGCGGTACTCCACCGTCCAGCCCTGCTGGACCAGCCGGGCCGGACGGCCATCGGCTCCGAACTCGATCTCGGCCGCGCCCGGCGCACGGCCACCGCGCACCCACCAGGCCAGGTCATCGACCGGGATGTCCCAGCCGGTCGCCTCGGCCAGCAGCGCGCGCGCGTCCGGGCCAGCCACGGGACCGGCGTCCAGGCCTTCGATGCGCGCGCCGTCCGGGCTGCCGAGCAGGCGCCAGCCCTTGCCGGTGACGGGCGCGGAGAGGCGGATTTCGTACCCCCCGCCCTGTTGCCGCCACTCCAGCCGGCCGCTGCCCCCCTCGCCGCCGGCGCGCACCGCCAGCCGGCCCTCGAGCCGCCAATCGGGCTCGGCCTGCAGGGCAGCCTCGTGCGCCGCCTGCGCCGCCAGCAGCGAAGCGTCGCCGGGCCCGCGCACGGGTGCCGGCACGCAGGCCGCGAGCAGCAGCACCAGGGCAAGGGCGGTGGTCGGTCGGATCATGGCGTGCGGCTCTCCAGCAGGCGGTCGAGGGTTTCGTTGAGGGTGTCGTCGCTGCCCGCCAGCCGCAGCCCGGCGCGCCAGATCTCGCGCGCCTCGGCCTTGCGGCCCAGCGTCCACAGCACTTCGCCCAGGTGCGCGGCGATTTCCGCCATGCGCTGGCGCGCCCAGGCCTTCTGCAGCAGCTCCAGCGCCAGCTCCGGCTCGCCCATGCGAAAGCGCAGCCAGCCCAGGCTGTCGAGCACGGCCGCCGACTCCGGCGCGAGCTCGAAGGCGCGCTCGAGGTAGGGCAAGGCCTGCAAGGGTTGGTCGCGCCGGACCAGCAGTGCATAGCCGTAGGCGTTGAGCGCCTGGTGGCTGTCGGGCTGCTCGTCGAGGATCAGCTGCAGGTCGGCCAGGGCTTCGTCCACGCGCCCGGCGCGCTCGTGCAGCATGGCCCGGGCGTAGCGCAGCGCCGGGTCGCCCTCGAAGACCTGCAGGGATTCGTCGAGCACGGCCAGGGCCTCGCTGTCCCGGCCGCGGCGCTCGAGCAGGTCCGACTCGAGCAGGAACGCATCGCGGATCGCCTCGCCGTCGGCCTGCTCGTCGCTGCGCAGCGCGCGCAGCGCGGCCAGGGCCTCGGGCAGGCGGGCCAGCCGCGCCAGCGCGCCGGCGCGGCGCAGGGTGGCCTGGTCGTGTCCCTCCCCGCGGGGCACCGAGGCGTACCAAGCCTCCGCCTCGCGCCAGCGCAGCAGGCCCTCGGCCAGCATGCCCAGCAACAGCCGGCGCGCAGGCGGGGGCACCCGGTCGAGCGCCACGGCCTCCTCGTAGAGGGCGGCCAGCGCCGGACGGTCGCCGGCATCGAGCAGCCAGCGGGCCCGCTGGCGCAGGCTGTCGTCGTCCTGGGGGCCGGCCCCGAGGGTGGCGGCGGCCGCCAGCGGATCGCCCATCAGGGCGTGCTGCCGGGCCGCCATGCGGCGCAGCTCCGGCGCCAGGCCCGCGGGATCGCCTAGCCCGGCCAGCCTCGCGCGCGCTTCCTCGTCGCGGCCCTCGCGGCGCAGCCGGTCGACCGTGAGCAGGTGCGAACGCGGGTCGTCGGGGAAGCGTTCGATGCCTTCGCGAACCAGGGTCTCGGCCAGCGCGGGCTCGTCCAGGCGCCGGGCCAGGCTGGCCACCGCCAGCCAGCCGCCCAGCCGGGCCGGCAACCGGTCGGAGACGAACATCGCCCGCAGCACCTGGCGCGCCAGTTCACGGCGCTCGCCGTCGGCATTGCCGAGGATGGAGATCAGCGCCGGCAGGCCCGCCTCCCCGGGCAGGCCCAGCAGGGCCGCGACGGCCTGCATCGATTCGTCCACGTCGCCCCGCGCGAGCGCCAGCTCCAGCTTCGCCCCGGGCAAGCCCGCCGCACCGGGCGCCAGCGCCTGCCATCGCTCGAGCGCGCTGCCGGCCAGCGCCGGCCGCCCGGCCAGCAGGGCGATGCGGGTGGCCCGCTCGGCCAGGCCGGGGTCGGACGAGCGCTCAGCGGCGCGCAGGTAATGCGCCGCGGCCTGGGGCAGGTCGCCGGCCTGGAGCGCGAATTCGCCGGCCATCACCGGCTCGAGCACCTCGCCGGTGTTGGCCACGGCCGCCCCCGCCAGGCCCAGGGCCAGCGCGATGCAGGCAAACGGGCGGCATTTGCTCCAGATCATGGGGATTGCACGGCCAAGGGCTAGAATGGACGCCGGAAACCACGAGAGCCCAGCCCGCGGAAGCTTAGCGCAACGCGGCCAGCCAACGTCCCATGCCCCTGCTCGCCCTAGGACTGAACCACCAGACCGCCCCGCTCGCGCTGCGCGAACGGGTGGCGATGGACGGCGGCCAGCTGCCCGGCGCGCTCGACGCGCTGGGCCAGGTGCCGGGCGTGGCGGAAGCCGCGCTGCTCTCGACCTGCAACCGCACCGAGGTCTACGCCCAGGTCGAGGAAGGCCGCGAGGCCGCCGTGGTCGAATGGCTGGCGCGACACCACGGCCTGGCGCCCGAGGCGCTGGCCGACTACGTCTACCAGCACCGCGACGAGCAGGCCGTGCGCCACCTGTTCCGCGTGGCCACCGGCCTCGATTCGCTGGTGCTGGGCGAACCGCAGATCCTGGGCCAGGTGAAGGACGCCTGGCAGGCCGCGCGCAGCCAGCAGCGCCTGCGCACCCCGCTCGACCGACTGTTCCAGCAGAGCTTCCAGGTCGCCAAGCGCGTGCGCACCGACACCCGCATCGGCGCTCATCCGGTGTCGGTGGCCTATGCCGCGGTGCGCCTCGCGCGCCAGGTGTTCAGCGAGCTCGACCGCGCCACCGTGCTGCTGGTGGGCGCCGGCGACACCATCGAGCTGGCCGCGCGCCACCTCGTGGACGCCAAGGCGCGCCGGCTGCTGGTGGCCAACCGCACGCTCGAGCACGCCCAGGCCCTGGCCAGCCGCCACGGCGGCTATGCGCTGCCGCTGTCGGAGCTTCCGCGCCACCTGCCCGAGGCCGACATCGTCATCACCGCCACCGCCGCGCGCGAACCGGTGCTGAAGCTCGAGGCCGTGCAGGCGGCGCTCAAGGCGCGCAAGCACCGGCCGATGTTCATGCTCGACCTCGCGGTGCCGCGCGACATCGACCCGGCCGTGGCCTCGCTGGCCGACGTCTACCTCTACACCGTCGACGACCTCGAGCAGGTGATCGAGGAGAACCGCGCCTCTCGCCGCGAGGCGGCCGAGCAGGCCCAGGCCATCATCGACCTGCAGGTCGAGCACTACATGGCCTGGTGGCGCGCGCAGGGCCGCCAGGACGCGCTCAAGGCGATGCGCCGCCGCGCCGAGGCCGCGCGCGAGCAGATGCTGGCCCGGGCGCACGAGCAGCTGGCCGCCGGCAAGCCGGCCACCGAAGTGGTGGAACTGCTGGCCGCCCAGCTCACCAACAAGTTGCTGCACGGCCCCAGCGCCGCGCTGCGCCAGGCCGCGCTCGACGGCGACCTCGACCTGCTGCGCGCCGCCGAACGCCTCTACCTGGACGACGATGACGCCGGGCCTGCGTCGTAAGCTCGAAGCCCTGGCCGAGCGCCACGAGGAAGTCGGCCGGATGCTGGCCGACCCCGGCGTGGCCGCCGACAACGCGCGCTTCCGCGCCTTGTCGAAGGAGTACGCGCAGCTCGAACCCGTGGCCACCGGCCTGGCCGCGTGGGCGCAGGCCCAGCGCGACCTGCAGGCCGCCGAGGCTATGCGCGCCGACCCGGAGCTGCGCGAACTGGCCGAAGAGGAAATCCCGGCCGCGCGTGAACGCCTGGCCATGCTCGACGACGAACTCGCCCTGCTGCTGGTGCCGCGCGACCCGCGCGACGAGGCCAACCTCTTCCTGGAAGTGCGCGCCGGAACCGGCGGCGACGAAGCGGCCATCTTCGCCGGCGACCTGTTCCGCATGTACGCGCGCTACGCCGAGCGGCGGCGCTGGCAGGTCGAGATCGTCTCGGCCAGCGAGGGCGAGCACGGCGGCTACAAGGAAATCGTCGCGCGCATCGAGGGCAAGGGCGCCTATTCGCGCCTGAAGTTCGAGTCCGGCACCCATCGCGTGCAGCGCGTGCCGGCCACCGAATCCCAGGGCCGCATCCACACCTCGGCCGCCACGGTGGCCATCCTGCCCGAGCTCGACGAGGTGGACGAGATCGAGGTGCGCGATGCCGACATCAAGGTCGACACCTTCCGCGCCTCCGGCGCCGGCGGCCAGCACGTGAACAAGACCGACTCGGCCATCCGCATCACCCACCTGCCCTCGGGCATCGTGGTCGAGTGCCAGGACGAGCGCAGCCAGCACAAGAACCGCGCCCGGGCGATGTCCCTGCTCAAGGCCCGCCTGCTCGACGAGGAGCGCTCGAAGCAGGCCGCGGCGCAGGCGCAATCGCGCCGGCTGCAGGTGGGCAGCGGCGACCGCAGCCAGCGCATCCGCACCTACAACTTCCCGCAGGGCCGCATCACCGACCACCGCGTCGAGGGGCTCACGCTCTACGCGCTGCCGCAGGTGATGGACGGCGACCTGGACGAACTGGTCGACCGGCTCACCCGCGAGCACCAGGCCGACGAACTCAAGCTGCTGACGGAGGCCGCATGAGCGCCGGAAACGACTTCCTGCCGCTGTCGCTGTGCGTGCTGACGGTGTCCGATACCCGCACCGCCGCCAACGACGGCTCGGGCGACTACCTCTGCGCCGCGCTGGCCGAGGCCGGCCATCGCCTGCACGAGCGCGCGATCGTGCGCGACGACAAGTACGCCCTGCGCGCGATCGTCTCGCGCTGGATCGCCGACGAGGCCGTGCACGGCATCCTGGTCAACGGCGGCACCGGCTTCACCGGCCGCGACTCCACGCCCGAGGCGCTCGAACCGCTGCTCGACAAGTCCATGCCCGGCTTCGGCGAGATGTTCCGGGTGCTGAGCTTCGACGAGATCGGCACCTCCACCCTGCAGTCGCGCGCCTTCGCCGGCCTGGCCAACGCCACCTTCCTGTTCGCCCTGCCCGGCTCCACGTCGGCCTGCCGCACCGGCTGGGAGAAGCTCATCCGCGCCCAGCTCGACGCGCGCACCAAGCCCTGCAACCTCGCCAACCTGCGGCCGCGCCTTCGCGAAAGCTGAGTCCGGACGCCCACCAGGAGCCCTTCGATGAGCAAGGAAACCCGCCGGCGCTACCAGGACAGGCTCGAGGAGCTGCAGGTCGAGCTCAACGCCATGGCGCGCTGGCTGCAGCACACCGGCAAGCGGCTGGTGGTGGTGTTCGAGGGCCGGGACACCGCCGGCAAGGGCGGCGCCATCAGCGCGATCGCCGAATGCCTCAACCCGCGCCAGTGCCGGGTGGTGGCCCTGTCCAAGCCCAGCGAGCGCGAGCAGGGCCAGTGGTATTTCCAGCGCTACGTGCCGCACCTGCCCGCCGCCGGCGAGATCACGCTGTTCGACCGCAGCTGGTACAACCGCGCCGGCGTCGAGAAGGTGATGGGCTTCGCCACGCCGGCGCAGGTGGAGCAGTTCCTGGCCCAGGCGCCGGCCTTCGAGAAGATGCTGGTCGACGACGGCATCCTGCTGTTCAAGTACTGGCTGGCGGTGGACCAGGACAGGCAGGAGGAGCGCTTCGCCGAGCGCCTCGAGGACCCGCTAAAGCGCTGGAAGCTCTCGCCGATCGACATCCGCTCGCGCGAGAAGTACGCCGAGTACGGCAAGGCCCGCGACGAGATGTTCAAGGCCACGCACAAGCGGCACGCGCCCTGGGTCGTGGTGGACTTCAACGACCAGAAACGCGGCCGGCTCAACCTCATCCGGCACCTGCTCGACCACCTGCCCGACCACGACGTGCCCGAGCAACCGCTCGAGCTGCCGCCGCTGGCGGGCAAGCCGCGCAAGGAGCGCTATACCGGCCCGGTCAAGCCGATCAAACCGCGTTTCTGAGGCCCGCCGGCCTCAGCCGGCGCTGGCGGCGGCGATGTCGGCGGCGAGCATTTCCGAGGTCACCGGGCCCAGGTACTTCTTCGCGACCTTGCCTTCCGGGTCGATCAGGTAGGTCAATGGCAGGCCGCGCGGCGTTTCGAAGTCGGCCGGCGGGTCGTACACGTCCACCAGTGCGATCGGATAGCCCGCCGGGTGCTTCTCCAGGAACGCCCGCATGTCTTCGACGCCGATTTCCTCGTAGGCCAGGCCCACCACGCGCACGTCGTCGCGCGCGGCGTCGAAGGCGGTCAGGTCGGGGATTTCCTTGAGGCAGGGCTTGCACCAGGTGGCCCAGAAGTTGACCACCACCCAGCCGCCGCGCTGCGCGGCCAGGTCGAAGGTGTCGCCGTCGAGGGTCTGCACCACCAGGCTCGGATGCGTCGGCAGCTCGCCGGCCGGGGCCGGCCCGGCGGCGGCCTCCGGCGCCACGGGCGCGGGCGCGGCCTCGGCCACCGGCGCCTCGGAGGCGGGCTGGCAGGCGGCCAGGACGAGGAGCAGCAGGCTCGGGGCGATCAGGGTCTTCATGGTTTGCGATTGTCCGGTTCCGGGGTGAAGAAACTGCCGACGCTGCGCGCCATGGGCAGTTCCAGGGGTTGCTGCAGGTGCGAGAGCGCGCGGGCGGCGTCGCGGCCGATCGGGTCGTCGTAGCCCGGCAGGCCGTGCACCGGGCCCGGCACGCGCAGGCCCAGGCCCTCGTGCAGCTCGCCGAGCGTCACGCCGTCGAGGTCGCGGCTGAGCAGCCAGGCCCCGTCTTCGCCGCGGCGCACGATGTTGAGCGTCGACAGCCCGGCGAACATCCGCTGCAGCAGGTCGTCGGTGAGCATCGGCTCGAGGTCCTGCACGTCGGCGATGTGCAGGCCGCGGCCCTGCCGGCGCGCCTGCGCCAGCCGGCCGAGCAGGCGCAGGTAGCCGTACATCTCCATGCCCGCCGGCAGCCGCAGCGCCCGCGGCTGGTAGCGGAAGGACGAGAGCGAGGCCGCGAAGCTGGCGCCCAGCAGCACCACCACCCAGCTCAGGTACACCCAGACCATGAAGATCGGCACCACCGCCAGCGCGCCGTAGAGCTGCTCGTAGGTGGGCACGCCCAGCAGGTAGGCGGCGAAGCCGCGCTTGGCCAGCTCGAACAGCACCGTCGCGAACAGGCCGCCGGCCAGCGCGAAGCGCAGCGGCACGCTGCGGTGGGGAATGAGCCAGTAGGCCAGGGTGAACACCGCCAGCTCGACCACGTTGGGCAGGTAGCCCAGCAGGCGCGTCGTCCAGGCCTGGGCCTCGCCCGACCACACCGGCAGCGCGAACAGGTAGGAGGTGACCGCCAGGCTGGCCACCGCACCCAGGGTGCCCAGGGTCAGCAGCGTCCAGTACACCAGGAAGCGGAACAGCCCAGGCCGCGGCGTCGGCACGCGCCAGACCCGGTTGAAGGTGGACTCGATGCTCCACATCGTCAGCAGCAGCGACACCAGCAGCGCCGTCACGCCGGTCACGGTGAGCTGGCGCGTGCTGGCGGTGAAATCGCGCAGGTAGGCCTCGACGGCGCGCGCCGAACCCGGCACGAAGTTGGAGAAGATGAAATTGGTGAGCTGGGCGCTCCAGGCATCGAAGACCGGGAAGGCCGCCAGGATGCCGAACACCACCATGCTCAGCGGCACCAGTGCGAACAGCGTGGTGTAGGCCAGCGCGCCGGCGGTCTCGAAGCAGCGATCGTCCACGAAGCGCTTCCACAGGAAGCGGGAGAAGGACTGGATCCGCTCCCGGTCCAGGCGGTGCCACCACTGGCGAAGCGTGCGGGCGATCGACATCGGCCAAGCCTAGCAAACGCGGCCACGACGGGACGATGGGCGATAATGCCGGCAGACCCCCACGCCGGAACCGCCATGCCCGAGATCCTGGTCCTCTACTACAGCCGCGGCGGCTCGGTCGCCCAGCTCGCGCGGCACATCGCCCGCGGCATCGGCGAGGTGCCCGGCATGCAGGCGCGCCTGCGCACCGTGCCGCCGGTGGCCGCGGTGACCGCCACGGTCGCGCCGCCCGTGCCTGACGAAGGCGCGCCCTATGCCAGCGCCGCCGATCTCGAACAGTGCGTGGGCCTGGCCCTGGGCAGCCCGACGCGCTTTGGCAACATGGCCGCGCCGGTGAAGCACTTCATCGACGGCCTGGGCGCGCAGTGGGCCTCGGGCACGCTGGTGGGCCGCCCCGCGGCGGTGTTCACCTCCACCGCCACCCAGCACGGCGGCCAGGAATCGACCCTGCTGTCCATGATGGTGCCGCTGCTGCACCACGGCATGCTGGTGCTCGGCATCCCCTTCACCGAGGCCGCGCTCAACACCACGCGCACGGGCGGCACGCCCTACGGCGCCAGCCACGTCGCCGGCGCCCAGGACGACCCGACGCCCAGCGAAGAGGAGAAGCAGCTCGCGCGTGCCCTCGGCCGCCGGCTGGCCGAAACCGCCGCGAAGCTGTGCGCATGAGCCGCGCCGACCGCATCGCCGCCGTCGCCATCGTCGCCATGCTGGCCCTGCAGCTGGCCTGGCGCCTGTGGCTGGCCCCGCCCACCCAGGCCGCGCCCTGGGCGATGGCGCTGTTCTTCTCGCTGCCGATCCTGCCGGCCGTGCTGTTGCTGGCGCTGCGGCACCGGCGCGCCGGCTTCCTGGGCTCGCTGGCCGCCCTGCTCTATTTCTGCCACGGCGTGATGCTGGCCTGGTCGGAACCGGGGGTGCGCGGCCTGGCGCTGGCCGAAACCCTGGTGGCGACGGTGCTGGTGGTCTCGGCGAGCTGGGATGGGCTGCGCGCCCGCTTCGCCGCCCGCCGGGCCCGGCACCCGGCCGTATAATCGCGGCCCCAAGGAGGAACCCCATGGACGAGCTTCTGGTCGTCACCACCGGCGGCACCATCGACAAGGTGTATTTCGACGACAAGTCCGACTACCAGGTCGGCGAGCCGCAGATCGGCCGCATCCTGCAGGAGCTGGGCGTGGCGTTCCGCTTCACGGTGATCCCGATCATCCGCAAGGACAGCCTGCACATCACCGACGATGACCGCGAGCTGTTGCGCGCCACCATCGCCGCCCAGCCGGCGGCGCACGTGCTGGTCACCCACGGCACCGACACCATGGTCGACACCGCGAAGGTGCTGGCGTCGATCCCGGGCAAGACCATCGTGCTCACCGGCGCGCTCAACCCGGCGCGCTTCCGCGGCTCGGACGCCGAGTTCAACATCGGCACCGCGGTCGGCGCGGTGCAGTCGAAGCCGCCGGGCGTCTACATCGCCATGAACGGCCGCATCTGGGACCCGCTCAAGGTGCGCAAGAACGTCGCCGCCAACCGCTTCGAAGCGGCGGGCTGAGGCCGCGCCGGCGCGGCCCCGCCCTCCGCCGGCGCCACGCTCAATGCACGCGGAAGCGCGACGCGGCCGCCGGCACGTAGCTTGAGGACACGCCCCGGCGCTGGTGGCCGCGCAGCGCGGCCTCCGCCAGGCGGGCCTCGCGCCAGTCGGCCCGGTCGAAGCGGAAGCTGCCCGGCGGCTCGCCGCGCAGGCCCGACTCGACCAGGCGCAGGCGGCAGAAGTCGCGATAGCCCATCAGCTCGTCGCCGATCCGGGTCCAGGCCACGTCCACCACGATCGCATCGTCGAGACGCCCGACCTGGGGCACCCAGTCGGGGATCAGGTCGTCGGCGCGCTGCAGGTAGGCCAGCACGGCGCGGCCGGCCACCAGGGCCTGCTCCTCGGGACCCCAGGCTGCGTCGGCTACGTAGGCCCCGAGCGGGTCGGCATGGGCCAGGCGCAGGGCGATGCAGGGCGGCGCCTCCCCGCCCCGCCGGGGGTCGTACAGATCGCGGGCGGCGGTGACGATCTGGTCGCCGCACAGGGGCTCGGCCCGGCCCAGGTCGGTGAGCAGGCCGTTGAAGCGGTCGAGTTCCCGCGGCTCGAGCGAGCACGGGCCGATGTTGCGGCGGCGGGCCGGGCCAGGGGCCGGGCGGCGGGCCAGGGCGGCTGGCAGGGCCGGGAAGGTTTCTGCGTTGGCGTACATACTCTTGTCTCCGTTTTGGTCGCTGGACGCCGGGGATCCGGCGCGCCACCACGATCGCAACCGCGCCAGCCGCGGTCATGACGGAAGCCGGAGGGGCCAGGGAGGCTTTGCATCCATTCGCGAGGTTTGCGTGAGGGAATGCCGATGGAGCCCGGATCCACCGAGTCGCCAGGCAGCCGCGGAGCCGAACGCTATCGGTTCGGCGCGGTCGTGGTGGACGTGCCCGCCCACGAGATATCGCGAGAGGGCGAGCTGCGTCCGCTCGAGCCCAAGGCTTTCGCGGTGCTGGTCGAGCTCCTGCGCCACCACGGCGAGCTGCTCAGTCGCGACCAGCTGCTGGACGCGGTCTGGGGCCACCGGCACGTCACCCCCGGCGTCCTGACCCGGGCCATCGCCCAGGCCCGCGCCGCGCTGGGCGACGATTCGCACTCGCCGCGCTTCATCCAGACCCAGCACGCACTGGGCTACCGGTTCATCGCCCCGCTCGAGCCCGGGGCGCCGCCGGTGGCCGGACTCTCCCCGCCTGCCGCCCCCACTGCCGTAGCCCCACCCGCGATGCCGCCAGCGATGCCGCAGGCGAGGGCGCATCGTGCAGCGCCCGCCACCCGACTCGGCCGCCGGAAGGCGGACCGCTGGCGCCACTGGCGCTGGGCCATGGCATCCGCGGCGGTGCTGGCCCTGGCCTGGCTGCTGCTCCTGCAGCGCCCGGCCACCGCCCCGGCGCCGGCCGAGGCCTCGGTGGCGGTGCTGCCCTTCGATGCCCTGGGCGGCAGCGCCGACGACAAGGCCTATGCCGAAGGCCTGGCCCGCGAGATGCTCGGCGCCCTGGCCGGCGTGGACGGTCTGCGCGTCGCGGCCTGGCGCCCTCGCGAAGCGCTCGCTGCCGGCGGCGGAGCGGTGGACGTCGGCCGCCAGCTCGGCGTCGCCGCGGTGCTGGAGGCCAACCTGCGGCGCGAGCAGGGCCGGCTTCGCGTGACCGCGCAATTGTCCGACACCAACTCCGGCTTCACGCTCTGGAGCGGCAACTTCGACCGCGAGCCCGGGCAAGTGTTCGACGTGCAGGCCGAGATCGCCGCCGAGGTCGCGCGCGTCCTGGTCGGCCCCCTGCCCGACGCCGGCGAAGGCCTGCGTCGCCGCCTCGCGCCCACCCGCGACCTGGCGGCGTTCGAGCAATACCTGGGCGGACTGCGGCTGCTGCAGGCAGGCGCCGGCGAGGCGGCCAGGGAGCGATTCGAACAGGCGCTGGAGCGGGACGAGCGCTTCGCGCGCGCCCAGGCCGGCATCTGCCGGGCGGAACTGTGGCGCTTCGAGGGCCACCGCGACGCCACCGCCTTCGAGTCGGCGCGGCTGGCCTGCCTGCGCGCGGCGAACATGGACGGCACGCTGGGCTCGGTGCAGCTGGCGCTGGGCGACCTCTACCGCGCCGCCGGCGAACCGGCGCGGGCGCGCGAGCACTACCAGCGGGCGCAGGCCGATGGATCGGTGCTGGCGCAGGCCCTGGCCGGCGAAGCCAAGCTCGCGGCCGCGGCCGGCGACCCGGCCGGGGCGCTCGGGCTGTTCGGGCAGGCGCTGCAGGCCAGCCCGGACGACGCGCACCTGCACGCCGACCTCGGCTTCCAGCGCTACCTGGCCGGCGACCTGGCGGGCGCCATCGAGGCCCTTGCCCGCGCCAGCGAACTGCGTCCGGACAATCCGCATGTCTGGAGCACCCTCGGCTCGCTGCTCGCGGCGGCGGGCCGCAACGAGGAGGCCATCGTCGCGCTCGAGCGCTCGCTGGCGATCGAGCCGCTCGAGGCGGTGCTCAACAACCTCGGCACGCTGCGCCTGCAGGCCGGCGATGGCGAAGGCGCCGCCGCGCACTATCGGCAGGCCGTGCAGCTCAACCCCAACAATCCGGAGCTGTGGGGCAACCTGGCCGACGTGCTGGCGGCCTCGGGCGCGCCGGGCGACGAGTCGCGCCAGGCTTATGCCGAGGCCGCACGGCGCATGGGCGAGTTCATCGCGATCAAACCCGACGACGCCAAGGCGCAGGCCCTGCTGGCCTGGTACCTGTGCAGCCTGGGCGAGCATGACGCGGCGCGCAGCGCGCTGGCACGCGCCGAAGCGATCGACCAGCAGCAGGCGGAAGTGGCGCTGCTGGCGGCGCAGGTGTTCGCCGCCACCGGCGACCACGAGGCCGCTCGCAGCCGCATCGCCGCCGCGCGCAGCGCCGGCATGGCCGAGGTGCGCATCGCCACCAACCTCTTCCTGCAGCGTGCCGGCCTGGTGCCGGCGGCGCCCGCGCAGGGCTGATCCCGCGCCCCCCGGCGCATCCCGGAGCAACACGCCATGACCCTGCCCGACAACGAGTCCATCCGCCAGGTCAGCCTCACCCTTCCCGACGGCACCGAGGCGACGATCACCATCAAGGCCATGTCGGTGGTGGTGGTGCCCGTGCCGCCCAAGCCGAGCCAGCCCGGCGAGGTGTACATGCTCCAGTCGGTGACACCCGAGGCCAACCTGGAGATCAGCGTCAGCCTCGTGCGCCATTGACGCGCGAAAAAAGACCCCGGCACGAGGCCGGGGTCGAAGGGGTCGAACTGACTACAAGGCTCAGAACGTGATCGACCAGCTGTTGATGTAGCCGGTGTCGCCCGCGGCGTTGTCGTTGACGCGCAGGCGCCAGGTGCCGTTGATGGCTTCGCTCGACAGGTTCACGTTGAAGGTGCCGATGATGTTGTCGGCACTGCCGCCGCTGCGGTTGTGCAGGTTGTAGATCGAGCCGTCCGGGGCCACCAGGTCGACGCGCAGGTCGCCCTTGTAGGTGTGACGGATGTCGACCGCCACCGGCGTGCTGCTCGGGGCGTTGCCGCTGCGGCCGGAAACCGAGATCGGGCTCTCCACCGTGGTGTTGTCGCGGATCTGGTAGTCGGTGCCGTTGGTATAGGTCTGCGGCGTGCCGCCACCGCCACCCTCGGTGTAGTTGCCCACCAGGCTCACGCCGGAGAAGGTCGAGTAGGCCTTCACGCGCACGTGGTAGGTGCCGGCCGAGGGGGCCGCGATGGTGCAGGTCTCGTTGTTGCCGCTCAGGTACGGACGGCAGACGTACGAGGTGTCGGTCGGCGCGGTGCCGAACTGCACGTAGAGGTCGGCGTCACCGGTGCCACCCGAGATGCTGAAGGTGAGGTTGGTGGCGCCGGCCGGGACGGCCATCGTGTAGTTGAGCGAGTTGCCGGTGCTGGCCGCGAGGCCGGTGACCGCGACGCCCTTGGTCAGGGTGCCGCCGGTCGGCGGCGGGGGCGGCGGGGTGCTGCCACCGGCGGCGTCGACGAGGGCCTTGGCGTTGATGATGCCGGCGCCGCAGCCGCCCGAGCAGGCACCCGAGAGCGCATACGCGGTGGACTTGAGGTTGGCCTCGACTTCGGCCGGGGTCCACAGCGGCAGGCCCAGGGCCAGCCGGCGGCTCTGCGCCAGCGCCACGGCGCCGGCCACGTGCGGGGCCGCCATCGAGGTGCCGTTGTAGGACGCGTAGCTCTCGGCGCCCGGACCCTGCGTGCCGCTGTTGAGGGTCGAGAGGATGCCCGAGCCCGGGGCCGACACATCGATCAGCGTGCCGTAGTTCGAGAAGCTCGACCGGGCGCTGGCGCTGGTGACCGAGGCGACGGCGACGACGTTGTTGCAGCTCGCCGGCGAGAAGTTGGCCACGTTGGCGTTGCTGTTGCCGGCCGCGACCACGACGGTGGTGCCACGGCTGACGGCGCCGTTGATCGCGTTCTGGGTCAGCGTGTCGCAGCTGCCGCTGCCGCCGAGCGAGAGGTTGATCACGTCGGCGACGTTGGCGGCCGACAGGGTCGGCACGCCGGACACGGTGCCGCCCGACGACCAGGTGATCGCGTCGGCGATGTCGGAGGTGTAGCCACCGCCACGGCCGAGCACGCGAACCGGCATCACCTTGGCGTTGAAGGCGGTGCCCGCCACGCCCTTGGCGTTGTTGGTCACCGCGGCGACGGTGCCGGCGACGTGGGTGCCGTGCCAGCTCGACGGGTTGCCGCCGTAGTAGTCGCCCGGGTCGCTCGGGTCGGAATCGCGGCCGTTGCCGTCGCCGGCGACGGTGGCGTCGCTGATGAAGTCGTAGCCGGCCACGATGTTGGCGTTGAGGTCGGAGTGGCTCACGTGGCCGGTGTCGAGCACCGCGACGATGATGCCGGTGCCGGTGGCGATGTCCCAGGCCTGGTCGGCGCGGATGCCGGCGTCGGCATCGGTGTAGCCCCACTGTTCGGCGTAGCGCGTGTCGTTCGGCGTCAGCGTGTGCTTGAGCAGGCGGTCGATCTGCACGAACTCGACGTTCGGGTTGCTGGCGATCTGCTGCATCAGCAGCTCGGCTTCCTCGGTGCGCAGCTTGCGAGACGTGGTGACCACGTCGGCGCCCAGCGACATGCGCCGCAGGTGGTTGGCCGAGAAGGAATCGGCGTTGCTGCGCAGGCCGCCCTGGATGCGCTGGGCGCGCATGAGCTGGGTGGCGCTGGCGCTGGCCGACTGCAGGGAGCGGCGCAGGGTGGCCGTGCTGTTGGCCTCCGGCGTGCCTTCCTTGAACTTGACGATGAAGCGGTCGTACTGCTGGCCCGGCTCGAGGCCGGCGGTGTTGACCTGGGCGGCGAAGGCGGACGAACCGGCGAAAGCCAGGGTCGTGGCCACGACGAGCCCGCGCAGGCGGAGCTTGCGAGAGATCTTGCTCACAGAGTTTTTCCCCGAATCAGTGATGGCAACAAGGGCCGCCCGAAGCGGCCGTGCTTGCATCCTTGCCCCGGGTCCCCTGGAACGCCCTTCCCCGCCGGGCCATTTCTATGGCCTCGAATCCTGCCGCGGGGGAACACGACCACCCGGATGTGTGACGCATATCTCAAATGCGCTACACCCGGCCGACGCTAGCGTGACGAAAGTCATGGGTCAAGCGGCGACGCAACGAAAAGCCGGCCGTTCGTCGGCCAGCTCCAAGATGGTCAGGAATGGGCTACACGCGGCCCGGGCAGTGACAGCCGGGCTGCCCTGCCGGGCCCCGCCCGGACTCAGAACAGGCCGGTCTCCAGGCGCGCCGCGTCGGACATCATCGACTGGTTCCACGGCGGGTCGAACACCAGCTCTACGTCGGCCTCGACGATGGTCGGCACCTGCTCGACCTTGTCGCGCACGTCCTGCACCAGGATGTCGCCCATGCCGCAGCCGGGCGCGGTCAGGGTCATGCGGATGGCCACGGTGCGCTCGCCCTCGGCATTGCGGCCCAGGTCGCAGTCGTAGACCAGGCCCAGCTCGACGATGTTGACCGGGATCTCCGGGTCGAAGCAGGTGCGCAGCTGGTCCCACACCAGCTTTTCCACCTCGGCGTCGCCCGCGCCCTCGGGCAGCACCAGCGGCTCGGGCCGCGGCTTGCCGATGGCGTCGGCGTCCACGCCGGCGATGCGGAACAGGTTGCCGTCCACGAACACGGTGAACGAACCGCCCAGCGCCTGGGTGATGTAGCCGGTGGTGCCGGCCGGCAGGTTCACGGCGTCGCCCTGCGGCACCATCACGGCGTCGCAGTCGCGCTCGAACTTGACCGGCTCGCTGGTCCTGGAATAACTCACTCGGGTATCACCTGGCGGGAATCCCGGCTATTTTAGCCCGCCCCGCCGACCGGAGTCGCACGTGTCGCCAACGCAACGTCCTGAAACCCGCCCGGGCTGGCTCCTGCCGGCGCTGGCCTGGCTGGCCGGCGTGGGCGGCATGGTGGCGCTGTGGCTGGCGGTTTTCCTGTCGGTGCGCAGCGCCAGCGGCTGGCTGGCCCTGCTGGCGGCACTCGACCTGGCCCTGCTGCTGCGCCTGTCGGGCCAGCCCGCCGGCCCGGCCCGGGCCTGGGCGGCGGCCGCCGGCACGGCCCTGGCGATCGCGCTGAGCTACTGGTTCGTGGCCGCGATGATCATGGGCCTGCCGCTGGGCCTGCGCCCGCTGGACGCGGCCGGCCGCATCGGCCCGGTGCTGGCCGGCGAGCTGATCCGCCACGCCACCAGCGCCTGGGACATCGCCTGGGCCGCGCTGGCCCTGCCCCTGGCCTGGCGGCTGGCCCGCTGACCGGGCTCAGTGCCCGCCGTCGATGGCCTTGAGCTCGGACACCAGCTGGGCCACCGCCGCCGCGCCGTCGCCGTAGAGCATGCGGGTGTTGTCGGCATAGAAGAGCGCGTTCTCGATGCCGGCGAAGCCCGTGCCCTTGCCGCGCTTGATGACGATGGTGTTCTTCGAGTCGGCCACGTCGAGGATGGGCATGCCGTAGATCGGCGAGGCCGGGTCGGTCTTGGCCACCGGGTTGACCACGTCGTTGGCGCCGATCACCAGCGACACGTCGGTGGTCGGGAACTCGGGGTTGATGTCGTCCATGTCGGCGATCAGGTCGTAGGGCACCCCCGCCTCGGCCAGCAGCACGTTCATGTGCCCGGGCATGCGGCCGGCCACCGGGTGGATGGCGAACTTCACCTTCACGCCGCGCTTGAGCAGGGCCTGGGTGAGCTCCCAGACCTTGTGCTGGGCCTGGGCCACGGCCATGCCGTAGCCGGGCACGATCACCACGCGCTCGGCATAGGCCATCATCGCCGCCACGTCGCCGGCCTCGATGGGCTTTTGCGCGCCGGTGATCTCCCTGGCCTCGCCGCCGGCGCCGAAGCTGCCGAACAGCACGCTGGCGATCGAGCGGTTCATGGCCTTGGCCATCAGCTGGGTGAGCATGGTGCCGGCCGCGCCGACCACCATGCCGGCGATGATCAGCGCCTCGTTCTGCAGCACGTAGCCTTCGAAGGCCACGGCCAGGCCGGTGAGCGCGTTGTAGAGCGAGATCACCACCGGCATGTCGGCGCCGCCGATCGGCAGCGTCATCAGGATGCCCACCGCCAGCGCCGCGACGAAGAAGCCGATGATCACCGGCTGCTGCAGGCCAACCACGGTGAGCACGCCCAGTCCCACCGCCGCCAGGAACACCAGCGCGTTGAAGGCCTGCTGGCCCGGGAAGGTGAAGCGCCGGTCGAGCCGGCCATCGAGCTTGGCCCAGGCGATGACCGAGCCGGTGAGCGCGATCGAGCCGATCAGCGCGCCCAGCAACGCCAGCACCAGCGCCGTCTGCGAGGGCGCCAGCCCGGCGTCGGAATAACGCAGCAGTTCGACCGCACCGATCGCCGCCGCCGAACCGCCGCCCAGGCCGTTGTAGAGCGCCACCATCTGCGGCATGTCGGTCATGGCAACGCGCTTGCCCGACCACCAGGCCACGGCGGTGCCCAGCACCAGCGCGGCGACGATCAGCGGCAGGTTGTGCAGGCCGGGCGTGAAGAAGGTGGCCACCGTGGCCAGCAGCATGCCCACGCCGGCCCACTGGATGCCGCTGCGCGCGGTCACCGGCGAGGCCATGCGCTTGATGCCCAGGATGAACAGCAGCGCGGCGGCGAAGTAGCTGGCCTTCACCAGCACCGGCAGCCAGCTCATGCGCCGCCTCCCTTCTTGCTCGACTTGAACATCTCGAGCATGCGCTCGGTGACGACGTAGCCACCGGCGGCGTTGCCCGCGCCCATCAGCACGGCCAGGAAACCCACCACTTTCTCCGCGGTGGTGTCGGCATGGCCCAGCACCACCATCGCGCCCACCAGCACGATGCCGTGCACGAAGTTGGAACCCGACATCAGCGGCGTGTGCAGGATCACCGGCACCCGGCCGATGATCTCGTAGCCGGTGAATGCCGCCAGCATGAAGATGTAGAGCGCGACGAAGCCGTCCATGTCCCCTCCCCGGGCGAAAGCGCCTGCCCGGCATCATAACCGCAGCTTGAATGCCGGCCAGTGGCCCGCCGCGGCGGTCAACGCCCGGCGGGGCGATGCGTTATAAACCGGCATGACCGGCCATGCCGCCCGCCCGTGATGCCCTTCGACGCCGCCCCCGACGCCGCACCCGCCAGCCTCGAGGCCTTCCTGGCCTCGGTGGAGCGCCGCGGCTTCCGCGTGGCCGAGCTGGCGCTGGGGCACCGGGAGGACGCGCTCGACGCGCTGCAGGAGGCGATGATCCGCCTGGTCGGCTACCGCGACCGCCCGGCCTCGGAATGGCCACCACTGTTCTGGTCGATCCTGCGCCGCCAGCTCACCGACCGGCACCGCCGCAACGCCGTGCGCCGAAGGGTGATGGCGGTGCTGGGCCGCGCGGAGGATGCGCGCGAGGATCCGCTGGAGATGCTGCCCGATCCGGACGAGGACCCCGCCCGCCGGCATGCCGACGGTGCCGCCTGGCTGGCCCTGGGCCGCGCCGTGCGCGCGCTGCCGCGGCGCCAGCGCGAGGCTTACCTGCTGCGCGAACTGCAGGGCCTCGACGTGGCCTCCACGGCCGCTGCGATGGGCTGCTCGGAAGGTTCAGTGAAAACCCACCTGTCGCGGGCGATGGCCGCCCTGCGCAAACACCTGGAGGACTGGCGATGAGCCGCCCCGACTACGACCACCACGCGCCGCGCGCGCTGTTCGAACGCGCCAGCGAGCGGCTCGACCAGGGCATGGCCTTCCGCCTGCGCCGCGCCCGCGAGGCTGCGCTGCAGGGCCGCCCCGCCCGGCGCCCGGCCTGGGGCGTGCCCGCCGGCGCCTTTGCCGCCGCGGTGCTGGCCCTGGGCCTGGCCTGGTGGCTGCCGACCACCCAGCCTGGCCCGTCGGCCGTCGGACCGGATTCGCTGGCGGTCGAGGACATCGACGCGCTGGTGGTCGCCGAGGACGCCGAGCTCTACGCCTGGCTGGCCGAGGCGCCGGTGGCGGCGCCGGGAGGCCCGCGATGACCGCGGCACGGCTGGCCTTCGCGCTGTGCCTGCTGCTTGCGCAGCCGGCGCTGGCCCACGCCGGCGAGGACGGGCGCGGCGACCGCGGCGCTCGCCACCACGGCGCGCCCGCGCATGGCCCGGTGGTGGTGCCCGAGGGCGTGAGCGTGCCGAACTGGGACCAGCTCACGCCGGCGCAGCAAAAATCCGTCGAGCGCCTGCGCGAGCGCTGGGACACCCTGCCCGCCTCGCAGCGCGTGATGGCGCTGGAGCGGGCAGAACGGCGCGCGCGCTGGGAGGCGATGACGCCCGAGCAGCGCGCGCGCATCCGCGAGGGCATGCGCAATTACCGCGACCTGCCGCCCGAGCTGCGCGAGACCATGCGCGAGTCGATGCGCGCCATGCGCGCGCTGCCCGAAGCCGAACGCCGGGAGTTGTTCGCGACCTGGCGGGCGCTCAGCCCCGAGCAGCGCCGCGCCTGGCTCGAGGCCGGCGGCCCCGGCCTCGTGCCACAGCCGGCGCAGGCCGGCGGCAAGGCCGATTGATCAGTCGCGGCGCTGGCCGTCGTGGGCCAGGCAGGTGCGGGCGATCAGCTCGTCGTCCCAGTCCAGCGCCAGCGCGCCGTCCCTGACCGACAGCGCCAGGAAGTTGAACACGTTGCGCGCGTACATCTCGCTGGCGTGCAGCGCGCCCTGGCTGGCCAGGCCCAGCGGGCCGGCGAAGGTGACGCCGCCCTGCTCGTGCGTTTCGCCCGGGCGCGTGAGCTCGCAGTTGCCGCCGGTCTCGGCCGCCAGGTCCACCACCACGCTGCCCGGCTTCATGCCCGACACCATGGCGGCGGTGAGGATGCGCGGTGCCGGCCGGCCCGGCACGGCCGCGGTGGTCACCACCACGTCCACGCCGCGCAGGTGCTCGCCCAGGCGTCGCTGCTGCTCGGCGCGCTCCTCGGCGCTCAGCTCGCGCGCATAGCCGCCCTCGCCCGCGGCGCTGACGCCGAGGTCGAGGAACTTGCCGCCGAGTGATTCGATCTGCTCGCGCGTCTCCGGGCGCACGTCGAAGCCTTCGACCTGCGCGCCCAGCCGGCGCGCGGTGGCGATGGCCTGCAGGCCCGCGACGCCCGCGCCGACCACCAGCACCTTCGAGGGCCGGATGGTACCGGCGGCGGTGGTGAGCATCGGGAAGTAGCGCGGCGCCAGCTGCGCGGCCAGCAGCACGGCCTTGTAGCCGGCCATGCCGGCCTGCGAACTGAGCACGTCCATCGCCTGCGCGCGCGTGGTGCGCGGCAGTTTCTCCAGCGGGAAGGCGGTGAGCCGGCCGTCGACGAAGGCCTGCACGCGCGCCGGGTCGGCGTGCGGGGCCAGCAGGCCGATGACCACCGCGCCGGGCTTGAGCTTGCGCAGCCGCTCGTTCGACGGCGGCTGCACGCAAACCAGCACGTCGGCCTGGGCCAGGGCCGCATCCGCGTCGTCCGTGAACTCGACGCCGGCGTAAGCCTCGTCGGGGAAGAAAGCCAGGGCGCCGGCGCCGCGTTCGAGCAGCACCCGGGCGCCAAGGCCACCGAGCTTCTTCGCCGTCTCCGGCGTCAGCGCCACGCGCCGCTCGCCCGGCGAGGTCTCACGGATGCAAACGATGCAGGCCGCCATGCACGCCACTCCCCAGCAGGTATGCCAGGGATGCTACCGTAAAGCGCCGCGGCCGCGGCAGGGGCCTCAGCCCAGGTCTTCGCGCAGCTTGCCCATGACGCGGTGCAGGACCTGGTCGAAGACCTGCTCCTGCTCGCGCACCAGCAGGTTGCCTTCCTGCTTCATGGCGGCCAGTTCCTCGACCGAGGCGACCAGCACGCGCACGCCGCGGCGGTTGACGAACATCAGGCGCGAGGAGATCGGGCTGACCCACGAGAGCTTGACCGGATGGTGCTTGCCATCCTCGCCGGCGATGTGGATCCAGGTGCCGACCTTGAGCTGGCGCATCTGCTCGACGTCGCTGTCGCTGACATCGAGCTTCTTCTTGCCATCGACCACCTCGAGCCGCGGCTTGAGGTCCGCCAGCGCGGCCTGCATCGGCGAGCGGCGGTCGGGCAGCTGCACCACCTTGTCGTCGTCCGCGGCGGCGGCCGGCGCGGCCACCGGGGCCTGGGCCTGGCCGCGGGCGCGACGCTCGAGGCTCTCGCCGAGGCCACGGATGGTGTCGGACGCGGCCTCGCCGATGATGCCGGAGCTGGCGAGCACGGCTTCCAGCGGCTCGCGCAGGGCCTTGAGGCCCGGCGCGATCGATTCCACGGGATCGCCATCCTTGGGCAGCAGCGCCAGCAGGCGGTCGGCGACGGACAGCGCCGTCTGCCACGAGCCGCTTTCCGGGCCTTCGCGCAGGGCGATCATCGAAAGGTGGTGGGTCCAGCAGCGCTCGAGGAAATCGCGCATGGCCGGGGTCGGGTCGAGCCCGCGGGTGCGCTGATCGAGCTCGAGCCGGGCCAGGTCGCGGGCCTGCTCCAGGCGCTCCTGGCCGCGCTGGGCCTCGGCGGCGCGGCGCTCGGCCAGCTCGACGCGGCGGCGGTGCTGCTCGAGGAACTGGCGCAGCTCCTGCTCGAGCGTCTCGAAGATGGCGAGGTCTTCGTTGAACTCGGCGATCAGGCGGTCGACGGTGCTCTCGGCCTTCTGCAGCAGCTCGCGCTCCTGCGGGCCTTCGCCGCGATTGCCCTCGACCGCCTCGGCCAGCGAGTTGAGCAGGCGGCGCGCCGGGTGGGTCTTGTAAAGGAACAGGCGGCGGTCCATCACCGCGGCCTTCACGAACGGCACCACCAGGCGGGAAATCATGGTGCGGGCGGACTGTTCGAAGTCGCGCTCGTCGAACATCACGTCGAAGAGCATGCCCACCAGGTCGACCGCATCCTCGTCGTCCTGGCTGATGCTGACCTGCTCGGGCGGCAGGCCGATGCGGCTGGCGCCGCGCAGCAGCTCGTTCTTGAGCAAGGCGGCCAGCGACACCTCGGGGCGGTCGAGCGCCTCGTTCACCGATTCGGGGACGTTCGACTGCATCAGCGAGAGTAGCGACATCATCTCGTTGGACTGCAGCGGACGCTGGCCGCCACGGCCGGTCTGGCGGCCACCGGCCGCGCCAGCGCCCTGTTGGGCCGGGCGCCAGGCATGCAGCAGCTGGCGCAGGGCCTCGAACACCGCGCGGTCTTCGCCCCCCCCGTCGGCGGCGCCCTCGCCGGCAGCGTGGTAGGCAGACGCGGCCGGCGCGTAACCGTCGGCCGTCGGCGGCGCGACCATGTCCGGGGACGGGGCGCCCTGGCGCGGCGCCGGCTTGGCGACCACGTCGGCGCGGAAACCGGCGGCCTCGAGGCGGCCGTTGAGGTCGGTGAGCAGGTCGCGCAGGTCGTGGATCAGCTCGCGCTCGTAGTACTTGAACAGCACCATGCGCACGTCGTCGGGCAGCTCCACGCCCTGGTGCGCGGCACCGATGGCGCCGGCCAGCGAGTGTGCGCTGAGCGGATTGGCGTCGGGCTCGAGCTTGGCCACGCCGGCCATGCGGGCCAGGCGGCCCGCCAGCTCGTCGAGCTGGTGGCCATGGATCCGGGTGATGGCTTCGGCGGTGAGATTGGTGGCCAGCTGCTGTTCGAGCTCGGACTCCGGCAGCAGGCTCAGTTCCAGCCCGCTGCCGCCGGTGGCGGCGGAAGCGGAGCCAGGCGCCGCGCGCGTCTCCAGGCCCCCGAAACCCTTGTCGAGGTACTCGCGGAAACCGCGCTCGATCGGCGCGCGCGAGGCGCGCAGGGCGCGCATGGCGAACAGGTAGGGAGAGCCGTCGGGCACCCCGTCCTTCTTGGCCAGGTCGAACAGCCAGTCGTCGGCGCGGGCGAAAACCCGGGCCAGGACGGCCTGCAGGTGTTCGGTGCTGCGTCGGCGCATCCCGGACACCAGCTCCTTCGCCGGCGGCGGGGCGGGACGATCGGGGCCAGGGTTGCGGGAGTCGCTCATGGGGTACCTCTGCACGCCGGGGGGTCACGCGCTTTGGGGGATTCTCGGCAATCGTGCCACAGATAACTGTGACCCCTGCCGCAGAATTGTGCCCAGGGGCCGCCGGCGGACCGATGGTAGGCTTGCCGGGATGAACGACCTGCGATTCCTGCGGCAGCGCCGCTCCGTCCCCTCCCGCCTGCTCGGCGAGCCCTGCCCCGACGCCACCCAGCTCCAGGCCATGCTGGCCGAAGCCGTGCGCGTGCCCGACCACGGGAAGCTGGCGCCGTGGCGGTTCCTGGCCATCCGCGGCGACGCCCGCCACGCGCTGGGCGAGCTGCTGGCCACGCGCAGCCGCGAGCGCGACCCGGCCGCCGCCGACTCCGTGGTCGAGAAGGACCGCCAGCGTTTCCTTCACGCGCCCCTGATCATCACCGTCATCGCCCGCACCACGCCGGGCCACAAGGTGCCGGTGTCCGAGCAGCTGCTCTCGGGCGGCGCGGTGTGCTTCGCGCTGCTGCAGGCGGCGCAGGCCCTGGGTTTCGGCGCCCAGTGGCTCACCGGCTGGGCCGCCTACGACCCGGTCGTCTGTGCGCGCCTGGGCCTGGGCGGGAACGAATCGGTGCTGGGCTTCATCCACATCGGCACCCCGTCCGAGCCCGCGCCCGAGCGCCAGCGCCCCGACCCGGCCGCGCTGCTGTCCGAGTGGACGCCTTGAGCGGCCCGGTCCACCTGGTCGACGCCAGCCTGTACATCTTCCGGGCCTGGCACTCCCTGCCCGACGAGTTCCAGGACGCCGAGGGCTGGCCGGTGAACGCGGTGCAGGGCTTCGCGCGCTTCCTGCTCGACCTGCTCGAGCGGCAGAAGCCCGCGCGAATCGCCGTGGCCTTCGACGAGTCGCTCGACTCGAATTTCCGCAACGCGCTCTACCCGGCCTACAAGGCCAACCGCGACCCGGCGCCCGAGGAGCTCAAGCGCCAGTTCGGCCACTGCCAGGCCCTGTGCCGGGCCCTCGGCCTCGCGGTCCTGGCCGACGGCCGCTACGAAGCCGACGACCTGATCGGCGCCACGCTGGCACGGGTGCGCGAGGCCGGCCACGCCGGCCTGGTGGTGTCGGCCGACAAGGACCTCTCGCAGCTGCTGCGCGACGGCGACGAGCAGTGGGACTACGCCCGCAACGAGCGCTGGGGCGCCGACGGCGTCAAGGCCCGCTACGGCGTGCATGCGCACCAGATCGCCGACTACCTGGGCCTGACCGGCGACGCCATCGACAACATTCCCGGCGTGCCGGGCATCGGCCCCAAGACCGCGGCCACGCTGCTGGGCCACTTCGGTGGCCTGGACGAGATCTACGCCCGGCTCGACGAGGTGCCCTACCTGCGCATGCGCGGCAGCGCCCAGCACGCCGCCCGCCTGCGCGAGCACCGCGAGATCGCCCTGCTCTCGCGCCAGCTGGCCACCATCGACACCGGCGCGCCCCTGCCCGACGACCTGGGCCTGGCCGAGCGCCGCGCGCCCGACGCGGCCGCGCTCGAGGCGCTGTGCGAGCAGCTGCGTTTCGGCCCGCTCACCCGCCGCCGCCTGCAGTCGGCCTGACGCGCGCCCGGCGGCCGGGCTAGGATTCGCGCATGGCCGACGAAAAAGAACTGATGTGCGAGGGCGAGTACCTGCGGCTGGTCCGGCGCGGGCACTGGGAGTACGCCGAGCGGACCAACGCCGGCAGCGCGGTGATCGTGGTCGCGGTGACGCCGGAGCAGAAGCTGCTCTTCGTCGAGCAATACCGCATCCCGATGGGCGCGAACACGATCGAGATGCCGGCCGGCCTGGTCGGCGACCTCGACGCCACCGACACGATGGAAGAGGCCGCGCGCCGCGAGCTGCTCGAGGAAACGGGCTGGCTGGCCTCGGAGGTGAAGGTGCTGATGGTCGGGCCCTCGAGCTCGGGCATGAGCAACGAGCAGGTGGCCTTCGTGCGCGCCCGCGGCCTGACCCGCGTGCACGCCGGCGGCGGCGACGAGACCGAGAACATCACCGTCCACGAAGTGCCGGTCGCCGACGCCCCGCGCTGGCTGGCCGCGAAAATGGCCGCCGGCTACGCCATGGACCCCAAGCTCTGGGCCGGCCTCTGGCTGCTCGACCGCAACCCCGACGGCACGCCAGCCTGATGGCGTGACCGCCATCAAGCCCCGACGATTCGCGATGCGAACCGTGGGCCCTGGGCTCGGGCTTCCGATCCCCCGCGCCTTCGGCGCGCCCCCCTTAGCAAGGGGGGCTATGCGTCGGGGGGATCATCGACGTCAGCGGAAGCCGTCGGTGGCGCGGACCAGGATGTCGACGAGTTCGGGTTCGAAGGCGGAGTGGCCGGAGGTGGGGCCGATCTCCAGCTTCGCCCCGGGCCAGGCCTGCTTGAGGTCCCAGGCGTTCTGCACCGGGCAGACCACGTCGTAGCGGCCGTGGGCGATCACGCCCGGGATGCCCTTGAGGCGGTGGGCATCGCGCAGCAGCTGGTCGTCGACCTCGAAAAAGCCGCCGTTGACGAAGTAGTGGCACTCGATGCGCGCGAAGGCCAGGGCAAAGGCCGGGTCCTCGTGGCTTTGCATGAAGTCCGGGTCCTGGCGCAGGAAGCTCGTCGCCGCCTCCCACACCGACCACGCGCGCGCCGCCGCCAGGCGGGTGGCCTCGTGCTCCGAGGTCAGTCGGCGGTGGTAGGCGCTCATCAGGTCGTGCCGCTCGACCAGCGGGATCGGCTCGAGGAAGTGCTGCCAGGCGTCCGGGAAGAGCCGGGACGCGCCTTCCTGGTAGAACCACTCCAGCTCCCAGCGACGCAGCATGAAGATGCCGCGCAGCACCAGCTCGCTCACCTGCCCCGGATGCGCCTGCGCGTAGGCCAGCGCCAGCGTCGAGCCCCAGCTGCCGCCGAACACCTGCCAGCGCTCGATGCTCAGGTGCCGGCGCAGCTTCTCGATGTCGGCCACCAGGTCCCAGGTCGTGTTGTCCACCAGGTCGGCGTGCGGGGTCGAGCGGCCGGCGCCGCGCTGGTCGAACAGGATGATCCGGTAGGCCTTCGGGTCGTGGAACCGGCGCATCCGCGCCCCGCAGCCGCCGCCCGGGCCGCCGTGCAGCATCACCACCGGCTTGCCGTCCGGGTTGCCGCACTGCTCGTAGTAGAGGCGGTGGCGGCCGTCGACCGGCAAGAAACCGCTGTCGAAAGGTTCGATCTCGGGGTAGAGCTCGCGCATGCTCGCCTCGGCGTGAAGGTGGACGACGATTCTAGCCCGTGCACTGCCGCCGCCGGGTGCTTGAACTGTCATGCAACAGGCGTATGCTCGGTGCCGATGGGAACACCGCCGACCCGGTTGAGTCTGGTGGGCGCCGGGAGCACGATCCACCCGGCACGGGCACCGTCACCCCTGGAAGCGGGCGTGCCCCGCGTCCTCACCCTCGACGCCCACGGCCGCATCCTCGACTGGATGCACTGGCAGGACGCAGCCTGCCTGTACGTTCGCGGCGCGGTGGCCTGGACGCTCGGCGATCCCTGCCTGGTGGTGCATGGCGGCACCAACCGCGCCACCGGCAGGCAGAGCGTGCTGGAGCTGCACCCCATCGTCGCCGGCCGCAGCCATGCCCACGCCAAGGCGATCGACCCCTCGCCGGCGCTGACCAACACCGCCCTGTTCGCCCGCGACGGCAACCTGTGCCTGTACTGCGGCAACGAATTCAGCCGCCACTCGCTCACCCGCGACCACGTGGTGCCGGTGTCGCGCGGCGGCCGCGACGTGTGGGAGAACGTCGTCTGCGCCTGCTTCCACTGCAATTCGCGCAAGGGCGGCCGCACGCCGCAGCAGGCCGGCATGCCGCTGCTGGCGGTGCCCTACCGGCCCAGCTGGGTCGAGCACCTGATCCTCTCGAACCGCAACATCCTGGCCGACCAGATGGCCTTCCTCAAAAGCCACCTGCCCCGCCACCCGCGGCGTCCCGCCGGGCTGATTTGACGCCGCCCCGCCGCAGCTAGGACACTGCCGACCTTCACGCGGCACTCGCTGGCGTGACCAGGGGAAACAACCAGATGACGATCCACAGCATTTGTTTTGCTGGCCTCTCGCGCGACGAACAGGGCCAGGTGGAGGCCGCCTTCCGCGAGGCCAATGCGGGCAACCGCTGGCAGCTGGCCAGCGAGAGCGAAGCCGCCGTGGTGGTCGTGGACATGGATTCGATGTACGGCCAGATGAGCCTGATGAAGGCCCTGAGCAACGGCAAGGTCGTGGTCGCGCTCACCGCCGGCAGCCGCGTCGACACCGATTACCGCCTCGACCGCCCGGTCACCGCCGCGGGCATCGCGCGCCTGCTGGCCGAGATCGAGGCCGGCACCCCGGCCACGCCGGAACCGGCGCCCGAGGCAGCCGCCGAAGCCGCGCCGGCCCCGGTCGCCGCCGCCGAACCCGCCCCGGCCCCGGCTCCCGAGCCGCAGCCGGAACCCGAGCCCGCCGCCCCGTCCGCCGAGCCGCGCCTGGCCGCCTTCCTGCGCCCCGGTGCCCTCGCCGGTCCGGTGCGGGTGCAGGTCGAGGGCGCGCCGCCGCTGGTGATCGACCCGGCCGGCCAGG
>Ga0208242_100434_pt1 | contig 28060 bp, 24 predicted proteins | sample SubbioAug_CSW13A_FD_184825 | JGI IMG/M metagenome (GOLD analysis project Ga0208242, IMG submission 184825) | Serpentinite rock and fluid subsurface biosphere microbial communities from McLaughlin Reserve, California, USA - CR12Aug_CSW13A (SPAdes) | ecosystem: Environmental > Terrestrial > Deep...
TTTCGGCGCTTGAAGGGTTACCGTCGCATCTTCTCGCGGTTCGAAAAGCTCGATTCGATGTTCCTGGGCTTTCTCAGCTTCGTGCTGGTGGCCGACGGCCTTCGTGGTTTGTGTTAACAGGCCCTAGTCGAGCTTGCCCGCTGCCGGTCTGACCTGTCAGTGCATCTCTGGTGTGTCGTCGTGCAAGGAAGCCGAAGTGGTCAAGCCGGTGCGATGGCGCCGGGCTTGACGCTGATGTGCTGAGGGTCAAAGTGCTGGCTGCGCGTCATCACCGCCCAGAGGATACGAGCGTTCTTGTTGGCCAGCGCGACAACGGCCTTCTGCCAGCCGGAGCGCTCCTTGAGCGCCAGCGCCCAGCGCGAGATCGGGTCGCTGCGGGTGTGTGCGGTGTTGACGACCGACTTGGCACCCTGCATGAGCAAGGTGCGCAGATAGGTGTCGCCCCGTTTGGTGATGGTGCCCAGCTGGTTCTTGCCGGCGCTGGAGTGCTGCTTGGGCACCAAGCCAAGCCAGGCTCCGAACTGCGCGCCGCTCCTGAACTGCCGGAAGTCGCCCACGGTGGCGATGGCGGCCGAGGCTCCGACGGTGCCAACGCCCATCGGTTGGGCGGCACGCTGGACCTGTTCGTTCTCCCGCTCATGAGCAGCCAGGCGCTGGTCGCACCAGTCCAGATGCACATCCAGCTCCTGCCACTGGGCCAGCGCACGGGCGATGCACATGCGGGCCAAGCCATTCATCTCGTTGGCGCCGTCCTCCAGCACATCGGGCAGGGCCAGGCGCAGCGCGCGAACGCCGTTGGGGATGGCGATGCCGAACTCTAGCAAGAGGCCGCGGATGCGGTTGATGCAGGCGGTGCGCTCGGCCTTGATGCCCTCACGCAAGCGGTGCACGCACAGCAGGCTTTGCTGTTCGATGCTCTTGACGGGGACGAAGCGCATGTGCGGGCGGCCGGCGGCCTCGCAGATGGCGGCGGCATCGTTGGCGTCGTTCTTGCCGCAGTGGCCTTCGCTGCGGTAGGGCGAGGCCAGATGCGCAGAGGTGATGCGGGCGTCCAGCCCCATGGCCAGGAGCTCGTGCGCCCAGTGATGGGCGCTGGAGCTGACCTCCATCACCACCATGCAGCCGGTGGGCAACTGCGCACACCAGGGCAGGAACTTCTCGCGAGAGAGCGCACGGTTGGTCAGCACATGACCGTCGGCGCCGACCGCGTGAACCGGGATGACACGCTTGGACAGGTCCACGCCTACGCGAACAGCGGCAATTTGGGTATTCTTGCTCACGGACTTCCCCTTTCAAGATGGCTGCAGATTGATGATCGACACCACCAATCTTGGCGCTTTGACGCCGTTGCCTGAAGGTGGGAAGTCCCTTCGTATTCCGCTCAAGCTGACCCGCTACGGCAGGCACTGTAAGCCCGGTCTGAGGTACTCCGTACATTGTCTCAGTCCGGGCTTACAGTACCTGCCTCCGCGGGCAGCTTAGCTCAAACGTTAGCCATCACAATCACAAGCCTTAGGAGCCGACCATCTCATGCAGAAAACCTCACCCATCTTGTTCGCTGCCTTCGCATTGCAGTTGCTGCCACTGGCTTCTATCGCGCAGACCAAGTATCTACGAACTGCTGAAGAAACGCGAAAATCTGCGGAATCGGTAGTCGCTAGCGTTGCCGCTGGCAATCCTACTGGAGCATGGAAGGAGTTGCGGGCACTTACAGTGATACCACCCGCCGAGTTTGAGGTGTTTGAAGCTCAGTTTGGTAGCCAGATGGGTAGCATGCTGCACCGCTTCGGCCCAGCAAATGGCTATGAGTTTGTAAGGGAAGAGTTGGCGGGAAAGAGCGTCATCCGCTACACGTTCGTGGTGAAGCACGAGAAGGCACCGATGCGGTGGCTCTTCGTCTTTTACCAGGCGCCGAAGGGCTGGGTGGTCACAGGCGTAAAATTCGATGGGAACACCTCCGCGTTATTTCCGAGTGGTGGCTAACATTTCATTCGGCGCGGTCACGCAGAAGCAGGATGCCGTGCTGCGGCGCCTGCTGCGTGCCGGGTGACTTCGACGTTATACGTCACGATGGCAACAATATGCATCCACGAGACCTCGTCTTTGCAACTGCTTTTTCACTTCTTGGCCAACAGGCAATTGCCCAGGCAGACTATAGGTGCAAGATTGAGCGAGCCTATGGTGCCGTGGGTGAAAGTGATCCGGTACTGTTGCAAGAGCGGAAGATAAGAGTCGGCAAGGAATTCACCGTCGATCGAACAACAGGTGTTATGGCTGGAGCGTTGAAGAACGCGTTCGCCACAAGACCTCAAGTGATCGATAGGGGTTCCAAGGACAACGCATTCAAAGCAGTAACCACAATGCGAGTGGATCAAGGAGCCGGAGCAGGTTCTTCGCTCTTCGCACTTGTCATCAACGAATACGTCGAGGGCACGCAAAAACCATTTACGTTTATGTCCGGTGACATGGTGTACTTTGGAAACTGCACACACTTTCAGTAGCGATATGGTGCCCAACCCTTCCATCGAAAGGTACGTCAAAGAGCTACCGCTTGCCGACGTTCATCGTGTCAAAAATTATCTGTGCACAGAATGTTGATATGAGCTGGCTACTGTACATCGGTGCAAATTTTGTAGGGGCGTTGCCAGTCTATTTCTTGGCCCAAACCCGGATTTGGTGGGGGTGGTTCTTCGTCTTGGCGCTTGGTTTTTTCTTTGCCCATGTCGGTGTCGGGCATTTTTATGGTGTTTCGTTTCATCCTTCCGTGCTTCCATCTCCAGTTTGGCCAGCCGCCCTGACGTGGTTTCTGCAAGGGTTTTATTTTTTGTGTCTCGTCACCGGCTTGGATCTACGCAGGAGAAGCAGGCAATCCGCAGGGATATAGTCCGGCAAGGAGAAGGCCAGGATAGCCGCAGTTCTTTGCTGTCCGCTCAGCGTGCATGGAATGCTCAGCGGCCCCGTGTTGCGCACTCTTCATTCATCACCTTGTTCGCCCCGAGCAGGCGTAAAACGCTCTGATCCTTCTTGTTCAACTCTCAATCAACTTCAAAAATGAAAATCGTTTCAGTTCTGTCTCTTGCTGCTGTCATTGCCCTTTCCGGGTGCGCGTCTGTCGATATGGCATCGAAGGAGGAATCGGCCAAGGCCAAGGAGTTCAATGCACCTAGTCAAGGCAATGCGGGCGTCTATATCTACCGGGACAGCTTTGTGGGCCAAGCACTCAAGAAGGATGTGTGGATCAATGGAAACTGTGTAGGAGAGTCGGCTCCGGACGTGTTCTTCTACACGGAAGTGGAGGGCGGCAAGAAGCACAAGATCGATACCGAGTCCGAGTTCTCGCCCAACACGCTGGAAATGATGTTCGAGGCAGGAAAGAACTACTTCATCCGTCAGTTCATCAAGATGGGGGTGTTCGTGGGCGGCGCGGGCCTGGAGCAGGTTCCTGAGGAGCAGGGTAAGGCTGCTGTTTCCAAGCTGGAGCTGGCCAAGCCCGGCAAGTGCAGCGCGGCGGGCTGACCTGAGCGGCGGGTCCTGCGCTGGGGGTGTGCTGTGCGGGGACTGCTCGAACTGCAGTGGCGTCCCACCGCTGGCCCGGGCAGGCTCGCCCGCCTGAGGCTGGCCCACGTGCCTGCGCCTGGGCACAATGCCGCTCATGAGCACCGACCCCACCCACCCCGCCGGCCCTGACTTGCTGCTGGTCTTCACCACCGTCGCCTCGCGTGACGAGGCCCGGCGCCTGGCGCACGCGCTGGTGCAGCGCCGCCTGGTGGCCTGTGCCCAGATCAGCGAGATCGAGAGCGTGTACGAGTGGCAGGGCGCGGTGGCGCAAGAGCCTGAGTGGCGCCTGCTGCTCAAGACCGAGGCCAACCGCTACCCGGCGCTGGAGGCGGCCATCCGTGAGCTGCACAGCTACGAACTGCCGGCCATTGTGGCGGTGCCGGTGAGCGCGGCCTTGCCGGCCTTTGCCGACTGGGTGGTGCAGGCCGTGGTGAAGCCGGTGGTGGAGCCTTGAACGCGCGCCAGGGCCTGCCGACATGATCACCGACATCGAAGACTTCTTTACCCTGGGCTGTGGGCGCTGCGAGCGTTTTGCCACCCCCGACTGCTCAACGCGGCAGTGGTCCGAGGGGCTGCTGGCGCTGCGGCAGCTGTGCCTGGGGGAGGGGCTGGCGGAGACGCTCAAGTGGGCACACCCGTGTTACACGCACCAGGGGCGCAACATCGCGCTCATGGGGGCCTTGCGGGGGGACTTTCGGCTCAGTTTCTTCAACGCGGCGCTGCTGACGGACCCGGCCGGTGTGCTGGAGCGGGCCGGGCCCAACTCGCAGCAGCCGGACCTGATGCGCTTTTCCAGCGCGGCGCAGGTGGCGGCCATGGCGCCCACCATCAGGGCCTATCTGAAAGAGGCCATGGGCCATGCCGAAGCGGGCACCCGGCCGCAGAAAGTGGCGGCCGAGCTGGTGCTGCCGGCCGAGCTGACCGCGGCGCTGGGCGCCGACCCCGAGCTGGCCGCGGCCTTTGCCCGCCTGACGCCGGGGCGCCAGCGCAGCTATGTGATCCACCTGAACGCCGCCAAAAAGCCCGAAACCCGCGTGGCGCGCCTGGCGGCGTTTCGGGGGCACATTCTGGCGGGCAAGGGCGCGCAGGAGCGGTGAGCGCGCTGCTGCCAGCGTGAAATCGCTGGTTTTCCCGGCATGCGAAAGTCCCATTTCGCCAGCCGTGCGACTTGTCACATGAATGCCTTTGATTGAAGGGTAAGTCTCAGGTTTTCGTTCCGCCTGCCGATGGGTAACCCAACAGCCGTACCTCGACCTGGAGGCCGGCGGCACCGTTGGGGCTTGTCGCGCATGAACAGAAGTTTTCGATCGATCTGGAACCCGTCGCTGGGCACCTATGTGGCAGCGGCGGAAACGCAGCCTTCGCGTGGCCGCACGGTCTCAGGCACCCGGACCGCGCGCCGGCAGGCCTGCCGGGCCAGTGCCGGCCCGCTGGTGATGGAGCCACGCATCGTGTTCGATGCGGCCATCGCCGCCACGGTGGCCGATGTGCAGTCGGATGCCGGGTCGGACATCACAACGGCTGAAGCCACTGCCGAGTGGGTGGCGGACGATGACGGTGAAGCAGTCGATGCCCCAGAAACGGCCGAGGCCGTCGACGCGGTCCAGTCCGCCGACAACGCGGACACCACAGACACCGACCCGCAGGCCACCGCACCCGAACAGGCGCCGCTGCGCGAGATCATTTTTGTCGACCCGGTGGCGTCCAGCCTGGGTAGCCACCTGCAGGACAGCGGCGCAGAGATCATCTACCTCAGTGCCGACCGCGACGGGGTGGAGCAGATCGCCGAGGCGCTGCAGGGGCAGACCAACATTGCAGCCATCCACATCGTCAGCCACGGGGTGGAAGGGCGGCTGATGCTGGGCAACACGGTGCTGGACACCGCGTCCATGCAGGCGCAGCACCAGCAGGCCCTGCAGGCCATTGGTGCGGCGCTGAGCGAAGAGGGCGACATCCTCATCTACGGCTGCAACTTCACCGCAGGCGAGACCGGCCTGACCGCCGCCAACCTGCTGGCCGAGATCACCGGTGCCGACGTGGCGGCCTCTGTCGATGCCACCGGCCACGCCGACAAGAACGGCAACTGGACGCTGGAGACCAGCATCGGGCATGTCGAGGCGGTGGCGCTGTCGCCGTCCGACTGGATGGGCCGGCTGGACCTGCTGATCCAGAACCAGGGCACGGTCGGCACCAATGCCCTGGCCAGCGCCATCATGGGACCGGGTGTGACCATCAACTCGGCCACCTATTCAGGCGGTGCGAACCAGGCCGGTGTGTTCAGCACTGGCGCGGGCATCAGCTTCGGCTCCAACATCCTGGAGTTCACCGACGGCGCCATCTTCACCACCCACAGCAACACCACGTCGGTGGCGGGCCCCAACAACAGCGGTGGACTCACCTCGAATGCGCCCGGCACTGACAACGACCCTGACTTCAACGCAGCCTCCGGCGGGTTCAACACCTACGACGCGTCCTTCATCGTCATCACCTTCACGCCCGACGTGTTCCCGGGCGCCAGCGTGGGTGATGTCGGCCGCATGACGGCCTCGCTGGTGTTCGGCTCCGAGGAATACAACGAGTACGTCTATTCGGGCTTCAACGACACCATCGGGCTTTGGGTCAACGGTGTGAACGTGGCGCTGGCGCCCAACGGGCTGGCCATCGGCATTGACACCATCAACGATGCGGCCACCTTCAACCCGGCCAACGGATCCGCGTCGAACGACCCCAACCCGGGCCACAGCACCACCAGCTTCACCAGCGCCAACCCCAACCTCTACGTCAACAACAGCACCAACACCTACAACACGCAGATGGACGGCTTCACCGTCACCATCTCGCTGACGTTTGACGTGATCGTGGGCCAGCAGAACACCATCAAGCTGGGCATTGCCGACACAGGCGACGCCTCGCTGGATTCGTGGCTGTTCGTCAAGGCCCAGTCGCTGCAGACCGCGTTTGTGCCCGAGAACGACAGCGTGAGCACGCCGGCCAACGTGCCGGCCGCGGTGGACCTGACGGCCAACGACTTCAACCTCAACGGCGGTGCGCTGGACATCGTTGCCATCAACGGTGATGCCATCAGCCCCGGTGGTTCGGTGGTGCTGGCGTCGGGCGTCACGGTGACGCTGGATGGGGGTGGCAACGTGACGGTGTCGGGCGACGGCGTGAACGCGGTCAGCGACACCTTCACCTACACCGTGCGCAACGCCGATGGTCAGACCGCCAATGCCATCGTGACCGTCAACATCACGGCGCCGGTGCTCAACAACGCGCCGGTGGCGGTGGACGACAGCTTTGCCGCGGGTGAGGACGACGCGGCCGCGGTGAGGGGCAATGCCCTGTCCAACGACAGCGACTCCGACGGCAACCCGCTGACTGCAGTGGCCCAGACCAACGTGGCCGGCAGCAACGGTGGCCTGTTCAGCATCAACACCGCGGGCCAGGTCACCTTCAACCCCAACGGGGCTTTTGAGCACCTGGCCGCCGGCCAGACCACTACCACCAGCTTCACCTACACCGTCAGTGACGGGCAGGGCGGCACCGACACAGCCATTGTGACCGTGACCGTGACGGGCGCCAACGACGCGCCGGTGGCGGTGGACGACAGCTTTGGCGTGGGCGAGGACGCTGTGGCCACCGTGGTGGGCAACGCGCTGGGCAACGATTCCGACGTGGACGGTGGCACGCTGGCGGCCACCCCGCAGACCGGGGTGGCGGGCACGGGCGGTGGCCTGTTCAGCATCAACGCGGCGGGGCAGGTCACCTTCAACCCGAACGGCGAGTTCGAGCACCTGGCGGCCGGCCAGACCGCCACCACCAGCTTCACCTACACCGTCAGCGACGGCCAGGGCGGCGCCGACACGGCCACCGTGACGGTGACGGTCACCGGTGCCAACGACGCACCGGTGCTGGATCTGGATGCCGACGGCTCCGACAGCGCCAGCGGCTTCCTGGTGACCGGTCCCAACCTGATCGTCAACGGCGATTTCTCGGCCGGCAACACCGGCTTTTCGTCGGATTACGCGACCGGCACCACGTCCAGCGTGCTGGCCAACGAAGAGACCTACTTCATTGGTGATGCCAGCGTCGACTGGATGCCGCACTGGGGCCAGGACAACGTCACCGCCGACCCCTACGGCGACCCGTCGGGCGGGATGATGTACATCAACGGCTCACCGACGGCGGGCCAGGTGTACTGGCGCCAGACCGTGGCGGTGACCCCGGGCACGGACTACCAGTTCTCAGTCTGGGCCACCAACGTCAACCACTGGGAGGGTTTCTCCGGCACGGGCGATGCCGACCCGCTGGTGGAGCTCAGCATCAATGGCGTGCTGGTGGGCTCGGGCCGGCTGTCGTACCTGAACGCGGGTGTGTGGCAGCAGCTCTCGGGCGTGTGGTCGTCGGGCGGCGCCACGTCGGCCACACTGACCATGTCGTCGGCCGCCGGCATTGCCATGGGCAACGACCTGGCCGTGACCGGCTTCTCGCTGGCCGAGGGCTTCATCGTCGGTGTCAATGACTACGAAACCACCTACCACGAAGGCGGCGCCGGCATTGCGGTGGTGGACAGCGACGTGCTGGTTCAGGACACCGACAGCACGCAGCTGGTCTCGGCCACGGTGGTGCTGACGCAGGCCTTTGACGGCGACACGCTGTCGGTGGACGGCGCGCTGCCTGCGGGTGTGCTGGCCAATGTGGACAACAGTGTGCCCGGGCAGATCACGGTGCAGCTGACGGGTGCGGCCTCGCTGGCGGACTACCAGGCGGCGCTGCTGGCCATCCGGTTCTCCAGCAGCTCGGAGAACCCGGACGAGAGTCTTCGTGTGCTGGAGGTCACTGTCAACGACGGAATCGACACCTCCAACCTGGCGCGTACCTTCATCACCGTGACCGCAGAGAATGACGCACCGGCCCTGGTGCCGGGCAGCCAGCCGGGCGCGCAGACCGGCGACGATGGCCAGCTGATCACGCCGCTGGACGTGAGCGGCGCCTTCACCGATGTCGATGGGGACACGCTGGGCTACAGCGCCAGCGGCCTGCCGCCGGGCCTGGTCATCGACCCCGTCACCGGCGTCATCAGCGGCACGCTGACCGGCAACGCCAGCCAGGGCGGACCGGCCAACGATGGCGTCTACAGCGTCACCGTGACGGCCACCGACCCCTCGGGCGCCACGGTCGACAGCGTCTTCAGCTGGACCGTGGGCAACCCGGCGCCGGTGGCGGTCAATGACGACTTTGCCGCAGGCGAGGACGACGGCGCTGCTGTGGTGGGGAATGCGCTCACCAACGACAGTGACCCGGATGGGGACACCCTGATCGCCACCGCACAGACCAACGTGGCCGGCAGCCACGGCGGCCTGTTCAGCATCAACGCGGCGGGGCAGGTCACCTTCAACCCCAACGGCGAGTTCGAGGGTCTGACCGCCGGCCAGACCGCCACCACCAGCTTCACCTACACCGTCAGCGACGGGCAGGGCGGCACCGACACGGCCACCGTGACGGTGACCGTGACCGGGGCCAACGACGCGCCGGTTGCCGTCGACGATGGGACGTTCGTGGTCACGCCCGGTCGCAGCGTGACCGGCAACGTGCTGACCAACGACAGCGATGCGGACGGGGACAGCCTGTCGGTCACCGGCTTTGCCGTGGACACCGACCGTGATGGTGTGGCAGACAGCTTCCTGCCCGGACAGACCGCGGTTATCCGTGGCGTCGGCACGCTGGTAGTGCAGGCCGATGGCAGCTTTGTTTTCGCGCCAGCGAGCGGCTACGCCGGCAATGTTCCGGTGGCGACCTACACGGTCAGCGACGGCCACGCGCAGTCGACCGCCAGTCTGCGTTTTGAACCGGTGCCCGTGGTGGCCTTGCCGCCGGCGCCGACTGAACCAGCTCCTGCGCCCGCCCCGGCACAGGCACCCGTATCGCTGCCGACCGTGACCCAGCCCACAGAGCTTGGCGCCCAGGCAGTGGCGGCGCCGGTTCCTCCGGCGGCCGTCAGTTCGGGCGCGGTGGCGCCGGTGCTGCATGTGCTGTACGCGGTGAACACGGCCCACACGGAGGGCTTCATCGTCGCCTCCGGCCTGTCACTCGGCACCTCCGACCCACTGCTGGCCGAAGCCATGGCCCAGGCACCCGACGGGCTGCTGTTCGAAGGCATGGCCGAGGCTTCAGCCGCCAGTCTGCTGGCGCCGGACGGCCTGCACGCCGGCGCACCGTCCCTGCACGTGCAGCACGCGGTCCGGCACGAGCCGGTGACCACCGAGCACGGCAGCTACATCCAGCGGGTGGTGCGCTCGACACAGATGGAATCCCGTCTGGGCGATGCCGTCGTTCGCGCGCAAACCGAATTGCACATGGCCGAAGACGCGCTGGACCTGATGCGCATGGTCCTCGACGCACAAGGCAGCGCGCCGGAGGCGCCAGCCGTGGCGCCCGACGGATCCGGCGCGCCATCGGCCGCGCCGGGTGGCGCGGATCGCCAGTCCAGGGGGATCGCACCGGCGGACACGTCCGTGGTGGAAGATGAGCTGGTGATCGAAGGCGAACCCGCACCGGAGCCCGCTGACGATGCGTCTGAGCAGCCGACGCCGCCAGCGCCGACCGCGCTGGGCTTTCGCGCCCAGCTGGCACGCATGGCCCAGGAGCAGGGCGGCTGGGGCCGACCGGTCACCCGGGCCGCGGTGGCGACCTGAGGTGGCTTCTCCTCTTACGAGAAGAAGTCCTTCGCTTTCTCGAACCAGCCCTTGTCGTTCGGGCTGTGCTTGTGGCCGCCCTTCTTGAATGACTCGTCCAGCTCCTTGAGCAGCTTGCGCTGGTGCTCGGTGAGCTTGACCGGGGTCTCGACGGCTACGTGGCAGTACAGGTCGCCGGGGTAGCTGCTGCGCACACCCTTGATGCCCTTGCCGCGCAGGCGGAAGGTCTTGCCGCTCTGGGTGCCTTCGGGCAGGTCGATGGTGGCCTTGCCCTGCAGCGTGGGCACGTCGATCTCGCCGCCCAGGGCTGCGGTGGTCATGCTCACCGGCACCTGGCAGTGCAGGTCGTCGCCCTCGCGCTCGAAGATGTCGTGCTTGCGCAGACGGATCTCGATGTAGAGGTCGCCGGCGGGCCCCCCGTTCTGGCCCGGTTCACCATTGCCGCTGGAGCGGATGCGCTGGCCGTCGTCGATACCGGCCGGGATCTTGATCTCCAGCGTCTTCTGTTTCTTGATCTTGCCCTGGCCGTGACAGGTGGTGCAAGGCTCGGGAATGATCTTGCCGCTGCCGTGGCAGTGAGGGCAGGTCTGCTGCACGCTGAAGAAACCCTGGCGCATCTGGACCACACCCTGGCCGTGGCAGGTGGTGCAGGTCTTGACGCTGGTGCCCGGCTTGGCGCCGGTGCCCTTGCAGGTTTCGCAGTCGTCCCACGACGGGATGCGGATCTGGGTGTCCTTGCCGTTGGCCGCCTCTTCAAGGCTGATTTCCATCGCGTAGGACAGGTCGGCGCCGCGGTAGACCTGTCGGCCGCCGCCGCCCCGGCGCTGGCCGCCAAAGATGTCGCCAAAGATGTCGCCGAAGGCTTCGCCGAAGCCGGCAAAACCTTCGGCTCCGCCCGGGCCGCCCCTCATGTTGGGGTCGACGCCGGCGTGTCCGTACTGGTCGTAGGCCGCCTTCTTCTGTGGGTCCGAGAGCATCTCGTAGGCCTCCTTGGCCTCCTTGAACTTCTCTTCGGCGGACTTGGCCGCATCACCCTGGTTGCGGTCCGGGTGGTACTTCATCGCCAGCTTGCGATACGCCTTCTTGATTTCGTCGTCGGACGCGTTCTTGGGGACGCCCAGGACTTCGTAAAAATCGCGTTTGGCCATGGTGGTGATTCAGGGGTACTGTTGAGCAGAAACGCCGCGCCAGGTTGCCCGGGCGCGGCGGCGGGGTCAGGCCGTCAGCCCGCGGACATCAGTCGCGCTTGACTTCCTTGACCTCGGCGTCGACCACATCGTCGTCGGCCGCCTTGCTGCTGCCACCCGATGCCTCGGCCCCGGCCGATTGCGCGGCGGCGGCTTCGGCCTGAGAGGCGGCATAGACCTTCTCGCCCAGCTTCTGGCTGGCGGTCATCAGGGCTTCGGTCTTGGCCTCGATATCGGCCTTGTCCTCGCCCTTGGCGGCTTCCTCGACCGCCTTGAGGGCGGATTCGATGGCTTCCTTCTCACCGGCATCCAGCTTGTCGCCGTGTTCGCCCAGCGACTTCTTCACGCTGTGCACCATGGCTTCGGCCTGGTTGCGGGCCTGCACCAGCTCGACTTTCTTCTTGTCTTCGGCCGCGTTGAGTTCGGCGTCCTTGACCATCTGCTGGATCTCGGCTTCGGACAGACCCGAGTTGGCCTTGATGGTGATCTTGTTTTCCTTGCCGGTGCCCTTGTCCTTGGCACCCACGTGCAGGATGCCGTTGGCGTCGATGTCGAAGGTCACCTCGATCTGCGGCATGCCGCGCGGTGCGGCCGGAATGCCTTCGAGGTTGAACTCGCCCAGCAACTTGTTGCCGCTGGCGATTTCGCGTTCGCCCTGGAACACCTTGATGGTCACGGCCGGCTGGTTGTCTTCGGCGGTGGAGAACACCTGGCTGAACTTGGTCGGGATGGTGGTGTTCTTGGCGATCATCTTGGTCATGACGCCGCCCATGGTCTCGATGCCCAGCGACAGCGGGGTGACATCGAGCAGCAGCACGTCCTTGCGGTCACCGCTGAGCACCTGGCCCTGGATGGCAGCGCCCACGGCCACGGCCTCGTCGGGGTTGACGTCCTTGCGCGGCTCCTTGCCGAAGAACTCTTTGACCTTCTCCTGCACCTTGGGCATGCGGGTCATGCCGCCGACCAGGATCACGTCGTGGATGTCCGACACGCTGACACCGGCATCCTTGATGGCGGTGCGGCAGGGCGCGATCGTGCGCTCGATCAACTCTTCGACCAGGGCTTCGAGCTTGGCGCGGGTGAGCTTGATGTTCAGGTGCTTCGGACCCGAGGCATCGGCCGTGATGTAGGGCAGGTTGATGTCGGTGGCGGCCGAGGAAGAGAGCTCGATCTTGGCCTTTTCTGCGGCTTCTTTCAGGCGCTGCAGGGCAAGCACGTCCTTGGACAGGTCGACGCCTTGCTCTTTCTTGAACTCGCCGATGATGTAGTCGATGATGCGCTGGTCGAAGTCTTCACCGCCCAGGAAGGTGTCGCCGTTGGTGGACAGCACTTCGAACTGCTTCTCGCCATCGACATCGGCGATCTCGATGATGGAAACGTCGAAGGTGCCGCCGCCCAGGTCGTACACGGCGATCTTGCGGTCACCCTTGTCCTGCTTGTCCAGGCCGAAGGCCAGTGCGGCAGCGGTGGGTTCGTTGATGATGCGCTTGACTTCCAGACCGGCAATGCGGCCGGCGTCCTTGGTGGCCTGGCGCTGGGCGTCGTTGAAGTAGGCCGGCACGGTGATGACGGCTTCGGTCACGGGCTCGCCCAGATAGTCCTCGGCGGTCTTCTTCATCTTGCGCAGGATGTCGGCCGAGACCTGCTGGGCCGAGATCTTCTTGCCGCGCACTTCCACCCAGGCGTCGCCATTGTCGGCAGCCACGATGGTGTAGGGCATCAGGTCGATGTCCTTCTGCACTTCCTTCTCGGTGAACTTGCGGCCGATCAGGCGCTTGATGGCGTACAGCGTGTTCTTGGGGTTGGTCACGGCCTGGCGCTTGGCAGACGCGCCGACCAGCACCTCACCGTCTTCCTGGTAGGCCACGATGGACGGCGTGGTGCGCGCACCCTCGCTGTTCTCGATCACCTTGGTGGTGTTGCCTTCCATGATGGACACGCAGCTGTTGGTGGTGCCCAGGTCGATGCCGATGATTTTTCCCATTTTGTGCTCCGAAAGAGGATGTTTGAAACTGTTGAGGAAATGTGGATAAGTCTGGGGATTTCAAGTGGAGGGCGCGGGGACGGGCTGTGGGTTGTGGCCTGTCCTCACGCCCGGGGCATCACTTGGGGGCCGCCACGGTGACCAGGGCTGGCCGCAGCACGCGCTCGGCAATCAGGTAGCCCTTCTGGAGCACCGCCACCACGGTGTTGGGCTCCTGGTCGGCTGGCACCATGCTGATGGCCTGGTGCTGGTGGGGGTCGAATTTCTCGCCGGCCGCGGGGGCGATGGCCACCACCTTCTGGCGCGCCAGGGCGCTCTGCAGTTGCTTGAGGGTGGCCTCGGAGCCCTCGCGCAGCTGCTGCACGCTGGCTTCCTGGATGGCCAGGCCGGCCTCGAAGCTGTCGAGCACCGGCAGCAGGCTTTCGGCAAAGCTCTCGACCGCGAACTTGCGGCTCTTGGCGATCTCTTCCTCGGCGCGGCGGCGGGCGTTTTCGGCCTCGGCCTTGGCGCGCAGGTACTGGTCGGCCAGGTCGACGTTCTGCGCCTTGAGCGTGGCGTTCTCGTGACTCAGGGCGTTCAGGGCGTCGGCCTCGGCCGCCGTGGCGGCGGCCAGGGCCTCTTCCGGACTGAGGGCTTCGTGCGTGGCCTTGGATGCGTGCTCGGGCGTCGGGTCGGTCGGGGTCTGGCTCATGAGGATGGTCGGAGTGGAACGTGAATCTGGCGGGCAAAACGCTGCCGTTCAACGGCAGTTGGGGCCGCCCCGGGCGTTTTCAAGGGCCGGTCTGTCAGTTTCCGGGACAGGGGGACAGGGCAAACACGGAGACAATCACGCTTTTTACGGACGGCAACCCCATGAAACTCTTCCGACACGGCCCCCAGGGGGCCGAGCGTCCCGGTCTGGTGGACGCGCAGGGCATCTGGCGCGACCTTTCCGGCGTGGTGGACGACATCGCGCCCGCCGCGCTGGGCCCCGATTCTATGGCGCGGCTGGCTTCACTCGACGCAACGAGCCTGCCGCTGGTGCCATCGGGCGCCCGGCTGGGCCCGTGCGTGGGCAGCGTCGGCAATGTGGTCTGCATTGGCCTGAACTACGCTGACCACGCGGCCGAGGCCGGCCTGAAGGCGCCGGGCCAGCCCATCGTCTTCAACAAGCACCGCGGTGCCATCAGCGGCCCGAACGACGATGTCTGGCTTGCGCCGGGCTCACAGAAGCTGGACTGGGAGGTCGAGTTGGGGGTGGTGATCGGCTCACGCGCCTTCCATGTCAGCGAGGCGGACGCCCTGCGCCATGTGGCCGGCTACTGTCTGGTCAACGATGTGTCCGAGCGGGCCTACCAGATTGAATACGAGGGCCAGTGGGCCAAGGGCAAGAGCTACCCCACGCATTGCCCTCTCGGGCCCTGGCTGGTGACACCCGACGAACTGGGCAACCCGCAGGAGGTGGATCTGTGGCTTGACGTCAACGGGCAGCGGCGCCAGACCGGCAACACCCGCACCATGATCTTCGGTGTGGCGCAGATCGTGAGCTACCTCAGCCGCTTCATGGCGCTGGAGCCCGGTGATGTCATTCCCACTGGCACACCACCCGGCGTGGGCATGGGGGCCAAGCCGCCGGTCTACCTGCAGGCCGGGGACGTGGTGAGCCTGGGGGGGCGGGGTCTGGGTGAGCAGCGTCAGCGCGTGGTGCCCACGCCCATGGCCTGAGCCGAGGCGGAGTCGGCGCCGTCCAGGCGGGCGGCGCTGGCGCGCTGGTTTTGCTGGTGCCAGCGTTGCGCCATCGGCTGCCAGTCGTGCAGGCGCCGGGCCAGATCGTGCCCTTGCGGCGTCAGCCGGTAGCCGTCTCCCCCATGTTCGACCAGTCGGGCAGCCCGCAACTCCTTCAGGCGCGTGTTCAGGGTGTTGGGGGTGGCACCACCCACGCTGTCCTGCAGCAGGCGGAAGGTTTGCGGGTGGCCATCACTCAGGGCCCACAGCACGCGCAGGGCATAGCGCGACTCCAGCAGGTGGAACAGCGCGTTCATGGCGGCGCCGCCGTGGGGTCTGACACTCATGGTTTGTCTCCTGGGGCGTCGTGCGCCTTTTGCCCACTATAGGCCAGGAGCGCCTTTGAATACAGTGCCAGATGCGGTGTGCAGCGCAGCAATCGGGCGCCACGGCGGCCGGTTGTGGAATTCTTCGCACATCCGACACCAAACTGGTGGCGGCCCCGATTGACGGCAGCCGCCAGATGCGCTTCAGTCAGCCTCGGTCAGGGCAGGTAGACCTTGCGCAGCAGCCGGATGAGGGTCTGCAGCTCGGTGGGCGTCAGTCGCCGGGCGACGTCGGTTTCGAGCTGCGAGGCGGTGGCCTCGGCTTCGGCCTGCAGGCGCTGGCCCTCTTCGGTCAGGTGCAGGCCCTGGGCACGCCGGTCGGTGGGGTGGGGGTGGCGCTCGACCAGCCCCCGTTTTTCCAGTGACTTGATCATGCCCACCAGGTTGGGCGGCAGGATATCCAGCGCGGCGCAGATCTGGCGTGAAGTCACCCCGGGGTTGTGGGCAATGACGCTGACCACCGAAAAGTCCACCGGCCGCAGGCCATAGGGTGCCATGCGCTGCAGGAAGACGGAGATCACCGCCAGGGCCGTGCGGCGGGCGTTGTAGCCCAGCAGCGTTTCGAGGAAGGTGGTGTCCACCTTCTCTGGCGCTTCGGCAGGCAACGAGGTCAGCCTGGTCCCCCCACTGGCGGCGGCAACCCCGGAGCGGGACTTGGTCGAACGGCTCGATGGGCTCAGTCGGGACGTGGCGGTGGACGGCATGTGGGGGAGGATATCACTGCGCCACCGCAGGGCGGCCGGCCAGGGCTTCGCTCATGATGCCCATGCGCAGCTCCAGCTCGGGCCAGATCCAGCGCCAGAACGCCACGCGTGGCCTCTGCCAGCGCGGATTGTCCGGCCCCGCAGCGTCCGTCATGCGCAGCCAGGCCCAGGCCATGAGCAGCAGAGCGATGACCCGCAGGAAGTCCTCGGCCATCCAGTGGGCGAGATCAGGTGGGGCATCGGGTGCGGCGGCCCTGGGCAACAGCTGGCCGGTGACCAGGGTGCGTAACCGCGCCAGGGCGGTGCGAAACCGGGTGGCGTCGTCGCTGGCGCCCAGGTCGCCCGTCAGGTCGTCCAGCAGGGTCATCAGCCCGGCGCCGGCATCGGGCAGCGTCTTGCGCAGCAGCAGGTCGATGGCCTGGATTTCGTTGGTCCCCTCGTAGATCATGGCCACGCGCGAGTCGCGCACGACCTGCTCGATGCCCCACTCGCGCACATAGCCGTGGCCACCGAACACCTGCAGGCAGGCGCTGGCGCCGTGAAAGGCCTGGTCGGTCCAGGCGGCCTTGAGCACGGGGGTGACCAGCGCACACCAGCGGCCAGCGGCTTCGCGCCGCTTCGGCTCTGGGTGGTTCTTGAGGATGTCGAGCTCGAGCGCGGTGCGGTAGGCCACGACGCGGCCGGCGTCGATCCAGGCGCGCTGGGTGTCGAGGATGCGGCGGATGGCTGGGTGCTTGTGGATGGCGTCGGCTTCGCCCGCCTTGGCCGAACCACCGGGGGCGCGCATTTGCAGCCGCTCCTGCGCGTAAGCGTCGGCCTTTTGCCAGGCGGCTTCGAGCAGGCCGATGCCCTGCAGGCCCACATGCAGGCGGGCGGCGTTCATCATGACGAACATGGCATTGAGGCCCTTGCCGGGTTCGCCGACGATCGAGGCGACGGCCTCGTCAAAGCGCATCACACAGGTGGGGCTGCCGTGCAGGCCCATCTTTTCCTCGATGCGCTCGCAGACCACGGCACTTCTGGAACCGTCCTCGTGGAACTTGGGCACCAGGAACAGCGACAGGCCCTTGGGGCCGGGGGGCGCATCGGGCAGGCGGGCCAGCACCAGGTGCACGATGTTGTCGGTCAGGTCGTGCTCGCCGCCGGAGATGAAGATCTTGGTGCCGGACAGCGCGTAGCGACCGTCGGCCATCGGCACGGCCTTGGTGCGGCACAAACCCAGGTCGGAGCCGGCGTGCGGCTCGGTCAGGCACATGGTGGCCAGCCATTCGCCAGTGGCGATCTTCTCCAGGTAGGTGGCCTTGAGCTCATCGCATGCGTGGTGCTTGATGCACTCGTAGGCACCGTGCAGGAGGCCAGGCGCCATGGTCCAGCCGTGGTTGGCGGCACTGAGCATTTCATACAGCGTGGCCTCGAGCACGGCGGGCAGCCCCTGGCCACCGTCTTCCGTGGCGCAGGCCAGCGATGGCCAGCCCGCCTGCCAGAAGGCCTGGTAGGCGTCGCGAAAGCCCGGTGGCATGGTGACGGCGCCGTCCCTGAACTGCGCGCCGATCTCGTCGCCGTCGCGGTTGAGCGGTGCCACCACCTCGGCCACGAACTTGCCCGATTCTTCCAGCACCTGCTGCATCAGGTCGGTATCGGCCTCGGCATGGATGGGCAATGCCTGCAGTTGCTGCGGTGCCTGCAGCACCTGCTGCAGGATGAAGAACATGTCGTCGGTGCGGGGCTGGAAGTGGTTCACGGTGGGGCGTCTGGTAGCGGAGAATGGGTCAGCGCTGGTTGGCCTCGGCGGCCTTCTCGGGTGAGCCCTCCAGGCCGGCCAGCAGCGCCTTGCTGTTGCCGGGGATGACCATCTGGAACTTGCTGTCCACGGTGGTGTATTCGAAGTAGCCCATGCGGGCGATCGGCCGGATCTTGAGGACATCGACCAGCCCGTTGGCGTCGATGTACTGGTCGTCGATGTGGATGCCGACCACCCTGCCGAACACCACGTCCACGGTGCCCATGGGCGGCTTGCCGGGGAAGCGCAGCGTGTTGAGGTACTCGCACTCGAACTGGATGGGCGAGCCCTTGACGCGCTTGGGCCGAACCAGCCGGCTGTCCAGCTTTTCCAGTCCGGCGCGTTCGAACTCGTCAACGCCGGGCGGCAGTTCCTCGGCGCTGATGTTGACCGCTTCGCGCAAGTCCCAGGTGGCCATGTTCCAGACGAACTGGCCCATCTGCTCGGCGTTGCGCACCGAGTCCTTGCGGTCACCCTGGGTGGTCTGGTTGGCGCTGAACATGACGATCGGCGGATCGAAGGTCACGTTCTGGAACTGGCTGTAGGGCGCCAGGTTGTCCCGGCCCTGCGCGTCCACGGTGGAGATCCAGCCGATGGGGCGGGGCACCACACAGGACTTGAAGGGGTCATGGGGCAGACCATGGGGCGTCTTGCCGGGTTCGTAGTACATGGGCTGTCTCCGTTCAGCGTTGAATCGTGTGCGTCAGCTGCACTTGGCCTTGATGTCCTCGGGCACCGGGATCGCCTTGATGCGGTCCGGGTCCTCGGGCAGGCGCATGCAGAAGGCGCGGGTCTCGGTGCCTTCGCACAGCACGGTGTCGCCTCGCTTGACCACGTGTTTGTGGATGAAAACCTTCTCGCGCCATTCGATGACGCTGGTGTGCACCTGCAGCCGCTCACCGTAGGTGGCGGGCTTCATGAACTTGGTGTTGATCTCCAGCAGCGGGGTGCCGATGATGCCGGTGGTCTTGACCAGTTCGCGCCAGGGCGGCACGCCGCACTGGACGAAGAAGTTCAGCGACGAGGCGTCCATCCACTTGCTGAAGTTGGGAAAAAAGACGATGCCGGCCGGGTCGCAATCGCCGAACATCACTTCCACTTCGTAGACAACGGTCTTGGTCATCGGGGGGCCATCCTCAATGCGCCATCCAGGCGGATCACCTCGCCATTGAGGTGGCCGTTGCTGACGATGTGCGCTGCCAGCTGTGCGAACTCTTCGGGTTTGCCCAGGCGTTGCGGGAAGGGAATGCTCTTGGCCAGCGATTCCTGCACCGGCTCGGGCAGTTCCTTGAGCAGGGGCGTGGCAAACAGGCCGGGGGCAATGGTGCAGACGCGGATGCCGTGCTGGGCCAGGTCGCGAGCCATGGGCAGTGTCATGCCGACCACGCCGGCCTTGGAGGCGCTGTAGGCCTGCTGGCCCACCTGGCCGTCGAACGCAGCCACGCTGGCGGTGAACACCATCACACCGCGCTCGCCGTCTTCCATCGGGTCCAGTTTGGCGCAGGCGGCGGCGAACAGGCGGGCCGCGTTGTAGGTACCGATCAGGTTGACGTTGATCACGCGCGCGAAGTCGGCCAGCGGGGCGGCGTTGCCGTCCTTGCCGACCACCCGCTTGGCGCTGCCGATGCCGGCGATCTGCATCAGGATGCGGGCCGGACCGTGGGCCGCGGCAGCCTGCTCGATGGCGGTCTGCATGCTGGCTTCGTCTGCCACGTTGCACTGCACCGCCACACCGCCAATGTCAGCCGCCACGCGCTGCGCGTTGTCCAGATTGAGGTCGAGCACCGCCACCTTCGCGCCCAGGCGGGCCAGTTCGCGTGCGGTGGCCTCGCCGAGGCCCGATCCGCCGCCGGTGACGAGGGCGGCATGTCCTTGGATATTCATGGGGTGTCCTTTCAGGCGCTCGGGTTTTCAATGAGGAGGGCGATGCCCTGGCCACCGCCCACGCAGGCGCTGGAGATGCCGTACTTCAGGCCGCTGCGCTGCAGCTCACGCGCCAGGGTGAGAGTCAGGCGCACGCCGGTGGCGGCCAGCGGGTGGCCCAGGGCAATGGCGCCTCCATTGACGTTGAGCCGGGCGAGGTCCATGCCCAGGTCCTTGGCAACCGACAGGGTCTGTGCACCCTGGGCTTCGTTGACCTCGAAGCGGCCGATGTCGTCGAGCTTGAGGCCGGTGCGCTCCAGCAGCAGGCGGATGGCTGGCGCCGGTCCGATGCCCATGATCTCGGGCGGTACGCCCACCACGGCGGCCGCAACGACGCGGGCCAGCGGCTTCTTGCCCTGTGCCTTGGCGTAAGCGCCGGACGTGACCACGCAGGCTGCTGCGGCATCGACCAGGGCCGAACTGTTGCCTCCGGTCTGCACACCGCCCTCGAACACGGGTTTGAGCTTGGCCAGCACCTCCGCCGGGGAGATGCGCGGGTGGGTATCGGTGGCCAGTTCGGTGACCTTGCCCTGCAGCCGGATGCCGCGCGCCTTGTAACCGTCGATCTCGAATTTCTCGGTGACCACCGGCGCGATCTCACCCGTCAGAAAGCCGCTTTCCTGTGCGGCCACGGCCTTGGCAAACGAGGCCGACGCGAACTCGTCGACCGACTCGCGGGTGATGCCGTACTTCCTGACCAGGTTCTCGGCGGTCTGGATCATGTTGATGCCGGCCGCCGGGTCCTTCAGGGCTTCCCACATGTAGTCCTTGAAGCCCACCGGGGCACCGAGCTTGAAGCCGGTGCGGTGGTCGAAGGCCGCAATCGGGTTGCGTGTCATGTTCTCGGTGCCCACCACCAACGCCGCGTCGCACAGGCCGCCGCTGATGTGTTCGCCGGCCTGGCGAAACAGCTCGAAGCCGGTGCCGCAGATGCGCTGCGCCATCAGGGCAGGCACGCTGACCGGCACACCGGCGTACAGGCCGATGTGGCGCGGCAGGAAGAACTGGTCGAAGTCGCCGGGCGCCATGTTGCCGGTGACGACGGAGCCGATTTCCTCGGGCTGCGTACCGGTGCGCGCCAGCGCTTCGCGCGCCACCTTGATGCCCAGGTCGGTGGGCGAGACGTGCCCGAGCGCGCCGCAGTAGTCGACCATGGGGGTGCGCACACCGCCCAGGATGACCACGTCATCGAAAGAATTGAAGAAGCCTTTGCTGGCCATGGTGGTTGCTTTCAGACAGTGGGTTTCAGGATGTAGCGCAGCTCGTCCGCATGCAGCTTGGCCACCGTGTCGGCGCGGTGCGACAGCACGGAACGCTGGTTGATGGAGCCCTTGTCGGTGATCTCGCCGCGGTCGATGGTGGGCGGGTCGGCCAGCAGGCACAGGCGGGCGATGCGGTTGGCACTGCCGGTGGATGCGCGGGCCAGGTCGTCGACCACGGTCTGGAAGTGGGCGAGCACGCCCGGGTCGTCCAGAACATCGTGCAATGAGGCGTCGGCAGGCAGGGAGGACAGCTGACGAACGGCCGGGCTCGGGAACACCATGGCGCCGACTTCCTTCATGTTCAGGCCGGTCAGGACCACGTCCTGGATGTAAGGGGCACCGGCGGCGATGATCTTGCCGCGCAGCGGGCCGACGCTGACAAAGGTGCCGGTGGCGAGCTTGAAGTCCTCGGCGATGCGGCCGTCGAACTTCAGACCCTGGTGGATGTCGGTTTCATCGATCCATTTGACGGCATCGCCGGTCTTGAAGAAGCCTTCCTCGTCGAAGGATTCGGCCGTCTCCTGGGGCATGCGCCAGTAGCCGGGTGTGATGTTGGGGCCGCGGTAGCGCACCTCGGTCTTGCCGTCGGTGTCCACCAGCTTGAGTTCCAGACCGGGGGTGGGCAGCCCCAGGTCGCCGGCTCGCACGTTGGGGCTGGTGACGAAGATGCCGAAGGGGCCGGACTCGGTCATGCCCAGGCCTGAGGTCATGACGATGCGCTGGCCAATCTCCGCCTCTTCGCTTTCATACAGGCTGTCCCAGACCGGCTGGGCCAGCGCGGCGCCGGCATAGAAGAACATGCGCACCCGCGATAGCAGGGTGCGGCGCAGCAGACGGCCCTCGTCGGTGGTCTGCTTCATGGCGTTGGCGATGGCCTCGAATCCGGTGGGCACGTTGAAGTACACCGTCGGAGCGATCTCGCGCAGGTTGCGCAGGGTCTCGGCCATCAGGGCCGGGGTGGGCTTGCCGTCGTCGATGTAGAGCGTGCCACCGTTGTAGATGACCATGCCGAAGTTGTGGTTGCCACCGAAGGTGTGGTTCCAGGGCAGCCAGTCCACCAGCACCAGTTCGCCGTCGTTCAACACCGGCATGGACTGGGTCATCTGCTGCTGGTTGGCGCACCACATGCGCTGGGTGTTGATCACCGCCTTGGGCATCTTGGTCGAGCCCGAGGTGAACAGGAACTTGACCACCGTATCGGGGCCGGTGGCTGCCATGGCGGCGTCGACGGCGGCTGTGGCTTCGGTGGCCAGCAGGGCGGCAAACGAGGTGGTGTCGCGGCCGGGCACCGTGCCTTCCGTGCACACCAGCTCGACGTCCTCGCCCAGCGTTGCCAGCATGGCCCTGGCGTAGCGATTGGCGTCGCTGGCGAACACCAGCCCGGGGGTCAGGGTCTTGACGACGTGCTTGAGTTTGTCGAAGTCCTGGCTGATCAGGGAGTAGGGCGGTGAGGTCGGGCACCAGGGGATGCCGACGACCATGCAGCCCAGGGCCAGCAGGGCGTGTTCCAGGTCGTTTTCGCTCAGGATCAGCACCGGGCGCTCGGCCGACAGGCCTCGGTCGATCAGGGCCTGGCCGATGCGGCGCGCAGCGTCCAGTGCCTGCGCAAAGCTGATGTGCCTCCAGTCGCCGCTGCTGCCGTCGGCGTTTTTCACACGGCGGGCAAACAGTGTCTGGTCGGGGCGCTGCCGGGCCCAGTGGACGAGGCGGTCGGTCAGTCGGGCCGGGAAGGGCGCCAGGTCCTGGTCGGCCACCAGGTAGTGCACGCCGGTGTCGCCGTCACGCAGGGTGGCGCGGGTGACACCGAAGGTCAGGGGGCGGTAGTTCGCGGTGCTCATGTTGTCTCCGATTGCTGTTCTGCGGTGCGTGGCCCGGGGCGGGCCCGGCGCTTACTTCGTCACTTTCGCGGCCTTGCCTTCCAGGAAGGCGCGTACGCGCTCCTTGGCTTCGGGGGCGGACTGGGCGATCGAGGCCATGAGCGCCTCGGTGAACAGACCATGGTCGGCCGGCTGCTCGGCAATGCGTGGCAGGGCGTGCATCAGCGCGAAATTGGTCATGGGGGCATTGGTGGCGATGCGCCCGGCCAGCTCCAGGGCTTTCTCAAGTGCCGTGCCCTGGGGCACCAGGTACTGGGACAGACCGATGCGTTCCCCGTCGGCGGCGTTGTAGACCCGGCCGGTCAGCATCATGTCGGTCATGCGTGCCGCGCCAATCAGTTTGGGGATGCGGACCGCACCACCACCACCGACGAAGATGCCGCGCGTGCCTTCGGGCAGCGCGTAGAAGGTGGATTCATCGGCGACCCGGATGTGGCAGGCGCTGGCCAGTTCCAGCCCGCCGCCGACCACGGCACCGTGCAGGGCGGCGATGACCGGTACGGTGCCCTTCTCGACACAGTCCAGGGCGGCGTGCCACATGCGCGAATGGAACACGCCTTCGCTGGCATCGCGCTCGCTCAGCTCCGACAGGTCCAGGCCCGCGCAGAAATGCTCGCCTTCACCGTCCACCACGGCCGCGCGCACACTCGCCGGCAGGTTCTGGAAGGTGTCGCGGATGGCCAGGATCAGCCCGTCGTTCAGGGCATTGCGCTTGAGCGGGCGGGTGAGCCGGACAAGCGCGATCTGCTGTTGCTCGCCAACAAGACTCAGGGAGAGGTCGGGATTGGAAGTGTTCATGGTGCAGGGGAAAATCCGGCTTGTGAGGTTGTTCAATTATGGTTATAACTGATAACTAAAGCAAGGGTTGATCACGTCCCTTCAACTCAGTGTTTACCCTAGTCCCGACCACCCCCAGGAGCCCAGATGGACCACCAGAACCTGATCGCGATCGACATCCACACCCACGCCGAGGTGAGCTGCTGGAACCCGTTCGACAACTACGGCGAGGAGTACGACCGCGCGGCAGACAAGTACTTCGGCAGCAACCGCCGGCCCACGATCGCCGAGACGATTGCCTATTACCGCGAAAGGAAGATCGGCCTCGTGATGTTCACGGTCGACAGCGAGAGCAAGCTCGGCCGCCGTCGCATCCCGAACGAGGAGATCGCGCAGGCCGCGCGCGAGAACAGCGACATGATGATGGCGTTTGCCAGCATCGACCCGCACAAGGGCAAGATGGGTGCGCGCGAAGCCGAGCGCCTGATCAGGGAGGAAGGTGTCAAGGGCTTCAAGTTCCACCCCACGGTGCAGGGCTACCACCCCTACGACAAGATGGCCTGGCCGATCTACGAGGTGATCAATGCGCACAAGCTGCCAGCCATCTTCCACACAGGGCACAGCGGCATCGGCAGCGGCATGCGCTGTGGCGGCGGGCTGCGGCTGGAATACAGCAACCCCATGCACCTCGACGACGTGGCCATCGACTTCCCCGACATGCAGATCGTGATGGCGCACCCCAGCTTTCCTTGGCAGGACGAGGCGCTGTCGGTCGCCACGCACAAGCCCAACGTCTGGATCGACCTGAGCGGCTGGAGCCCGAAGTACTTTCCCAAGCAGCTGGTGCAGTACGCCAACACGCTGCTGAAGGACCGCGTGCTGTTTGGCAGCGACTACCCGCTGATCACGCCCGAGCGCTGGATGAAGGATTTCGAAGTGGCCGGCTTCAAGCCTGAGGTGATGCCTGGCATCCTCAAAGGCAACGCGGTGCGCCTGCTGGGTCTGGCCTGAGCGGTCTGCGTCAGAGGTCGAGCACAAGGCGCGCGCTGTGCGCGCGTGAGCAGCAGGGCAGGAACTGGTCGTTGGCAGCCCGTTCCTCGTCCGTCAGGTACTGGTCGCGGTGATCGGGTGTGCCTGCCTTCACGCCGGTCAGGCAGGTGCCACAGACGCCCTGTTCGCAGGACATGGGAATGTTCAGCCCGGCCGCCAGCAAGGCGGCCAGCGCCGTCTGCTCGGGCTGCACCGTGATGACGCGGCCGCTGCTGGCCAGTTCCAGCTCGAAGCGACCGTCGTTCGTGTGGTCCACCGGGGCTGCGGCAAAGTACTCGCGGTGCAGGCGCTCTTCCGCCCAGCCGGCGGTGCGGCCGGCGCTCAGTACCGCGTCCATGAAGCCTTGTGGTCCGCACACGTAGAGGTGGGTGCCCGCAGGCACCTGTTGCAATGTGGCCGCGATGTCCAGCTTCTGAGCCCCCTCGCCATCATCGAAGTGGTGGTGCACCCGGCTGGCATAGCCCGACTTGGCCAACGTCTCCAAGAAGGGCGTGCGCTCGCGTGAGCGGGTGCAGTGGTGCAGCGTGAACGACCCACCCTGCCGCGACAGCTGCTCAGCCATGGCCCACAGCGGCGTGATGCCGATGCCACCGGCCAGCAGCAGGTGGTGTGGCGCCGCAGGCGCCAGCTCGAAGTGGTTGCGCGGCGCGCTGATGGACAGTTCGGTGCCCACGGTCAGTGCGTCGTGCACCGCGTGTGAGCCGCCGCGCGAGGCCGGGTCGCGCAGCACCGCGATGCGGTAGACACCCGCATCTCCCGGAGGATTGCACAGCGAGTACTGCCGGATCAGTCCACCCGGAAGGTGCAGGTCGATGTGGGCGCCCGCCGTGAAGACAGGCAGGGCGCTGCCATCGGCCGCCACCAGGTCCAGGCCGATGATGTCCAGCGCCTCGGTGCGGCGGGCCGCCACGCGTGCCGCGATCAGTGCCGTGCTGCTCATGCCGTCATGCCTTGCTCGGCGGCCAGCACACGCTCGATCACCTTGCGCGACTGCACGCCGCCCGCATCGATGTTGAGCATCAGCAGCTTGCGCTCGGGGAAGGCGCTGAGATTTCTCTGCTGGCGCTCCAGCATCTCCAGATCCTCCGAGAAGATCTTGCCCTGGCCTTCCCGGATCTGATCGGTCAGGCTGGCGTCGGCCGGCTTGAACTTGCGTGCCATGCCCCAGAAGTAGTGCATGGAGGTGTCGGTTTCCGGGGTGATGAAGTCCACCACCCAGCTGGCGGCCTTCACCGCGTCCGGTGCGGCATAACCCCCGTTGCCGGCCAGCGCCACGCCCACTTCGATCATCACGTGGCTGGGCGGCGTGAAGTGGCAGATCTGCCAGCGATCGACCGGCTGGTCGTCGGGCAGGCCGTTCATGCGCAGCGCCATCTTCCAGAACGGCGGCGCCTCAATGCCTTCCATGAAGCGCTCGGTGATCACATGGTCGCCCTCGACGCGGGTCTTGCAGGGCACCTCGTCGATTTCCTTCTGCCCGATGCTGTTGCTGTGCACATAGGTCTCGTGCGTCAGGTCCATCAGGTTGTCAATCATCAGCCGGTAGTCGCAGGCGATGTGGTAGAGGCCGCCGCCATAGCCGAAGGCCGGGTTGCCCATCCACTCGAAACTCGGCACCAGGTCCAGCTCGGCTTTGCCCGCTTCACCCGGCCAGACCCAGATGAAGCCATGGGCTTCGTGCACCGGATAGCTGCCGATGGCGGGAAAGCCGCGCACCCGCTGGCAGGGCATGGAGACGGTCTTGCCGTCACCGCCCATGGCCAGGCCGTGGTAGCCGCAGACCAGGGTGTCGCCCTGCACGAAACCCAGCGACAAAGGGGCTCCGCGGTGGGGGCAGAAGTCTTCCACGGCCGCCACCTGGCCGGTGCTGTTGCGAAAGAAGGCCATGGCCCGGTTGCAGATGCGCCGGGCCATTGGGCGTTCGGTGCCGACCTCGTCGCTGCGGGCGGCCACATACCAGGTGTTGAGGGGGAACATGGGGTCTGTCTCCGTGGGGATGATGTCATTCAGTATACTGAATGAGAGGAATTTTAGGACGCTTCCCACCTCGCGCCAAGGGGTTCAGGACTCGGGTTTACCCTTGCTGTTGTCGGGGCCGACGCCGGTGAACTTGGCCAGCAGGCGCACGAACTCGGACTGCTCGGCGGGGGACAGTGTGGCCAGCAGACGCTCGTACATGGGATCGACGCGCGGCAGCATCTCGGCCAGCACCGCCTGTCCTTCCTGCGTCAGACGAAGGCTGCGCTGACGCCGGGCCATCAGTTCGCGCACGATCCAGCCCTTGGCCTCCAGGCGGGTGGCGATGTCGGCGGTGGTGGACGTGTCCAGCGCCACCTGTTCGGCCAGGGTCACCTGGTCGATGCCAGGCGTGGCCTCCAGGGCCCGCAGCACGGCGTACTGCACCGGCGTGACCTGACGTCCATGCACTTCATGGAAAGTGGCCACGGCCAGTTGATGGGCGCGCCGGATCAGGTGGCCGGGCTCGTCCAGCAGTCGTAGGTCGAATCGGTGTGTCACGGGGCGGGAGCATACGACATGCCGGGCTCGCCCATGGTGGCGAAGGCGGGCGTCCCGCGTCGAACGGTCTGCACCTGTATCTCAGAGGGGGCGCCGCTGGTCGTTGCCTAGGTTTGACCATGCTCGTATCCGGCACGGAGCGCCTGTTGTTTGCAGGTAAACCAGGGCCTGTCAACAAGCATCAGCGGCCTGCGACGCATCTGGCCCGAGGGCAGCCCGTGGGATGCTGCCAAGGGAAGCTCGCAGGCTTCACTGCTGATGACCGGTGTGGGAGTGGGCTTTGTGGGAAGACAAGGGCTGAATCAGCTTGATCTTCCCGTACTGGCGCCGGATGAGGCCTTGATGCTCCAGGCGCATCAGTCCCTTGCTGACGCTCTGCCTGCTCACGCCCAGCATCTGGGCGAGCAGTTCCTGCGAAATGGGTACCTCCGAGGGCGCTTTGGATCTGGTCTTGTAGTTCGTGGTGATCAACTGCAGACGTCTGACGATCCTGGACTCCAGCGGCAAGATGGCATCGTCCTGCAGAGATTTGACCTTGCCCTCGTTTCGTGTAGCTCTTAGCCCGACGATTACGCGGCCTTTTTTCGCTGTGCCTCGTACCAGCGTTGCTCGAACTGCATAGGGCTGAGATAGCCCAGCGACGAATGCAGCCTGCG
>Ga0208242_100436_pt1 | contig 27884 bp, 25 predicted proteins | sample SubbioAug_CSW13A_FD_184825 | JGI IMG/M metagenome (GOLD analysis project Ga0208242, IMG submission 184825) | Serpentinite rock and fluid subsurface biosphere microbial communities from McLaughlin Reserve, California, USA - CR12Aug_CSW13A (SPAdes) | ecosystem: Environmental > Terrestrial > Deep...
AATCATTTCTTAATGAATATATTCAATATTTCAATAATGAACGACCATCTTACAAACATCATTACAAAACCCCTGCTCAATTTTTGATTGACCAAGGGTTCCGTGTTTTTTATTAACTGTCTACAAACACTTTACTTCTGCAGATTAATCATGGTTGAGTTCTATTGATTGTACAGTAGTATTAAATGAAACTTGACCATCTTTTGTATTTAAAAGTAGATGACCTGCTTCATTAATTCCTAAGAGTGTTCCTGTATACTTCTTCATACAGTGATAAATGGTGACATTTTGTTGATGATGAACTAAGTATTGATTAACAATGTGTTGCACACGACGTGGATGTTTCATGTTGATGGTGAAATGATTCAGTATTGATGCGCATAGCTCTAGATGCTTGACATCGTCATGGGTGAACTCATGTAGAGATCCTGCCAACTCACGAAGTTCTGGCGGAAACGAACGCACATTGACATTGATGCCAAATCCAACAATTACCCCATGAGTATATTTCTCGCATAGAATACCCCCTACTTTTTTGTTTTTGATCATGATGTCATTGACCCATTTAATCTTAGGTGAAAAGCCATGATCTTGTAGCGCGCTTAGAATTGATGCTCCGATCACAAGTGAGATAGGAAAGTCTATCTTCTCATTCACACTAAAAGATACATAGAGTCCTTCATGGGGAGCACAGTAAAATGATCGTTGATGTGTTCCACGTCCTGCACTTTGATGATGGGCTGCCACTAAAGTTGAGGAAAGTGGTGCGGTATCTTTAAGATATGTGTTTGTACTTTCAATGACATCAAAAACTTGGACGTCTTGAATCCAAGAAGGAGAAACCCTTCGAATCGATTCACGATTGAAGGGTAGTTCATTTAAAGGTTGTAGGTTGGATGTCTTTTTCGATAATGTCATAAATGGTTTGGCTCATTTCTTCAACACTTAAAGATTTAATATCTTCATAAGGAATAAGTGGATGAACATGAATGGTTATCTTTTCATTGATCTTAGAATCAAATGGATCATAGGCATGGCTTAATGATAAAGGAAGGACATTAGCTTTTGCCATCTTAACGATTCCAAATGCCTTTGATTTAAAAGCATTCATAGTATCACTCTTCGAACGTGTTCCTTCAGGAAAGATAAGAACATTCCCTCCAGCTTTAAGTTGTTGGGTACATTCACGAAGCATTCTCACATTGCCTTCAAGCGTATCACGATCAAAATAAATAATATCAATTGCTTTTCCCCATTCACCAATTGCGATAATCTTCCTATTTTCCATCTTAGATACAAAACTCATTGGTGATTTCATGGCGACCATAATTGGTAACGGATCAATCAAACCTTGATGATTACATACTACAAGCGTATGAGATAAATCCTGTGTTCGTTCTTGATTCACAACAATCAATGGTTTGTTAAGAATCTTTAGCCCTAATTTTGACCAGAATTGAACTCTGTGATGAATCTTGTCTTTAGTGTGTTTATGACTCATCCAGGCATCAAGATGAGCAAAAGGTAACAATATCATCAACACAGAGAATCGTAGTGCTTTAGTTACCAATCGCAAAGAGAATCTCTCCATCACACACAACTTGACCATCAAGGGCATCAAGAGTTGCCTTGACTGTTGCAATACCAATTGTCCCTCTTATGTTCTTGAGGGCTACGTGATAATATAGTGTGTCTCCTGGAGCTACCATTTTTCTAAATCGAATACGATTGATGCCTGCAAAAAATACATATTTTCCTTCATGTTCAGGATTAAGGAGTACAAGAATTGCCCCTGTATCTGCTAATCCTTCTACAATTAGAACTCCTGGGAATACATGTTTATTAGGAAAATGTCCTTGAAAGATAGCTTCATTGACGGTGATGTTCTTTTTCGCAATGATGCTAGTAGGGGTAGGCGTATCCACCACAGTGTCCACATAAAGAAATGGATAACGGTGAGGAAGTATTTGTTGAATTTGATCTGATGTTAATTTCATGAATTTACCTTTCTAAAGCAAAGTGTTGCATTATGACCACCAAATCCTAAGGAATTGGATAAGACGACATTGACGTTTTGTGAGCGACCAGTATTTGGCACAACATCGATATCACACTCAGGATCATCTGCATTGGTATTAATAGTTGCGGGAATAAATCCTTCTTCAATGGCTTTTATACCAATGATTGCTTCTACAGCTCCTGCTGCTCCAAGCATATGTCCTGTCATGGATTTAGTTGAAGAGACTGCAACACTACTTGCGTAGGATTCTAAAGCAGTCTTAATGGCTTTGGTTTCTGTTTTATCATTAAGTGGGGTAGAAGTTCCATGAGCATTGATGTAATCAACCTCACTTGGTTGTACTCCTGCTTCTTTCATGGCCATAATCATCGCTTGTGCACCACCATCACCACTCTCAATAGGAGCAGTCACATGGTGAGCATCACATGTTGCACCATAACCAACGATTTCAGCATAGATATGAGCACCACGAGCTTTCGCATGTTCATATTCTTCAAGAACAAGGACACCTGCTCCTTCACCCATCACAAAGCCACTACGCTCTTTATCAAAGGGAATTGATGCACGATTAGGATCTGTGCTCTCATTAAGAGCACGCATAACCATAAACCCAGCTATGGATAATGGAGTAATTGAAGCTTCACTTCCACCAGCTAACATGATATCCATTAAGCCAAACTTAATTTTATGAAAGGCATCTCCAATTGCATTGGCCCCTGCAGCACATGCAGTGACCACACATGCACAATATCCACGAGCATGATTATCAATCGCAACTTGTCCAGCTGCAAGATTAACAAGTGCCATAGGAATGAAGTAAGGTGTAACACGAGTAGGTCCACGATCAATCATTTGATGATGGGCAGATTCAATACTACCAACTCCACCAATACCTGAACCAATAATGACACCAAAGCGATGGTAGTCAATGGTGTCTGGAAGTTTAGCATCCAGCATCGCTTGTTTAGCACTAATTCGTGCAAACTGAGTAAAGCGATCACATGTTTTAAGTTCCCTTAATGAAAAGTATTCTTCCATATTAAAAGGATCCACACTACCTGCAAGTTTTACCTTGTAGTTTGTTGTATCAAAGGCAGTAATGGGTTTAATACCACACACACCTTCTTTAACATTATTCCAAAAACTATCCACTGTATTACCTATGGGTGTCACAGCTCCAAGACCTGTGACGACGACGCGTCTTAATTGTTTATCCAACATGAGTTAATCCTCCATCTATAACTAAGGTGTGTGCACTAATATACGGTGCTTGAGCTAAAAACAAAATTCCATCAGCTACATCTTTCGCTTTTCCAAGTGATTTAAGAGGTATTCGACTCGTCATGGCATCTTTTATCTCTTGAGTGAGTTCATGCGTCATATCCGTTTCAATAAACCCAGGAGCGACTGCATTCACACGAATACCACGTGAACCTAACTCAAGTGCTAATGATTTTGTGAAACCAATCATGCCTGCCTTGGATGCTGCATAGTTTGCTTGTCCTGCGTTGCCTACAATTCCAATAATTGAAGAGACATTGACAATAGCTCCAGAGCGTTGTTTCATCATGACTTTTGCCACAAGCTTTGAGCAATTAAATGTTCCTTTTAGATTAATAGACAAGACATCATCAAAGTCTGATTCGCTCATTCTAAGTAAAAGATTATCCTTTACAATACCTGCATTGTTCACAAGAACATCAATACGAGAGAAAGTGTTTAATGTCTCATCTATCATACGCATGCAATCTTGAGCATCTGCCACATTGGCTTTGATCACTAAGGTTTGAGCACCTGCTTCTTGACATAGTGATGCGACCTGATTTGCACTTGCTTCACTGCTTGAATAGTTTATAACAACGTCATATCCAGCTTGTGCGAACGTTAGTGCAGTGGCTGCGCCAATTCCTTTAGATGCTCCTGTAATTAAAACAACTGGTCGATTCATAATAACTCCTTTAATGTTTTTTCAAATGAAAGTACATCATTCACAACATAATGTTTTACGCTAGGACATGTCGCTTGAATCATTGAAGATAATGTACTTGAGGGTCCTAATTCAATCAAGGTATCCACACCCAAAGCCTCTAAGGCAATAAGTGAATCCATCCATAATACTGAAGAATAGATTTGTGCACTTAGTGGTTCGATAAAGCTATGCGTATGTGGGAGTGCATCCACATTCATAATGATTGGACATATTGAAGTCTCCCAAGAAACTTCTTGTAGTGCTGTCTTCAATGGTTGTGATACTTCTTTTAAATAAGCACTATGAAATGCCCCCGCAACACGCAAAGGAATCACTTTGCGAATACCTGCTTCCACAAGTTTTGTCTTAGCAACGTCAAGCGCAACTTTGCTACCACACATCACAACTTGATTTGGGGCATTAATGTTGGCGATAGAGCATACTCCAAACTGACTTGCTTCTTCTACAATCTTCTTAATCAGATCTAAATCTTCACTGATAATGGCACTCATACCAGAATCATGATCTTTGAGTGCTTCTTGCATTAAGCTGCCACGTTTTTGAATAAGTGGCATGGCATCTTCTAAAGACAATGCTTCAGAGCAAACTAGGGCACTGTATTCACCCAAAGATAAACCTGCCATCGCCACTATCGGAAGATGCTTCTTAAGTAAGGACGCCATACTCACGCTAGTGAGTAGTATCGCTTGTTGAGTTGTCAAGGTGTGTGATAAGCCATCATTCTCATTCTTAAAACAAATATCACGAATGAGAGGATAATCATCATAAATGGCCTTCACTTGAGGAAAGGTTTCATAGAAATCTAAGCCCATCCCCATCTTTTGAGCCCCTTGTCCTGGAAAAAGTAAGGCAATCCTCATAGCGCATCATCGATTTCTTTAAATCGTTTTGCCTGCTCTTTAGTTTCACGAATCATATCATCAAAGATTTGTTGCATTGGACGAAGTGTTTTCATCATTCCAGCAATCTGTCCCATCATTAGTGATCCATTTTTCATATCACCATCAAATACAGCACGACGAAGTGAACCTAACGTTAAGTGCTCAAGTTCATCACGTGTCGCACCTGCTTTTTCAAGCTTTATGTACTCGGTTGACATTTGATTTTTTAATATACGTGTAGGTGCACTAACACTACGTCCAGTAACGATAGTATCTGAATCTTTTGCATTGAGCACAGCTTGTTTGTAGTTATCATGACATGGACACTCATAAGCAGTAAGTAGGACAGTCCCCACTTGAACGCCAATAGCACCTAAATTTAATACAGCAGCCATAGTACGACCATCGCCAACGCCTCCTGCTGCAATGACTGGAATTTTTAAGGCATCGACCGCTTGAGGAACTAAAGTTAATGTCGTCATTTCCCCAACATGTCCTCCAGATTCTGTCCCTTCCACAATGACCATATCCGCTCCAACTTGTTCAAGTCGTCGAGCGAGTGAAACAGTAGGTACAATTGGAACAACTTTTATTCCTGCAGCTTTGAGTCGAGGAATATAGGGACCTGGATTACCAGCTCCTGTAGTTACAATCACAGGTTTATGTTTAATGATGATTTCCACAATTGCATCGCAATGAGGATTCATAAGCATTAAGTTAACACCGAAAGGTTTATCGGTGAGTGATTTACATTTTAAGATAGCTTCTTCAGCACGTGCTGCGTCCATTGTTCCTGTCGCAACAATACCTAAAGCACCAGTATTAGAAACTGTAGCTGCAAATTCCGGGGTAGCAATATGAGCCATAGCCCCTTGGATAATGGGATACTTAATCCCTAGTATTTCATGAAGTAACATGAGTTCTCCTTTTTATAGTATGAAGGTTGAAGCACCATAACTTAGGCCTCCACCAAAACCAACACAAAGTATACGCTCATTAAAATGAACGGTTTTATTTTCTAAAGCCATAGACAATGCGATTGGAATTGAAGCTGCAGAAGTATTACCAACTAAGGCAATATTTGAAATACTTTTACTTGGATCAATCTCAAGTTTCTTAACTGCATAATCAATAATTCTTTGATTCGCTTGATGAAGCACAAAGTGATTCACGTCATCTAAGCTAAGATTGGCACTAACTAGGCATTCATGCATGACCTTTGGTATGACATCTACCGCAAAACGATAGACATCTTTACCTTTCATGGTGAGCACTTGTTTGTGTTGTGCTTCTTTAAGTAAAGGTACACCACATGCTTGAAGTGTTTGATCGATATCGCCTTCACTGTGGTTTACACTGACACAAGATGGCCTTGATGGATCATAATCACAAATCATGGCCCCAGCTCCATCTCCAAATAAGATACAAGTACCACGATCTTCCCAATCAATAATCTTAGAGAAGACTTCCGCACCTATAATTGCAATGCGCTTGAAGCGTTTTGTTTCAAGTAAGGCACTCGTAAGATCTAAAGCTACCACAAATCCACTGCAAGCCACATTCACATCAAACGCCATAAGTTTAGTAGGATTAAGTCCTACTTTTGCTTGAATAAGTGAAGCCGTAGAAGGAGTATAGCTATCTGGTGTCATCGTTGCGACAATAATCGCTTCAATACTATTTAAATCAATATCGTAGCGTTCACATGCATTTTTAAGGGCTAGTGCGCCTAAATCTGATGTATTTTGAGAGTCACTAATGTGACGTTGTTGTATTCCTGTACGCTCTTGTATCCACTCATGAGTTGTATCTACCATCTGTGATAACTCATGGTTAGTTAAGATTCGCTCTCCTAGGGCATGGCCCATAGCACTGCATTTAAATCCCATAATCAGACCCTATCTTTCTAAACTTCGCTTGTTTTTGAGCGATGAGCCATTCACTACTTTTTGTCTTAAGTGTCTTTAGTTGATGCACACACATGTTTTTGCATGTCTTAATTGCCTCTTGCATTGACACCGACTCATCAACAATCTCATCAATAAACTCAGCTTTGTGTAAGTCATATGACGTTAATCCCATGAGTTCTGCCACTTCCTTTGATTTGGAAGCATCTTTATATAAGATCGATGCAAATCCTTCAGGAGATAAGATTGAATAAACGGCATGCTCAAACATAATAATATGATTGGCAATACTTAAAGCTAATGCACCACCACTTCCACCTTCAGATAAGACAATGGTGACAATAGGAACACTCGCTTGCGCAAAGGCAAGTAAGCAATGTGCAATCGCACTATGTTGACCACGCTCTTCAGCACCAATTCCTGGGTATGCACCAGGAGTATCGACAATGCTTACAATGGGAATGCGTAGTTTATTTGCAAGTTTTACGCAACGAATGGCTTTTCTAAAGCCTTCAGGCTGATTCATACCAAAGTTTTTATGAACATTGTCTTGAGTATTAACCCCTTTAACTTGGGCAATGATCATGACAGAATGACCTTCAATAACACCACAGCCACAAAGCATGCTTGGATCATCTCCAAAAGCTTTGTCTCCATGAATTTCTTTAAAATCATCACATAAGGCATCGACAAGGCCTTTGCCTTTAATGCGATCTTTGTCACGTGCAATCATCACATGATCATAAGCTTGTAGGCGCATGGTTTTCTCCTTTCACCCATGATAAGACATAGGATAAGGTTTCTTTGAGTTGTCTTCTATGAACAATCATGTCAATAAATCCTTGGTCTAGACCAAATTCAGCACTCTGAAAATGATCAGGTAAAGTTTGTTGAATGGTTTTCTCAATAACACGTTTTCCTGCAAAACCGATTAAGGCATTAGGTTCAGCTAAAGTAAGATCACCTAGCATTGCAAAGCTAGCACTCACACCACCCGTAGTAGGGTGGGTTAAAACCACTACACTTAGTAGTCCTTGCTCATGATGCTTTGCCATGGCTTGAGTTGTCTTAGCCATTTGAATTAGTGATACAATCCCTTCTTGCATCCGAGCTCCACCTGAAGCGGTAAAGAGGATGAGAGGTAGTTTTTGTTCGACAGCATGCTCAATAAGGCGAGTAATGAGTTCACCCACAAGTGATCCCATACTACCCATCATAAAGTTAGCATCCATAATCCCTAAGGCAACTTTATGATTAGAAACACATGCTTCTCCCACAAGAACAGCCTCATTCATATTGGATTGATGTTTAGCTTGGGATAGTTTCTTTTGATAATCAGGAAAGTTTAATGAAGTATGTGTACTTAAGTTATCCCACATTGGGTTAAATGTACCTTCATCCACAATTTGATTTACTCGCTCATATGAAGAAAGCCTTTCATGAGCATCGCAATGTAGACAAACATTAAGGTTATTATAATGATGCGTCAGTGTGGCTGGTTTATGACAGTGGGTACACACATGAATGACGTCATCAGGCATTTCTTTTTTCGCAAACAAATGTCGGGTGACATTCATGATTGTTCTAAATCCTGAAATTTGTTTTTTACGTTGTTCGAATAAATTCTTCAACTGTGTTCAACTCCTTTATGAATGCACTGGCGTATTCAGTAGTGTAACGTCCTTCAATGAATTCTTTTTGGTGTAACACAAGATAATGAAATTCAATATTTGTGTGAACACCTTCAATGATGAGTTCTTCTAATGCGCCTCGCATTCTTTTAATGGCTTCTAAACGGGTTTGACCCCAGACAATAAGTTTAAGAATCATAGAATCATAGTAAGGAGTAATCGTTGCTCCTTGATACATAGATGTTTCAATGCGTACATGAGCCCCAAATGGAACATGCATAAAAGAAATAGTGCCAGGACTAGGAGCAAAGTTTGCTCGTATATTTTCAGCATTAATGCGACATTCAATACTTGTACCATGAACAACCACATCTTTTTGAGTAAAAGGTAAAGGTTTACCTTGAGCAGCTAAGATCATGACTTTAATAATATCGATCCCCGTAATCATTTCACTGACAGGATGTTCTACTTGAATACGTGTGTTCATTTCCATGAAATAGGTTTGACCAGTTGAATCCATGAGAAATTCAATGGTTCCAACACTATCATAGCCTACAGCTTTTGCAGCTCTCACAGCATCACTTAATAATTTACGTCGTTGTAGTTTAGTAAGTGCAACACACGGTGCTTCTTCAATCACTTTTTGATGACGTCTTTGAAAGGAGCAATCACGCTCAAACAAATGCAAGACATGACCATGCTTGTCCGCAACAATTTGAACTTCCACATGTTTTGTTTGTGTAAAGTAGCGCTCAACATACATTTCATCATTTCCAAAAGCAGCCAATGCTTCCTGTTTTGCACCATAGAAGGCATTTTCAAGGTCTTGTTTCTCAAATACAAAGCGCATTCCTTTACCACCACCACCGGCTGCTGCTTTAATCATGAGGGGAAATCCAATCTTAGCTGCAATGTTTTCGCATTCACTAAAATCTTTAATTGCCCCAACAGATCCTGGAATCACAGGAATACGAGCTTCAATCATGGCTTGTTTAGCTTTAACTTTATTACCCATAAGTTCAATAAGGTGAGCACTAGGACCCACAAAGATTAAACCCACTTGAGTAACTAAAGAGGCAAAGATTGCATTTTCACTTAAGAAACCAAATCCTGGATGTATTGCATCACAGCCACTATTTAAAGCAGCCATAATAATATTGTTCATATTAAGATAAGAACTTGAAGCATGGGCTTCACCCACACAAATCGCTTCATCAGCAAACTTCACATGATAGCTTTCTTCATCAGCAAGCGAATAGATAGCGACCGTCATGATATTCATTTCTTTACATGTACGCATAATACGCACAGCAATCTCACCACGATTAGCAATCAACATCTTTTTAATCATGAGCATCAACCTTATAGAGTACTTGTCCAAAGGACACTGAAGAATTGTGAGAAGTACACGCATGTGTGATCACACCTTCAAAGGGTGAGGTCACTTCGTTCATGACTTTCATAGCTTCAATGATACCAACCACTTGACCTTTCTTAACTCGATCACCAACCTTCACAAAAGGATCACTGGTTGGTGAGGGACAATGATAAAAAGTACCCACTAATGGTGCTTTAATCTCGTGACCTAAAACAGGTTCAGTGACTTCACTTTTTTCAGAGGTTATTGTGGGTTGAGGTGAACTGAAAGTTGGGACAGCTGCTTCTTGCACTTGGTGTACAATAACAGGCTGAGCCTTTTCAAGTTTAATCTTGAAGCCTTCAAGTTCTAATTCCATTTTCGCAACATCACTTGATTCAAATAGATCAATGATGGTTTTTATTGTTTGTTTATCTTTCATCATAAGGATCTTTCTATATAAAAAAGACTAAGGGTGTGGCCACCCTTAGTTTAATTTGGTTGTGACTAGTTCAACCACATCTTGCACTGTTACAAGATTTGCAAGCTCTGCATCTTCAATGCGAACATCAAAGCTTGTTTCGAGTTCAAGGGCAAGTTCAACAGCGGCTAATGAATCAATTCCAAGATCATCCTTGAGAGTGGCAGTAGGGATGACGAGAGCGTCATCGACATGGACTGCATCCACGAGTACTTTTTTAACTTGTTCAAACATATGTATGTTCTCCTTTTTGATTTACTTTGACATTCAAACTTTGAACATCAAATTAAGTTACACTTTACTCCTCTCTTTCCTTAAAAACAAGGTTATTGTGCGTGAAATATCGATGAAATTGTGAAAGTTCTGTGATGTAAACGGTTACTTTCTTTAAAAGTTAAAGATTTTTGACAAAACAATAAATAATGATGTTTTTCAAAAAAATATAAATAAACAAGATTGTTGCTCACTTTATAGCGTGATATAATCCACATAGTACTTGGGGGAAGCATTATGAAACTAAAATTTATAATTATAATGGTGTTGTTGTTGAGTGGTTGTCAAATGTTTATAGTTCCTTTTGAGTTCAATTCTTCGATAAAACAAATTACAGTAAGTGAAAGATCATATATCATTGATGAGAACAATGTTTTATTTGGGTTAGGTATTGATTATGGTGATGGCCCAGTTAAAATCATGAATGATGTTGTTCAAGTAATTGCAGATAGCAGTCATACTGTAGCACTTAAAACTGATGGAACATTATGGGAATGGGGATCATATCGAACCTTTACTTCACCACTTTTTAACCAAAATGATGTTAAGGTGTTAGTATTAGAAGATGTTAAAAATATATGGGGTAATGATTCAGGATTAACATATATTTTAAAGAATGATGATTCACTATGGATTAATGGAATCAATAGCTATGAGTATTGTCGTGTATCCCCATTTAATCCTAATGAATCTAATGCGAGTAGAAAGGTAAATCATGTCTTGGATGATGTTGAAGCATTGTATGTGGCACCTTATACCTCTAATGCAATCGCAAAGACAAAAGATGGACGGTTCTTCATTTGGGGAAGCAGAAATGAAACTAGTGTCAAATATGACATTATTAACGAGTTCATGATTGATCAAACTCAGAAATGTATAAGAACACCATTAGAAATTTCTTTTGATATGAATGTAAAAGACTTAGCCTATGCTCATGGTACTATTTATCTCATTGATCATAATAATTCACTGTATGGTTTAGGAAACAATGAGTACAATCGTATTAATGATTCTGAACAAAAGTTTATATCTGTGCCGTATAAAATCATGGATAATGTCATTGAGGTTCAATCCAACTCATTTTCAACCTTTATCTTAACTCAAGATAAGTCGTTATGGGGATTAAGTAATCGAAGTGGTAAATTAGGATTAGGACATGACAATATTCCTAAAAGTCCTGTTAAACTCTTAGATGATGTGTCGATGTTTTCAAGTTACACATTTACCAATATGGTATTAAAGAATAATGGAGAAATTATAGCTTGGGGTAGTAATAATTTTAATCAAATGGGTATATCACAGGGTATGGGACATTACAAACCAAAAAAGGTAGGTCAGGTCAGGCCTTAAGTGTATAAATCAATAAAAAAAGCATGAATCCTCATGCTTTTTTAGTCTTCCTTTTGATACACAATCTTTCCATCCACCATAGTCCATAACACATGATGATTAAGTAGTTCTTCATCACTCAAAGAATCAAGTGGAACATGTGATGCAAAACAATCTGCTTTATAACCAACTTCAAGTTGTCCTAAATGATGTTCTTGGTGAAGTAAATAGGCACCAAGCTTTGTGAAGTGATTTAAGGTAGTATCTAAATCTAAACACTGTGAAGGTTGATGCCCTTGTGGGAAAACACCATAGGCATCAATACGCGTCATTGCACTATGCATCCCTACAAACACATTAGGATCTTCAATCGGAGCATCACTTGAGAAGGCAATCTTCATACCATGATCTATCATGCTTTTCCAAGCATAGGAATGATCAATGATTGTTTGTGGTAATCGCTCTTGAAGTAGTGGAGCATCACTTCTTAAGAATACTGGCTGAACCATACCCATGATGTTAAGTCTTGCTAAAGAGGCTATTTGATCAGGTCGTGTGATCTGGATATGAATAATCGTATGTCTTAAAGGATTACCAGCATGAGTCAATGGAGCATAGGCTTTCGCAACATTATCAATGGCTTGATCACCAATCGCATGTACAACAACTTGCATACCATATTCATTCGCTTTCTTGACCATCGCTTCTAAATGGTCTTGGTCAATAGTAGATTCACCATAAGTCTGTGTATTGAGATATGGTTGACTCATCAGTGCAGTTTTACCACCAAGGCTTCCATCCGCAAACATCTTACAAGGACCACTAAACTGAAAGTCATCTTCTTTAATTGGGTTTAATTGTAGTACTTCAAAGTCAGAGAGTTCATCCATCTTTATTTGATGAGATACTCGTAGTTGTTTTTCAGAAGTAAAGTGTTCATAGGCTTCTTTAACCATTAAGTATTCAGGATTATGCATCCATAAGTCATTAGTACCCACAGTTGTGATTCCATAGGATAAACATTTTTGTGCAGCTGTCTTAAGAAAGTTTTGGTAATCATGTGTTGTAAGTGTTGGTAATAGTGCATTCACATAACCAATCCCTAACTCTTTAATCACTCCTGTGAATGCACCATGATCATCTTTTTCAAAATAAGTATCATCAAGATCTTGTCCAAAGTGATTCACTATCTGCTCTAGCAACATCGTATTCACAACAACCACATGATTACATACTCGTGTTACGACAGTTGGAATGTTTGAGACTACTAAATCAAGATCATGTCGTGTAAGTCTTGGTTCATTCTTAAAAGATCCATCATTGTAGCCTTTGGCTTGAAGGATTTCTAACTTGGGATGATCTTTTATGTAGGTCTTAATTTTAGATTGAATCTTTATATGACTATCACATTCAAACAAAGTCAAAGAGTGAAGCAGTTGTCCATACCAAGCTAGATGCATATGAGCATCAATAAAGCCTGGGTATAGGGTTGCCCCGAGGGTATCTAGTATTTCTCCATCAAAATCATCAGGAAGTGTATCTTCAAATGAAGTAATGATTCCATCTTTTATAATCATGATGGTTTCATCTTTATGAGGGAAGTTAGTATTAATCAGTGCTTTAATCATCACATAATTTCCTTTACATTTAAGTGTGCGGTTTGTATGTCAATATTATATAATAAACAGTATGAAAATATTTGATATGCACGCGGATATTGGTATGGATGTCGCCGATAAGCGCAAAAGTGGCGAAAAAGACATTTTAAAACGTTTCCATCTTCCTAAGTTTGAAAAAGGGGAGATTGCTGGCATTAATATGGCTTGTTTCTTTGATGGAAATGAGAGCATAGAGGATGCAATTTTTATGATGGAATCACTTAGAGAAGAGATTGATCAAAATAGTGATCGCATTCATCTTTCTTTAGATGGTTCAATGAGTGAGTCTAAACTTAATGTCATTATGAGTGTTGAAGGCATGGGATTTCTAAAAGAAGGGGATGATGCCTTAGCGATGGTTGATTTCATGTACAACATTGGTATTCGTTGTGCATCACTTTCTTGGAATGATCAAAACATGTTGTCAACTGGAGTTCTAGGAGATCCAAGACGTGGATTAACACCATTAGGAAAAGAAGTCATTCAAAGGCTTAATGAAAAGAAGATTATTGTGGATGTCTCTCATGCGAATGAAAAAGCATTTTATGATATTTGCAGTGTTTCAAAGTCTCCTATTATCGCAACACATTCTAATACTCGTGAAAAGCAAAATGTTGAGCGTAATCTTACGAATCAGCAAATCAAATCCATTGTACATAGTGGTGGTCTAATAGGACTTGTGGCGGTTAAGAAGTTTATATCTTCTAATCCAAATCGTCAAAGTGCATTAGAGTTAGCACAACATGCGAGAGCAATGAAAGAGCTTGTAGGTGCAGATCATCTATGTATTGGATTTGACTATATGGATTTCTTAAAAGAACCATTTGGTCCACATTCCATGGCTGTAGATCTTCAAGATGCAAGTATGTCACAAAATCTAATTCAAGCTTTATCAACAGTAGGATTTACTAAAGAAGAAGTAAGAAAGATTGCATATCAAAACATTACAGACTTTATTCAAAAACAACTTCAATAACTCATGACATATGTCATGGGTTTTTTAATAGAGAGCTGCTATAATAATTTTATATGTGGGGTGTTTATGAATAGTAAAATAATGGATGGTTTAATGGTTGGATTTATCGATGATCAACATCATGCAAATCAAGAGACTAAACCTCAATTAGTCCTTAACCAACAAGATCAAGCTTTAAAAGTTCTAAGTGTCTATCAAACACATTTATTAGAGTGTCAATCATTTCAAATGGCGATTGCTTTTTTAAGTGAGAGCGGATTACAAGCATTGTTTTCAACACTCATTGAGTGTGAACAAAAAGACATTCAAGGTCAGATTATCTTGTCTGCCTATCTTAGTTTTACTTCGCCAAGTGCGATTCGCAAACTCATGTCATTTTCTAACCTTGAAATAAGATTAAATCAAGTCGATGCAATGCACGTGAAGGGAACACTATTTCATTATCATGATCATCAAAAGTTACTTTTAGGAAGTTCAAACTTGACTCAAGAAGCATTAAGTGTGAACACAGAGTGGAATATCTTACTTCACTCAACGCACCAAGGACAATTATTTAAAGAAGTTGTTCATGATTTTAATCGATTATGGAAGCGATCGGATCAATTGAATGAAGAAGTCTTAGCAGAATATGAAGCATTATACAAAAAACGCACCATGCAAGATCAACTGATGGTTCAAGAAAAGACATCAGTATATGACGCAATTAAACTTAAACCTAATTCAATGCAAGTCGTTGCTCTTCATGCTCTAGAGGAAGCTCGCAAACAAGGGCATCAACGCAGTTTACTTATCTCAGCTACAGGAACTGGAAAAACTCTGTTAGCTGCATTTGATGTTGCACATCATCAACCAAAACGATTATTGTTTATTGCTCATCGCGAACAACTTCTTGATCAAGCAATGCACGCTTTTAAAAGAACTCAAAGCCAAAATATCAGCTATGGAAAGATTAGTGGAACTTACAATGATGTGAAGGCAGACTATATCTTTGCGACCATACAATCATTATCACAACCAAATAAGATGGAATCATTTGATCCTAAGTATTTTGATATGATCATTATTGATGAGGCACATCGCGTTGGTGGACCAACATATCAAAAATGTATGAATTACTTTAAACCTGGTTTTATGCTAGGGATGAGTGCGACTCCAGAGCGGATGGATGGATTCAATGTCTATGAAGCCTTTAATTATCATGTGGCCTATGAGATAAGACTTAATGATGCTCTCAAAGAGAACATGCTTGTGCCATTTCACTATTATGGAATTAAGGATCTTTTGATTAATGGAAACCTTATTGATGATCATACTGACTTAAAACATTTAGTGAGTGAAGATCGTGTTAATCATCTTATAAGACAAATCAATCTCTATGAAGTTAGAGACATTAAGCGAAAAGGACTTATCTTTGTATCTCGTGTTCAAGAAGCTATTGAGCTTAATCGTTTGTTTAATGAGTATGGTCGCATTTACAATCTGAAGTCAGAAGTTATCTCAGGAAGTGATGATACTTTGCAAAAAGAAGCTTTAATCAGACAACTTCAAAGTGATCAAAGTGGAACGGTTAACTATTTATTCGCAGTGGATGTACTGAATGAAGGAGTAGATATCCCGAGTCTAAATCAGATTATCATGCTTCGTCCTACTCAATCTGCCATTATCTTTGTGCAACAACTAGGTCGAGGACTAAGAAAATTTGATATGAAGGAATATGTATTAGTTCTTGATTTCATTGGAAACTATACAAACAATTTTCACATCCCTCTAGCACTTTCATCTGATCGCACCTATCAAAAAGAAACACTTAGACGCTTCGTTCATGAAGGAACAAAGTTAATCTATGGACCATCGACTATTAATCTAGAGCGAGTAGTTAAGGATCGAATATTTGAATCCTTAGATAAAGTAAGATTCAACCATAAAAAGTTTCTTATTTCTCAATTTGAAGGCTTAGTTCAAAGACTTAATAGACTACCATCTCTAATGGATTTTGAGAAAGAGAAAGCAATGGATCCAACACTATTCTTTGCGAATCCAAACTATCTAAGCTATCATGTATTTCTACAAAAAGAAGGTTTTCTAAAAGTAGAACTCAGTGAGAGACAATGGAAGAGCATTCAGTTTTTATCAAAATTCATGGCTTATGGTAAACGCCCTCATGAAGCTTACACTTTACAATTAGCTTTAATACTCAATGACAATATTGAGACAAGACTTGAGAAAAGATTAAGTGAAGAAGGGATTATTCTTCATTCTTATGAAGTAATCAATATTAAGAATATTCTATCTAATCAGTGGTTAACAGGAACTGGGAAGAACTCTTTTCAAGGAGTTAAACTATTAGATCCTGAGGCATCAGGTTTAAGGTTAAACCAGTCATTTACAGATGATCTTAAAGATCCAATCTATAAGGCAATGGTGATAGAACTGATAGATTTTGCATTGTATCGATACTTTACTTATTATAAACACAACATTGAACCTACAGGTTTTACATTATATCAAACCTATACAACAAAAGAAGTGATGCAAATTGCAGGATGGAATGATATGGTTATCGAGCAAAATGTTGGAGGATACTTCATTCATCATGATACTAAAACCATACCTATTTTTGTGAATTACCATAAAGATGAATCTATTTCATCTTCCATTCAATATCATGATCATTTTGTGTCTAAAGACACCATGATATGGATTTCAAAAAGTAAGCGAAGACTTGATTCAAAAGAAATCCAATCTATTATTACTTTGTTTCCAGATTATGAAGTCATGTTATTTGTTCGAAAGAAAGCAAGTGATGAAAAACACTTCGTGTACTTAGGTGAAGTCAATATGCATGATGCACCTCAAGAAATAGTTTTAAAGGATGGAAAGACTCAAGCCGTAGAATTCACATTAGGGCTTAATACTCCTATTCGAGATGACATCTTCGATTATATCGTGAACAAGTAAAACGACCTAGATCTCTAGGTCGTTTATTCTTTCAGCGTTTTCTCAGTCAATGGAATTCCTGCAAGAATTCTCATAAGTTGTACTAAGTCAGTGGTTGTTATGGTTGCCGATTCATTCACATCACCCGCAAGTTGACGCTCAAGGGTACTATTAAGTATCCCTGCTAGTAAACGTTGTAACTGTACAAGATCAGTGGTACTAAGATTACCATCATTGTTTAAATCCCCACGTCTAACAAGTTCAACCACCACAGTATTATTAGCTTGAGTTAATGCTACTTCTTGAGTTGTATCTCTTGTTTCATATTTTATTCCATTCACAATCCATGACACTACAATATATCCTGCAGGGACACTTACTGCTAACTCTACATTAGAAGCAGCTGCAACCTTTGAACCTGAGCTAACTTGAGTTGTGGAACCACTAATCAAAGCAGAGATACTACTTTTCGTAGGAAAACGATCATCATTAACACGATATGTAATATTGACTTGAGTCAATGAAATATTTACTTCAACTAATTTTGTAATTGATAAATCCAGCGTTTGAACACGTATTGTAGTGTTTCCATTAGTAATAGGAGTCACAAGACCCTCTGCATTCACACTCGCAACATTAGGATTAAGTGAAGTAAAGATTAAAGATTTATTCGTTGCATTTTCAGGAAGTACAGTGACATTAATACTTTGAGGTGTACTGTCTGAGAATGTAAGTGAGGTTGGGTTTACCTGGATACTCTGTACAGGAATATCACCCTCTACAAATATATCTTTTGATACTTGGGTATTATCAGGATGCTTTAATGTCAGTTTAACAACTGTTTGGGGATTTAACTCTACATTGAATTTTACTTGCTTCATCGAATCATGAGTGACTGATTCAACGGGAACATCATTAATAAGAACTTCTAATCCAGGAAGGAAATAATCACCAAAGATCGTGAAATTAAATATTCCGTTTTCATTAAATGCTAAGACTTCATTAATGACTGGACTGATCTTTAAGGTATTAAGTGCATTTAATTTAGGATATCGATATTCAACACTATTCACAATCTTGCCTAATGCTTTTGGATTTTGACTAATTAGAAGTTTAGAAATCGTTGGTGCATCATACACTGAAAATCCACCAAGTTTAGTCATTAACAAAGCTGCAACCCCAGCTACTGTTGGAGAAGCCATTGAAGTACCACTCATGAATGCATAGCCTTGGTTTAAATACGTTGAATAAATATATTGCCCTGGAGCCATAATGTCATAATTGCGTGTTGCATGATTACCATCATCAAAGTTAGAGAAATCACTTAGAATTGTGCCATTAAGATTAGGTGTCTGCTTATATGACATAACCCCAATTACACCATCATATGCTGCAGGATAAAATGCTTGATTAGAAATTGCTTTGCTTTCATTTCCCGCAGCAGCGACTAGTATCATGTGCTGTGATAAGCTTCGAAGCATTGTTTCTTCACTTTCTAAATAATATGAACTACCAAAAGACATATTTACGATATGTGCACCATTTTCAAAGGCATACATTAAACCTGTATAAATAGCACTACTTGGAAGTAGTTCTTTTCCTTCGCTAGGAAAGAATCTTGAAGCTTTAATACTCATTAGTTTTACATTTGGAGCAATTCCAACCATTCCAATACTATTGTTGGTGCTAGCGACGATGACTCCAGATACATGAGTTCCATGTCCATCTGCATCTTCAAAGTTATTCGTACGTGTATCACTATTAACACCATTCACATCATCTATAAAGCCATTGTTGTCATTATCAATGCCATCATTAGGGATTTCAAGAGGATTAACCCATAACTGATTAATAAACTCAGGATGACTACGATTAAGACCAGTATCAATTACCGCAACCACGATATCACTTAAGCCTCCAAATGGTAAGTCAAAAGACACAAGATTATCATGAGCTTCACTTAATGATAAAGCATTAAGATACCACTGATTATTTCTTCCTGGATCGTTATAGGTCATTAAAGGTTGCCTTAAGACGTCAATCTCAATGGTGAGAATACGATTGTCACTCGATAACTTTGATAATGCATTAAGAGTTTGTTCATGACTAGAACTCTTAAGATGCATGATGTAAGGTTCATTATTAAAAGGTTCATTAATGATGTCTATATCATTAAATCCTGATACTTTAGTATGAGTTGTATGATTAAAGAGTGGATGAGAAACTAATTGTGTCGAAGGACGACGCATCATTACAATCAAATCGGGATTAGGTTGATTTAAAAATTCCACCATAAAATCAGACGGAGAGTAAGCCGCAATTCTCATACTACTAAGACTTAGTAGTACAATTGCTAAAGTAATCAAACGTGATATAAATTTCATAACTTCATTATAGCGATAAAGCATAGTTTAAACAAACCCAAACACTTATAAGGTTATAACCATTTAGTTTGATTATTAAAATCATCCATGGTACATTGTGTCTATGAAAAAAGTAATTATATCAATTCTCTTAATTTGGATGGGTTTAACACCTATCCTTGCGAATAACTTTACAACTACGCTAAGACCAAGTCCAATATCAATTGAACCTGGAGAAGAATTTGTCGTAAATGTGAACGTTTCCAATATGAATGGCATTGTAGCCGTTGAAGGTAATTTTTCTTATGACTCAACAAAGCTTCAACTTGTACAAAGTGAGTTTACATATAACGGACATGATGTCGCGGTAGGCACACGACTAGTTGTCAATTTTAAGACGGCTAAAAGTGGAAGTTTCACAGCTGCTCAATTACGATTTAGACCAAGACCTGGTTTTAGTGTTGGGCAAAGCACGATTATTTCTTTTAGTGGTGTTAGTGGATCTAATGGGACAACTGATTTTAGTGGGACATCTTCAAACACAACCGTGAATATGATTCCTGCAAAATCAAACAATAATTTCTTATTATCATTAAGTGCAACGGGAGTCAATATCAACTTCTCAAAGAATACTTTGAATTATGTTGCGGATGTTGAAAACAGTGTCAAATCAGTAACGATTACAGGGAGTGTGGAAGATGGTTCTGCACGTGTGACAGGATTAGGAACATTCTCACTCAATGTCTATGAGAATATATTTAATATCACCGTAACTGCTGAAAATGGTTCTCGAAGAACCTATACAATCAATATAAGACGAGAAGATGAACTTGGTAATCCAATATTTGTGTCTAGTTCGACTGACATTGATAGTTTGACTGTGAGTGCTTGTGAGATTAACTTTTCTAATCTTATTGATGCATACCAATGTACAGTACGCAATGATGTCAACTTTACAAATGTGAATGCTTCATCAAAGGATTCAACCATTAAGATTGAAGCACCGACAATTGTAATACTTGAAGAAGGATTGAATACTATTGAAGTCAATGTTGTAGCTGAAAATGATGATGTACGTGTGATTGTGATTAATATTGAGCGCTCAACAGATATCTTTACTGTGACTCCTGATGAAGCTATGATTACCCTAGAACAAATCTCAATTCCAATACTTGGAATCCAACTTCAAAAAGATGAGGAATTATCTTCACAACTCTTAAATCAAGCATACAAACTCAATAAAAAACTACTTATTCATCAAGCAGGGCAGACTATTCTATTAACTGTTGAAAAACTAATTAATATTCCATTACTCATTGAATTTCAAGATTTATCACTCAATGGCTTACCAGAGTTCAACTATCCTATCGGGCAATCAGTTGGGCTAAGTTCACCACTTCCTTCAGGGATACGTGGGTCATGGTGGATTGAACCATACCTTCGAGATTTTGACTTAAAAGTCTATGATGTTAATAACACTTCAAATCCACTTCGCCTAGCAGTCATTGATGGAATCTTGGATGTTGATGATTTAACCTTAGCACTATTTATCACTCCAGCCACATTAACAACTGAATCTGATATGAATCTTCCACTATTAATTGGAACAGGTGTTGGAGGTTTACTTATTGGATTTATACTATCACTACTTATTAAAAAGAGATCATAACCTTTAAGTTTTGATCTCTTTCTTTATGAATAATCAGATATTTAGCTTCTTTATTTTTTGTACTCTCGCAAAATATCCAAGTAGTGGCATTAATGTAAAGACAACCCCACCAAGTGAAATAAATATGATCACAGCCATTATGGAAATAAATATTGAGTTACGAATATTGAAAGCATAGTTGATCACAAGATTCAAATAGTAGAATATTAGTACTGAAACCATCGTGTAGCGAAAGAAAAGATTCATTTGTTGAGTCATAAATTCTAGACGTGTTTTACGATCACTTAATAAAGGTGTGGTAACATTTTCATCTGCTTTGTACAGATGAATGTGTTTGACAGAATCAACTGGTGTCCAACCTGCTAATTGAAATATTTCTAAATATTCTTCATCTACATTTTTGCGATAATCAATCGCATATTGAACATTTTCAGGTTCTTTCTTCTCACAGATGTAAAACAGTCCTTGTATTTTTGTGACAATCCACCCTTTTTTTGCAAGTAAATGCAGTTTTTGCATATCCGCTTCTTCGCCAAAGTTTAAGAAAGATAACTTGTGCTCGGGTTTAAAAATGTTAAAGTCAAAAGCTAATGCTGAAATCAATACTTTTTTAGTAAGGGTACTCATTGTGTTCTCCATGTTTTGTGTTGTGTCTTCATAAATTCAATCATCTTTTCTCTTCGTTTAATCTCACTTTCAAGAACTTGTTGACCTAAAGGTGTAAGAGTATATATCTTTCGATTCTGAACATTTGTAATTGCACATAGTTTGTTTTTTACAAGTTTTGATAAAGTAGTGTACATTGTGGCTGGACCTACACTCATTAAAGGATGTAGAACTTCATCAATGCGTTTCATTATGTTATACCCATGAATGGGTGAGTGCATGGTAGAGAGAATTAGTAATGAGGTTTCGGTTAATTGAATATTGTTCATGTGTTCTCCTATATCATAAAGTGATATATCCACCTATAATATATCGTACACTGATACAGTGGTTAGTTTAAGTGATTGACATGTTATATTGAGTGGTATAATAATTAGACAAGGAGTCTTCTATGAAACCAGAAACTTTTACTTCATTTACGTATCTCTCATCTCTTAGTGCTAATCCTTCGTATACCAAACTTGCATATGTAAAGAGTCAAGTGAATCTTGATGACGATAAGTATGAGAATGTCATCATGATCATGGATCAAGGTGGTCACCAACAAATGACCTACTTAAAAAAGGAGTCCAATGTATCATGGAAAGATGATGAGACTTTAGTTTTTCATACTAAACGTGATGAATCAGTAGGACCTTTATTTACGACCATCTATGCACTATCTTTAAAAGGTGGAGAAGCATATGAAACTCTTCGTGTTCCGTTTCCATTTTCTTCCTATACGTTCTTAAAAGATGGAAGTTGTATTGGGTTAGGACTCTATCATGTGGATCATCCTTTGTTTCATACATACTCAAAGAAACAAAGAGAGAAATTAGAAAAGGAAATGAAGAATCTTGATTTCATGCAAGTCATCAAAGAAGTTCCTTTCTATACTAATGGAGGGTCTTTCATTGACCAACTAAGACAACGCTTAGTTCATATTAGTGCAGATGGGAAAACTATAACCCCAATTACACCGATTAATATGAATGTGGGTGGAATAAAGCTAAGCGACGATGAATCAAAAGTTGTATTCATGGCGAATACCATTAAAGATGTTCGTCCACTGCATAGTTTTATTTATGAAGCTTCCCTTAGTGACTTCAAAGTCACCAAGCTTTCAACACAAAAAGTAGGATTAGGAGGATTTGAATTATTTAATAATCAAATCGTTGCGTATGTGAATGATAGTTCAACACATGGGCTTAATCAAAATATGGTTGTGTGTGTTCTTGAAAATGGAAAATTCAAGAAAGTCTATGATCCATTCTACAATATAGGTAATAGTATAAATTCTGATTCAAGACTATATCCATCTTCTTCAAGTGGTGTCTTTAAAGATAAACTTATTCTTAATGTCACAAAAAAAGATCACTCATTAATCATTATTCTTAATAAAGATTTTAGTGTTGAACAAGAAGTTGAGATAAAGGGATCATGTGATGGTTTGAGTCAACTTAATGAGGAGTTGATCTTAATTTCAATGACGTCTAAGCGTCTGCAAGAAATCACAACGATAAATCTAAAAGTACTCACAACTTATAACCAAGAAGTATTTAAAGAAAACCCAATTAGCATCCCAAAACCACTTCACATCACACATCATGGTAGAACAACCGATGGTTGGATTGTTCTTCCTAAAGATTTTGATTCAAAGAAGACTTATCCAGCTATTCTTGTAATTCATGGAGGCCCAAAAACCGTCTATGGTTTAGCATACTCACATGAAATGCAAATATGGGCAAGCGAAGGATACTTTGTTATGTACTGTAACCCAGTAGGTGGAGATGGTTTAGGCAATGAATTTGCAGACATAAGAGGGGAGTATGGTCAACGCGATTATGATGATCTCTTGTGTTTTGTCGATGAAGCGCTCAAACAATACCCAAGTATTGATGAAAAAAGATTAGGTGTTACGGGAGGATCTTATGGTGGATACATGACCAATTGGATTACTTCACACACAAATCGTTTTAAAGCTGCAGTCACGATACGTAGTATTTGCAACTGGACGTCATTTTATGGTGTAAGTGATATTGGACATTATTTTGTGAAGGATCAAGTTCAAGCTGACTTACTAAAGCCACTTGATCATGATGCACTTTGGAATAATTCACCACTCAAGTATGTATCACAAGTCAAAACACCAACCTTAGTGGTTCACTCTAAGCTGGATTACCGCTGTCCTATTGATCAAGGATACCAATGGTTCTCAGCATTAAAGCTTCTTGGGGTTCCAACTATGATGATTATGTTTCATAATGAGAATCATGATTTAACACGAAATGGTAAACCTAAAGCAAGACTACAATCATATAAAGAGATTTTAAGTTGGTTTAATACATATCTTAAGTAGCGGATAAGGAAACTTATCCGTTTTTTATGCAATTTTCACAAGTACATTGACATTTGTTAAAAAATTCACTAATATAATGGGGAGGTGAATATTATGAAACTATTAAAATTTCTTAGCATGATACTTGTGGCTGGGCTACTTCTTATTGGATGTCAAACTCAAGTTAGTACTGCTATTGTGAATGTGCTTGTTCCTACAGGTGCACCATCTGTATTATTTGTAGATATGATTGAGAATCCAGGGTTAGCAATCATAGACGTCGTCAATGGTGCAGATCCAGTTATGAGTGAGTTATTAAATCCTAATAATGCATATGACATGATTGTTGCGCCAATTGTTAGTGCTACCAAGCTACAAATGGAAGGGAAGACAACATATAAACTCATTGGAATTGTTTCGTGGGGAAATCTAGTAATCTTAGGTCCTCAAGATTTGGACTTAAATAATGCAAAGCTAGGTGTGTTTGCACCACAGGGGGTTCCTGGAGTCATAAGTCGTCATCTTCTCGAAAAAGAAGGAATTAGTATGGAAGTTCAAGCAGTAGGGACTATGGCAGATGCAATGGCTCTATATGTTGGTGGACATGTGGATGCGGTACTTATGGCTTATCCATTGGCACAAACACTTATTGAAAAACATGATGCTCATGTACTTCTTAATCTTCAAGAAGTATATGAAAAACATTATGGACAAGAGAATTATCCTCAAGCTGGGATTTATGTGAGTAAGTATTTTTATGAGTATCATAAATCTCGAATTGGTGTTGTGATGAATCAGTTAACCACAACCCATAATCTAAATCTTAATACTCCAAATCGCTTAAATAATATTCGTGGAGCAGTAAAAGATAAACTCATGATGGATTCTATGGAACCAATGTCAAAGAACTATGAATCTTTAGGTTTATTCCCATGTTATTCATTAGAGAAACTTAATGAGCTGAATAATTTTCTAAATCTTTTCGATCTAGAACTTCAATCTTCTATGATTGCTCGCTAAAATGATACCCGCCCTGATTGCATTCACTTTACTTATTGTGATATACCAAGGGGTACTTTTATGGACTCCATATAGTGCTGTGTTGCCATCTTTATCACTACTTGTATCGGATTACATTGAGTTACTTTTTGATCCATCATGGATTAGTGCTTTGATGAATTCAATTGGACACAGTGTGTTAATGTTGCTAGGGCTATCATTATTTAGTTTAGTGCTCGTGATGATAGGGATTAAAGTAAAATGGGTAAGTGTTGGGGTTAAACAAATTAGTGAATGGATGGCTAGTACACCTACCATTGCTATTCTCTTATTGGGTTTAATCTTATTTGGATTAACGCAAAGTGTGAATATCATTGTAGGGTTTATTGTATGGCCACTTGTTTATGAAAGACTACACCATGCACTGACTTCTCTCACTGATGATGAACAAGATGTCATGAGAGTGTTTACACCTACATGGTTTGAAGAATGGATTAAAGTTCGCCTGGCACGTGTTAAAGATGAACTTGGCTCAATGACAAACATTGTCTTTCCTACAACTCTTAAGATTCTAATCATGGTTGAGGTCCTTCATTCTCAAAGTGGAGGATATGGGTTCTTGTATCAACTTGCACGACAAAGTTTCCAGATTGAACGACTGATTACCCTTACAATTCACTTAATTGTGATATTAAAAATTCTGAAAACGCTAACAAGTTATTATTTTCACAAAAGCACTTGAAGGTGCTTTTCATTTGTGCTATATTTCTTGTGAATTAATTAACAAATAGGAGAACAGCATAGGACTCTTTGATCACGAAGCACGACAGTTTAAATTTGATGTATTAAGAGAAGTTGCGATTGCATCATTCAATGAATCAATTTCACCAACTTTGGATGATGATTTAGCATACAAACTTATTCCTACATTAAAAGCTAACTTTCGTTGTTGCGTATACAAAGAGCGTGAAATTATTCGTGCACGCACGCGTATGGCGATGGGGCGTTTACCAAATTCTCGCAAAGATGAAGTGACACATGAGCGACAATTTGTTCATGTCATTGAATCTGCGTGTGATGGATGTACAATCAAAAAGATTCACATAACTGATAACTGTCGCAAATGTATGGCGAAGTCATGTAAGGTTGTATGCAAGTTTGATGCGATTACAATGGGGCCAGATCGTGCTCATATTGATATGGATAAATGTAAAGAATGTGGAGCATGTGCTAAGGCATGTGCGTTTAATGCGATTGTAGAAACAGTACGTCCTTGTAAGGCAAGTTGTGCTGTCAATGCGATTAGTATGGATGAGTTCGGTATTGCGAAGATTGATATGGAAAAATGCATTAACTGTGCAGCGTGTCAGACTGCATGTCCATTTGGAGCTATTGAAGATATTTCTCATATGTCTGATGTGATTGGACAGCTTAAAAACGGTAAAAAAGTGATTGCAATGGTTGCTCCTTCAATTCAAGGTCAACTCGATAGCGCAACACTTCCACAAATTAAAGAAGGTATTCGCCAATTAGGATTTGATATGGTAGTTGAGGTTGCAGCTGCAGCTGACATTGTTGCTTACTATGAAAAAGAAGAACTTAAAGAGCGCATTGCGAATGGACAACCAATGACGAGTTCATGTTGTCCTGCGTTTGTGAATATGGTGAAACTTCATTATCCTGAAGTAAAACCTTATGTATCGACTATGAAATCACCAATGATGGTTATGGGTCAGCTCATGAAATCCCGCTATCCTAATGCCCTCACTGTGTTTATTGGACCATGTGTGGCGAAGAAACAAGAAGCGTATGAAGATGATCATGAAAGTGTTGACTATGTCTTAACTTTTGAAGAGATTGCTGCAATGCTTGTGTCTCAACGTATTTATTGTTCAGGTATCGAAGTCGAAGCCGATATCGAAGCTTCTAAATATGGACGTGAGTTTGCAAGAGTAGGTGGTGTTAGTGCTGCGCTTGTGGCGGCTATGAAAGAAGATAATCAACCTGCATTTAGAAGTAGTGTTGGCAATGGTTGTGGTGATTGTAAGAAGGCGTTGTTGATGTTGAAGGTTAAGCGACATGACTTTGATGTTCTTGAAGGAATGGCTTGTATGGGAGGTTGTTCAAATGGTCCTGGAACCATTGAAACCAATGGCAAAGTTAAACAACGCTTTGATAAAGAGAATGTTGGAAATACTCATAGTATCGCAGATACATTAAAAGCATTTGAAGAAGAGCTACAGCATATTCATATTCATACTCATCATTAATAGAGACCATCCTTAGGGTGCAGAAGTAAAGTATTTGTAGACAGTTAATAAAAAACACGGAACCCTTGGTCAATCAAAAATTGAGCAGGGGTTTTGTAATGATGTTTGTAAGATGGTCGTTCATTATTGAAATATTGAATATATTCATTAAGAAATGATT